>Ga0114994_10000518_pt1 | contig 26037 bp, 17 predicted proteins | sample ArcticOcean_MG_C_9_FD_87043 | JGI IMG/M metagenome (GOLD analysis project Ga0114994, IMG submission 87043) | Marine microbial communities from western Arctic Ocean - ArcticOcean_MG_CB2_152 | ecosystem: Environmental > Aquatic > Marine > Oceanic | place: Arctic Ocean: Canada Basin | collected...
CGCGTCTGTGACCTGTTGAAGACCGTGCCGAGCGTCGGCACGAGCGGCGACACGTTGGAGGACTTTGCCATGGCGCCCGACGCGTGGGCCAGCAAGGATCTGCAGTGCCAGCTCACGGACGCGGTGCTGGCGGACGACGCGTTTCTCGATTTATACGATCGGTTCGTGCGCAAGGTCTGCGTCGTGCATATGAAGCAGCGGCTGGCGGATTGCGGCTTTTGTGAATTGGACGCGCCGGTGAAATTCTTTTGTCAACGGCCGCCCACGTTGCGCCTGCAGCCGGGCCCGTCCGAACGGCACGTGGGGCGGCACAACGACGCTAAGTACGGCCACCAGGCCGGCGAGGTCAACTTTTGGCTGCCGCTCACGTCGCTAGCGGAGACGCAGACTACACTTTGGTTGGAGAGCGCGTCGGGCAAAGACGATTTCGCGCCCCTCCAGGCGGATCTGGGGCGCTGCGGCGTTTTCCACGGCACGCTCTGCCGCCACTACGTGCCGCCGAACGCCTCCACGAAAACGCGCGTCTCGCTTGACTTTCGGATAGGCGTCGAGGGCTGTTTTGATCCGATGTGGGTGCTGAGGGGCACGCTCGACGATCACAACCGGAGGGAGGTGATCCTCTAGCGTCCTCCGTCCTCGACTCGAATGTGTAATTTGTTTATTGTCCACTGCTCCGACGGCGGCCCGCGTGACCGTACGCCCGGCCCACCCCTTATTTATAGTACAGTGTCTGTCATTACTCTCGTCAGGCGATCAGAAGTCGAGGCCGTCCTCGACCTCGTAATTCCCGTAGGGGTCCTTGTCCTTCTGCTTGCGGCCCTTCTTGCCCCACTTGTGGTTGGACCGGTTGGAGACGTCCTTCTTCCGCGGCGGCGGCGCCGGGGGCGCCGGTGCGACGGGCGGCGGCGCGTCGCTTATCGAGAAGCCCGCGGCGCCGAGCGACTGCAGCACGCGCGCGTGGTGGTGGCCGCCGGCCCGGGCGCGTTTCTTCGCGTCCTCGACCTTACTCCGCACCGCAACGCTTTCCAAAGCGGTGGCCCGCGTGTCCGCGCGGAAGGCCTCCAAGGCGGCGCCCGTGACGAACGGCGGCGCGTGGCAGTACAAAAGGTCGCCGTCGACGTACGCCTGCACGACCAGCCGCCCCGCCCGTCCGATGTCGTGGTTGTTCGATTGACCGGTCACGAAGTCCCGCGCAATACAGACCGCCTCCAGCGCCTCGTTCGCGGACAACGGACCGCGCACGTCAGAGAGGCGCGTCCCGTACAACGTATCAAATAAGGCGCGCGGCGTCCGGGCCGCGACCAACGCGGCCGGCGGCGTGGGCTCGCGCATGCGCGCGATGGGCACGACGCCCGCGCACAACAACTCCGCGTTGCCGTGCGTCACGAGGGCCGGGAACACCAGGCCCGGGCAGTCGCACAGCTCCAGGTCTGGTCTTACTAGCAGCGTCTGCAGGTGCTTGGTCTTGCCGGGCGTCGCGCTCACGGCGGCGCGCGCCCCGACGCCGTGCTTGTCCTTGGACGCGGATCGTAAGACGTTGACGCACGAGCTCTTTCCGACATTGGGATAACCCACCATGCCGACGCACAGCGGCCGGCCCTCGGCGTCGTCGGCGCGGTCGGCGCGGCACCTCTTGGCGAGCGTTTCGCCGCAGTCTAATAGTTCCGAGTGCGTCAGGAGGCCGTCGGTGTGGACCGGCGCGGCGGCCGCGGCGGGGGCGGCCTCGTCGAATCGGACCCGCGTGGTGGCTGTGGCGGGGGCGGCGTCGGCCGCATCCGCGGCATCCGCGTCGTCCGTCACAAGTGGTGCGCTCTTCGCCGCCGCGTCCAGCTTCGCCTGCTCGCGCCGCGCCGAGAAGAAAATCGTCTCGAGCCCGTGCTTCTCCCGGAAGTGCCGCCGCCAGACCTCGCGCTGCCGCGGTCTTAAATAGTCGGCCTTGTTCACGACGACCTGCACGCCCCGCTTCAGCGACCGGATGTAAGCCACTAAGTCGGGCGGCGCGTAGAGGTCGGGCCACCGCGCGTCCACGATGATGAACACGCAGTCGCTCCGTTCTAATGTGCGCCACAGCTGCCGCCACACCTCCAGGTTGCGCTCGAAGGGCGTCGCGACGGAGGCCGAGTTCGCCAGCGGCTCGTCCCGCTCCCTCCGTGATCGTTCTTGCTCCTCCGTCGCCGCGATGCCCCGGCGCCACTGCAAAAAGGCGGCTTCCTCCTTCAACGTGAGTTCGTCTTTTGAGGTCGCCGCGTCCCACGCCGGCCGCCGCGGCACGGGCAGCGAGCGAAACAGCGCGTCGCCCGCCCCGATGCTCATCGGTTTGGCGGCCTCCTCGCCGGCGTCCGGGTCGACGAACACCGCGCGGCTCTGCGCCAACCCTCTCAACGTCTCGTACGTCTCCGTCTCCGTCTTCGCGCGCTCTAAGAACGCCTCGACGCTATCCCCAGCTTCCAGGACCGTCGTCGTGCTCTTCTTGACCCGCTGCATGCGCTCCCGCTGCGTCTCCCGGCGCTTGGGCTGCACGGTCGCGTCGCGGCCGCTGATCTTGCCCTTGGCCACGATGAGCGCACTTCGCTGCGCCGTCTTCCCCGGCCGGCCCTTGCGCGAGCGCTTGATCTCGCCCTGGGGGCCTAGCATCGTTGGGCGTGCTTTTCTGTGGACTATGCGCAGTGCTGCAGCCTGTGCTGCGTGCTGAGCAGTACTGTGTGCTCGAAGTTGTGAAGTGCTCTGGCCTTTGCGGCTGTCTGAGAGCGTCCAAAGTCACGAGGCGGACTGATGCGGCACTGGTGCTCTTTGAATCACAGCTGTGGTGTTCCTCGGGGGCGGTCTAAGTGGTGCTCTCCCACACGCATACTTATCGACGAAATGACGGGTTTTGCGCACGGGTTTCTCTGCATAAAAAAGTAGGTGGCCATCCGCAACGTGGCCTGCAGGCATCCAGCTGGCTCGCAGAAATCCATACATACCAAAACAACAGCGGACTCTGCGGTTCGGCATTCGTTGGCGCTCATCGGCACCACTGCTCTCTGAAATCGCCTGCAAATTGACAATGGCGGAGATCGCCCGCGACGCCATCCTCTACGGCGGCAAGGACGTCGCCAAGGCCGAGGCCGCGGCGAACGACTTGCTGAAGACGTTAATTGGGGCCGGCTGCGAGGACGCCAAGGCCGCGCCGTTATCAAGGAAGGCCGCGGCGTCGCTGAGCGAGGCCCGGAGCGTGATCGTCATCCTCGCGGGCGAGGGCGACGGGGCGCAGGAGCCCACGTTTGACCGCTTCTGGCGCTACTTCAAGAAGAGCGCGGACCGCGTCGAAGCGCTGAAGACCGCCGTGCTGGACGTGGGCGACGGCGCCCTCGGTGCCCTGGTCGAGGCGCGCTTCGCAGCGCTCGGGTCGGCCCCGATCTGCGCAAACGGTTATACGCAGGACGAGGTGGTGGCGGCCCTGAAGCCGACCGCGGCGTCCGCGGAAACATCAAAGACGCGGCTCTGCGTGCTCTACGCCTCGCAAACGGGTAACGCCGAGTCCATCGCCAAGGACATCAAGGTGGAGGTCGAGGCGCGCCATCCCACGTGCGACGTCGTCGCGAAGCCATTGGATGCGTGGCGCGAGCGCACGGACGGTTGGGAGACGCTCGGCAAAGGTTCCGTGTGCGTCCTCATCGCCTCGACGACGGGCAACGGCGACGCCCCGGACAACGGCGAGCGCTTCTGGCGCTACGTGCGTAAGCGCGCGCAGCCCGACGATTTATTTGAGGGCGTCAAGTACTGCGTGTTGGGCCTGGGCGACACGAACTACGACAAGTTCTGCCACGTGGGCAAGGTCTTGGACGGGCGGTTAAGTGAGGTCGGGGCGACGCGCTTCTATGCGCGGGGGGATGCCGACGAAGCTTTAGGCTTGGAGTACTCGGTGGACCCGTGGTTGAGGGGGCTCTGGCCCGCGCTCTTTAGCCTGGGGCTGATTGAGGACGGCGCCGTGCGGGAATCAATTGACCTGGGCGAGGCCGTGCCGGTCGCGGCCTGTATGAATGCGACGGCCGAAGGTCATTTAATTAGCGGCTTCGACGCGGCCAAATTCCTGAAACATAATTCAAAGGGGCTTGATGTTCTACAGCTGCCGAAGGAGCGCAGTTTAATGTCCGACGACGCGGTGCTGGAGGCGGGCGACGCCGGGCGGGCGGGCGCGTTCACGGCGTCCAAGCCTTTCGAAGCGCCAGTCGTCGGCGCGCGGGTCCTCGCGGACGCGAACGGGCGCCGCGTGGTCCACGTGGAGTTGGATTTGACGGCGTCCGGCGCGCTGTACGAGCCGGGCGACTCCGTGGGCGTGCGGTGCCCGAACGACGCCGAGTCCCTCAAGGCCGCGGCGGCGGCGCTCGGTATGAGCGAGGTGACGTCCGCCGATCTGATCAACAACGCCGACTTGAGCGCGGCGCCGTCCCGGAACGTGCTGCGGTCCTTCGCGGGCTGGTGCGCCGACGACGGCGAGCGCAATCTGTGCCTGGCGCTCGCCGCGCGGCCCGCGGGCAAGCTGCTGTACGATGCGTGCATTGCGCGGCCGCGCCTAACGGCGCACGAGCTCCTCGCGGCGCTGCCGTCCTGCAAGCCGCCCTCCGAGGCGGCCCTAGCGGGCGCGTTGCCCAAGCTCTCCGCGCGGTACTACTCCGTCGCGTCGTCGCCGTTGGCGGCGGACGGCGCCGGGCGCAAGGAGGTCGTGGCGCTCTGCTTCTCCGTCGTCGCGTACCAGGCCGGCGCCGGGACGAACGCGGCCCACGCTCTACGAGGAGAGGACCGCATCTACGAGCGCCACGGCCTCTGCACGACCTGGCTCGACGCGCTCGTCCAGCCGCTCCTGGACGGCACGGCGGTCTCGACGAAAGTGCCCTGCTTCCTCAAGCCGTCGGAGGCCTTCTCGCTGCCCGAGGACCCGGACGCGCCGATCCTCATGGTCGGGCCCGGCACGGGCGTGGCGCCCTTCGTGGGCTTCCTGGAGCACCGCGCGCGCAAGCGCCGCGCGCTCCAGGCCGACGCGGCGGCGCCGCCGCCGGGGGCGCGGCCCGCCATGCCGGGGGCGCGGCCCGCCATGCCTGGCGCGCGGCCCGCCATGCCTGGCGCGCGGCCCGCTATGCCCGGAGCGCGGCCGGCCATGCCCGGGGCGCGGCCCGCGATGCCGGGCGCGCGACCGGCCGTCCGGCGGGCGGCGGCCAAGCCCAAGACGACCACGACGACGCTCTACTTCGGCTGCCGCGCGCGCGACGTCGACTGGCTCTATAGGGAGCGCATGCAGGCGCACGCTTCCGGCGGCCTCGACCTGCGCCTCGCGTTCTCCCGCGAGGGCCCCGACGCCAAGGTCTACGTGCAGCACCTGGTGAAGGAGGACGCGAAGAAGGTCGCGCAGTTACTGACGGACGGCGTCGGCCGCGTCTACGTCTGCGGCGACGGCGCGAACATGGCGCGCGATGTGCACCACGCGCTGGCGCACGCGCTCGTGGTCGCCGGCAAGGCCGCGGACGAGGCGTCCGCGCTCGCCGCGCTCAAGGCGCTCAAGAAGGACGGGCGCCTACTGCACGACATCTGGTCGCCCGTGGACGGGTACGAGGACTGAGTCGCTATCTGTTCTAAATTGTAGTTCACATCATACTTAGTTTAAGGGGGCAACGGCACGCGGAAATCTTGCCCAGGGACGGCCCCAACCGGTACGACGACCGAGTACCTCTGACCGCGGTCGTTGAACTCGACGTTCACGCCGGGGCGCGCGCCCGCGGGACAACGTACCATTATGTACCGTTGTTGCTGCGGCCGCCGCCGGGCGGCGAGCCGCGCCTGCGCGCCCGCGATGGCTGCCTGGAAGTCGATCAGCGCGCGCGGCGCGCGCGGCGGCACGGGAACGTACTGTAATTGAGGCGGCGCGACACCGCGGCGACGCGCGTCCAGTTGTGCCGTCGCGTGGGCCCGCATGACCTCGGCCTCCTGCTGGGGATTGTGGGCTTGCATCATCTGGTGCGCGTTTTGCCCCCCGCTGCACTTCGCCGGATCGTGCGTCGCGTGCGGCTGCAGGCAGATGAAGCAAAAGCTTTTTCCACAGCCGCCCGGCGGCGCACACAACACGTGATTGCAGCCGCCCAGCTTCGTAATCCCGTTGCCGCACCCGGGACAACGCTTCGTGTCCGAGCCGAGGGCCCGGAGCACATCCTCGTCCTCGCCCGACGCCTGGCACGGACGCCCGGCGTGCGCATCCGCGCCGCATATGATGCAATACGACCGGGTGCAAGTTTTCCCCGGTAACCCGGGGCACTGGAGGATGCCGTCCGCGGGCTCGTCGCCCTTGAGCACAACGCCCCGCGCGCCGCAGACGCACTCCAGGGCGCAGACGTCGTCGTTGCGCATCGCCACCGCCGCATCGCGCTCCAATGCTCGCGCCTCCAGGTCGTCGACCTCCCACTTCGAGAGGCACCCCTTAACATAGTCCGTGCCGACGAGCGCTTTGCAGGCGGGGCACTTCACCTGGGACGTGCCGGCGCCCTTGGTGCCCGTGACGGTGATGTAGCCCCGGAAGCACGGCTTGCAGAACCAGTGCATCTCGTCACCCTCGCACGGCACCGAGTCCGTCAGGGCGAACGTGTCGCAGCAGATGCCACACTCGACGCCGCCCTCCGCGACCGGATCGATCTTTCCCAAGGCGTCTGCGACCTCGTTGCGGCCCGCGTAGAGCGCCAGCCGATTCCGGATGAAGAAGAGGTCGTCGTCCGCACTCGGTTCTACGTCGTCCCAGAACTCGTCGGCCCCAGCCGCTAGCATGTCCCAGAGCGGCTCGTCCGGCCGGTCGCGCGCCCACCGCCACTTGTCGAGGGGGATCCTTTTGACGCCCCGGAAGATGCGTCGGACGAACCGCGACCGCGCGTTCTCGCCGCTCGCGCGCCACGTCGCCTCGGCCTCCTCGAGCGGCGATTTCGGCGCGCCGACGCCGCCGCGGCGCATGGCCGGCGTCTTCTCGCGGGCTTCCGTCTCGCGCTGTTTCGCGGCCGCGGCGTCATCCGTCGAGAGACCCGCGATGGTCTTCCGCTTGCGCTTCTCCACGTGCGTGATCTCGACATCGTCGTCCGAGTCGTGGGCTCGTTTCGGCTGCGCCGGCGGCCGTGGCCGCTGCTGCTGGGGTGGCGGCGGCGCTGGGCTCGCGGCGTCGTCCTCGAGTTGCGTCAAATCGATGACCTCCATAGCTGCAGCAGTGTGTGAGCAGCCACGAGCGCTTGGCAACCAGCGCAGCCTGCAACTGGCTTGGCGCTGCAGCCGATCGAGATATGATCGAGACCCGTAAAACCCGATTTAACGAGGAATTCAAAACTTTGAAAGATCCAAGGCTTGAGCCTGCGTAGCGCTCACCTGCGGGCCGCCTGTGCAGCAACATGTATTTGAGGGCCTCAGTACTACTCGCCGCCAGCGCTCACGCGTTTTTGAGCCCGCGCGGCCCACCAGTACAGAGTTTGAGCCCATGGCTCCGAGGCGCGCTCGCGCCGCGTTCACTCACCCAACGCGCGAGCAACGGCGAGCCATCCTATGACGGCATGGACCTCGGCAGCAGCGTGGCGACGGTGACACCCGCTGTCGCAGACGAGGAGGACGTCGACGACTATCTTGACGAGGAGGAGGAGGAGGAAGAGGAAGAAGAATATGATGACAACCTGCCCGAAGATGAGGAGGAGGAGCTCGATGTCGTCAGCGCGCTCTTGGAACCATTGGGGACCGGCGACGATTGGGACACGGACGATTCGGGCTGGCGGGAAGAGGAGGACGAGCGCGACGCCGGCATCAATATCGTAGGAGATAAGGACGACGAGCACGACGAAGTGGACACGTCGGACGCCTACAACTACCTGGGCAGCGACGAGTCCGAGGACGAGGAGTTAAGGAGACTCCTCGGTGAATTAGAATCCCAGTTCCTCGGGAAGGGCGACGCCGCCTCGAGGAGCATCCTGGCGAGCGTCGAGGAGTGCGGCAAGGTCCTCGAGGCGGAGCACACGCCCGTGGCCCTGGACGCGCGCGCGGCACTAGCTTTCGCCGCCACGGCGCGCGGCGACGCGCCCGTCGACGAGCTGGACGCGGAACCCGCCGTGGACCACGAGTTGCTCGAGGCCTTCCAGGCCCTGGATGCGGACAACCTGGACTCCCACTTAGACGAGATGTACGGCTGGATGGTGGGCAACTCCTCCGCGGCCAAGCATGCCGGGAGCTCTTCGGCAAAGACCCAGTTCGGGCGGACCGTGGGCCTGGACCTGGGGACCACGAACTCGGCGGCGGCCGTGGTCGACGCCGACGGCGCGCCGAAGCTGCTGCCGCCCGGCCTGACGCCGTCCGTCGTGTGTTATTTAGATGGAGACCTGGAGACTCAAAGTGGAGTAGATAGAGCCGGGCGAATAGCGCTCCGAGACGATGACGGGCGAGGCATTATTGCGTTGGTCGGCCAGGACGCCGAGGCCATGCGCGACGGCGTGCACGCGGCCTCCGTGTGCTCGCGCGTCAAAAGAATATTGGCGCGGGACGCGACGCCAGCGGAACGGCGGCGCGTGGGCGCCGCCGAATCCGAGAAGCTGACGCATACGACGACGCTGCGCATCCCGGCGCTGCCCAATCGCGTGGCCGCGGCGGAGGTCTCGGCCGAGGTCGTGCGCAAACTGAGGGACGACGCCCTCGCCTTCTTAGGCATCGACAAGCCCGGCGCCGCGACGCGGTGCGTCGTGGGCGTCCCGGCGCGCTTCGACGAAGCGGCCGTCGAGGCCACCAAGACCGCTTGTCTCTTAGCGGGCTTCGAATCCGCGGAAACGATCCTGGAGCCCGTGGCGGCGGCGCTGGCGTACTCGGCCACGAATGATATCGGGAGGGAGACGGTTTTGGTCTTCGATCTCGGCGGCGGCACCTTCGACTGCTGTATCGTGGAATTGAATGGGAAGCGAGCGGAGCTCCTCGCTTTAGGCGGCGACGCCAAGCTGGGCGGCGACGACTTCGACGCGGCCCTGGCTGAGTATTTGGCCGACCGGTTCTACGACGCGCACGGGTTAGATGTGAAGGCCGCGACGGCGCGCCTGCGGCTCTTAGCCGAGGCGGAGCGGTGCAAGATCGCGCTGTCGCGGTCGAATGAAACGGCGGCGTACGCGCGGGGCCTGGCGCGCGGGAGCTACGGCTTGAGGGCGAGAGGCGGGCCGCCCCTCGATTTGGCCTGCGACGTGACGCGGCCCGTGGTGGACGCGTTGTGTAGGCCGTTATTAGCGCAGCTGGAGACGGCCATGCGCGCGACGTGCGCCGAGGGCGGCGTCGCATTACCGGGGGGGAGCGGGTCCCGTCAACTGGACGGCGTGCTCCTGGTGGGCGGCGCGACGCGCATGCCGGCCGTCGGGCGCATGCTCCGCGCGGCGACGGGCCTGCCGCTCGCGAAGATTGCCTCCCACGGCTCGGTCCACCCGGACGAGGCCGTCGCGTTGGGCGCCGCCGTGCGCGCGGCGGCGCTCGACGCCAGCAGCGCGGGCGTGGCGGCGCCGGAGGCGTCGGTCGTCGACAAGCGCCGTTGAACCGGCATGTGTAACCTTAACTTAAACCGACTTGCCTTCGCAGAGTGTCTGGGCCCACTCTTCAACTTTTCAATTCCGGCGCCGAGTCCTGATTATTCTCATGTTAGACAATCCCGGACCCTCCGCTCCATGTCGTCGGCGCCGATCGCCTCGACGGCAGCAACATTCCGTTTCCACACGTCTTCGCCATCCTTCGACTCGAGGGCCCTCTCGACGTCGGCCTCGCGCAACAGGTGGAGCACGGGAAAGGGTGACCGGTTCGTCCAGTGCGATGCCGCGTCTTCTGGAGCATCCCCAAACTGGTAGTCCGGGTGGAAGGTCGCGAGCTGGATCGTCCCGCGGTGGCCTGCCGCGTCGATGGCGTCATCAACCAACCCGACGAGGACGAGGTAGTCCTCGAAGGCGCAGGCGTCGCTGATGGCGATGGCGACCGTGGAATTTGTTGTGGCTGCGACCGCATCGAATTCGCGGCGCGCGCACTCGACGGCACCCGCGGCGCTAGCGTCGATGACGCGGAGGTCACCAGATTGGAGCGGCGAGCCCGCCCACGGACACAAGTTTAGCTTCACGACGACGTCCCGAATCCAGTTGCGCGTCGACTGCACCGGGCAAGCGGCGTCGACGCTGGTCTGCCTATCGCTGCAGACAAGCGACGACGTCCTTCTCACAGCTCCCTTGTATACAAGTGCGCGCGCGTGCGCGGCGGCGACCACGAGCCGTACGCTCCTCAGCATTTGAGCTCAATCAATGGCCGTGGAGCACCGGTTGCCGGTTAAACCTGTGCACGCAGCAGAACCGATTTGTTCGAATTGTTGGTGTGCAAAACCCCACGTGTGCGTCCCTCAAGGCGTTGCTGTACCCCTATTTGTGTCAAGCAAAAACCCGTGCATGCAAGACCCGTACATCAGGGCTCGATTTCACTACTGCACATCTCTGCTGCTGCGCATCAGTAGCATAAATCAACGTGCGCAGTGATGCCGCTGCCAGCTGGACTTCAAGGCCACGCGGCCGGCGCGGAAGCGCTGCTCGCCGCGGTCTCCAAGGACCCGAGTTTGCTCGACCAGGCCGAGCTCGCCTTCCTCAAGGACTTCTGCGAGAACTACCCACCGGAGGCGCCCGAGGAAGCCACGGACGACGACGACGATCAATACCTGAAGCGCGAGAAGACGCCGTTCCCCGCGACGCCGGTGAACGCGGCCGAGGCGCCGGAGGACGCCGACTGGTCCGTCGCCTCGACGAAGAAGGGCGAGGCCCAACAAGCGGGCGCCACGGCGAAAGCGGTGGACCTCTACACGGCGGCGCTGGAGGCCGAGGCCGCCACCGCGTGCCTCTCGGCGACGACGCTCGCCAAGCGCGCCGAAGTCCTCTTAAAGCTCGAGCGGCCGGCGGCGGCTATTAAGGATTGCGACACTGCCCTAACATTAAACCCGGACTCGTGCCGCGCGCTGAAGGTGCGGGGCAAGGTCCGCGCGGCCCTGGGGGAGTTCGTCGAGGCCAACCTGGACCTGAGCAAGGCGCAGTCCATCGACTTCGACCCGGACCTCGCGCCGCTGTGCGCCGAGGTCAAGGCCAAGGCGGCGGAGACGAGCGCCAAGCAAAGGGAGAAGGCGCGCGCGGCCGAGCTCGCGGCGAAGAAGAAGGCCGCGGCCGAGCGCCACCGGCGCGACCAGGAGGCCCAGGCGCGGAGCGCTCCGCCGCCGTCGGCCGGCGGTATGGGTGGTATGCCCGGAGGCATGGGCGGCATGGGCGGCATGCCTGGCGTGCCGCCGGGCATGGCCGGCGCGGCCGCCGGCATGATGAACGACCCCGAGGTCATGGCCGCCATGGCCAACCCCAAGGTCATGGCCGCGTTCCAGGACATGATGGCCGGCGGGTCGCCGGACCCAGCCAAGATGATGCAGCACATGCAGGACCCGGACGTGGGGCCCGTGTTGCAGAAGATGATGGGCAAGTTCGGCGGTGGCATGCCCGGTATGGGAGGCATGGGCGGAGGCATGCCGGGCGGCATGGGCGGTTTCCCCGGCGGCATGCCCGGGGGCATGGGCGGCGGCGGCGGCGGCTTCGACGCGGGCGAGCCCGACATCGAGGAGCTGCCGGACCTCGAGGAGGTCGACGAGGTGGACTAGTATCATCTATAATTACATGACTGTAGAACTCTCCGGCGCGCCGTCGCGGTCCAGGTACGCGCGCCAGCCGCCCCCTTCGAGCACTTTCGCCTTCCCCAGGACCTCGTCGCGCTGCGACGCCGCGTAGGCCTCGAGCACGTCGGCCAGCGCGTCGTTTGACGTCGCCAGGATGCGCGCCGCGAGGAGGCCAGCGTTCGTCGCGTTGCCGATGGCGACCGTCGCCACCGGCACGCCCCGCGGCATCTGCACGATCGAGTGCAGGGAATCGACGCCCGAGAGGGCCGAGGTCTTCACGGGCACGCCGACGACGGGCAGCGGCGTCATCGCGGCAACCATGCCCGGCAGGTGGGCTGCGCCGCCCGCGCCTGCCACTACGACCTTGAGGCCGCGGCCTCTCGCGCTCCGCGCGTACTCGACCAACCGGTCCGGCGTGCGGTGCGCGCTCACAATCGTGCACTCGTACTCGATTTTGAACTTCTCCAGCATCTCGCAGGCGGCCTTCATGACCGGTAGATCGCTATCACTGCCCATGATGACGCCCACGAGTGGTGCCATAGTTACTTTTGCAGTGCTGCACGTCGCAGCGATGGTTAATATGATAGCTGTGGTGCGGGCAAGCGCGATGGAGCTTGCGCGATGAGTCTAATGCGCGGGTTTTCGCCCGAAAAAGTCTGGCTACGCGCTACGCGCCTAGACCTGGAGCTGCTGTCGCATAGCTCGTCACAAGACGGTTCGGGCTCGTATCACTGGCTGCTGCCCTTGCAGGGGTGCAAAACGATCACTGGAGCGGCCATGACCTGCCGTGACCAATGTCCCATCTGCAAGACCGCGCTGGTCGACCAGTGCCGCGAGACCTGCGGTTCGCTCGAAGGTGTTGACGAGGACTGTTTCGCGGCATCACGAGTCTTTGGATACGATTGGGCGGGCGGGTCGGTGGCGCCGTGGCGCGACGCCAGCGGTCACGCCTACGCGACGCCCGCGGAGCTGGCCGAGGTCGCGCTGACTGCCGCAGGTCTAAGACGCGGAGGCTACGTCATTGATCTCGGGTGCGGCGACGCCGCAATTCTGCGCACGGCGGCAACTCGGTACGGCTGCCATGGGCTCGGTCTCGACATCGACGATGGTGCCTTGGCCGATGCCGCGCGCGCAATTGAGACCGACGGCGTCAGCGAGCTCGTGAGCGTACGTCGTGCTGACCTGCGCGAATTCGATCTGGCGGGCGAGGTCGAAGCGCACGCGGGACCGGTCGTCGTGACGTGTTATCTGCTGCCAGCAACGCTCCGAGAGCTGCGACCGAAATTAGAGGACGCGGTGGCCAGAGGCGCCACCATTATTCTGTTCCGGTGGGACTGCAGCCTCGCATGGCGAGGGCCGCCGGGTCACCGCGACGACCGCGGGTATACTGTGTACCGTCCGGTCGACGGCGGAGACTCGGATGAGACCGATTCGGACCCACTATCGTCTCTTGTAGATATGCTTGGTTTTGAGGCGCTTCACAATCTCGACGCAGAGAGTCTGGCCCGGCTCGGTGTCTGCGCCCGGAAGTTTGGCTTTGCCAATTGGCGACGTGACGAGGCTGCTCCGCGGGGCCCCTTGCGGGAGCCCCTGCCAGCTCCTCGCGGGCCTGCTGCTCCGCGGGGTCATGAGACGCAGAACGAGGCTGCTGAAATTAGGCAGTCGTTCTGCGAGAACGTCGCGTGGCGCCGGCTGAGAGCGGACAAGCGGTTCCGAGACTATCGAACCGGCAAGATGCCCGGGGGCCCATTCAACGTAGACGGGCGCCTCGAATGGGGGAGGACGTCGGCGTCTCAATGGGATGGGGATCTGTTCCTGGGGTGGATGCACCTCTTGCGCGACTGGGAATGGGCTCTCGAGTTCGAGCGTCGAAATCGAGGTCAATACCCTCTGCATGCGTACAAACACCCCCGTCTGTTCACGGGTTACCAAAGAATGAACCTTGCGTTTGTATACACACCGGAGGAGGCCCGACGCCAAGCCGACATGGAGGCCGCAGCGCTCGATTGGAGACCTGGGAGACTCACCCCTATCTGGGATGACTAAGAAATTTATTTAAAGACACAACTTATCCTATGCAGCCTTCCGCGTCACGCCCCCCTCCTTGTTGGCGCCCGGACAGTCGTGCGTCGCCGCGTGCTCGTGGTCTAATTGGCTAAAGAAGGCGCGCGCCTTCTCCGGCGCGACCCGCGCGACCCACACGTCCATGAGGCCCGAGCTGCAGGCCCCGAAGTCGCTGTCCGTGGAGCCCCCGGCGATGACGTCCCCGTCGGGCGCCACCGCTATCGCATTGAGGTCGTCGCGGCCGACCTCCCCGAACTGCGCGAGCCAGCGGCGGCTCCCGTCGAAGGCGTCGAGCTCCGCGATCCAGGCGTCCGACTTGCCGGCGACCGGCCTGGCGAACTCGCCGTACGTCTGGCCGCCCACGTAGACCGCCTCGCCGTCCGGACTGACGGCGACCGCGTTCAGGAAATCTACGCGGTTCGTGCCCAGCACCACGCTCCACATGACCCGCCCCGTCCGGCCATCTAACTTCGCGACGAAGCCGTCCCGGCCGCCGGGCTTGCCACCGGCGAGCGCGGGGTCCTCCGCCGGATTACTACCGTCGACGATCGCCGCCCCAAAGGTCGAGCCTGCAATAAACACCGCGTCGCCGGGGCCCGTGACGACCATGGCCATGGGTTCTTCTGCTCTTTCAGACCCGATCTGCTTCGTCCACAGGGTATCACCGGTTTTGCCATCCACCTTGGTGACCCACACGTCGCCCTTGCCGATGAACGCCCCGTCGGCCACCTCCCCGAAGGTCTGGCCGCACGCGAACACATGAGCACCGGACGCGGAGGCCGCCACGGCACTCACCGTGTCCGACTTCTCGGACCCGATCTGCTTCGTCCAGAGGTGCGCTCCATTATCTCCTTTGAAGGCCCCCAGCCAGGCGTCGCCCATGCCGAAGTGCTTGTGCAAATGGTCGTCATGGTCATTCTCGTCGTGGTGGTCGTCCACGTGGCCATAAGTCTGCCCAGCCGCGAAGACGGTCGTGAGCCACGCGTCCGCGGCCACACCTAAAATGCTATCTTTCCTTGCGCTTCCGGCCTGCAGGACGCCCTCGCCGCCGTCGTCGTGGTGCGTGCCCCACTGGCCCCGGCCCCGCGCGTCCCACCGCCCGCGCCAGCCGTCCATCGTCCCCGCCAGGCCTTCGGGGCCCCAACTGCCATAGGTCCAGCCGCCTCCCACGACATGCCCGTCCCCCGCGGCCAGTCCTTCGACCTTGTCTTCCCGGTTCGTCCCGATCTGCGTGCTCCACTCGTGCTCCCCGCTATGGGAAATGCCCGCCATCCAGACGTCGCCGTAGCCTCTATGTTCACCACCAACAGCGCCCATCGTCGACCCGGCGCAGTACACGCGCTCATTGGACGCGTCGATGGCCAGGGCCCGCAGTTCGTCGTTCCGGTGGCTGCCGAACTGTACAATCCACTCCGTGCCCGCCTCGCCGCCGCACCGGACCACGCCGTGGATGGAGGTGCACGTGCGGTCCGCGTTGTCTAACGTGTCGTCGGCGAGCACGGCGTGGGCTATCAATACAAGCAGTGGCCGGAGCACCATTGTTGGGTTGGTGTGGTGCTGGCTGCACCGTCCGCGCTGCTAGCGTGCGGTCCGTGCGTCTGCGCTTGCTCGCCTTGCGGGCAGCGATGCGGCCGGGCACGGCTCCGAGTTCGCACGCGCGGGCAGCCCCAAAAATTTATTTTACGTGCCGGGTTTTCCACCAAAAACTAGGAACTCCCAAGCAGGCCACTCGCATACGAGGTGAAGATGCCACCGTCCCTTAGCACGAGCGTAGATGAGCACTAGCCTAGCTCACTAGCCTCCATTTCATCGCATCAACGGCGCTGCGCCGCAACGCCGAGCGAACGCGCGACACCGTTGCACACCGCGAGCGAGGGCCGTCGTCGGAACACGCACGCTGCCCGCTGCCCGGGGCAGCCGTTTTCGCTGTGCCACTCCGCTGCTGCACGAGCAGTTGTGGGGCCAAACAAGGCAAGCAGCACCGCCGCGGCTGTGAAGACAGACAAGACAGGCCGCACCACAATGGACCAGGGCAGCGTCCAGGAGACGTATTTGCAGCTGTGGGAGGCGCTGTGCCAGGGCCACGACGGCAGTCGAGACGGGCGGCGCCTGAAGCTCCAGGTCGTGGACACCGTTTTGTTCCGGGGCGGCCGGCCGTGCGGCTGGGTCTTTAACGACAAGGAAGGCTTCGTGCGCGCGAAGCACCGCAGCCGCTTGGAGTGGGTGCAGATCACGCGCCACCTGCTGCGCCTTTTGCCATCGAACGCCGACCGGGACGAGGCCGCGGCGGTGCTAAGGTATGTCACACCTGGGTGTAAGAAGCTCCAGACCACAGTGCTCAATCGCCGGGAGCTACAGGATTTGGGCGGAAGCCCGGCGGCCTGTTCAAGTGCGCTGGGCGGCGGCGAGCTTGTGGCATTACAAGCCGCGCCCCAGCCCTACGTGGGCGACGGGAGCGGCGTCTTCGCCTGCCGCTGCCGCTTCGACAAACCGGAACACGTGAAGCGGATCTGCGCCGAGCCGGGGCAGCTCGACGCGTCGGTGACGATTGCCTCGGCCGTGACGCGCGAGTACGTGGACTGGCCCGAGCGGAAGCAGGGCAAGAAGATGATCTCCGAAAGGTCTCGTGCTTCTGATCCGAAGGGCGTCAAAAGAGGAAAACAGTGCGCGACGGCCGTGGGTTGTGTAGTAGCGCACGCCGCGCACGTGCGCGGCGCGCCGCCACTAAGCTCCCTGACCTGCGAGTTCGCCTTTGACAAGAAGGGGCGGCCCGCGCTGTGCCACGTGCTCGACGTGAGCGGCGGCACTCGCAAATTAGCGAACTGCCCGACGCCGCTCGCCCACGGCTACGTGTCGCCGACCTCGGACGAGGCCCCCCCGCGTGCCTTCTTCGAGTACTCGCCGCCGACGGATGTCAAGTCCCCGGAGGCCTTCGCGCCGAAGGAAGCGCCCGTCGCGTGGAGCGGCGACAGCGCCGCGGCGGTGCGCATGGACGCGCGGCGGCGCCGGGAGCAGTTCCGCCAGAAGCTCGACGCCGCGTCGCTGTTGGAGCGGGCGCCGGCCCCCGCGCCGGCGCCGCGCGCGGCCGAGACTATTCCGCACTCCCAGGGCTACACCGGGTCGCGCTCGTTTCAGGTCGCGGCCGCCGACGCGCTCCTCCTGCGGCATGATGTGCCCAGCGACCGAAGGATCGCGTCGCAAGTCGCGCTCGAAAAACAGTTCCAGATGAGAAGCGGCGACGCGGGCCGCGAGTTGCTGGAGGCGTGCGCGCGGGCAGAGAAGGCGCGTCTCACCATGGACAGGGAGCGGGAGGTGCTGGCACGGCGGCGCGACAGGTACGTGGAAGTCGAGGACGGGCTGGACGTCGTGCGGACGAATCCGCTGATCGATGCGAGAAAAGCGGCGGAGGAGGACCGCCGGGCCCGAGATGTAAGACGGAAGCGGGACCTGGCGCTCGTGCGGGCGGCGACGGAGCGGCGATTAGAGCGCCTGGCGCAACCCTTGAGACGGCCGCAGTCGGCTCCCTTACGCCGGAAGATACGGAGCTCGGACACCCCGGCCCCCGCGCGCCGCCCTAAGTCGGGCCGCCGCCGCAAGCCGCGGAAGAGCGACCTGAGCAAGCAGCGCTGGCGCGAGGCCGAGACGGAGGCGCGGCGGTGGCCGTTGTATGGGGAAAAGCGCGTGAAATGCGTCAGAATGCGCGACCCGCGCACTTTGGCCAAGCAGTGGGACCAGCAGGTCCGGGACGGCGCCATCACGTGGGTCGGCCAGCCGTTAGAAAATGCGCCGCCGCCGCCCGGCGAGCCCGATCCCGAGGGGCTCTGGGCCTGCATCGGGAAAAAGAATCCCAATACCAAACCGCCGCCGCCGACCTTCGCCCCGGGGGAGGCCAGCGTGGGCCTGACGGCGTCCGAGGTCCGGCTCGCGCGGGCGTTCACGAACCAAAATCTCGTGGAGCGCCTCGTGCCCCTGAAGCCGCTCTCGCCGCGGTCGTATATGGCGGGGAGGCCTAATGTGTTCTCTTTATACATATCTTCGCTGTCGGTCGTGGGAGAGAGAGGGTGGAAGTTCTTCGGAAAACCCGTACGAGAAACCCGTCAAAAATAGCAATCGGCGGCGCGTGCACCGGTGCGTAGCGCAGGGAGCTTCCTGAGGAGATTGCAAGCAGCAACCGAACCTGCAGGTTGTCCGAAGCCAATCCCTCGAACCAGTCATACCGAAACGCTCGTCGCATAGGAGGCAGGATAACTCCGCGTTCTCGTTCGTGACGCATTCTCACGCGGTCGCCGCGACCTCGCGTCGCTAGCGCACTGCAGAAAACATGGCTCTCCGTAGTCTCACAATCCTGTTGTTGTGCACACGAATGCATGCCTTCGCGCCAATCGTTCGACCACCCGCGGCGCAAGCAAGGCACAGCACTCACGCCGCGAACGCACGACATAGCACACGGCTCCACGGCACCCAGACTCCGTCGGTGCAGAAGCGCGGCGGCGACGCGCTGATCCTCACGGCGCTGAGCGTTTGGCAAGCCTTACTGCGCGCGCCGTGGGCGACGGACCCCGAGGCCTATTTGTCCGTGGATTTCGAGGCAGCGGTCATCCGCGGCAGTCGTATCGCTTTATGCTTATTTATTGCGGAGAAGGCGTTCAAGGCGCTGCGGGCGCCCGGGAGAGACGGCGAGGTGCCGGTGCCGGTCGAGGCCGCGGCCGTCGCGCTGCTGCTCAATTTAGGAACCGAGTACGCGCTGTGCAGCACTGCGCTGCCGGACGCGCTCGCGCACTCGATGGGCGCGTCGCCGCTCGACGTCGCGACGACGTACCTCACGATCGTCGCGTGGCGGATCATCTACGCGAGCCGGGCAGGAATTATGTAATAATGTTACTTAGATATGTCCAGCAGCGGCGACGACGCCACGGCGGTCTGGGAGATGGCCATCGGCCGCGCGGTGTACGCCAGCCGACCGGCCTCCGTGGCCAGTTTAAAGGCGCGCGCCATGGCCGGCGCGTCGTCGGCGCGCGCCACGGCCGAGTTCGCCAGCACCGCGTCGGCCCCCAGCTCCATCGCCAGGGCCGCGTCCGACGGACACCGCAGGCCCGCGTCCACGACGACCGGAATATTTGCTTGCTCCACGATGACGCGGATGCACGACTGGGCGTCGATGCCCTGGCCCGAGCCGATGGGCGAGCCCAGGGGCATGACCGTGGCGCAGCCGATGTCTTCCAGGTGTCTACACAGGACGGGGTCCGGCGAGCAGTACGGCAGCACCGCGAAGCCTTCCGAGACGAGCTGCCGCGCGGCGGCGAGTGTTCCGACGGGGTCCGGCAGTAAATAGGTCGAGTCTGTGATGACCTCGAGCTTCACGAAGTTGTTGTCCTCCTGGCCCAGATTCCGAGCGACCTCTTTTCCTAGCCGCGCCACCCGCACGGCGTCCTCGGCGGTGGTGCAGCCGGCCGTGTTCGGTAAGAGCCACACCTTGTTCCAGTCGATGCTCGTCTCGAGCATGGACGTGACCGCGCCCTCCACTCTCCTAACGGCGACGGTGACGACCTCGGCGCCGCTCGCCTCGACCGAGTCCGCCATGTCCTGCGCGGACCGGTACTTGCCCGTGCCCAGGAAGAGGCGCGAGTTGAACGTCTTTCCCGCGATAACGAGCTGGTCGCTTTGTGGCGCTACTGTTAAAGGGCTGCGGCGCGTGGCTGTCGCTGAGAGGCTCGTGGCGCTGGCTACGAGCAGGCTCAGGGTGGTGAAGAGGAGCGGCATCATCTTTTTGCGCACCAGTGGTTCTGGCGGCCGCGGGTGGTCGAAACGACTGCTTGAGCTGGCGTATCGGTCCTATGTGTGTCGCGTGGTCGCGTTACAGCTGCAACAGCGCAGCGCTGGGGCCCAACGGGTTTTTATTACGGGTATACTCGCGTATGAAACTGGTCCAGCTTTTGGCCAACAGCAGTCGACAACTCGCTCGACACAGAGGTGTGTAACACTGCGTTGTAGGACTCGCGCTACACGCACAACTACTACACCTCTAAAGCAGTGCTTGCTGAGCATTGCAACAACCCAACACGACGCCAGCCAGCTCCATGATGCGCCTGGGCCTGACGCTAGGTGTCCTGCGCACGGCGCGCGCGCTGCAGCAGCACTCGGCCCGACCCGGCGCGCGCGCGCTCGCCGCGGCCAGTGGCGAGGGCGAGCGCAAACGCGTCGTCTTCCTCGGCAGCCCCGGCGTCGCCGCTTTGACGCTCGGGCGCCTCTTAGATGCGGACGCGAACTTCGACGTCGTGGCGGCCGTGAGCCAGCCGCCGGCGCCCAAGGGCCGCAAGCGCGTGCTCCAGCCGTGCGAGGTCCAGGCGCTGGCCGAGGATCGGGGCTTGTTGTGCCTAACGCCGGCGAAGGCAAAGGATCCCGACTTCCTGGCGGAGCTGGCGGCGCTGTGGCCCGACGTGTGCGTGACGGCGGCGTACGGCCAGTTCCTCCCCAAGGCCTTCCTTGCTATTCCATTACTCGGCACGCTGAACATCCACCCCTCCCTCCTCCCGCGGTGGCGCGGCGCGGCGCCGGTGCAGCGGTCGCTGGAGGCCGGTGACGCGCGCGTCGGCGTCACGGTCCTGCAAACAGTACTAAAAATGGACGCGGGGCCCATCGCCGCGCAGTCGGCGCCGCGAACCGTCGAAGAGGGCGACACGGCCGCCACGTTGCTGGACGAGCTGTTCGGGGAGGGCTGCGATCTCCTCATCGACGACGTGCTCCCGAAGCTCTTCGACGGGTCGCTTGAATTTTCCGACCAGGGCCCAGATATAACAGAGGCGCCGAAGCTCGCGAAGGACGAGGGGTTCTTGGATGTGCTCGGTGCATCTTCTGATTCGCGGTCGGTCGCCGTCGCGTGCCGCGACAAGGTCCGCGCGTTCTCCCCCTGGCCGGGGACGTTCCTCAACGTGCGCGTGGGCGACAGCGCGTACCGGCTGAAGGTGCTGGAGGCGTGCGTCGGCGCCGCGGCCGACGGCGTGAGCCTGCGGGACGGCGCGCTCGCGGTGCCGTGCGCCGATGGCTCGGCCCTCGACGTGCTGCGCGTGCAGCCGCCGAACAAGAAGGGGATGGACGCGGGTGCGTACTGGAACGGGCTGCGGGGGGCGGAGCTGGTTTGTGTGCCTCTACCGGAGGCCTAGGTAATTCTATTGGTGTTTTTTATTCGCTTCGACGAGAGCGCGTGCGTAGACGGGCGACAGGATGGTGACCCACAAGGCGTAGGTGGACATATAAAAATGACAAAACTTAGTACACACGAAGCGGGGCCCGGCTAGGGGTGCCTCGTCGCGTTCAGGGGCGCCGCCTCACCACCGTGGTGGTGCTTCGGGCTCACGAGCACGGCGAAAAGCGTCGCCGAGAACAGCGCGACCAGCACCAGCGCCGCCATCTTGTGCGTCGGCGCGGACCGGTACGCGTACTGCGCGCGCGGCTCGCGCCGGCCGCCGCCGTAGAGTTTGCGCGCGACCTGTGCAAAGGCAGTGCTGCGCGAGGCCGGCGGTCGCGCGGCGTAGCGCCGCTCGTAGCGCACCTGTTCGACCGTGGTGTCCTGCGCGCAGTTGAGGACCCAGGACGGCTCGGGCAGCGCGTCCGTCATTTCTATCGCTGCGCAGCCGGGGTCCGCGCAGGCGCTGCCGGCGCACAGTGCTTCCCTCGCCTCGTCGTCGTCGATGTCCGCGTACTCGAGGGGCTTGTGGCTGCCGCTCATGGTGCCTCTATTCCTAAGAAGGGATTCACACCGCACGATCTATGCTGCCGCTGCGGCGTTGTGGCCGCGTGGCTCTCGATCTGGCAGCTGCCACAAACGCCGCACAAGCACAAGCACACAGCACGACCGCGCAGGCTATAGCACGGGTATTTCGTGCGGGTTTCTAAAAAAGCATCTCCGGACGCATCCGGACGCGGCCCGCGCCCGCCGCCGGTGAATCGGCGAGGGACGGTCTCCCCGGAGCGCCAACCACTAGCCCGAACACCGCAACAACAACCCATGCATGCATAGAGTCGCGTCTACCGGGAACGGTCCACGCTCCACGCCCTCCACCCCAGGTCCAAGTTTCACATAACTTCATATACGCAGGGGCCTAGCGGCACTTGGCCAGGCACCGGTCGATGCCGTTCTCTTCGTACTCGGCCTTGCTCATCCAGAACTCCGAGCGCTCGCGCATGATGTCCGCCAGGACCGAGCCGCCTAAAAAGACGAGGTGCTTGCGCCGCGGCGGGTCCTCGATGCGCAGCTTGAACTTCTTGAGGCGGTCCTCGTTGCCGTTGAGCACTTCGGCCAGGTAGCGCTGCGTGATGTCCCGCTCCAGGCGCGAAGGCAACCCAGGATACATCGACGACCCACCACTCAACACGATGTGCTTGTAGTACTCGCTGCGCGTGTCGATGTCCGCCGCCTGGATCATGTCAAAGACCAAGTGACCCATGCCCTTCGACTCCACGTCGATGAGCGAGGGGTCGAACAGGCACTCCGAGGCCTCGAAGCGCTCTCGGCCGAGCTTGATCACGCGCCCATCCGGCAACGTATGCGTCGTTTCCAGCACGGTCGTCTCCTGCGCCAGGCGTCGCTCGATGTTCACGTCGTGCGCGACGTAGCAGTACTTCTCCTTGATCTGGCGCACCGTCTCGAAGTCCGCCGTGCGATTGAAGGCGTAGCCTCGTAATAACAGGAGTTTGATGAGGTAGCGCGTGACGTGCCGGCCGGCCACGTCTAAGCGCCGAATCAGATTCTGGGGCACGAACCCATCAAACACGGGCACCACGTGCGTGACCCCGTCGCCCGTGTCTACGACACAGCCCGTTAGCAACCCTTGCGCATACAACGTGAGCATGGCCTGGATCGAGACGTTGCAGTGGCCAAACCCGTACAGCTCGAACATGGCCGTCACGAGCTTCTTCCTATTCGCCAGGGGGTTCATGGGCGGCTCCGTGAGCATGATCTTATAATCTTTGGGATCGATACCTAGTTTCTCGTAAAACGAGTAGTTCCACAGCAGCTCCATGTCGTCCCAGTCCTTGACGATGCCGTTCTCCACCGGGTAGGAGCAGTCCAGGGACATGCGCACGGCGGCGGCCTCGTCGCCGCACATGACCTCCTTGAGCGTGACGTCCTCGCTGATGGCCTCCTCGGCCCGTAGGATGGGCCGGCCCACCATGCTCGGGAAGATGGACCGGGGGAAGTTCTCACTCGCATAACCCACCTTGACGAAGCCCGTGCCGTTGTCGCAGACGATACAGTGGCTGTCTCCCAAGGAGGCCATGGCGTCGGTCAAATGCCCGCGCGCGGCCGGGCGGAGCGCGTTTTTCGGCGCACGCGCCAGCGAGCGGGAGAAAAAGACAACCGCAGAGCTGCTGCTCACTGCGTTGCGCTGCGCAGCAGGCCGTTACTCTCGATCCAGATAATTTTCGAGCAATGGGCAACCCGCACCATTCTACAGTACGGGTTTCTCGGACACCCCCAACGCCAACGAGGCGACCAGGGACCGTTCAACGAGGCCACCCGGAACACTGTGTTCGACGACAACATATTTTAATGCCAAAACTAGCCCGGCGCCGCGGGCCGCGCCGAGCGCACGATGGAGCGCACCTCCGCCAGGCAGGCCGCGTACTTGTCCGGCTGGATGTAGAGGTCGTAGCCGATGCCGCTCAGGAAGAACTTCTCCATGTCGTTCACGGCCCGCAAATCTAAAGTTTGGCCCGGCAGCGCGCACCGCCAGGCGACCATAAAATCGATGTTGCGCAGGCACCGGTCGTCCCAGTATTTCTGGGAGATCATCAACGCTGTGAGCAAATATCGCCGCCACGTCTTGTCCGTGAGTTTCAATGAGGGTTGGTACGCAAAAAAGCGGATGAGCAAAATGAAGGCGATTACGTTGCATTCCGGCGTGTACCGGCAGATCTTCGCCATGTCCCTAAGAAAACTTCGGATCGTGGCCAGGTCCGGCTCCGCGCTGACCGAGTCCTCGAACGCCTCGAGGGGCAGGGGCCGCGTTGAAACCTCCTCTTCTTTCTTCGCGCGCATCATGAACTCGAGCAACGCCGCGATGCCCGCCATGATCTCGGCCCAGTTCGCGTTCTTTAGGAGAAGCGGGTCCACGTCTGCGTTCACGCCTTCCGCCCTGAGCCCGTCATCGGCCGGTTTGGCCCGCTTGGGCTCCGGCGCTACGTCGTCGGGGCTCCGCCGCTTCGCGGAATGCGGGGTGCCGGAAGAGGGCGCCGGCGACGGCGCGACCGCCTTTATTACGGGCATCGCGGGCGCGCGCGCCGGCACCACCGCGGGCATGGCGGGCGCGCGCGCCGGCACGACCACCGGCGCGAGCTGCGCCCGCGCCGTCGCCACGTCGCCGTCGGCCATCCAGTCCCCGATGGCCGCCTCCCACTTGATGACGGTGCTCGTCACGGGCGCGCCCATGGCCTCAGCTTCCCAGAACTCGAGGCGCTCCTCGCAGCGCAGCGCGGCCACGTCCGTCGCGTCGACCATCGTGATCTGGCTGGGGGACGAAATGTTGTGTTCCTTGGGTTAGTATGGGTTTTGTATGGGCCTTGGGCCTTTTGGCGCCGGGCGGCGGCGCTAGGCCCTCGGCGCAGCTGTGCGCAGGCCTGGTGCGTCCTCAAGGGCCCAGGCGGCTTGTCCACGCTTCGAGCACTGATTTGGTTCCGCCTGCAGCGTGCACGGTGGCGTCCTTTCACTTCGCATCGGTCTGAGACTTTACGATCTAAACCTTTCGGGTTTTTGTTTGTCGTAGCGTGAGGAGAGAGGAGGAATGCGTGGTGGAGCGGGTAGCAGTCTTCGCCGATAAAACCCATCGCTACTTCGGACGGGTTTTATCGGCCGATTTTAAGACCAAGCCCGACCTCCAGTCCGAGAGCGCTGTGGACTCCACACCGACCAAAACGCCTCAACAATTACCCGGCATCCTCACGCCTTCGTGCGACATTACGCCGACCCGCGAAGCGCGCGACGACGACGCGTACGCCGATTTTGCCTCATCTCCGACCCAAGACGACCGCGCGCTGGCGCTGCTCGACGGCGCGGCGTCCTCGCCGGCCGCCGCCGGCCTCCGCGCCCGGCGCGGCGAGCCCTCGTCCGACTCGTTGCCGGAGGGGCGCAGTCCTGGGTCCGCCGCGGCGGCGGCGGGCGGGTTTGGCTCTATTGATCCGTTTCCGGGAATCCCGGCGCCGACGCCCGCCGACGAGGCCACCGAGGCCAGGCAGTACGAGGACGCCGGCGCGGAGGAGGACGACTTCGACGTCGACTCGATCCTGGACGCCATCCTCGGCGAGGAGGAGACCAGCCGCACGCCGTCGCCGCCGGCGCTGAACCGCGAGGGCGAGGCCTGGGCCGATGTCGCGCGGTTGCGGCGCAAGGTCGCGTCGCTCACGCGCCTGCAGGACGCCGTAGACCGCTCGCTCGACGCCGACCGAGCGTGCGCCCAGCGCCTGCGCGCCGACGCTCTGGAGGTCCGGAAGCTAAAAAGAGCCCTCGACGGCCTGCGGCAGCACCACCGCGCCTTCGGGAAGAGAGACGCGAACGAGCGACAGGTGCGCTCGTTGATCGCCGCGGAACGCGAGCAGCGCGCGTTGCTCGAGGAGGCGACTCTGAGAGAGGCCGCCGCCTACGAGCGCGGCGTGAACGACGCGGAGCGGGCGCTCCTCGCGCCCACGGCGCGGCAACAGGTCCGCACGGCGCGGCGGGAGCGGTTTGCGACGTCGTTCTTCGATGCCGTTAATCGCGCGTGCTTTAGGGCCCTTTGCGCCGGCGCGTTCGTCGGTGGCGCCGTTTATTATTTCGACGGCGACTTCGAGGTACGCGTGCCCGCTCACGTCGCTCACCACTTGGGGCTCGCGTTCGCACACGTGGAACTAGCGCTCTCCTAGGACGTAAAACTTGTAAACATGTCGCGATGGCGTGTGTAGGGGCCGTCGCTGTTTAAACGATGATAGCTCGTCAAAAAGAAACTACTGAGTCTAAATATCATATACTAACTTACAAGACAGGAGGCCCCTTGCCACCCGACTCCGCGAACGCGCGCCGCCACTGGTCTTCGCGGCGCGTCGACCGCTCGAGTTTTGTGAGCGCGACGACGAGTTGCTTCTCGAGGGCGTTATACTGCGCCCGGAGCTCGACGGGGACCGCCCGCTTCGCCGCGACGGCCGCGTCTCGCTCCAAGACGGCTACGTCCCGCGCGGCGACGGCCGTCTGCGCCTGCCGCGCGAGCGCCGCGCAGTGCATGCGCAGCTGGTCGCTCTCGCGATTATGTTTC
>Ga0114994_10000519_pt1 | contig 26013 bp, 19 predicted proteins | sample ArcticOcean_MG_C_9_FD_87043 | JGI IMG/M metagenome (GOLD analysis project Ga0114994, IMG submission 87043) | Marine microbial communities from western Arctic Ocean - ArcticOcean_MG_CB2_152 | ecosystem: Environmental > Aquatic > Marine > Oceanic | place: Arctic Ocean: Canada Basin | collected...
AACCAAGTTAAACGCGGGCGAAAAAGTACTGATACACGCAATTGATATTCCTCAGGACATGACACTTGCTTTAGTTCGTGCGGCGCGGGATTGTAAAGCAATTCCTTTTGTACAGATTCAAAATGGTCGAATTGATCGCGAATGCATTTTGGGTGGAGAGGATATTCAGTTTGAAACTTCTTTAAACTGGGAAATGGAGAGAATGAGAAGCATGGATGCTTACATTGCAATTCGTGGATCTTTGAACGTTTTCGAGAATTCAGACCTGCCTCAAGACGATTTGAGAAAGGCCATGAAAATTCTTAAGCCAGTTCTTGATTGGAGAGTACAGAAGACTAAATGGTGTGTATTGCGTTGGCCTTCTCCCTCAATGGCACAACAAGCTAAAATGAGCAGCGAGGCATTTGAGAATTTTTATTTTGATGCATGTTGCATGGATTACGGGCGAATGAGTGAGGGCATGGTTGCATTGGAAAATCGTATGCGAATTGCCGATCAAGTGAAGATTGTTGGACCGGGTACTGATTTAGAATTTTCAATAAAAGGGATTGATGCAATCGCTTGTGGAGGAACTCATAATATACCGGATGGGGAAGTTTTTTCTTGTCCAGTGCGCGACAGTGTGGAGGGAACAATTACGTTTAATGCAGACACGATTTATCAGGGCAGTTCCTTTTCTAATGTAGTTCTTCGTTTTGAAAAAGGTAAGATTGTTGAATCAAGCTCATCCGCAAACCCAGATAAATTAATTGAAATATTAGACTCAGATGAAGGGGCTCGGTTCATCGGTGAATTTGCAATTGCGTTTAATCCTATGATTCGAGAACCCATGCTTGATATATTGTTCGACGAGAAAATTGCAGGCTCATTCCATTTCACTCCAGGGCAGGCTTATGAAGAAGCAAATAATGGAAATAAATCACAAGTTCACTGGGATATGGTCAGCATACAAAGACCTGAATATGGTGGAGGTGAAATTTGGTTTGACAGTGAGTTAATTCGAAAGGATGGCGAATTTATTCCTGAAGATTTGCATAAATTAAATCCAGATTACCTTTTACAGAATTCTTAAACAGAACTTATTAAAATGAGTCCCTTGGCATTGAATGGCTTTCTTGCATCTTTGCCTAAAACGGAGACCCATCTACACATAGAAGGTGCGTTGCCATGGGAGCTTTTGATGATCAAAGATCCGTCGAGGTTTTCACAAGAACCCTCCTTCAGGAAGCCTGGTTTTAGGTATGATAATTTCGAACAGTTTGAATCTATTCTAATCGAACATGCTATGTGCTGGTTTGATTCAGCAGAGAGTTACCATGAGGCGGCTAAAGTCATTTTTTCAAAACATGTTGAACTAAATGTCAAGTATGTGGAAATAAGTTTTCATGCAGGAATGATGGAGTTTTTAAAATTACCTGGAGAAGAAATTTTAAATGCGATTCTAGATGCAGTTCCTGAAGGGCTTGAGGTTCGAATATTTCTTGGGATAAGTCGAAATGCTTACACGCCTTATCTAGGACCTTTACTTGAGGAAGCAATTGGTTGGGATCAATTATCTGGTATAGATTTGCACGGACTGGAATCGTTACCTTTTGAACCTTGGATAGTACGATTTTGGGAAACTGCCCGAGGGGAAGGAAAAATGGTAAAGGCCCATGCAGGAGAATTTGGTCCTGCGTCTAATGTGAGTCAGGCTGTAAATGAGTTGAAGGTAAAAAGAATTCAGCATGGTACGAGGGCAATTGAGGATGAAAGTGTAATGCAACTTTTAGTTGATCAGGAGGTTACGCTCGATATGTGTCCTATCAGTAACTTTAAATTAAGAGTTGTGGATCAACTAGAGAATCATCCCATCAAGGAATTTTTAAAAAAGGGGATACGATGTACTGTTAGTACTGACGATCCTTTATCTTTTAATAATTCACTAAATGATGAATTTGTCGCCTTATTTGACCACTTATCTTTTTCTTTCCAAGAAATTGCCAACTTGGTTTCGAATGGTTTTCGAGTGGCAGATTTGGAAGAAAGTAAAAAAACTAATTACCTCAGTCAAATAGAGAAGCAAACCGCTCAAATTGATACATTTGATGATTGAAAACCTTTTTATATGTCCGGACGGAACAACGGGTCGGGTTGATAAAATCCTTGCTCAGGCATTCCCTGAAATAAGTCGTTCTCACATTCAAAAGGCAATTGAGGGAAATAAAGTAAGAAGAAAAGATGGTTCAACACTTATACCTAAAACAAAGATTCGCACTGGTGATGAACTTTGGATTGACCTATCTCGAGAGGATGTCGCCCCCCTTATTGGCAGAGATATCCCCATTGATGTTTTATTTGAGGATGATGAAATATTAGTAATCAATAAAGCAAGTGGAATGGTAGTGCACCCTGGAGATGGAACCCAAGATGATACGTTAATCCATGCCTTACTTTATCATTACCCCGGTTGCTTATGCCCAATAGGTGCACCTGAAAGACCTGGAATAGTTCATCGGTTAGATAAAGAAACTAGTGGGGTTATGGTAGTCGCGAAGTCTGAAAGAGCTTATTATTCTTTGGTAGATCAATTTTCTCAAAGAAAGACCGGCAAGGAATATTTTGCCTTGGTTTTTGGTTTTCTTCCTACCTCACTAGGGAAAGTGGATCAACCGATAGGCCGACACCCTAAAAATCGAACGAAGATGGCAGTGGTTGAACATGGCAAGCCTGCCTTGACTGAGTGGGAAACTATAACTCAATATAAAGAACCTTTTACCTTTCTTCGTGTTAAAATACATACAGGAAGAACCCATCAAATTCGTGTTCACCTTTCACACTTAGGACATCCATTAGCCGGTGACTCAACTTACGGTGCCAAAAAAAATACCGCATTTAATCGAGTGATGCTACATGCACATTGTTTGAAATTTACTCACCCTCTTAGTAATCAAGAACTTACTTTTAGTGCTGAGTTACCTCAAGATTTTCAAACTAGCTTAGAATTGTTGTCCAATAATTGAGCTATATCTTGGATCATTCTTATAATAGTTTGATTTTAGTTAATTAATTTTTTCAAGATTCGTGGTGATGAGCGAGTAGGCATTTTCTACCTCATCTACAATTTTGAATAGTTTGACATCTTTGGGAGAAATAACTCCCCATTTTATAAATTGTTCAAAATTGATTAAGCCTTCCCAAAATTCTCGTCCATAAAGAATAATTGGCATTTGTTTACCTAGTTTTTTTGTCTGAATCAAAGTCAATGTCTCAAAAAGTTCATCCATTGTACCAAATCCACCAGGGAAGACTACGACTGCCTTTGCATGGTAGAGAAAATAAAATTTACGAACAAAGAAATAATGAAATTCAAACGATAATTCTGGAGTGGCGTATTGATTAACTCCCTGCTCAAAAGGTAAACTAATACCTAACGCGATTGATTTCCCATTAACCTTTGCAGCTCCTTTATTGGCTGCCTCCATCATCCCTGGTCCGCCTCCTGAGCAAACATAGTATTTATTTTCAAGTTTTTCTTGAGAATTTGACCACTCCGTCAAACGAGCTGAGAGCTCGACGGCTTCGTCATAATACTTGGATAATTTGACAATACTTTCTTTTTTGGCGAGTTCCGCTTTGTTTTCCTCCGAAATATCTGATTCTAAGGGTAGGTTTTTTTTAAATAAAGTAAGTTCTTCTTGTGCATCAATTAGAGATTTCGAACGTGCTGACCCAAAAAAAACAATTGTATTTTCAATACCTTTTTCTCGAAGGCGAATTTCTGGTTCAATTAATTCACATTGTACGCGGATAGGTCGAGCTTCATGGCTGTTTAGGAACTCTTTATTTGAATATGCCTTGGATAGATTTTTAGTCATATGTGCAGTTTCGCTTTTTCTGAAGTAAATGAAAAGATCATTCAGTAGAGAAAAAACGAGTTTTTTACTAAAGTCGTAAGAATTTTGGTCGACTATGTGATGTAGCCGCAAGGATGTAGCTCTATTTAAATCTGATTCAGTCCACAGGAGGTAGATTAGAATCACAACCTAAAACAATGTCCTCAAGACATTATAATCAACTTGTTGTGATATATATTCAAGACCATCTAATCAGTGAGGAGTGCCTAATTATGAATAATGATTTAAATCAGTCGGAATCGAACTTTAATAGTGAGGATGATACAATTATATTTCCATCCGAGCCCCAGTATGAAGTTTCAAAAGAAGAAATCGGAAAATGGGTGGATCAATTAATGGAAATGCCAGAACCTGAGATTGCTCACAAAGAGCTAACGGAAGAATTGCCAAATAATTTTGAAGATCCATTCACGCGTGTGGCTGAGAGAATTCTTTGTGATGAAAGTTTTTAGTCATTAAGGATCTTTTTTGGTATTCAAAATTATCTAGCTTACCATTATTAGCTTCGATCAATTACTGAACATTTTTATGTTCTAAGATTGATCGCATTGCAGGTTGCGATGTTAATGGTTAAAATTGAACTAAATAGATCAGTTAATTGAGTAATCATCGGATTGTAAAAAGAGAGTATGGTAACTTACTTTTTTGAGGCATGAGAAAATATAAATATTTTACTAAAGTCGTAAGGCTTCTGGTCGACTATTATATTTAGCCACAAGGATGTAGCTTCAATTAAATCTGATTCATTCCGCAGGAGGTAGATTAGAATCACAACCTAAAACAATGTCTCCTAAGACATTACAGAAACTTGTTGTGATATATATCAAAGACCATCTAATTAGTGAGGAAAGCTTAAATATGAACGATGATTTAAATCATTTGGACTCAAGCTTAAATAGAGAGGATGATACAATTTTATTTCCATACGAGCTTCAGTATGAAGTTTCAAAAGAAGAAATCGGAAAATGGATGGATCAACTCATTGAATTGCCGGAACCAGAGAATTCTCATACATGTCTAGCGGAAGAATTTGCAGATAATATTGAAGATCCCTTCACGCATGTTGCTGAGCAAATTCTTTCGGATGAAATTTTTTAGTGGTTAACAAACTTTTTTGGGTACTCATAACCAACTAGTTTACAACCACCAACTTCAATCGATGGCCAATCTTTTTTTTCACTTGTCATCATTAACACACCGCAGGTTGGAATATTGATGTTTGAAATTGAACCAAGTAAATTAGCTAAGTGAGAAATCATCGGATTGTGAAAAAAAAGAGCAATAGAATTTATATTACTTGGAATAGACTGAATTGAATCAAGAATCACGGAAGTGGGTCCTTCATAAAGTTGCCTAGAGTAGTCCACTTGTTTTAATGGAAACCATTTTTCTTTTATTAATTTAACGGTTTCCCTTGCTCGTATTGCAGTCGAACATAATATTTTTTCGGGAGCAGGGTAGAGGATGTTTAGTTTTTCGCCCATTATTGATCCATCCCTTAATCCTTTTTTATTTAGGGGTCGTTCATGATCTTTAATTTGCTCGTTCTCCCATGACGATTTAGCGTGTCGGATTAGAAATATAATTTTCATTACAGAAGATTATTTTTTTCGTATTGCACGTGCCATACTAATCTTCACCATAAACAACATGAGATCAAATATTCTATCGTTTCTATTGATAACTTTTTATTTTTATGGATGCAGTACTGAAGACAGGGAATCAAATACTCAATCCGCAGATGTCCTTGTTGTTGATAAAGAAAAAAGGATAGACCCTGTCACTGACGATCGATTTGTTTCTAAAGATCGTAAGATCGAAAAAATTTTTTCAGATTTTGACAAACCTGTCCGAAGTTTCCCTACGATTGAACAAATCGATACTGCGACGATGAAAAATGGCCGTTTATACCGAAAGGATTTATGGGAAGATCCTTTCACTGGTACAGTAGTGGAGCGTTTCTCTGATGGATCTCTCTCTTTGGAGACCTCGTATTATAGAGGATTACCCCATGGCCAACAATTAAGGAATTTTTCATCAGGGCAAAGAGCATTGGAAGCCAACTTTGACCAAGGTGTTCTTGTGGGTGTTCAGTCCAGATGGTGGCCGAATGGACAAGTTCGAGAGAAAGCTTATTGGAGTGAAGGAAAGTATATTGGTCGTCGTTTATGGGATCGTACTGGTCGTCTTATTAAAGAAGAAATTGTGCCACAAAGTTAGTTTTTGTTTTCTTCAATCTCTTTAATTTTTGATACAAAATCTGAAAAATCTCCAACGCGAATTATTGATAAGTTCTCAAGAACCTGTCTTCTTTCAATTGCTCTCAATTGTTCGAATGATTCATCGCTCATATCATCGGGTACCACTACTACTAGGTGGCGTGACTGGAGCCTGAAATTGGTATCGCTTAGGGTTCTAATTAAGTTAATTTCATCCTTTTCTTCCCATGAGTTTCGAATTTCAACTCCAAGAGATAATAAAGGAACCCATAAATCAGTTTCACCTACCGAATATCTTTTTTTTACATCCAGCTTAAGAACAGAAAGCTTATATTCGCAAATATGGATCAAATCCATAATTGAAGCAGAATTTGATAGAAGAGAATCTTTTTCTTTTGAAACTAGTGATGACAAATAAGCAATCAAATCACCGTGATGAAGAACTTGCATTCTTTCTCTGGCGAAACTTCGAAGGTTGGGGTCAGGAAACAGAGATTCTAAGGAAAGTACATTTTTGCTTTCTTGATATTCAGCGGAAGTTTTTTGCTCAATTTGTAGAATAGTCGATTCTAGGTTTTCAGGGAATGCAATGGTGTGAACTCTAAGGTCATAACTTCCTTGGTTCCTTGACAATTCACTAAGTTTTTCCCTAATCCAAATACCTAGGTAAAAAATATTTTTATTATTTTCGTATCCAGACTCTCTATATAATTTGACTTTCTCTCTGAAAGCAAAGACCCCCTTGTCATAATAATCATAGGGACCATCCAATTTGTTAATCGTTACGGCAACTTCTTCGATTAGATCACGATCATCTTTCCAATCTCTTCTCCTTCTATGGTAAACTGGTGTTCCAATTGTGGAAGCTCGTGGTCTTTCAAATCTTGCCATGGCTATAATGATGAGATAAATTCAGAAAACTTTCAATGTATAACATAAAAGAAATTTTCTTTTGCGCATAATATTGCAATACCAAATATCAAATGTTTAATTTAGGTGTTTAATGGGTATTATAAAATCAATTTCAATTTTTAAATTATTTTTTTTAATTTCGATATTATCTAATTACACCAGAGGAAAGGAAGGTAATATAGTAGATTCCATTTCCGAGCAGGATTCAAATGGCACTCAGTTAAAAGAAGAAATTATTAGAGTGATCAATCCAGGCATTTTTGACTACCAATCTAAAGATTTCATGATTCGAATGAGAGCATGGGGTGTTGAATTTCCTAAACGAGGTCAACCGGGTTATAACGAAGCACTCACATTTACAGAGCAGAAACTATTATCCACATCACCCAATATTCAAATTAGACAAGAATTTGATGTTCAAAACTTGAAAGTGGTCGAATTAACCTTCTTGAAGGGGCAGATGAATTTTAGTCGGGAAGCAATTTCATTAGGTATTGGTTGGCATTTGGAAAAAGAAACGAACCGATATGGGTCTTTTGTACTATCACAAATAAAAGCCAAAAGGTTAAATTTAGGGATTTGGGCAAACAACTTTAATTATAAGCAAATTCAATCAACCTCTTCCTTGCCCACACCTCGTTTACCTGGAATGATTAATAATCAAAGAAATTTTGTGCCTTCGCTCACTTTTTGGGTTAGCACTTTTGGCAAAATCCATCGTCCCAATTGCTCTTTTTATCAACGAGGAAGAGGTAATTTAACTTCAAAACCTCAAGGGACCGATTGTAGAATTTGTGGTGGACGAAAACCCAAATAATTGAAAAAAAAAATCATTTTTTAAGCATAGGATTGTGGAATAGCTAAAAACATATATATAAATAATTATGTATCTACCGAAAATTAATGAATTTCCGAAATTTTCCTTAAAACGCCTTCTTAGTACATGTTTTGGTGACAATGTTGCTGTGGAACAAAAAATATGTATTCTGATCGATTTACCTGATCTTTCATTGATGAAGGAGCATAAATTTTTAGAGTTATCTGACTTCTCTGTCCAAAAATACGCTCATAATATTTTTCTTAAAGAACTCATTAATGGTGTATCGCAAAGCCTCTCTTATTCGGGTAACGGTTTTTTTGCATTTAAAACTACCGGTGGAAGCAACTTAGACCCAGAAGATGCCGCGACCAATTTTGATGGTGAAGTTCTCTCATTGAATAAGGATATTTATCCTGAGTTTGATATTATTCTTGCGATTACTGATTACTCTCTAACCGCACCACTTACTGCATCTGCAAAGATACACGGCTTTCGTGGGGCCACTTTACATGGCGTCAATGAAATCATCTTAAATTCAGGATTGTCTGTAGATTACAATCATATCAGCAAGCAATCCGAATTATTCAGATGTGTACTTGACGGATCTGATTCGTTTGAACTTGATTTTGAAGTGTTTGGTGCAAAATCTACGCTCAAAATAGATTGTCTAGATCAATCTGCACAAAAAAGTCATGGTATTTGTCCAAGTGGCAAGCCAGATGTGGCAAATTTACCAGCAGGCGAAGTTTACTTCGTTCCCACTTCTGCTTCAGGCTCTTTTCCATTCCGTTTTTCCGATGGAACTCTTGCAAAGATGGAGGTTGATAATGGTGCTATTGTGAATGCATCTCTTATTCGAGGAGATCAACAATTGATAGATGCTCGTAATCAACAATTGATTGAAGATCCTGCTACTGGTATTATTGGGGAACTCGGATTTGGTACTCAATTACTTCCCTTTTCAGGTAAAGATATCCAAGATGAGAAAATACTTGGCACTTGCCATGTAGCCACGGGTAGGAGTGATCACTTAGGTGGGTCATTAACTCCTGATCTTTTCAATTCTAGGCTGAATGCATCTCATGATGATATTTTATATGCTCCACCTAAGACTCCTGAAATTAATGTTTCGGAAGTGAGAATGTATAAAAACAATGCGAGCATAAGCATTTTACAAGACTTTCAGCCCACGGCTTTTTTACTTGATCATCTTTCATCTGAATACCCCATTGAGAAATTTGCAGTATGTGTTGATTAAGAGCAGGGATTTACTATTATTTTTTAATTGTTTTTTCTTATTCTCATTGCCTGTTTTTGGTTTTCGTCCAGCGCCATCTTCGCCCCGGGCCCCTTCTGTACAGAAGGTTCGCTCTGTTCCATCTTATTCTTCTTTAAGAAAAGCACCGTTTGCACCTGCTTCAAGAGTGGCACGAAAAGCTCCTTTTGCTCCACGTTCACCAATTTCTAGGTATCCTAAACTAGTCAAGCGCCCTTCTTTATCAAAACGACCTAAACCAGTTAGGAATACTCCAACAGTACAACGTGCCCCTAGTGTTAAGAGAGTTCCTTATGTTCGTCGTGCCCCTAGAAGGTCTTAATTAAATTTTTTTAAAATTATATTTACCGATGGGTGATATTTTTGCCTAAAAGCTTTGCAAAACATCTCATTATTGAGGAGATTGTAGTAGATGTTTGTCCCCTTATCTTCTTTTGCTCATAAGAGTGATTGCAACTGGAATCTTTTTGAAAGGTTGTTTGTGGGAATTTTTGTTTTTTTTCTAGCCATCCAGCAAGGGTTTTCAAACAGTCAAAATGGTAATATGGTTGAAGTTTACTCAGTTGATTGGAACGGGACAGATTTTTTGTTAACTAGTCCTAGAATTTCAAATTCACCATTTCCGACGCTATCTTTATTCGAGAATAATTATTATGTTTTTAATAATATTAGTAGTGGAGAAATTAGATTAGCCATTGGAGAAGATAACAATACTGAATACACTCAGCTAGATATTTGGAATAATGGTTCGTACAGCAACGATGAATATTTGTTATTTTCGCCTGATCGTAATACCTCTAGGACGCTTTATTATTTCAATGCTGTTCAAAATCAATCAGTTGGGCAAATTAATATCTCGTCCCATGATTCACAATTTTTACATCCGCAGCTTAATGTAGACTCTTTTAAATTCGGTCAATCTATCGAAATTAACGAGTGGAACCAAACAATAATTGGCTCCCCAGGCGAAGGAGCTTTTGAAGATGGTGCGTTTCATTTATTTAATTGGGAAACAAATGGCAGCTTTTCCTATCTTGAAAAAATTAGTCCTCCCACTTCTGGTCAAACTGGTCAATTTGGTCACGCTTTAGCAGTAGAAAATGAATTTCTTTTCGTAAGCTCTCCAGATAGCTTTTCATCTTCGGGTTCCGTTGACATTTTTAGTCGGGAGTCTAATGGCAGTTATAGTTTTAATGAAAGTTTAAATATTTTTGGAACCAATGGTGATATGTTTGGATGGGACCTTGCGGCGACCGGTCAGTATTTGGCGGTAAGTTCCTTACAAGCCAATGATATTGGAGGAGGCAAAATCTCCATTTTCGAAAATAATGGAACTAATTGGGAATCAGTCGATTTATTAAATGCTGATGATAATCAAAGTAACGATGAATTTGGATATGCAATTGAACTTACAGGAACTCGTTTGCTTGTAGGAGCTCCCAAAGCTGATGCAAATGGCACTGATTCTGGTGCCGCTTATATTTTTGAGAAAAACGCCACTGGATGGCACCAAACATTTAAACTGGCACCAACAGGTTTGTCTGCAGGCGATGAATTTGGGTATTCAGTTGCGTTGACAAATAATTTGGCTTTTGTCGGTGCAAGGCAAAAAGATGGTATTAGAGAAGGTAATTTCACTAATGCGGGTGCAGTTTATGTTTTCAGATTGAATGGTTTGAATTGGGAGGAGATTTCAATTATTTATCCGCCTCAAGATCAAGATAATCAGTTTTTTGCATCTGATCTCAAAATAAATGTAGACATACTTGCCGTTACCTCAACGCAGCAAGGCGCAGGTTTTACTTACATATATCGAGTTGAGGACAATGGAACCTCTATTTCATTACTTTCTAGTCTCAGTCTTGCAGAGGCTAATTCAACTGATCAAAACTTCCTTTCAGTGGCTTTAGCAAATGGAAAAGCGATGATTGGAATTCCCGGTGATAGTACTTATGCAAATGTGGGGGGAGGCGTCATGGCTTTTTATAATGATGCTTGGCAGTTGAAGACGCTTCCTAGATTAGCCCCGATTATTGAACATAACTCATCCAATAACCACACAATAACTGAAGATAGTGGAACTTACACTTATGATTTTAACGGTTCGCATCCACATGATTCGAATTTAACTTGGTCTTTATCTTTATATCCAGAAGCAAATGCAACTTTTGATTTAAATTCAACTTCTGGGGTTTTTTCTTATACGCCGGATGGAAATTACAGTGGAATTCATTCATTTCGGGCCATGCTTTCGAATGGAAATGACACGGACACAATTGATTTTAATGTAACTGTGACGCCGATACAGGATGCACCTGTATTTCTTACTTCTTCCTTTGTTTCGGGTATGGAGGGGGATGACTATAATCAAAGTATTTCACTTTTTGACGCTGATGGCGACAATCTCATCTTAAGTTATATCTCACCAATACCAACTTTTGGATTAACTACGGATGGATTTAATATAGTGGGTACTCCGAATTCGGGCAGTGCAAACGGGCAACCATATCAAGATTATAATATCACACTTTCGGTTAATGATGGTAATTTTATCGTTCAACAGGAGTTTAGTGTGCGAGTTCTAAAACGCAATAATCCACCTCAAATTTGGGTCGATGGTAATTCCAGTTTTTCTGTATTACCCGATATTGTTCTTAACGAGGATTTCAATGCGACCACTTGGTTTGCTGCTTTACCTGTTTTAGATTATAACGATTCTGACGGTCATCAGATTGAACTGATTACTGCTGTTAGTCCTTTGCATGGGGCACTCGTTCTTGATATCAATAGTACAGATGCGAATCAAAGTATCCTTTACATACCTGATGGGAATTTCGGTGGTTCAGATTCCTTTACGATTCGCTTGTCCGACATAGAAGGAGAAAACAATAAATCTGTTGAGCTTGTTTTTAATATCATTATAAATCCGATTTCAGATCCTCCTGAAATTACTTCAGTCCCTCCTTCAACTTCAATTGGGGAAGGCGAGCTTTTTAATTATCCGATCGTAATTTTAGATCCAGATAATAATGATACATTGGTAGTTAATTTCGAAAATTTGCCACCGAGCGGCTGGCTAAGTTACAATCAGAATAGCAGGGTGTTATCGGGAACGCCTTCTTGGTCTGACTATGAGGAAACTGGGCCTCGATTAATTGTTATTAATGTTACAGACAGTTCAGGTTTAAAGGATGCCCAAGCTTTTAATCTCGAGGTAATTCCGTCTAATTACCCTCCTGTTATTTCTGAAGGTTCAACATTTCCCACATCCGTAAACGAGGATTCTTCGCTCAGTAACTGGGGTAATTTAAATTTGCTAGCAACCGAGCAAGATTCCACCATTGGAGTATTATCATGGGTAATTTCAACTAATCCATTAAATGGAACGGCTATTGTTTCTGGCACCGGAAATTTACCCAACACTCTAAGCTATGTTCCCGACGGTAATTTTAGTGGTAATGATTCATTTGTTCTCACCGTTTTTGATTCTGGCGATCTTAATGCATCAGATTCGATTTCAATAAATCTTAATGTTAATCCACAACCAGATAATCCTGTATTTAAAAGTTTAACCTCTGGAGTCGCGGTAAAAGATAATTTATTCGATTACTCGATACTAGTGTTTGATGCAGATTTGGACGCTAATATTACTATTTCCTCGCTTGTTCCATTACCGTCTTGGGCAACCTTAGTAGACGAGGGTAACGGATCCGCTCGTTTATCTGGAACACCCGATCAATACGATCTTGGAACTAACTTAATTGTATTACAAGGTCGTGATCAAACTAATCGTTTTGCGATTCAGGCATTTATGCTTGTTGTTCTTCTAGAAAATACCAATCCTGTAATCACTCAGGGTCCGGAGATTACATTTAACCTGACTGAAGATATGCTTTGGCAAGGGCAAAACCTCATTTCTGCTTCTGACACTGATGGCCAAAATTTAACTTGGTCGGTTCTTAGTCAACCAACTCATGGATCTCTACAATTCTCAGGTCAAGGGGCAGCTCCAACTAGACTCGATTATATGCCTGATGCTAATTATTCAGGGAATGATTCTTTTCAGTTAAATGTAAGTGATGGCATTGGTTCGGATCAGATAACTATTAATCTCAATGTTCAAAATGTGAACGACGCACCCGTTTTCTCGATTCTTCCAACCGATCAGGTTACGATCGATAACCAAAATTTTGTCATTTATCCAAAGGTATATGATGCAGATAGTCTATTTGGAAGCGAAATTCAGTTGACTGGACCATCATGGCTCGGAGTTTCCTCTTTTGATCGTTCCAATGGTGTTGTTCAATTGGAAGGTGTTCCAGGGGAAAGTGACGAAGGCAATTCATCCTTTTCTTTACGTATTAAAGATTCAACTGGTTTACATAATTCCGCTGAGTTTAAAGTTCAGGTACGCGTTCTTAATTATGCACCTTCAATCAATTTCGGAATGGCGTCGGAGGCAGTTACGATGATCGAGGATGATAACACAAGTTGGATGGCACCCATTTTATGGGGTTCCGATGTCGAAACTGCTGCGCACAATTTGGTGTGGTCCGTTTTTTCGGGCGCCAGTCATGGTTCCGTCATTATTTCTGGGACTGGTCCCAGTCCGGTTACTTTTAATTATTCTCCTGACGGAAACTTTTCTGGCTCAGATTCCTTTACAGTTAAGGTAACCGATGGCGGGGGGATTGAGGGATCACCGCCCAAATATGATACAATTTTAGTGAATGTCGAAGTTTCCCCTGTAAACGATCCTCCCATCTTCACCAGTACCCCAATGACCGACAAGAATGGTAGTTATAGCTGGAACGATGAATCTGTGTATGTGTATAAGGTCAAGGCTTATGATTCGGATTGGAATTATGATTGGCATTCATTGGATCTTAATGTTTCGGGCACTCTTCCCAATTGGATGACCTTTGTTGATGAGGGGAATGGCACAGGGCAATTGTACGGATTAGCCACGGTTAAAGATGAGGGGAATTATACGATTTCTCTCCAGATTTTTGATTCCAATCAAACTTCTTCCGTCCAAACTTTTAATCTTGAAATTAGAATCGATAATTACCCCCCAGTTTTTCAATCGGTGAGCGAAGCCAATAAGACCATAAGTGAATTAATCGTGTATATTGATGAAGATACAAATTCGAGTAGTCTTGTAAGAGGTTGGACTGTTCCAACAGACTATAAAGCAATCGATCCGGACCGAAATTTATCGCCCACTCAAACATTAACTTGGAGCTTGGGGGGCATCCCCCAAAGTGGTGCCAAGTTATTAGTTGATGGTGTAGGGGAAAGACCCGCAACTTTTTCCTACACGCCATTTCAGCACTTTTTTGGAGAAGATATTATTCAATTAATGGTTGATGACGGGAAGCGAAGTTCAATTCTACCTGTTCGGGTACGAGTAAGAGGTCTTCCGGATACACCTGTATTTAAGACTTCTTTTGACTCAATTTTGGAGGCTAAAGAAGGGGGTCAGTTTAGCTTGGATATTGCCACTTATGACCCTGATGATAGTTTAAGAACGATCAAAGTATTTGGGCTTCCTTCAGGTGGGGATTCCTGGCTCAAGCTAGGTGATCAAAATAGTACAACTGGAAGTGCTCGTTTGTTTGGAGTTCCCCCATCACAAAGTAGTGGCGATCGTTATCAACTTGCTTTTGTGGTGACCGACGAGACAGGTCTATTTTCAGTCGCGAATTGTCAACTAATTGTGGATGGTAAAAACTTAAGACCAGTCATTAATATTGGATCTAAGGCAACGGTTCGTTTCGATCGAAGCGGCAAAGCCAACCCTTTGGATATTGCTCGATTATATGCAACTGACCTTGAGGGAGGAGATCTGCTGTGGAGCCTTTCTTCGAGTTCTCTTCCATCATTTGGCACCGTGACTGTCTCTGGAAGCGGTAGTCAACCCTTGATTAGTTACCGACCTTATTCTACTGCTCAACAGGACCTTTTTGGTATAAGGGTATCAGATGGAGTAAGTTATGATGAAGTTGAAATTACCGCCATGATCGTTGAGAACTTTGATTCTTTTGATGTCTCTAATCCTAGGATAAATACTATTTCAGCAGGACATACTCTGGACGATTATTTTAAAATATCCAACATTACGAGTAATTCTCTAGTTGAGGCTAAAATATTAGAAGGACCCACATGGTTAACAATGAGGAAGGTTGAGTTTAATTTATTTAAATTAGAGGGAATGGTACCAAATAATTTTACTGGTTCGGTTAACATACAAATTTCTTTTTTGGAGAATGGTTTTAGTAAAACGATAAAAGAATACAGTTTAAATATAGTAGATTCAACTCCTCCCCAACTAAGTCTTAAAGGCAAGCAATTTATTCAGTTGAGCGTGGGGCAAACATTTGTTGAACCCGGTTACCTTTCAATTGATCAAGACGGAAGTGATTTAAATGACTCTGTTCAAATATTGGGAAGCGTGAATATTAATCAGAAAGGTATACAGGAAATTACCTATCGATCATCAGATTCAATGGGAAATGTATCTGAGTTAGAAAGAACTATTCAGATAGTGGATCATAACGACAGCGTTCGTATAACCAATGTGATTCCAATCGTTTCAGAAGATCTTAACGCTTTGTCAATCTTCGAGAACGAATCGATTCTACTTGGGCATTCATCTGAGTCAGGGGCAATCTTTTCAAAATACGAAAATTATACAGATCTCACAAACCCAGTTTATTCGCTAAAGTTTAAAGCTCAGTCAGTTGGTATTGAGCAAATTTTGGTATTAAAAGATGGAGGAATTTTAGTGAGCGGAATTTTTCGTGGAAATTTAGAATTTGGTGAGAATTTGGTTTCCTCAAAAGGAAATCATAATGTTTTCGTTTTGAAATTAGATCACAATTTGAAACTACTGTGGTTCAAAACTATATCCTGTTCATCCACCTTGGAGAATATTGAGATAATGGAGACACTCGATCAATCGATTCAAATTGCAGGAAATTTTCGTGAACAACTTAAACTAGAATCACAAACTTGGAACTCACAGGGAAAGAGCGATAATTTTATTTGGAATTTGGCAAGTTCTGGAGAGTTTATTTGGCTTAAAACCTATGGTGGGCAAGGCATTGAAGAAATAGTCGGAGTGGGAGGTTTACCGGACGATTCCTTTGTTGTGGTCAGTAATACTGTAACAGAAAATATCTCAACTCATTGCACAATAGTCAAGTTTAGCAAAGATGGAACCGTGATTGGTGGGAAATCGTTTAATAATACGAATGATAACAAGGCGATTGGCTTTCAATGCATCGATGAAACCATTTTAATTGGTGGGGAATTTAACTCGAAATTAGTTATCGATGAGCAAGAAATAAAATCAACTTCATCCCCTAGTGGATTCGTTTTATCCTTTAATTCTGATATCAATTTGAATTGGATAAAACTATTTTCTTCGAGTGGAAAGTCAAGGGTGCAGGAAATAGAAACGGATGCCTTTGGCTATCCATTAGTTGCATTAAGTTATGAAGACAACTTGACCCTACCAGGCAGGGAACTAACGCATGGGTCTTTAGGATTAAATGATTTGATGGTGGTTAAATTAGACCCACTTAATGGAGTAGTTATTTGGGAGGAAGAGATTGGTACAAGTGGTAATGATTCCATCTCGGAATTTGAAGTGGACCAATATGGAACTATCCTAATAGGAACAACTCTTCAGGCACCATTTGCCCTAAATGAGTTTTCCCACACCCTAGGAAATCAATTTTTGGTTAAACTTGAATCTGTTTTGGGAAAACCTACCTTCGAACCCCTTGCTAATTTAAGCTTACAGGAAAACACTTTTTTTCATCAGGAGGTAAAAGTTCTTAATCAACCATTCGTCCGGATGAATATGATCGATTCCCCAACCTGGATGAATTTCCAGGATAACTTAGATGGAACTGGCATCCTTGGAGGATTTCCATCTACAAAATCTGGGAGTATCGGAAAAGTTAAAATTCGAGCCTATAATGCCGATGGAGGTGTATCTGATTTAGATTTAAATTATACAACTTCCGTCAATTCCAAATCAAAGTTTTCAAATCAAACTTTGCCGCAGTTTTCTTCTGCACTCAACTTTGGGGCAGATATCGTGATTTCTTCAATTAATCCATCGCCTGATGCAAATTATTTGATTGGCGGCACTTTTTCGGGATCAGTGAATTTAGGGCAGAATATTCTTATTAGTCAGGGGCAAAAAGATGGTTTTGTCGGAATCTTTTCTTTAGGTGGTTCTATAAGTCGTTCGATACACTTAATAAGTAAAGGGGAGCTTTCAATTAGTTCAACTCTCTTTGGAACTGAGGGCGACATTTATATTATTGGAGACTATACTAATGATCTTCAGGTTGGTCCATTTAGTATCAAGTCATCTGGTGGTCGTGACTTATTTGTAGTTCAATGGTCCCAAAACGGTGCTTTGAAAAATTTAACTTCGATTGGTGGTTCTTCGAACGAATATTTTAAACAAGCTTTCTTTTATGAAGACAGTCTGCTTTTATCAGGCCAGTTTGACGGAACTTTTTCTCATGGTTCCCACTCGATTAAGTCTAGAGGTGGGAAAGATGGTTTTATTATGGAAGTTCCTAAGATTGATGTTTCTTCAATAACTTGGTTACAAAGATTTGGAGGAAATGGAGACGATCAAGTGAACGGTTTAGCTGTTTCATCTAGGGGTAAAATTTTCTTGGCAGGTTCTTATCAGGGCAATTCATCATTCGGAAAGATTTCTCATCAATCAGCTGGCTTGTATGATTGTTTTGTTGGTGAACTTGATCGTCAGGGAACATGGCAAAATGTCTATTCTGGTGGTGGAACCGGGCAGGATGAAATTAATGGCTTTTTTATTCAAAAAGAAAATCGAATATTGATTGCTGGTAATTTTAGGAATTCGATAAAATGGGGAACTAGGAAAGTTGAAAGTAATGGAAAGCAGGATGGATTTATTGCTGTACTGACCGATAGGGGTAATTGCATATCTTTGAATGCCTACGGGGGTATCGGCAACGATTCGATTGATTCAATTCAAGGAAACAATGCTCAAACATATTTTGCGGGTTCCTTTAATAATGAAATAAAATTGGGCGAAAAATTATTTTCTACTTTAGGAAAAAGAGATTCTTACATTGCACTTCTTAACACTAATGGAAGTTTAGTGATTGATGCCAAACAGATGGGTAGGGAGGGAGAGGATGTAGTTAAATTTATTGGTAGTTCAATGGCAGGTCACCTACTTGCGACGGGAATTTCATCAGGGGCAATTGGTTCAGATGGATTAATTCCTACCCTGGATTCTAGCAGTGCTAATTCATATGTATCCTTTTTTGGCTCTACTTTGTTTTCTCCTATTCTTTACCCAAACCCCCAAACGAGTATTTTAACATCGAGTATGTATCGTTATGAATTCGAATCTGGTCCGTGGCCAAAAGGTGCGGAATTATCGCTCAATATCTCCCAAAAACCAAATTGGTTGAATATAGAATTATTTGAGGGTGGAAAGGGCTTAGTCTGGGGGCAAAGTCCAACTTCAGTTGGCTCTGAAGACTTGATAAGGTTTGATATTAACGCGACTGGTCTTACTGGACTCACTTCTGAATGGAAAATCCAGATTTTGGATAATGGATCAGCTTTTTCTATTATTGGAAACCCAATTTTAAAGAGCACACAGTTTGATCAATATCGTTCTGAATTTACAATTTCTGGCTCATCGCTCGATAATATTTTATTTCTTTCTTTAAACTTACCAAATTGGTTAAGTCTAAATCGTTTATCAAAAAGCAGATTTGTAATTGAGGGAACACCTTTAGAAGAAGACATTGGTACTTTCCCAGTTGAAATACTCGCTCATAAGTCCATCGATCAAAATTCTAGTCATCAAGAAACTCTTAATTATTCATTAATTATTCAGACCAAGATGTTTCAAAACGCAAGTGCGATTAATCTAGGTAACTGGAAAACAAATTGGTTGGGCTATTTTAATAGCTTTGATAATTCATGGAGTTATCATGCCGATTTTTTATGGGTTTATTTTGGAGCAGGAAGTCAGGCTGCTAATATTTGGTTTTGGACTGAAAAATGGGGTTGGTTTTGGACAAGTGCAGAGCATTGGGATGCAACAAAAGGAGAGGGTTATTTATATAATTCAATAAGTACTGAGTGGATGTTTTTCAAAAGAGGACAACAAGCACTACCTTCTACCGTTTATCTCTACAGCGAGGCTAAATGGATCATGTTTGATTGAACTAGACTTTTCTTTTATACGAAAGATTCGAACTAGACAGACTAATTTAGTTTCAATTAAGCAAAGATCGGGGTGGCTACTTGGTTATCAATCGATAAAAAAGATTCGATCGATTGAATTAGACTTTTCCGGTCTAAACCGACTTTACTTCTTAATTCATTTACTGAGTTTCCATGCTCAACAAATCGATCCGGCCATCCAAAACGTTTTACAGGTATTGTAATGTTATTCTGTTCAAATATTTCTAAGATGCTCGAACCAAAACCGCCCATGAGAACATTGTCTTCTAGGGTGACTATGCTTTGGTGAGAATTAGCTTGGTTGATTAAAGTCTCTGTATCCAGAGGTTTGATAAACCGGGCATTCACCACTGTGATTTCGATCCCGTATTTCTCTTTAAATTGATCCGCAATATGAAGTGCAGTTTGAACAAAATCTCCAATTGCCCAGATTGAACAGATTTTGCCTTCTCGAAGAACCTCAGCTTTTCCAATTTCAAGGGGAATTGGTTTGTTTTTACGTTCCACCCCAACACCTTCTCCACGAGGATATCGGATAAAAGCTGGGGAACCAGATTCAATTCCAGTCACCATCATATCCTGTAACTCATCTTCGTCCTTTGGCTGCATGATGATGCCGTTTGGTATACAACGAAGATAGGAAATATCAAATAAACCATGATGGGTAGGGCCATCATTTGGGGAAAGGCCGGCCCGGTCTAAACAGAAAGTAACGGGTAGGTTTTGCAGGCAGACATCGTGGATAATCGGATCATAGGCCCGTTGTAAGAAGGTGGAGTAGATTGCACAAACAGGAAGCATTCCGCCAGTCGCCATTCCTGCTGCCAATAGAACGGCATGCTCCTCGGCAATACCCACATCAAAAAATCGTTCGGGTATGTTCTTGTGGAGTGCATCCATTCCGGTACCACTTGGCATCGCTGCGGTAATACCGACAATTTTGGGATTCTCTGCGGCTAAATTGGAAAGGCATTCGCCAAATACATCTTGGAATTTGGGAGGGGCAGTGGGCGAGGAGGGCTTTCCTTTCCCAGTCTTTTTATCAAAGGGACCTGATCCATGCCATTTCTCAGGTTCTTCCAAGGCGACGGGAAACCCTTTACCTTTTTGTGTGAGCAAATGTAGCACAATTGGTTCTTCGGAAGTCTTGGCAAATTCGAAGAAACGAACGAGGGATTGGACATCGTGCCCATCGATCGGCCCGAGGTAACGAATACCAAGCTTTTCAAAAATGCTGGAGGGTGCGATTAATTCTTTCGTATCCCTCTTTGCTTTGGACAGGAATTTCATCAAGGACGGTCCGCCCGGTACTTGAGTGAGAAAACTTTCGGCGTCTTTGTGGAGCCGAGTGTAAGTAGGATTGGTGATCAGTTCGTTAAAGTATTTTGAAAATGCACCTACATTCTTCGCGATCGACCATTCGTTATCGTTCAGTACTAGAATGAACCGCTTGGTCGAACTGGCAATATTGTTCAATGCTTCCAGGGTTATCCCACAGGTAAATGCAGCATCGCCTGCCACCGCGACCACATGGTCGTCGCTTCCATTTAAGTCACGAGCAATACAACGCCCCAAGGCGGAAGAAAGAGCAGTGCCGGCATGACCGGCACCAAACGCATCATGTTCGCTTTCTGTGCGGGAAAGAAAACCACTCAGTCCATCGGTTTGGCGAATTTTTTCAAATCGTTCATCATTGCGCCCGGTGAGTAATTTATGAACATAACCTTGATGGGAGACATCCCAAAAGAATGAATCGGCAGGTGTATCAAAGGCAATGTGTAATGCTAAAGTTAATTCTACAACGCCTAGATTGGGTCCGACATGCCCTCCATTTTGTGAAGTCGCGTCGATAATCCGAGTTCTAATCTCTTGGCACAAGGTTTCAATTTGATCTTCGTCCAGGGATTTTAAATCACTTGGGCTCTTTATATCTTTTAAAATTTCAGTATTTTCCATCACACCATTTCTTCAAAATCTTTTTCGATCAAAGTACCTTCTTTTTCCTGCACTTCTTTTATTTTCATCTCCGCAGCATCAATTCTTTCACGGCACAATTTTAACATCTTTAAACCGCTTTGATAATGAGTGACCAGAGACTCAAGGGGAGCTTCCCCCGATTCCATTCTGTGAATGATCTCCTCCAAGTTAGCCAAAGCCTGTTCGAAGGTAAGCTCCGCTTCTTCATCAGTATTTTTTTTGGAATTTCCCATTTAAGTATGAAATTCTTTATATACCATTTTTCATCAATCGCAATTAAAATTCAAGGTTCCGATTGGAGGGTGAATTGGTCAAATATCTCTTTTATTATGGTGCCGGCTGATACTTAATTTTTATAAATATTTTACCCGATTAAAGGGATCTCAAATAAAGACTAGGGAGCAAGAAGCTTGTGGTTTATTTGATAAGGAGTTGAGCGAAAAAGTGGACGATTCTGTCCAATCGCTCCATGTCTATCCGATCTAAAAACTTTCAGCGAACCGTCGGCCATTTTTACCAGGGTATGATATTGTCCACATGCGACTTGGCTTGCCCCCGAATTAATCACTTTTACCGGAACTGGACTCGAAAGATAATCGCCTGTTCCCAGTTGACCGGCAAGGTTATTACCCATCGTCCAGACCGATCCATCGGTCTTGACAAATGCACTATGATAATGCCCGGCGGCCAGTGAGCTGACCTCGCTTGTCACAATCTGCGTGGGTTGAGAGATTGAGTCGGTGGTTGAATTAATTTCCAATTGTCCATAGTCATTCCGCCCCATTCCCCAGAGTGAACCGTTGGTTTTCCCAAATAAGGTATGTTCCCAGATCGAGACCTTGTTGACTCCGGAACTGACAATTTCCACCGGAGCGTTGCGGGATGTACCGGTACCATCTCCCAGTCTTCCATACCCATACTTCCCATTCCCCAGAGCGAACCATCATTCATCAGGACATACGAATACCTGTACCCAGGTGCTGCTGAGGTGACATTGCTTTCAAGGATTCGAATCGGTGTGTCCGTCCACCACCCCTCTGCAGTTTTACCCAGAGTACCTGAAAATTTTGTTCCCATACCCCATAGTTCCCCGTTTTCCAAAACCTCCAGAGAGTGGTCATTTCCGACAGTAATATCACCCCTAGATAAAGTTTTGGTTTTATTCCTCTGTTGTCGACATTCAATCAATCTGGAGATAGGGTATATTTAAATGACTGAATTACAGATAATCATTGTGGTGTTGGCCGTGTGCCAATTTTTGTTCGAGTATTACCTCAAGGTTTTAAACGAGGGACATGTGTCCAATTTGATTGATAAACAGCCCGAAACTTCAAAATCGTTGATGGATCATGAAACCTGGCAAAAAGCGAGTAATTATTCTTTAAGTAAGAGCAAATTTTCTCGAATCCAGGAGATATTTGGTTTTATAGTTTTTTTCCCGATTTTCCTCTACATCCTACCCAAGGTCTTTGAAATCTGGCCGGTAACCAAGATTGATTCAATCTGGTGGGCTTCATTTGTGGCCACCGCCTTACTCAATTTCTTACAAATTCCGGGGTTGTTTTTTGATTGGTATAATCAGTTTACCCTGGAAGAGAAGTTTGGATTTAATAAATCGACCAAGAAACTTTGGGTAACGGATAAGATAAAGGGTACGATTTTGGGGTTTGGATTATCTTATCTTCTCCTCGCTTTATTGATTTGGATGTATCGTACGATTTCTGAAGCCTCTCCTCAATACTGGTGGGTCGCTGCATTTGTGGTATTTTTTGCGATCCAGTTATTAATGATGGTACTTTATCCGAAATTGATTTTACCTTTGTTTAATAAACTCACTCCCTTAGAGGATGGAGAATTGAAGGATCGGTTGATGGCGTTGTCGGATAAAACTGGTTTTCAGGCCAATACGATTGAGGTGATTGATGGAAGTAAACGATCGGGGCATTCGAATGCTTATTTTACTGGTTTTGGCCGGTTTCGTCGAATTGTATTGTATGATACCTTGATCGAACAAATGTCGATTGAAGAAATCGAGGCAGTATTGGCTCATGAGGTTGGGCATTATAAAATGGGGCATATTCCCAAACGGTTGGTGATGTCTTTTGTGATGGGATTGGCCGGGTTTGGACTGATGGGTTATTTGCTTCAAAGTGAATGGTTTTTCGTCGGACTTGGATTGGATTCAGCTCTTACTTCTTCATTTAGCCCCTTGATTATTGGACTCTCCCTGACTTTGGGTTTCTTTACATACTGGCTTACGCCGGTCAGTAATTTATTCTCGAGGAAACACGAATTTGAAGCGGATAATTTTGCCAAGGAGGCGGTGGGTGGTTTTGAACCCCTGGTTTCCGCTTTAAGAAAGTTGTATGTGGAAAATTTGTCTCATCCATTACCTCATCCATTACTAGTCAAATTTCATTATTCTCATCCGACTTTATTAGAGCGGGAAGTTGCAATGAAAAGGGAGTCGATTTAACGCCTTTCAACTGAGGGCAGAAGCTTTGTTGTTTCGACAAAGGATCGAGTGAAAAGTTAAACCGAGGGAAACTCCTACTAGATTCATAATCAAGTCGCCCAAAGATGGAAATCGGTCAGGTATAAAGGCTTGAGCCATTTCGTTGGCGCATCCGTAAAATGTGGAGAAGAGAAAAGCTTTATTTTTTAGAATAGCCGAGAATTTAAGAATCGAACCGAGTTGCCACGACCAAAGCCAAGCAAGGACGAAGAAGAGGGGTAAATGACTCAGATCTTGAAGCCAAAATGGATAATCAAATAGTTCCTCAGAAAATCGTACAAATATTTCATTTGCATCTAAATCTTTGAGACTGTCCGGTTTTGGAAATCCGGTAAGGATTTGTAAAAAAAGCGTGTAGCCAAGGGGGAGCAGGATCCAGTATTTTTGGATTGGTCGAGTGCTCCAAAATGTAAAAAAAGAATTCATCTGTAATTTGAAAAGATTGCTTGGAGAAATTTTTTATGTCAGAAATAAATATTATGTTAATCCTTTTTTACTAGAACTTATTTAAAATGCCAATCTACGAATTTATGAGTCGAGATAGGGGTAAAATCTATTCCTTCTTTGCCCACTCGCCCTCTTATGCTGAAAAAATGCCTTTTTGCCCTGATGGTAAGAAGTATAAAATGGAAAAAGTGATGTCCGGATTTTCCATCACAGGAAAGAAAGAAGAACCACCCGCAATGCCAGACGGAGGAGCCGATGACCCCAATGATCCATTTTCAGGCATGGATGGTGCCCAAGCTGAAAAAGTGATGAAAGAACTTGAAGGTGCTATGGGTGGAATGGATGAGGATAACCCAGACCCTAAGCAAATGGGGCAACTGATGCGAAAAATGTGTGAGATGACTGGCGAATCTATGGACGAACCAATGGAGGAGGTGGTTCGTAAACTTGAGGAGGGTGCAGACCCAGACGAGTTGGAAGATCGAATGGGAGATTTTCTCGGTGATGAAGAGTCGGGAGGAATAACTGAAGGGGAAGAGGATAAATCCAAAGAATCGGTTAAATCGCGATTGAAGAAGTTGATGAAGAAACAAATGGTTCGGGACCCCGAACTCTATGAATTTTCAGCCTATTTAATAAATTGAAGAACAAGAATTTAAAAATCGTAGAGCTAATCTGCCTTTCCCTAATGATGTGTTCCTGCGGAGAGGATACAAATGAGGAGAAGCAAGAGATACCTAAAGAATGGAAAGGTGACGAGATGGAATTCAAGAAAAGTTTCAGCATAAGATCGGAAGGAAATGCCTCTATTTTAATTTCTGCCAAATCTACATTACCCTTTGATGGAAAGATCGAGCGAAACAATACGATTTCCTCAACATCGCAAAATTTCTCTCGTGGAAAGCTCAATGGAGTCAGTATTAAAAAATCTAAAGATGGTTCATGGGTAAAAGCTCATTATAAAAATGGAGTTTTGAATGGGGAAATGATTTTTTATAGCAAAAAAGGGCAAGTTCGAACGATACTCAATTATGAAAATGGCATTATTAAAAAAAGGAAGAAATCAGATTAGTCCAAAGCTAATTTTTCTTTGTTTTTATAAATGCACGAGTTGCACGCTTTGTTCTTTTAATATGATCAACAGAATTTTCGTCTTCGTCCGACTCTAACGGAATAAAGAGAAAAAATGTAGTTCCTTTTCCCTCTAAAGTCGCAAATCCAATTAATCCATTGTGGTCTTCGATAAAAACTTTGGTATTATATAATCCAAACCCTGATCCATTTCCGGATGTTTTCGTTGTTACGAACGGATCGAAAAGCTTTTCTTGTATCTCAATTGGAATACCTTTTCCGTTATCGGTAAGTGCCAGTTCTGCACCCTCAAAGGGGGCGATTCTTTTTTCACCTATTGCACTTTTCATTATTCTTTGGCCCTTGGATACCTTTTTTAAGGAAATCTGAATCTTTCCAGTCCTTTCAATTGCATCTCGTGCGTTAATGACCAAGTTTAAAATGACTTGCCTAAAGCCAGTTTCTTCAATGAATGCGGGAATTGACTGAGTTCCAAAATTAGTGGTAACTTTGGCACTGCGTGGAATCAGTATATCAACTAAATCCATTTGGTCTTTGAGTAGTAATCGAAGGTCGTGGACTGTTCGTGAAGCAGGTTTTTC
>Ga0114994_10000521_pt1 | contig 25997 bp, 27 predicted proteins | sample ArcticOcean_MG_C_9_FD_87043 | JGI IMG/M metagenome (GOLD analysis project Ga0114994, IMG submission 87043) | Marine microbial communities from western Arctic Ocean - ArcticOcean_MG_CB2_152 | ecosystem: Environmental > Aquatic > Marine > Oceanic | place: Arctic Ocean: Canada Basin | collected...
AACGGATTGGTTTACGTCAAACAAGAAATATTTTTCACACACCATCAACTTGATTTTCATCAATTTCGATCATCAGTTAAGAAAATAAATTATGCCCTTATCTGTTTACCAACAAGAGGCCTATGCCGTAGATACTAACTTAATTGAACATAACTCTGTTGGCATAATTGTTCAGGTTCGGCTTATTAACAGACTCGCTAAGTTCCTGCTGTAAAAAACAGCGAAACCTAAAGCTTACCTTCCAAACTGGCATCACTGTTGGTGATATGATAACACATTTTAGTATTTCAAAATCTAACGTATTTTTGGCCCTGTGTAATGGCCGTGTTGTAACCACCGATTTGGGTGATGATATTAATGTGAGCTATCAATTTACTGAAGGCGATGTGATCTCTTTATCCGGTCCAATTCTCTACAGTTGGGTATATGGTTCCAGTAGTGTAGCATTTATCTTGTCCCAAGATGCATTCTGGCTACTATGTTGAGCATCAGAAAAGTCTCACCTCATTTAAGGAACTCTAATGAAGCTCATTTACTCACCTACGTCCCCCTATGCTCGTAAAGTTCGCATCGTAATCTTAGAAAAAAAATTAGAGAATCAAGTCGATCTTGTTAATTTGTCTCCATCTGCATTACCAGACGAATTAGTCAAAGCGAATCCATTAAGCCGTATCCCGACGTTGATCAGAGATAATGGAGCCCCTTTAATCGATAGCCCATTTATATGTGAATATTTAGATCAATTGGGTAACGACGCAGGCCGTTTATCTGGCAAAGGTAATCAAGTTTGGGAGATCAAACATTTACACGCCATGGGTGATGGAATTCTTGATACGATTTTTTCAGTTTCAATGGAACGTCGCCGCGACGAGAGCGAGCAATCTCCCGCTTACATCAAAGGACAAGTCACCCGAGTTCAGCGCACCGTTGATGCTTTGAATAAAGAAGTCGGCACTTTTTCGGCTGATCCAAAGCTTGGAGAATTAACTATGGCTTGTGCGCTCGGGTATATCGAACTGCGCCTAAGTAATGACATGGATTGGCGCGCCGGAAACTCAGCTTTAGCCAATTGGTATGCTGAAATTTCCAAGCGCCCTTCTTTGGCTCATACTGAGCCTCCGAAGTAATCCGAAAACTTAGTCATTGATTAACGTCTCACCCGGTCGGACGCGTGTAAATTCGACCAGCTCTGACGTTATGGTGATCTTACCATTATCAAGCGATGCTTTCGTGAAGCGAGAATTCTCTAAATCGTGTATTTCCGGGAAGTCTTCCCGGAAATGCGCGCCACGAGAATCTTTGCGTACAACAGCAGCTTCAATCACCGCCTTACTGATAATGATCTGGCTCTCTAAGTTTAGCCAATCATGCCATGACAAATTATAAGCACGGCTTTCATCCGCAACACCGGTCCTCATGAGTTCGGAATGCAACTCATCAACAGCAACACGCGCACGTGCCAAACTTTCTGCATCACGCAAAATACCCGCGTCTTCCCACATAACCTCGTAAAGTTTTTTACGAATGTCTGGCATATGTCCGCCTTCTATTTGGAACGGATAAAGCGCAGCAGAGATCGCCGCTTTGGCAGCATCTAAATCAGGCTCGCGGAACACACCTTTTTTAGGTACCCACTTGGCAATCGCATCGCCTGCAATGCCTCCAAATACGGTCGAATTAGCAACCCCATTACCACCTAACCGGTTGGCCCCATGAACACCACCGGTATCTTCACCCGCCGCGAATAAGCCGGGTAGCTCCGTCGAGCAATCGCTTTGAAACTCAACGCCACCCATCATGTAATGCGCTGTTGGCACAACTTCAACGTCACCACTGACCAAATCAAATCCACAATCGCGACACCGATCAACCATACCCTTAAACCGGCTGCGAACTTCTTTAGGGTCTAAATGTTTCATGGTGATAAACAAACCACCGTTTGGACCAACATTCCCGTTGCGCATTTCAGAGAACATGCCCCGACTAACAATATCGCGAGTTGCGCGTTCAACTTTGGCATCATACTTATGCATGAAGCGCTCTTTATCACCGCCGAGTAAATAACCACCGTATCCGCGCAAACCTTCTTCAATAATGGTCCCTGTAATTCGCGTTCCGGGACCCGCAACTAAGCCGGTTGGGTGGAACTGGACCATTTCCATATCGCGCAATGGTATTCCAGCGCGCAATGACATTGCCATGCCATCACACGATTTATCACCCGATGGCGTGTGATAAGTGTACATGGTCGGGCCACCACCTGTCGCTAACAACACGGCTTTCGCTTGAACCAACCGGAATTTCCCAGTCCGCATATCAACCATCAAAACGCCGGCTAAACCGGAACCATCTTTTGATTTAATAAACTCAACCGCCCGGTGATCTTCCAGGCGATTAATACCCCGGCTCCACACTTGTTCTGCTAACCGGTTGATAATTTCAATTCCGGTCAAATCACCCTTATGAACGGTTCGATCAAAGGTTTGACCGGCGAAAGCTTTTTGATGCAAGGAGCCATCTGGGTTGCGATCAAAAAAGCAACCCAATTCATTTTCTAATTCACGTATGCGGCGCGGCGCTTCATTAACCAGCGTCCAAGCAAGATCTTGGTTATTAAGCCACTTACCGCCTTCGATCGTATCCATAAAATGGCGTTCAATGGAATCTTCGTTGGCCATGGCTGCGTTGTATCCGCCTTGAACCATACGCGTACAACCACATTTGCCCAACAAACCTTTAACCGCAATTGTGATATTTAAATCTGGGCCTAAGTTCGATGCGTGAAGGGCGGCAAATAAGCCAGCGCCCCCTGCACCCAAAATCAAGACATCCGTTTTACTTTGTTCAAATTCTATGTTCATATCGTTCATCCTATACAATCAACGCAAGGCCAGAGACTAAAATCAGTCCTAAAATGAGTTGGCGAAATATTTTTTCGTTTAATTTTCTGTAAATAATCAAACCAAGCCACGACCCAATTATGATAGCGGGAAAGCACCATAAATACCTTTCCAGTGTATCAGCACTAACAAGTCCCTGCCACGACAACCAAACCAATGTGATGGCGTGCATGATCAGGCAAAAAGGTTGATAGACGCCGCGTTGTCGTTCCTTGGTCCAGCCGAGCAATCCAACCCAAAGGGTTGGTATAACACCGCTTAAACCGGCAAACCCACCCAACACTCCACCTAGAAAACCAACGCTGCTATCTGCAACCCTCCCGACCCGTTTCAAGATTAAGCCCTTAGGCATAGCAAAAATAAACGCCACATAAGTAATCAAAAACCAGCCAATCCCTAATCGAAACGGCGTCGGTTCGGTGTGTGTCAAAAGCCAAGCCCCTAAGGGTACGCCCAGCAAACCTGCGACGGCGAATATAGGCAACTTTGAATAATCTAATTCATGGCGCAATTTGAACAGTGGGAAGGTGTGCATGGTTAATCCGCACGCAACAATCAGCGGCACGGCGTCAATGGGATCAACAAATTGAAACCAGATGGCGCCTAAAACCAATGCGTCACCAAAACCAGCAGCGGCCACAACAAAGGATGCCAAAAAAGCTCCTAAAGGGATGATCAGTTCAAGTGGCATTTAGAAAAAATACCAATCCCATACAAATACTAATACCACACGACAACGCGACCATCGATTTTTGCCAATCGCGCCACCTTAAAAACTCAAGCGCCAAAAGCCGAACTCCGCCAGTTAAGTGAGCACTTAAAAAAACGACCAATACCGTTTCTAAAAACTTAAGTAATGGCGTGTTTGACCAAGAAATAAAATTATCAAAGGCTGAACTGTCTGCTAATGCCAAACCAAGCACATATAAATGCACAGGAAGGAATGCCACCAGTGCCAAACCAGAAAAACGGTGCATTATAAACGCCCAATAGTTTGGATGATTGTGAATACTTTTCATATTACGCCCCCCCTAATCCATAAAGACCAAAAGCAGCACGGATACCGAGTACACCAATTATTAACGAGAAGAGGATGCTCAAAAAATCAATCCGCTTCATAGGTATTTGTGTCATTTCACGCATAATTGATTTAAGCCCAATCGGGGCATGAACAGCGACTGAACTCACAAAAACAAGATAAAAACACAACCAGATTTTACTGCCGCCAATCCGTGCAATAATTTCTTCGGAACTCAAACCACCTTGCACAGCGATAATCATGGTCGCGATGTGAACGGTAATACAGATCGTTAAAATCAGTGCACTTAACCGTTGGGCAAGCCACAAATATGTTTCTGTTCTAAGGGCAGATGCGCTCATGACAACTCGCCTTTTAAAACAGCCTTAATCGTTTCACGCTTCAACCCAGCAATCGCACCCGTTGGGTTCAATGATTTAGGACAACGCTCGACACAGCCTTGTTGTGAATGGCAGCCCAAACACCCGTTATCACCAGCGACAGCGGCCAATCTTTCTAACCCTGTCACGTCGCGCTCATCATTAACCAACGTCCACGCACGATTTAGGGCTGCTGGGCCTAGATAATCGGGGTTCCATTTAATGACGTCGCAGGTCGCATAACAAGCACCGCAACCAATGCATTCAATACCAGCACTTGATATTTTGCGCTTAGGGTCATCCGGCGAAATATCGGCCAAAGCGTCATCGCGGGTTTTATCGCCCTTGAACGAACCTTTTGCGTCGGCCCATTTGTTAAAGAAGGTTTCCATATCAACAACCAAATCTTTAACACGCGGCATACTGTTAAGCGGGTCCAGCGTCAACTGCCCGCCTTCTGCAACTTTGCTAACATGCGTTCGGCACGTCCAACGGGCTTTACCATTGACAGTCATCGCGCAAGACCCGCAGACACCAACCCGACATGCAAAACGGTAGCTTAGTGACGGATCCAATTCACGTTGGATATATGTCACCACATCCAACACGGTTTGGCTTTCAAGCCGGGGAACTTGATAGGTTTGGTACTCCCCATCGTCGCCACCCCGCCAAATTGATACGTCCATCAAATTATTTCTCATGGTTAAATCACCGCTGGAGTTTCTGAAAATTCAATAATGACATTTGATGTTTCTGGTGTTGAAAACCAAAGCGATTTTCCACGCCGTTGATAATTTAGACCACTAGCCTGAATTACTTTTTCTGTTGTTTCTATATCTTTAACATGAATACCATATCCAATCATCCGTGTGTCCCCATCGCTGATATTGGGCGCCCCTAAAAAGCGCTCATAAAGTTCCCCATGCCGAATGACATTAATCACAGAACTTCCCGTATCAATGGTAAGTCCGCTGTCGTGTTCCGTTACACAATTCTTGCCAATCAAGCCTTCGAAATAACTTGTGTATAACCCAGGATCTTCCGCCACCATCATCACTTCAGCTATGCCGATTGCCGTATTGGCGTGTGATTGGAATTGTGATTTATAAAAATATTTCGGCTCGTGCTGGTGATCACATGTGAAAAATATAGCCCACGGCATTTCAGGGTGAGTTGCGATTGTCAGCTTAAACCCAACAGTGACTTCAGTACCGTCTGGTTGCCCTGCTAATCTTGAAAATTCAAACGGTTCGTAAAGGTCTAAACCTTGTGTTTCGAAATGTGCGCGGTCCGCTTGCCAACCATCACTTTTTAAAGCAACCATCGAAAACCCATCGCCTTTATTTAAAAACGCACGATTATAACCACCAAAACTAAACACGCCCGGCGATGATGGCGTGATGTTTTCTGGCTGGGTTACTGAAAGCAGTTCAATAAAGTCACTACCCAACTGAGCCAATTGATTGCCCGTTCCGAACGGATGCTCGGCTTTTGGCGTTAGGGTGAAACCTAGTTTTTTATAGAGTGATACCATTGCATCCAAGTCAGAACGGCACAGAACAATATGGTCTATTTCACGGGTCATCGTTTATTGATCCTTAAAAATATATATGGGGCTCGACCAAATCAAATGGCCATCTTCTTGAGTGATACAAACATATAGCGCATTATCGCGATCCGCAGATAAATCAATAGACCGCTCCAACTTAATTTTAGAATGGGGGTTTTTATCTGGCATTCGAAAAACGCGAATACGCCGGTTAATGCCTCCGTTTTCGAATACTAAGTCTTCTTGCCCAATATCTTTAATTGTAATTTCTTGTTTAATCAAATTGGTTTTTATTTTGATCGTACCTGCTTCGTCATCAGATAACCACGCATCAAAACCTCCAAATCCGCCGGTCGTGATCGCACCCCATTCTAAGCGGGTGTCAGATACCTGATCAAATTTTTTATCAACATTATAGCGGTTGATTGGCTCAACCCGATCAAAGCGATTGCCGTTTAATTCAACTGAACCATCCCAATGTGTTTCTCGCCCGCGTCCCCGGTATTCAGACCCTTCCCAAATAACCCGAATGCGCTTACCCAAATCACTTGGTCCGTAAGGGCGGAAGGTTTCGATTGTCTCAAGACCATTTCGGATTTCAACCCGTTCGATGGGGGACGAGCCAACTAAGTCAATATTGAAATTAACCATATCACCTGAGAACTTCAAAATATCACCCATCATTGCCGATGATGTCATATCCGATTTGCAACTACCCATATTAGGATCTTCAGAAAAGCGCTCTGCTTGCCCGTCAAATACAGCGTTCACATCCAAAACCATACGGCACCCTGTGGTCCCATAGTGGTGCCGAGTTCTTAAACTTTCAAGCAATCCAGAACGGGTTAAACCACTCGCCAACATACACGTTAATCCGCCGTACGATCCAAAACTGGTGGCGCCGGGATGGCTGGCACCCGGACGGCCTTTATGACCATCGGAGTTCGAAACAATTCCGACCCGGTAGCCTTTTTCAAAGGCATCGTGTATCAACCACTCGAACGTACCCCATGCGGAATGCACTTCAACTGCGCGCTCTAACTTATCATCGTGGGCCATTTTTATATCGGCATAGCGTCCACCAATATGGGCAAAGACAACGCAATCTTCACCTTCTAGTTTTTCGAACAACTCAATCGCAGTATGCGCATCCGTGTATTCGTCTGATAAATCCTCAATCAAGGCATGTGATGACCGATGGATTTGACGTCCTTCTTCCATAAACAATACATTTCGATCCCCCCCCATTCCGGTATTCCCTGACCATTCATAACCGGGGAAAGCAATAAACTTTCCATCTTCATTAAATTCAGCGGTTAGCTCATTTAAGTGTTTCCAAAATGGAGTGGTGATTTGGAAATCATTTCCTTGGTGAGCAACGGCATCAAGAAATGCATTATCACGGGCAAAAGCATGGAAATCGCGGGCTGAATTGGTCCCAATGGTTTCCTCTGATTGACCGTGCAAATCTGCCCAATAGGGAAGCAATTCAGCACCAGCTACAACGCGGAGAGGATTTGATTGAGCCACAACAACATCGTTTGAATCAACCATGGAAATGATCACATCACCCGGTTTCTCAACTTTCAAGTCCTTAACAATAACTGACTTTTCGCCAACCTTGAATATAATGCTTTCCGGCAACCCAACAACAGGAATATCCGAACGTAATGAAAACATTTGGTCGCATTGATTTGATGGATTACCCCACTTGTCCTCACCCTTCATAGAAAGGCTAAAGCTTGACCCAGCAGTCCGGCTTGTCGGCATAATGGCTTTCCATATGACAGGCGGACCTGATATCAATTTTATCATTGGTTGCTCTGGCAATTCAACAAAATTATATGTGGCAATGGCATCGATTAATAAACGGAATTCGAACGTATCTTCACAAAATGTTTGCATCCGAATCCCAGGGCCGCCACTACGTCGGTCACCTAAACGGATGTTAATTTGATCACCTTCACGCAAGAATCCGCGAACAACCTTGATATAAATTGTTTTATCCCATGGTCGAATATTACGTTTTCCATCAAACTCAATATGAAGGATCGCACCGTTAGATGCTTCTGCAGTCACATAGTTGGCCCCTTTTGGGTCCGTTAATTGTGGCTTCCCCATGTCACTGGCAAATCGATGGACCAGCTTTATGGCACCCGTATCGTCGATACCAAACTTGCCCGCAGTATAGGTAACCACAAACTCGTGATATGACCCGGCCTCAAATTCACCGGTTGGTGATACGGTTGCGGAACCCATTTCATGAGGCAAATAATTAGAATGTGACATTTAGATTCCTATATTTTTCATTTAATTTGTACGTGGGCGAATTTCCAAACGCCGGGCGTGGGGAGGTAAATACACTACCTGATAGCTAATTGGTGCTCCCCGAAATTCATATCCCAAAATATGGCAAACCAATCCTGTGGTATGTTTTTTCAGTTTCAACAAATCACAAATATTCAGAGCAAAGATTTCTGCCCCAACTTGCTCAGTGATCCGTACCGTAGGCACATCATAATTTTGACGCAATAAAGCCCGGATATTGGTATTATCTAAGTCTGAGATTTCTAGGTTCAAAATTTCAGAAAATCGCTCAGCATCTAAATAAATCCGACCTAAACACATAAATTCGCCATTCACATCAATTTCGCGCTCAATGCACAAAAGGGGCCTGTCAACGCCCAAAAAGTGAGACCAATCACCGTCTTCTGATGTTTTTTTAATGGATTTCACCCGAGTAAAAACGGGCAATAATGACCGACCATCGTCACCCAAAAACCGGAAGTGCCACAAGTCATGAAGCTGATCAGATTGATCAGAGATAAACGTACCGCTACCATGCCTACGGACAATAACCCCTTGCTCAACCAAACGCGACAAAGCTTTTTGGATGGTGCCTAAACTCGCGGGTAATGCAGCGGCCAAATCGTATTCACCCGGCAACTGATCGCCTGGCTTCAAGTCACCATTATCGACAGCGCCTGAAATGCCATCTGACAATAGGATATATTTCGGCACGCGCGGTAAACCGCGTTCTGTGGCACCTTCGATTTTGTCTGCTAATCCTGCTAAGTTCACTGCAACCCATCCTTACATTTCAAGTTAATTTAATTTAAATTAAAGATACCTTCAAGTCCTATATAGCTCTATAGATTTGTTTTCTCTGAGCGTTTTGGTAAAATGGTCACGGGCTTTCAACGAGCGAGCACCTGCTTTAATTATAAATGACCTAAAATTTGATCTGGCAGATGATATTCTCATGACCACACTAGGACACCAAAAAGCACTCAATCGCGGCGTTTGCGACGGGTTGTTAATGCCGTTTTGGATGGTTTTCGGATCAATGATTGGCTTTGGGTCCATGGCACGCGATGCCGGCTTAGGCATCGACGTCGCACTTGGGGCTTCTTTAGGGATATGGGGCTTGCCCGGGCAAGTCGCGATGGTTGAGCTGTTTGCTGCCGGCTTACCTATTTATGCAATTGTAGTCGCCAGTTCCCTTGCAAATATGCGGTTTATGCCAATGACTGTGGTTTTGATGCCCCACTTTAAAGGGAATGTAACCGCACACAAATGGCGGTACTTATTGGCTCAGGTTTTATCCATTAACATTTGGACCGTCTTTATGCGGCGCGGTAGTACCCTAGCTGAAGAAGATCGGCTACCGTTTTATTTCGGCGTATCAATCACATGCTTGATTGGTGGCGCTTTAGGTACGACCATTGGATTTGTAGCTGCTGGGGTACTACCCCTTTATATCACAATAAGTTTGGTTTTTTTAAATCCAGCCTATTTTGTCTATGTATTCTCATCAGTGCGCTACCGAAATTGCATTATTTCCGTTGTTCTGGGTGCCATCACAGGCCCGCTGATTTATTTATTCTCACCTGATTGGAGCGTCCCGATTACAGGGGTCGCAGCTGGCACCGCCGCGTTTTATTTAGACAAATGGATGGACCGCAGCCAATGATCGTATCGGACCCTTGGGTTGTTCTTATTCTATGTATTTTAGGTACGTTTGCGTGGCGCGCCATGGGTGTCATTGTTGCGAATCACATTGATATTTCTGGCGATTTGTTTCAATGGTTCAATTGTGTTGCTTACGCAATGCTTTCGGGCTTGATCACACGTGTAATATTGATGCCATCTGGGACCTTAGCCCAAACACCCGACGTCGACCGCATTGCATCCATAAGCGCAGGGTTCATCGTCTTTTTTATGTGTAAACGAAACATTTTTGCGGGAACAGGTTCAGCTTTTGTGACTTTTTTAGGATTCGCAGCAGCACGTAACTATGGCCTTTTGTAAACCCCCTATCAAATAAACTCAACAAGCGCATCGTAAACCTGATTTGGACGCTCCGTCATCATCATATGCCCACACTGTTCAATAATTTTAGTTTCCGTAATCCTAATGGCATCCGCTAAAGATTTAGCTTTTTTAGCCGGTGTCATTTTATCATCTCTACCCAAAATAAAATGAGTTTCACATGTCACATTTTTGGCAGCCACCAATGCACCTTCATATACATTGCACGCAGCCAAATCATTAAACAAAACGCCAGGTCCAGATAAATCAAGAAGCGTTTTAGTTGCACCATGAACCCATAATCCAGATTGTGGATGCCCACCAATTTGAGCTTTTTCACCTATCCCCCAATACACAATAAGTTCTGGACCTAGCAGCTCGTTCCGCTGTGCAGCCGCCAATAAGTCAGGGTGCACAGGCATTGCTTCAGCAATTCCCATTAAACAGAGCTTATTTAGTTTTTTTGGGTGCTTGCCGGCAAACTCAATTGCGACCAGCGCACCCATGGAATGGCCTACAATAGTTGCAGTTTCAATTTTAGCTGCATCCATAAACGCCAGAACCCATTCTGCCATTTCAGGAATTGATGCTAAAGGATCACCTTCAGATCGGCCATGCCCCGGAAAATCTACGGCATAAGTTTGGCGGCCCATGAAAGCGATATTACGTGTTTGCAACTGCCAAACGGTGCGGTCCATTCCGGCTCCATGCAGCAGAATTATAGCAGGTTCATCGCGGTTAATCGCCCGGCTTCCTGTGGCAGCATGGACACTGTTTCCGTTCACGTTAAAATCCATATGCTTAACCTTTCTGAGATGCACGAAGTGCTTGTTTCAAATCATCAATGATGTCTTGAACATCTTCAATTCCAACAGAAAGACGTATCATCCCCTCACCAATCGCAGCCACAGCCAAATCATCCGCACTCATTTGTTGATGCGTCGTGCTGGCGGGATGGATTACCAATGTTTTGGCATCGCCAACATTGGCTAGGTGTGAAGCAAGAACAACGGATTCAATGAATTTTCGGCCAGCAGAACGCCCCCCCTTAATACCAAAACTTAAGATCGAGCCCGCCCCCTTTGGCAAAAGTCTTTTTGCCAATTCATGATCCGGATGGCTTTTTAAGTTTGGATAATTAACCCATTCGACTTCTTCTTGAGCATCTAAAAACGCAACCACCGCTTCTGCATTACTGACATGCTTTTGAATTCGTAGCGGTAACGTCTCGATACCTTGCAAAATATAAAAGGCATTTTGAGGGCTCAAACAGGCACCAAAATCTTTAAGCCCTTCAGCCCGAGCTCGCATGATAAAGGCTTGAGGGCCAAATTCATCTGCAAAATTAATACCATGATACCCGGCATATGGCTCGGTCAATGTTGGGAACTTACCACTGGCATACCAATCAAACCGGCCGCTGTCGATAAGTGCCCCGGCAATAGCCAACCCGTGCCCGCCCATAAATTTAGTTAGGGAATGCATGATCAAATCAACGCCATGCTCAAACGGGTTCATAAGATAGGGAGTGGTAAAAGTTGAATCGATCATAAACGGCACTCCTGCCTCATGAGCAATATCTGCGATGCGCGGCAAATCCATAACCTCAATCCCGGGGTTCCCTAATGTCTCACCAAACACCAATCGGGTTTCGGGTTTGATCGCTTTGCGGAAAGCTTCTGGGTCGCGCGGATTGACAAACGTTGTCGTTATTCCAAAGCGCGGGAGGGTATAAGTGAATAAATTGTGTGACCCACCGTATAGAGCCCCAGATGCAACGATGTGTGAACCTTGATCCATAAGCGTTGCAACCGCTAAAAATAAAGCTGCCATACCGCTAGCAGTCGCAACGGCACCAACACCGCCTTCTAAAGCGGCAACGCGTTCTTCCAACACGGCAACCGTTGGGTTCGAAAGGCGTGAATATATATGGCCGGGGCGCTCTAAGTTATAAAGGGATGCTGCATGGTCTGTATCATCAAACATATATGACGTTGTTTGGTAAATCGGCACGGCCCTAGCCCCAGTAGTCGGGTCAGGCTGTTGCCCCGCGTGCAAAGACAAGGTATCGAATTTTGAAAATTTTGGCGTGACCATTTAGGTCCCCCTTTAAACTGTTGCACCCTTTACAAAGGGTTCCTCAATCTTTAGGGAAGGCTAACGTTTACGTCAACTTAGGAGATATCAAAATGACTAGAAAAATTCAATCCGTAGCCATTTTAGGTGCTGGTACAATGGGCACGGGTATCGCAGGTCTTTGTGCCGAGCGCGATTGTCAGGTTCTTTTGTTGGACGTAACCATGGAAGCAGCCGAAAAAGCGCTGGAGCGTATCATATCAGGCCGACCCCCAGCCCTAGACACCATTGAAAAAAAATCAAATATCACACTAGGCACACTCTCCAATGATCTAGATAAAATTGCGGATTGTGACTGGATTTGTGAGGCTGTTATCGAGGATTTGCAAACAAAGCGGGATTTAATGGAACGCATCGAGCCTTTGCGCAGAGATGGATCTGTTGTCAGCACAAATACGTCAGGGATTCCATTGCGCGACATTACCGCAGGCATGCCTTCCCGACTTCGCCAAGATATCGTCGTAACTCATTTTTTCAATCCTGTCAAAATCATGCGCTTGTTGGAAATCGTTCCGGGTGAAGATACCAAACCAGATGTTATTCAAACACTTGTCGATTTTTGTGGAAGGCATTTGGGGAAGGGCGTTGTTCATGCAAAAGACACGGTCAACTTCATCGGCAATCGGATAGGCTGCTTTTGGATGTTAATGGGCTTACATCAAGCAAAAAAAGCATTGAAAGCAGGGCTTTCGATGGAGCAGGTTGATGCATTGATGTCTGGCCCCATGGGTCTACCCCCAACTGGGCTTTATGGTCTAATAGATCTGATTGGTCTAGATATCATGGATTTCGTTGGCACGAACTTAGATGTAAATTTACCAACAGATGATGCCGGCAGAACGTACACTAATTTTCCTGCCACCGAACAAGCCATGCTTGAGTGCGGTCAATTGGGGCGTAAATCCGGTGGTGGTTTTTATCGCATGCTTAAATTAGAGGATGGCTCGAAAAAGAAAGAAACCTTCGATCTGATTGCTGGCGATTGGCGCGATACAGCCGTTGTTGAATTAGACGATGCGCACATGACCTTAGATGCAATGTTTGAAGAGGATGCGTTAGGAAAGTTATGTTGGGACATTATGGGCGGAACACTGATATATGCAGCAAACCTTGTTCCCGACATTTCAGATGACGTTGTTAATGTCGACCGAGCCATGCGCTGGGGCTTTGCTTGGAACCAAGGACCGTTCGAAATGCTTGATGCATTAGGGCCAAATTGCGTCATCGAAAAAATTCGTTCAGAAGGCGGTCAAGTTCCAAAAATGCTAAAGATTTTAGAGCAAGCGGGTGTAACTCAGTTTTACAAAAATAACGGAATTGAGTATTTGGGAATAGATGGTGCTTATCACTCAACGCCGACGGAATAATAAATCTATAAAACCTATTTTAAATACTGAAGATTACTGACTTTCACTTTACGTTCCGCTTCCACTAGCAACGCTTGGTGCAATGTTTTGGTCTTTGGGTTATCGGGATCAAACGCACCTAAACGCAATTTCTTTATTATGTTCTCAATGGGCTCGTCGGTTTCTCCTGAAACCAGAAGTAAAGAAGTCAGAAACGCTTTAGACGGCTCAGCCAGAGACCCATATACCGCTTCTCGCGCTGCAATCGCCATCGCATTTGCAACCATTAAAGCTTCATATTTTTTATGTTCCGGGACAACGTTCAATACCTCGTCTCGTAACACAGTCCGTGCGATGGATAACAGATCGGTATTTTTGACTTCCCTAACCATTCAACCCTCCTTCGTCATTTGTAAAATTTCATATTCAAGTTCTGGCACCACATATCCAGTCAAAGCCAGTTCTAACGATAATTCTTTACCTGACGTATGGCGTGCGGCTTGCTGGCAGGCGATGGTTGCCCAACGAACATGTGCCATCACTTCCCAATACTTAATTTCATTTGGATCAATAGAATACCCGGATTCTTGTTCATATGCTTGATAGAAATCTTGTCGGGAACCTAGCCCACCGACCTCCTTACCCTGCCCCCTAAAGCGCCAGCACTTGGCACAGATCCATCCAACATCCTCCATTGGATCGCCCCATCCAGAGAACTCCCAATCCAAAATACCAGATAGGTTATCGCCATCAACCATCAAATTCCCAGTTCGATAATCACGATGGCATAAGGTAACTCGGCTTGGTTCAGGTGCATTCCTCTGTAACCAAGCTAAGCCAAATTCGATAGCGGGTTGTTCCGCATTTATGGCATCTAGATAAGATCTGTATTGAGCAACTGAATTTAGAGCGGGGTTAGAGGGGGCTTCACCTAAAAATGAAAGTTCTTGTCGTTCATGACCAATGCTATGAATACGAGCTAAATTTTGAGCAAGGGTGCGAACAAGCTTTGGCTTTGCGTCCCCCTTAGTCAGTACATGCCCTGCGGCTGTGCCTTGCAAGCGCTGCATCAGAAAAAATGGACGCCCAAGCACAGCATTATCTTCACAAAGAGAAATCGGTGTTGGAACTTGAACACCCGCATCTTTGGCTACTTTCAAAAGCTTATACTCTTCAGCCCTGCCTTGGCTGGCCGCAACCTGAGAGGCCGCATCTTGGCGTAAAACCCATTGGTGATCCCCAGCCCATTTACCCATTTGTACATGCACATCAAATGCCCAGTTTTCCTGAATAGCCCCACCAGAAAGTTTTTTAAGATCACTTAAGGAAACAGAGCTTTGGACAAGGCCCTCAACGTAAGCAATTAACCGGCTCAGTTGATCTGCGTCAGATAATCCCACCTTTTAATTCCATGACCAGTAATCAATACCTTGTTTTTGGAATCCACGCGCCAAAATCATTTTATGAACTTCTGATGCACCATCCACCAATTTTGCCTGGCGAGCATATCTGTACATCCACTCCAAAACGGTATCTTTCGAATAGCCACGGGCACCACAAAGTTGGATCGCGGTATCGACAGCTAAATGCAAAGTATCGGCAACTTGAATTTTAGCTGCACTGACTTCAGATTGCGCAAACTCACCTTGATCTAATTTCCAAGCCGCGTTCATCACCATCAAGCGACCAATGTGGATCGCCATAGCAACGTCACCTTGCAATAGTTGGACGCTTTCGCGGTCTGCCAACTTAATACCAAAAGCTTCACGGTCTGCAACATACTCACTTGATATTTCCATAGCCCGTTTGGCCATGCCAAGCCATCGCATGCAATGGGTTAATCGCGCAGTGCCTAATCGTGTTTGTACAACTTTCATGCCCCGGCCCACATCAAGCAAACGATCTTCGTCAGGGATTTCGAGCCCATCAAATTCAATTTCGCAATGCCCGCCATGTTCTTCCGGTCCCATAATTCCTAAGCGGCGAACAATGCGCCAACCCGGTTGGTCTTTATGATAAAGGAATGTTGTTAATTCACGACGCGGATCTGTGGATGTACGGGCCAGCAAAATAAAGTGGCTCGCTACTGCGGCTCCAGTAATGAACCATTTGCGGCCATTGATGACCCACTTATCACCCACTTTTTCTGCCGTTGTTTTCATCATTCCAGCCGGGTCTGAGCCTGCGCCAGGAGCCGGTTCCGTCATCACAATGGAAGAGCTGACGTCACCATCAATGATCGGTTGCAGCCATTTTTCTTTTTGTCTATCATTGCCTAGTCGATTAAGAACAAACATATTTCCATCATCAGGGGCGGCAGCATTAAACACAGCCGGGCCAAACAAAGCGCGGTTCATTTCTTCGTAACAAGCTGCCATGCCGACCGTATTATACCCAGCACCACCGCGTTCTTTTGGCATAGACAGTGCCCAAATACCTGCGGCTTTTGCTTTTACCCGCAATGAGTCTAATAGTTCTTTGCGGATCGATTCATATTCATCATAAATCGTTGGGTCAGATTCAAGTGGCAACAAATGCTCATCAACAAAGCTGCGAATACGTCGGCACATGTCGTTAATTTCGGGGGTAAGTGTAAAATCCATATCGGTATCTCCTGTGTGCTTTATAAACTACTAACTAAATGCCCGCCATCAACCGGCACAATTGCACCCGTCATAAACGCCGATGCGTCCGATGCCAACAACAACAATGGCCCGTCCAAGTCTTCCAAATTACCAGTCCTGCGTTGAGGGATGCGTTGAATGATTTTCTTGCCAGTTTCCGATTGCAACAAACCACGATTGATATCTGTTTCCACATACCCAGGGGCGATAGCATTAATTCGAATGTTGTGGCGTGCCCATTCTAAGGCAAGCGCCTTCGTCAACTGGACTACGCCAGCCTTGGTCACAGTATAGGTCAAGACGCCCGGCATAACCCGCTCGCCCAATATCGATGCAATATTGATGATCGATCCACCCATATTTTTTTCAATCAAACGTTTTGTAGTTTCTTGTGTAACCATCCACGTGCCTTTTAAGTTGGTACCAAACACCTGGTCCCAACCGTCATCAGATGTGTCTAATGCAGATTCTCGGCCTGATATTCCAGCGTTATTCACACAAATATTAACCGTGCCAACAGACTCTTCAATTTCATCAAAGGCAGAGCTTATGCTCACCCGGTCACTAACATCTAAAGCAACTGCAATACCTTTCCCACCTGCAGCAATAATACCATTAACTACCTCTTCCACTTTTTCAGCACGTCGTGCGCCAACGGCTACGGTTGCCCCAGCACCGGCCAAAGTTTCAGCAAAGTGTTTTCCAAGCCCTCCTGAAGCGCCGGTCACTAATGCGACTTTTCCGGTTAGAGAGAATTTTTTAGCGATATCCATTATAGTTCCTTTGCTCGGTCTCTGAGAATAAATTTTTGAATTTTCCCAGTAGATGTTTTAGGCAATGGCCCAAACACAATTGTTTTTGGTACTTTAAAATGTGCTAATTGATCACGACAATAATTCATAATATCCTTATCAGTAACTAGCGCGGCAAAGGGCTTAAGCGTCACAAATGCACACGCCAACTCACCCCATTTATCGTCCGGGCGCGCAACCACAGCCGCTTCCATAATTTCGGAATGCTTATAAAGAGTTTCTTCGACCTCTAGAGATGAAATGTTTTCACCACCCGATATAATCACGTCTTTCGATCGATCTTTAACTTCAACGTATCCATCGGGATGCAAAACAGCAATATCACCCGTATGATACCAGCCTCCTTTAAAAGCTTCTGCCGTCGCTTCTGGATTTTTAAGGTAACCTTTCATGACGGTGTTCCCTTGCAACATAATCTCACCCATGGTTTTTCCATCGGCGGGAACACTTGTCATGGTATCAGGGTTCATAACGGCTTGGGCAAATAATGTTGGGTACCGAACGCCTTGACGAGCCATTAACGCTGACTTTTGATCTAACGGCAAATCGCTCCATTCATCCTGCCAAGCACAAACAGTTGAAGGGCCATAACACTCTGTCAATCCATACATATGGGTCACGTTAAAACCCATTTTCTCCATCGAAGAAATGATCGTGCTCGGCGGCGCGGCACCACCGGTTATTACTTCGACCTGTTGATCAAACTGAGCCTTATCATCAGCGGAGGCGTGAACCATCATGTTCAACACAATTGGTGCGCCACACATAAAGTTGACGTTATATTTTTTGATTTTGACGAATATTTCAGCGGGCACCACATTTCGTTGGCATACGTGTGTTCCGGCTACAGATGTCACTGCCCATGTGAAACACCAGCCATTGCAATGGAACATGGGCAGCGTCCATAAATAAATGGTATTACGATTAAGCCCGCCCATAACAACGTCTCCCATGGCATTTAAAAAGGCGCCCCGATGATGGTAAACGACCCCTTTCGGATTACCTGTAGTGCCCGATGTATAATTTAATGCAATGGCTTGCCATTCGTCTGTGGGCATCGACCAGCTGAATTCTGGATCACCGCCCCCGATAAGCGCTTCATAATCCATTTCACCAATCAAATCTCCACCATTAGCTTGTGGATCATCAATATCAATAACGATAATCTTATGGTCCACTTTTTCTAATGCGGCACTGATAACACTGGAAAACTCACGGTCTGTTATCAAAACCTTTGTTTCCGCATGTTTTAAAATCATAGAGATCGTGGATGCATCTAATCTGAAATTAAGCGCGTTCAATACAGCGCCCACCATGGGAACTCCGTAATGCGCTTCAAGCATTGCAGGGCCATTCGGCGACATAAAAGAAACGGTATCGCCCAAGCCAACACCCCTGCGATGAAGGGCACTTGCAAGACGCACACAACGATCGCGAAATTCGGTGTATGTATAGGTTTTGTCGCCGTGAATAACTGCCGTTTTGTTTGGATACACTGATGCCGCCCAATCTAAATAACTGAGCGGTGTTTGCGGTTGGAAGTTCGCTTGGGTTTTATCCAAGTCTTGAGTATAAATATTTCCGGCCACGGTGGCAATTCTCCCTAACGAAATATGCTTAGCTTTGTGCCAAATCGGCATTATCAATTTTGAAGAAAGAAACCCGCTCCGCCAACTCATTTATTTACATGAATGGAGAAACAAGGTTGTTTTATCCACAACTAACTGATCTAGGGGCTCAAAACAGCTTCAAAATTTCAAGCGCGCTCCCTGACGGTAAATGGATACCACATTCCAATTTAACTTGACCCCTGCCATCGTCCGGCGAGTTGGTCTTCATCCGCAGCCACCCAGTCTGTTCAGGTCATGCAGTCATTTTATGGATATCCCTCTTTAACTTTGGGGAGTTTTGGCAAGCCATGCGTTGAGAGATATGTCCCGATTTGTGCCTTATTTCAGCCCATCAGCGGGTTCACTTTAATATAACCATCGTCCAACTCAAATATAAGCAATTGAGCGCGGTCGATATTTTGGTACTGCTTGCGCCCGGTTATCCACGCATCGAAACCATTTATTAAAATTGAGCACTTATTTCATTAATTCGAATACTTAATAAATTAGATATGGGCCTTTAATCATCTGACCTTGGAATCCGCCCCCGTCCTTTTTTCACATCACCTCGTTGCTTTTTTGTATCAACCCGTTTGGCTTTCGCGTTTTTACTTGGTTTTGTGGAGCGGCGGTATTTGGGGGGGGTGGCTGCTTCTTGAATAATGGCAACCAATCTTGCAAGTGCATCTTTGCGGTTTTGCTCCTGAGTTCGGTAGGTATTGGCGGTGATCAGAAGTTCACCTTCAAGCGTCATCCGGCGACCAGCCAACGCTTTTAGGCGCAAAAAAATGGCGTTGGAAAGCGCTTTGGACCTGCGAGCATAAAAGCGCAACTGAACTGCGCTTTCGGTCTTATTGACTTTTTGCCCGCCTGACCCCGGCGATCGAGTAAATTGTTCCTCTATTTCGTAATCATTAAGAGAAATAGAGGCCGTTATTTCAATCATTTTTTATTTCAAAATGAACGGGTTTGCCGTTTCTTTTGAGGTTGAAATCCAAACCGTTTTTGTTTGCATATATTCATAAATCGAATCCTTCCCGCTTTCACGCCCAAGACCCGATGTTTTGTATCCACCAAACGGTGCCATATAACTTACGGCGCGATATGTATTAACCCATACGGTGCCTGCCTTAATGCGTTTTGGTATTTCAATGCACCGGCCAATATCAGATGTCCATAACCCCGCCGCCAAGCCATAGATTACATCGTTGGCAATTTCGATCGCTTCTTCATCATCCTTAAAGGGGATAATTGAAAGAATCGGGCCAAATACTTCTTCTTGCGCAATCCGCATGGAGTTTTTAACGCCTGTATAGACGGTAGGTTCAACAAACCAGCCATCGCCGCATTCAGGGCGATCGGCGCGTTTACCACCCAAAACACATTCAGCCCCATCGGCTTTTGCTACATCCATATAGCTTAAAATTTTCTCGAACTGTGGCGGCGTGGTGACCGGTCCAACTTGCGTATCCATGGACATGGGATCACCCATTTTAGCGGTTTTTGCGAACGCGACTAATTTCTCAGCAAATTCATCGTGAATGGATTCTTGAACCAACAAGCGAGACCCTGCAATACAGGTTTGTCCGGTCGCCGCAAAGATACCCGATACGGCCCCCATGACAGCATTTTCCATATTGCAATCTGCGAAGACGATGTTTGGGGACTTTCCGCCAAGTTCTAAGCTTACTTTTTTTAATCCAGATGCAGCTTTTTCGTACACCCGCGTGCCAGATTCTGACCCACCCGTGAAGGCAACTTTGGCAACATCTTTATGGGTCACCAATGGCTCGCCTGCTTCTTGACCATAACCAGTGACAACGTTAAACACGCCTTTTGGAAACCCAGCTTGCTCGACCAGTTTTGCAAATTCCAAAGTCGATGCGGATGTGTATTCCGAAGGCTTTACAACAACTGTATTTCCAGCTGCCAAAGCGGCAGCTAATTTCCAGGTCAAAAGCAATAGAGGGGAATTCCAAGGGATGATCATGGCAATGACACCCAGTGGCTCGTGCGTTGTATACGCGAAATGATCGGCCTTATCGATGGGCAAAACACCACCTTCAATCTTGTCGGCCAAGCCACCAAAGTAATAATACCATTGCGCTGCATACTTAGTTTGCACAGCCATTTCAGCGATCAATTTACCGTTATCTTTGACTTCAATTTCACCTAAGTGATCTGCATTTTCAGCGACCAAATCGCCTAAGCGACGTAGCATATGGCCCCGCGACGTTGCTGTTAGCTTAGGCCACTCGCCAGACGTAAACGCTTTATGCGCCGCGCCAACGGCACGGTCCACATCCGAAGCATTTCCGCGCGGCACTAACCCCCAAGGCTTACCAGTAAAGGGGTTTGACGTTTCAATATATTCTCCAGACGCCGGAGCTTGCCACTCAGCATCGATATACATTTGTAATTTTTCAAGATTTGACATGGGTTAATTCTCCGCAAAAATACCGTTTCTAAGACCATAAATGACTAGATCATTGAGTTTTTTTAGCACAATGAAAAGACAAAAAAGGACGGCGAATATCTTTCATATATAAAAGCTAACACGCCGCCCAGATTTATTGGTTAGCTAATTTGTTTCAGCTAGATAACACAGCAGCATCACCAAGAATGGCTTTACGGAATCGTGTTTTCAGATACACACCATCTTTTGGTGGCAATGAAAATCCGAGTTTTTCTGTTCGGACCTTAATGGATGCAAACTGCATACCCGGCCCTTCCCGTAAGCGAGGAAGAACGTCCGCTAATTCATTTTGAGAAGACACTGCGACTGAGTTTTGAAACCCACAGCCAGATGCAATAGTAGATAAGTTTGTGCCCGTTGAAGTATGCGTGGTTTGCATGCCGGTCTCGGCATAGTGTTCATTATCTAAAACACATACAGTCAAATTCTGTAAGTTCAGACGTGCAGCCGTTGCTAAACTGCCCATTCCCATTAGCATTTCACCATCACCTGTAATAACCAAAACGCGGCGTTTGGGTTGTGCAATTGCCAAACCAATTCCGATACTAACCGAGCCACCCATAGCCCCCCATAAAGGAAACGATAAATCGTGATCACCAGCTGCTGTAATATCCCATGCTGTTGACCCTAGGCCAGCAACGACAAGCATATCGCCACGACCTTTAAGCAGTTCTGGAACAATATCACGGCGTCGAAGTGCAAAGTTTTGTGCGTCTAAAGTCATGATGTATCCTACTTTCCAAACGTTTTAACAGGAGTAAGCTTCTGATGAAGCAACAACGCAGACATTTCACCACCAACAAAAGCGTGGTGTAATGTAGCTGCTGCAAAATCTGCAACATCGTTTGGGTCTTCAGCCGTATTAACAGAGAACCCTGCGAGTTCGAGCGTTGGTTCCGTTGTTGATCCCATAGGTAACTGCCAAGGATTAAACTCTTTCCACTGCCCCCGCATCGTTATGAACAGAGCCATTGGGAACTGGCAAGTTTTTGCTAACGAAAACATATTAACGCAATTACCAACACCAGACGATTGCATTAGCAAAACGCCCCGATCGCCGCCCAACCAAGCACCAGAAAGAACAGCTATACCTTCTTCTTCAGTCGTAAGCGAAATTGTTGTTATTTCATCATCATCTACACACGCTTGTATTAATTTTGCATGCCCTGCGTCTGGGACATAAGCAACTTGCCGAACATTAGCGTCCTTTATTGCTTTGTAAATTTCTTGCCACCATTCCATTAACTTATTTTCCTTCAGATATTTGTGGTTCATCAATTTCTTCTTCATCACGTTCGAAAACCCAGCCGGCTTGTTGCCTACGCCAAAGGGTATAAGCACCGAATAAAACGACAACAGCAGCCAGCGTTGTTCGTGGAACTCCGCCCATCATAAACAACGGTCCAGAGACTGCGAAACATGCCACTGGTAGATAGAACATCGTCCACTTTTTGGCGCCCCGATAAACTTGATATATGGGGAAAGCTGATGAAAAGATCGCAATAATCAGGAAGAACAATGCCCATGGGCGGGTCACAAAAAGCGTTAGATCTGTCGTTATCGCCATGGCACGGGCTAAGTTAAGCTCCGCAATATTACCCAGCACAACACCCAAAATCATAGGCGCTAAAGGGAAGCCAAATTGGCGCATCAAAACACCAAGAATACCAAACCACAGCAATGTCCATAAATCAAATTCAACATTATGAATGGCATAAACGCCAATTCCACACAGCCCCAAAATAATTGCAGCCAACATGTACATACGAACACGGGTAACCAAAACAAAAATACGAAGCATGCCCGACTGCAACCCCAACATCATGAACGTCGCACCGAAGAATGATAAGAATATTGAATAGGCCAGAACAGGCTCTTCAGTTATGAAGGTTGGGCTGGGTACGATATCATGAACAAGCAACGCTCCTAACATAACGGCTGCGGTTACATCGCCCGGTATGCCAAGCGCCATAAGCGTCATTAACGCGCCGCCTTCAACCGCATTGTTTGAGCTTTCAGGGGCAATGATGCCTTCTGGAGTTCCGGTACCAAACTTGCTTGGTGTTTTGGATGTTTTTTTAGCTTGGTCATAGGCTAAAATATTAGCAATCGAACCGCCAGCACCCGGAAGCACGCCTGTGAATACGCCAATCAAAGATGAGCGAATAAGAAGCGTCCAGTGCTTGAAGATAATTTTGATTGCCGCCAAGTGTTCAATGGCAACACTGATATTTCCATCGCCAGTGCCAGCGGAAAGCCTTTTTCGAGCAGACTCAGGGTCGCGAACATCATGAAGCAAACGTGAAAATGCAAACAGACCAATAAGAACCGCGATGAAATCAAAACCTTGCAACAAAGCATCGTTACCAAAGTTTAAACGAGCCATACCCACGGCTTCATCTTCGCCTACGGTGCGAACCAACAAGCCAACCACACCAGCGATTAATCCTTTGATTAGATTTTTGCCCGCCAATGATGCAGTAATTGTTAAAGCAAACATCACCAGCATGAAATAATCCCACGGCTGGAACTCAAGACCGATATTCGCCAGTTGTGGAGCCAAAGTCATAAGTAGTATCGCACTAATTATGCCGCCAAAGAACGATGACCAAACGCCAATGCCCAAAGCCAAACCGGCTTTACCTTGCTTCGCCATTGGGTGCCCATCAAATGTGGTCGCGACAGATGACGGCGTTCCGGGGATACCCGTCAAAATACCGGCCATAAGTCCGCCTGACAAACCACCAACAAGGACGCTGACCATGGTAGCAATCCCTTGAACAGCGGGCATACCAAATGTGAACGGTAATGTAAGGACAACTGCCATGGCAATCGTAAAGCCCGGAATGGCACCCGCGATCAACCCTCCTGCGACACCAATAACCATTAAAATGAACGTTTGAACCGTCGCCAGTTCGTTTAATGCTGCTAATACGTTCTCAATAACCAAGTTTCAAATCCCGTCAAATCAAAACGCAGAAAAAATCATGCCCTGAGGCAAAATAACTTCAAGGCCATAGGTGAAAATACACCACATCCCACCAACCGTCGCCAAAGATAGGGCTGCGTGTGTCACAATCTTTTCTTTAGAGACCCCGCCCAAAATGCTCATCAAAATAAAAACAAACAGAACACCACCGATTAGGCTTCCTAAAACGGGTAGGGTCAGAAGGTAAGTTAAAAAAAATGCAAAACAATAAATTGGATTTTGCCAATAGACGAGCCAGCTTTTAAGTCCTGGCTCGCGGTCAGCAACAGCATTCTCATCCACACCTTTTTTCAAAGATTGGATCAAATATAAAAAGCTTAATAAAGCCAGTGCAAAAATGATAACCCGCGGCCATGCTGCAGGAGTTAAAACGCCGTAGTCAGGTGTTCGAATACTAAACGTTGACCAGAAAAGAATGCCGCTCGCTAAAAGTAAAAAAATTGCAATTACCGCGTCTTGGTTTAGACGTCTCATAAGAAAGCCTCATCTTGAAGGAATTATAAAACGACATAGTCCGGATGATTGCTCACCCGGACTATGATCACTTATTTGAACAAGCAAGAAATTATTTCTTTTTCCATGCTCCCGTAGCGATAGCAATCTTCTCGTGCTCAGCATAGGTTTTCTTAGCCCAAGCTGCGTACGGCTTTGGCCCTACGAAAACAAGGTCCGTACCCTTAGCTGCAATTGCTTTTTGTAAGCCAGCATCTTGAGTTGCTTGCTTAAGAACGTCAGCCCAATAGTTAATTACATCTGGTGATGTGCCCAATGGAGCAACAATACCACGATCAAGCGCATAAACCATGTCGATGCCTAGCTCTGTAAGCGTTGGCAAGTCTGGGAAGAATGAAGAACGCTTTGCCGCTGCAATAGCGAATGCCTTAACAGACCCACCTTCAATGTGCTTACGGTTAGCAGCAACGTTAATGCCACCTAGGTTAATTGTACCCGACAACAAAGCTTTAGTCCGTTGTGCAGTTCCGTCATATGGAACGTACTTGAACTTCATGCCTGTTTTGGATTCTAGTACCTGCCAATAGAATTGGCTGGTTGATCCAAACGTAGCACCAACGGTGTATTTCCCTGGATCTGCCAAAACAGCTTTTTTCATGTCGGCAAAATTGTTCCACGGCATCGCAGTTGACGCACCAACAATATCAGGTGTTGAGGTAACCATAGCGATCGGCTCAAAACCATTGTAATGGTAATCGATACGACCGTTTAGGTAACTTGTGAATGCACTTTGGTGAATAGCAAACAAGGTGCAACCATCTGGCTTAGAGTTATGAGCTTCTTTAGCTCCCTTGTTTCCGCCCTGGCCACCAATTGTCACAACTTTCAACTTTGTTTGCACATCCAAAGTTGAAATAGTTTTTTCAATCAAAGTGAACAAAATGTGTGTTCCGCCACCTGCGCCCCAAGGCACGATCAATTTGGCCGTTTTACATGGTAAATCTACAGCCTGAGCTGACGTAGCTGCTGAGGATAAACCAACGGCTGCAACACCCGCAAACAAACAATTTAAAATCTTCTTTTTCATTATACTTCTCCCTATTATAGCGCTGAAAGACAATCAATGCATTTCAGTCGCAAAAAACAGCACTTTTCTTAAAAATCATAATAACAGGTTTTCCGATACCTTGCCATGTTTTGATCTCGTGATATACCATATCCCAAATAACTTTTGAATCTACAGTGAATTTTAGTTTTTATGAAATTGCTTTCATGTGAAGGAAATGATAATGCGAAATCTTGACCTCCCCGGCCGCTCCGTTGTTCGTTCGCGTAATGGAATGGCATCTACATCTCACGTAATGGCGTCTATGACAGCGGTTGAGATTCTTAA
>Ga0114994_10000522_pt1 | contig 25984 bp, 20 predicted proteins | sample ArcticOcean_MG_C_9_FD_87043 | JGI IMG/M metagenome (GOLD analysis project Ga0114994, IMG submission 87043) | Marine microbial communities from western Arctic Ocean - ArcticOcean_MG_CB2_152 | ecosystem: Environmental > Aquatic > Marine > Oceanic | place: Arctic Ocean: Canada Basin | collected...
ACAAATTCAAGGGCCACGAAGACGACGCTTCGGACGACTCGAACGACGAGAGCGGCTGGGTCACGGAAACGTACTTTTATCGGAGCGCGCGTCGGGCCATCGCTGCATGCCTCGAGATCGAGGAGGCCGACGCCCATCGGTGCCCGCCCGACGAAGAAGAGTACTTGTGGATACGCTACGCGCCGCCGACGCAGTCTCCGCTGACGAAGACGGAGCGTGAGGCTTGGGAGGGCTTATTTGATTGGATTGGCGAGTCGAAGGCCGCGCAGTTCGCCAAGATGGCGTTCGAGGCTCAGCTGCCGCTCTTCTGGTGCCAGAAGCGCGTCGCTGACGAGGCGACGATCATCTCCGTCGAGATGCGCGGCTGCGGCGAGCAGATTATGACGAAGCATCTCGTGGGCGCCGGCACGCGGAACGTTCATGTGACCACCATCCCGATGCGCGTGGACCAAATTAACGTGACCGGAGGTGGGAAATTGGACGGTAATGGTCACGGTGTCGTGCTGAATGGTGTCCTGATTAAAGCACCAGTGGGTGGCTGGACCCCTGGTGGACCGCTGCTCGACGCGCGCTACGATGGCTCGCACTTCAAGGCGGACTACTTGCATAAGTTCCCCGCGACGTGGGGGAACGCGCTCGTGAACGTGGGGAACGGAGCGCCACCCGCGCAACATTAAGTCTATTGTGTTACTAGTAGCCTGCGGTCTCTGACTTTTTGTTACGGTGCTAGGACTAGTGGGCGGGGCCCGGGGGGGGAGCGGTCTCATGCGTAGCCTGCGGGTTTTTCACGCAGCGCCAATCTTTTAGCAGCGCTCTGAGACGGCAAAGATGATACGACGTTGCGTGCTTGCATGCGCATTGGTTGGCAGCGATGCGTGGGCAGCGCCACGGCGGTCGCTTCCATCGCTGCGGAGCCCTGCACCTCACAGAGGCTTGCTGCTCTTCACTGCAAAAGAAGGGGACGTGCCGAGCAACGTGCCGAGCAACGTGCCCGAGGACGCGCCACTCGAGCTCGTCAACTTGGTTCTGCGCTCAAAGCGCGGCCTGCCGGCGCTGGTGGCGGTGGGCGCGGCCTCGTGGCTCGCGCCGCCGAATCTCGTCGGCGCGGCGTTCTTCGTGGCCGGCGGAGCTAATGATCTGAGTCGAGAAGTGCTCAACTCCGTCGAGAGCGTGGTGTTGGCTAGCCTCTCAATAGTGCTCGGCACGCTCGTCTCAACGGCGGTGTCCGTGCTGCGCGAGCGGCAGGAGAAGATCCGATGTAGCATGTTGAAGGAGGCCTCGCTCCTGGACACGCTGGCGCAGCAGCTCGTGAAGCTGTTTAGGTACGACAAAGCCCGGCTCACGCGCGTGACGGCGATCCTCGAGCGCTACGTGGAAGAAAAACGACAGTCCATTCGCAAGTCGACCAAGTATGGCTACCGCGATTACTACGCGCACTGGGACGCTCAGCAGAAGCGCAGTCTAGCGATTTTAGACGTAGTAGCCGAATGTTTGGATAATCAGATCGCCGGTCCCAAATACGGTTTCTCTCCCTCCTCATCGACCGCGGCCATCTACCAGTGCGAGATCCTCGTCTTCGAGCTGAACCGCGTGCGGCAGGAGTACCGTAGTTCCTTGAATGCCTCGTTACCGCGCGGTATCTTCACGACGATCGTCGCGCTCATGGTCGCGATCCTGTACACGTTCGCGTGTCGCGCAGCGGCGATGGGTTCGGTCGACGCGACGCGCCTATTTTTGTCGGAGACCGTGGTGAGGGCGTTGTTCGCTTTGACGGCGACCTCCTTCTTCGCGATCCTCCAGGTGCTGTCGGATTTGGCCGATACTTATACCGGCGCGAACGAGCAGTTCCGGGTTGACGCACGGATACTTGATGGAGCCACCTTCCGCATCGCCGGCGCGAAAGTGCTAGCGGCGGGCAAGGAGGATTTCGACGACGTCCTGCCCGGCCTAGCGGACCGGCCCGACATGTTCCTCGACGACGAGCTGGCCGAGGGGTTCGAGAGGGACGCGCTGGCGAAGGGCGACCGGGAGAGTTGGTAACAATATTTAGTCTTGGTGCGCGTGCAGATCGGGCAGCGCCTCCGGCACCGTCGCCGCTCGCCTTCTGAACCATGGCCGCGAGAACACCTCGGGCACGGCCAGCGGCCGCTTCCAGCGGAAGCCGCGGATCTCCGCGAGCTTCGGGTAGACGTACTCGAGCCAGTAGTAGCTGTGGCCCACGCAGATGCCGACGACGTCTGTGGTGGGCGGGTTGCCCATCAGCATGCTGAAGGCCAATAAAACCCAGGCCAGGTACGGCGCGGTGAAGGGGAATAGGCCCAGGAAACTCATGCGGGCGCCCTCGTTGCGCCGGCCCCAGACGTACACCATCATGAACGCCAATGAACTCCCGAGGAAATGTACGCTGATCCACGGCGCCAGCAGGACCATGCACGACGCCCCGAACACTAACATGACGACAAAGTCCGGCGTTCGTCCTCTAAACTCGCCCTCCTCTAATAAGCGGCAGTAGCGACACAGAAAGTACATGTGAAAGAGGAAGTCCAAAGAGAACATTCCGAAGAAGAGGAAGTTCGTCAGTAGCCGCCAGAGCTGGCCCTCGTGGTAGATCAATGAATAATTGTAGTACAGCGAGAACGGAGACACTAAATCTAAAGCACAAGCGGCCGTCATGGCCACGCTCGCCGTGAGGTACATCCGGCTCACGACGGGGATCTCGGTGTACCAGGACCACGGGTCCGTGTTGGGGTTGTGGGCCATGGCTTATCGCGGCGGCGTGCGCGCAGCGCTGGCCCAGATGGCTTCTTTTGCGCAGCGCTGGCCGACAGCTTCTTTTGACTCTGCGCCTAGGAAGCCGCCGGGTCCGGTTCTTTTCGTCCTCACTGGTTCCCTGCTGGTCCAGGCGACTTGCCAAACGACGTCTATCGTTATGATCTAGCGCGACAGGCGTACTGTAGCGCCGCGTGTAATAAAATCCGGCTTCTTCGTGCGGGTTTATTTGGAGCGGGTTTCGTCGTGGCCCCCGCCCGCCGCCGATGAATCGGCGAAGCGCGGTGTCTCCCCCCCGGGCCCCGCCCACTAGTCCTAGCACCGTAACAAAACTAGGAGTGCGCTCGGGGTCCGTACTAGTGGGGCTAGTCACAATTAGTAGTACACACGTGTACACGGATCATATAACTAGCAATTTAATCATCCGACATCGCGTTCGAAGAAGGCGGAGGCTGCGGGACCGAGTCGATCGCCGCCGTGAGCTGCGCGTCGAAATCCGGCGCCGGCGCCGGCGCCCCTGGAACCGGAGCCGGAGGCGGCGGCGGCGCGGCCGGCGGCTGTACCGCGAGCCTCGAGGGCAGCTTGAAGCTCAGGCGCTTTCCCTGGCCAGGAGCCGCCGGCGCGGGCTCGACCTCCATCGGCGCACCCGTCGGCGGCGCCGGCGCCGGCCGCGCGGGCATCTTGAACGACAGCCGCGGCGCGGTGGGCGCGGCGGTCGGTTCCGCGGGCCGCGTGGGAATTTTTATATTCAGGCGCTTGCCCTGGCCGGGCGCGGCCGCCGGCGCCGGCGCCGGCTGGACCGCGAGCCTCGTCGGAAGCTTGAACGACAGCCGCTTGCCCGTGCCGGGCGCGGCCGGGGGCGCCGCCTCGACGTCCATCTGGGCACCGCCCGCCGACGCCGCGAACTCCAACATTTTTTGATCGAGACGCGCCATCTGCACGCCCAGGCGCTTGCGCTGCGCGCCCTTCGTCGCCAGGTCGCGCGCCGCCGTCTCGCCCCCGCCCGGCGCCGGGCTGCTCGCTGTTTTGAGGGCCTCCATCTCCTTATTCACGCGCACGAGCGTGTCCGCGACGCGCGCGCGGTACGCGGTGACCTTGGCTAGAGAAGACAGGTCCGGGGCCGCCGAGGACCGGGGCGTGGTCGACGTGCGGGGCATCAATACGGGCGTGCCGCGCGCCCCGAGCGCTTGTAATTCGGAGGAGCTCAAAAACATCCACGCTCTATCGGAATCCCGCAGACCGTCCTCCCGGAACTCGCGGCCCTTGCCCTGCTCGTCGATCATCCAGTCCTCGAAGCGCACGACGTCCTCGCTCACGACCTCCTCGGGCACTTCGTTGTCGTTGTTGCGGAGCTGCACTAAGAGGTCCTCGGCCTTCCTGACCTCGTCCACGGAAACATCCTTCCGGGACCGCTTCCTGGCCTTCGCGAAGCGCCTCTTCACCACGTTCTGGAGGGGCGGCGTCAGGCCGTCGGGGTGCACCGCGGCCCAGGCGCCCCCTTCGTGTGCCGCCTGCCGCGCCTTATCCGCGGTTCTCGCCTTCTCATCCTTGAAAACGAGCAAGATCTGCCCAACGTCGCCGCACTTGACATAAGTTTCGCGGTCCCACGTCTTGTGCGTCTCGACGATGGTGGGGAGGTTCACGAGGCGCGCGGGCAGGTCCAAATCGTCGATCTTGACCCTAAAATCCAGGGACTCGAAGTCGTCGGGCTTCGGTAATGTTTCCGTGGCCTCGGGGGCGAACTCGACGCCCTGGGTGGTGTCCTTGGAGAGCTTCTGCTCCAGGCGCTGCGACGCGGCGGGGCAGTCGACGAAGCGCAGCGCGACGAGCGTTTGGGCGTCGCTGCGGGCGGCCATGGTTTGTTTTTGCGGTGCGTCGCTTTTTGTGGTGCGCCGCTTACGTGGTGCAGCGGCGGCGTCGCGTGCGGCTAGCAGCGCTCGCTTTGGTGGCTGGTGCAGTACTCGTCGCGGGTGCGCTCTTGCAGGCGGCGCGGCGTCTCGCGGTGGAGGAACAGGTGCGCCCGAGCAATCAAGCGAGATTGGCGTCCAGTACCCGCTCGTTTGCGTTATCTTGCCTCTTCAAATTGAGACACGGCGAAACCCGTCGAGAAAACCCGCACCCGAGACATGTACCGTGCAAGTTTAGCTTTATCGGGCACGTGGCACACGCTGCCAATTGACGTGCTTGGCTTCTTACGTATACGATGGATAGCCACAGCAACGGCTGACCACCCGGTTCCAAACCAAACGCGCAGAGACAGCCGAAAAACAGCGCCGATGCTGGACACCCTGCGCCGCCGGCGCGACAGCCGAATCGGCCGGGACGGCGGATTAATAGAAGCCAAGTTCATCCGACGCATCGGCTACGCGCTGGGTGTATCCATCCTGTTCGTGGTGGCCGCCCTCACGCCCGGTGTCATGGACAAGAAGGCGCCCCCGAGCGCGACGAAGTGCGAACACATCGAGGGGCGCGGGGATCCTTGTAAATTTGTCAGAGACAATTGCGGCGACGTGGCGCACGCCGTCGATTACTTGAGGCTGATGTACTGCGACGGCGTGGGCTCCTCGCCCTCGGCCAACCCGCTGGTGGTCGTGGGTTTGGTGCTCTGGCTGCTCATGCTCCTCTCGTTACTAGGGACGACCGCCGAATTCTTCTTCACGGAGCAGCTGGACTACGCGTCGCGAAGATTGGGCCTCAGTGACGACGTCGCCGGCGCGACCCTGATGGCCCTGGGCAACGGCGCCCCGGACGTCTTCACGGCCTGGAACGCCATCCACCAGGCGTCGGATTTACCTCTTGTGCTGGCGGAGTTGTTAGGCGCGTCGATCTTCATTACGACGGTGGTCCTGGGCGCGGTCATCTTAGCGTCCTCGTCCATAACGGTAGTACAACCAAAGCCCTTCGCGCGGGACGTGACCATGCTCTCGGCGTCGGCGTTCGCGGTGGCGTGCTTCTGTTTGGACGGCGTCGTGGACTTTGTCGAGAGCACGGCCATCATCGTCTTGTACGCGGGCTACGTGGGCGTGGTCGTGTGCTCGCGCACCATTTCTTACGACAACGACTCGGGCGAGGACGAGGGCGGCAGCCCGCTTATGGTCCCGGACGTGCCGCGCGGCGTCCGCGCGCCGCTGGATTGGGCGCGGCGGCGGCCGGCCGAGGTCGAGCTGGTGTCGCCCACCGAGGCGCCGGTGCTGCCTCCCGTGCGACGGGGTTTGGCAGCGTCCATGTGGGACGATACGCCGAAGGGCGACGCCGCCGAGGACCGGCTTTTGGGCGGAACTGCCGACGACGCATTAAGTTTGCGGGGCGTGTCCTGCGACGCGACCACGCCCTACGACCGCGTGGTGCTGATCGCGGAGTGGCCCTTTGCTGTCCTAAGGCACGCGTCCATCCCCCCGGCGACGTTCGACCCGCGCCGGTGGAATGCGGACGTGCGGCGGCTGAGCGCCACGTCGTGCTTGGGTGCCGCGGCGGTCATCGCCTTCGACGCGGCGGGGTGCGACGTCCGAGCCATGGTCACGACGGCCACGACGCAAGTATTCATCGTGGGCGGCTTCCTGCTCGGTTTGATCACGTACTGCCGAACCTCTGACAAGGAGCTGCCGCCCCAAAGCGTGCGGGACGTTCTAGTCTGCGTCGCGTTCTGCTCCACGGTCGCCTGGCTCGACTTACTCGCTTCAGAAACTGTAGCTGTCCTGGAGACGGTGGGGGCCGCGGTGGGGCTGAGCTCCGCTGTTCTAGGGGTCACGGCTCTAGCGTGGGGGAACTGCATCGGCGACCTCGTGGCGGACACGGTCGTGGCACGCGCGGGAAACCCGCAGATGGCCGTAGCAAGTGTCTTCAACTCGCCCGTCTTCTCCCAAGCCATGGCCCTGGGCGTGCCCGTGGCCGTTTACACGCGGACCAAGGGTCCCTTGGCCGTCGATTTAACGGGCCAGGCCATCCTGTCCTTCGCGGTGCTCGCGGGCTCCCTACTGGCCACGGCCGCGGTCGCGGCGCGGCACGACTCTTCGTTGCCGCGGCGCCACGCCTTCGCGCTCTTCGCGCTGTACGGCGCCTACATGGCCGGGAGCGTCGCGTTCGAGCTCCGGTACTAGTTTGTGTGTTAAGGTCCTTTTCGAGGCGTTGCGTTCGGCGACCCGCACGCGCCCTTTGGCGCTCCGCGCTCCGCGCAGGCCAGAGACGCCCAGTGGTTGCTAGCTTGACGGGTCTAGCGCTCCGCGCAGCGCGTTGTTCGCCGACCAATTACGCTGCCCCAGCACCAGCCAGAACCATAACACATAGAAGATGGCTGAGTCCACCAAAGAATTGACGGCCGAAGGTGCCAAGGTAACCACGACAGTGGAAGGCAGCAGCGCCACCGCAGCCGCACCGTCGGGCAAGAAATTACACATTGTTCTCTCCACGGGCCCGGCGACGGACGCGTCGAAGTGCGCTCTCGCGTTTCTCCTCGCGTCCAAGGCCACCGCCGCGGGCAACGAGGTGTCTTTTTTCTGCGCTGCCGACGGCGTCTCCTGCCTCACCGACGAGACCATTGCATCACTCGAGGGCGTCGGCACCGGTAAGCTCTCGGAGACATACCCGGCGTGCGTCGCGGCCGGCGTCACGTTCTACGCGTCGGGCATGTCCTGCAAGGCGCGCGGCATCACGCTCGAGAGTCTGGCGACGAAGAACGTCGGAGGAGGGCCGATCACCATGGAGATGCCGCCGAAGCTCCTCGAGCTCACGTTCGCCGCGGACTCGACGCTCTCGTTCTAGAGCTCCTAGCCACGACGCCGGCGCCGTTGCGCGTGATCGCACGGCCTGGCTTTATTAATATCTTACTAAGTTAGTTACACTTCCCTCGGGCAGTATGCACCTGTGTTGACGGGGCTTCCGAGACGCGCGTCGTCGACAATCGTCGACCGGCTCAATATCCCTCTGCAGCGCTCTGAGTGAGGAATTTTGGGGCAGCCTCGCTGCTATTACAGTGCTATCCCCATCGCCACAGCCCGCATCGCTCGCTGTGCTAACGCATATATTTCTCCATCACCGCTTGCGCACATTGCTTCGACGCCCCCACAAATACAACACAAACACCTAAACATGGCTGAGAGCACCAAGGAAGCCACGGCGGAGGGCGCCAAAGTGACTACTGTCGCCACGGAGGAAAATGCCACAGCCGCGCCGCCCGCGGAGCCGGGCAGCAAGATTGTGCTGACCGTGACCGAGACGATCCAGGAGGGCAAGACACTAGAGGACCTCAAGGCGGCCTGGGTGCACGTGGCCGAGGCCTCCGCTAAGACGCCCGGCATGCGTCGCTTCCAGTCGTCGTGGAACGAGGAGAAGAAGATGGCGTTCGTGACGGAGATTTTTGACAGCCCGGAAGCGTATCACGCGTTCTTCGCGAACTTGGACGTACCTATGGTCACCGCTTCGGTCAAGTTTGAGCAGTTTACGCTCCAGTGCGCCAGCCACCAGGTCGGCGGGTTTGGCGAGATAATCTCCAATTTCGGTATCACAGTGTACCTCACGGACGCGTGCGCCGGCGCCGGGGAGATGATTTAAAACTGAGTCGGCCCCTCCGTTCGACCGTCGCCATCGCCACGATTAAATTTATTATACAATGAACTTACAGTGATTCAACACACAAACTAGCTGATGCACGATTGGGCCCGGCAGAGCGGGCACGGCACAAGCGTGCCGCAGCGCGTCCGCTTCGCCGAGCCGCCGGCCCACGCCGCCGCCGCGACCTCCTGCATGCAGGCCGCGTGGAACTGATGGCCGCACGCGAGTGCCGGCGACGCGTCGTCGAGGTTCTCCAGGCAGATCGGGCACTCTGGAACCTGTGCCTCGGCCGCCTCGCGCTGCCGCTGTAGGTACCGCTCCAGTGAGAGTGTGTTGGAGATTTTAATGCGCCCATTTTTTAGTCGATCCCGCTCGCGCTTCTGCCGCCAGCGCTCAGTGCTCGTGGTGGGCGGCGGCCTTTTCCTCACGTACTTCTGCTTGCGTCCCTTCTTGCGGGGCTTCGACAGCTTCATTTGTTTTTTGCATGTCCTCTGCGGCCTCGCCGCTAATTTCGGCCTGAAGGATTTCACCTTGCGGCTGCGGGCGGCAGCGGATAGGTCACCGCGCACCATCACACCGCAGCTGGCCTTCGATCGAGCACACGCGCGGCCCCAAACTCGTTGGGAGAGAACAGGGAATATGCTTGTTTGCACGGCTTCCTGAGCCCGAGATCCAGCCGGAGCACGTACGCCGGAGTGCTATGCAGGAAACCCGTTTTATAAGATTTAAAGCGCGGACGCGTGCCAAGTCGCGTGCCAAATGCACTGGAGGTAATTTCAACGCAGTATACCCATCGCAGAGCGGACTGCAGGCATGCGGAACTACTAGCGCCGCGCGGCGCACACCATGCACCTGTGCAGCGCTGGAGCACCGCACGGCACAGCAGTCGCGGCCGGGCAGCCCGAGCACCAACAACGATGGAGACGCGCCTAACCAATCGGTGAAGCAGCCCGCCGTCGAGCAGCCGCTGCCGTGACGAATCGACAGACCTAAGATGGCCACCATAAACATCCAAGAGAACCGCGACGTCGGGAACGAGGCCGTCGTGGCCGGCGTCAACGCCAGCGCGGGCAACGAGGCCGAGGTGATGGTCGCGCGGTCGGACTTGGACACTAGTAAACGCGAAACGAATTTCGTGGGGCAGGCCGTCGCGTCGAACGAGGAGCCCGCGCACGTCAAAGCCGCTAGATTAGCCCAGGAAGCCAAGCGAGTGCCGTGCGCAAATTAAAATTCACCTTCAAAATCATTTGTTGATTTCAACGCAGGCGACGAGCGGAGCGCAACATCTCTCATAAAAGAGAAAAACCAAAAACGGGCTGTCTACGAACCCTTGCGAAGTGCTTCCCCTGTATAAAGAACTGGCTATTGGCGTCCGAAATAGTGGAAGGAAAAACACCGCTCATGCTCACGATGAAAGCCTTCGAGATGACCAAGCGCGACAGTGCCCGCTTCCTTAAGCTCTTCGAAAAGATCGACTGGGACCACGGCGGGACCATAGATATCGAAGAGCTCTTCGGGTATTTGAAGATGGACGTCGCGGGCCGTGTGGAATCCCAGCACTGCGTCTGCTCGATTGCGTGAACGTTCCCCACACAGGTTGCCGGCTACACGCGCAAGGCCTTCAGCACGATGAACGTGCAGCACGAATTCATGGACGAGGAGGGGCGCTTCTCTCCCGTGCTTTTTGCTGCAGCCCAGGAGGCTAAATTAGCAAGGGGCAAGAAGGCGACGCGCGCGAAGAGAGGAGGGAAATTGGAGTCGGCGCAGATCGAGCTGGACTACGCGCCGTTTTTTGTGGGCTTGTTTGATTTTTGTACGATGAACGATGAAAGTATTGTTCGCTTCACGTTTGTGACGCGCTGTGTCCCCGCACTTCACCGTGTGTCTGATTCACGGCGTGGGGGGGGGGCGTGCGACTCACCGTAGAATCACAGGACTTGATTGATGAAGATCGAAGCGGCTACTTGTCACGAGAGGAAGTATATGATCTGATATTACTGATGTCGAAGACGGAAGGCGAAGCCAAGATAAAATGCCAAAAACTGCTGAGTGTAATAGATGGGAACAAGGATGGCGACGTGTCCTACGTGGAATTTGCGCGCTGCCACCGCCGCCTGCCCAGCCTCATGCAGCCGGCCTTCATCCTGCGGCGGACGCTCCAGATGAAGTCGAGCGCGGCGTCCCTCCTTCGATTCGTGGCGGTCACGGCGATGGCATGCCTGAGTTCGTCGCGCGCAGGTGCATGGGCAACAAGTTCTGGAAGCGGTGTTCTAAAATTAGGCAAAAGCTCAAAAAGGCCAAGGGCCGGGAGCCCCTCGGCATCTACAAAGACATCCTGGACCAGTTGGCGCGCGCGGACGACGAGGTAGCCGAAGCGGCGGCGCTCGAGGCGGAGGCCGAAGTCGCTGCGGACCTGGCCCTCGTGGAAGCGGATAAAGGTTTAGTCGACGACGAGGTGGACATGGGCGACTTATTGGCCGACGTGGACGAAGCCCTGGGCGAAACAAAGACAGAATTGACGCCGGAGGAGATCGCCGCGCGGCGGAAGGCCGCGCTCAAGGCTAAATTAAGGGGCGCCTCGTCGGCGACGCGGGGCACGTTATTTATAGCGAGAGCGGCGGGCGTCGACATGCACCGCGAGGGGCCCTGGTGGTCCGACTGCCCCACTATAAAAATAAAGAACCTTGACGATCCCGAAAGGAACGGCGGCGCCAAGGTCTTCATTAGTGTCGAGACGGCCGACGCGTTGCAGCAGTGCAAGGTCTCGCGAGATCGGGCGGCGCGCATCGAAGACCGACAAGTCAGTCGCCAGCAACAGATCGAGAAATTGGAGTCCAACGCGAACAAGTGGGGCGGCGGCGGCGTCTCCAAGAAGGTGTCACAAACGCCCTGGGGCCAGTTGATGCACTGGCTCGAGAAGCGGAAGCAGAGGCGACTGGCGGCGGCGAAGAAGAAGGAAGAGGAAGAACGGGCGCGGTACGCCCAGAAGCGCCAGGCCGAGATGGACCGGCGCGCCGTCGCGAAGCACCGGGAAGCCCAGCGCCTCGAAGCGATCAAGGAGGCGCGCGCGGCGAAGAAGGCGGAGATCGCCGACTTCGAGATCCGGGCGCGCGCCGCGACGCCGAGTAGTCCCACAAGGGGCGCGGCGCGGAAGGTGGGCTTCGCCGAGTAGTACCCCTAGACACATGTGTAATTGTTACTTTTACTCGGCGGCCTAGATCGGCGGCCGCTGTCAACTGGTCACATTCACAGGCGCCCGATGATGTCCCGGAACTGCGGAGCGGGGCAGAACCCGTCGCAGAGAAAGCGCGCCAGCGGAGTCTTCGGCGTCGCGCGGCCGCGGGCCTCGAGCGCCCGCAGGAGGACGACTTGCTTGTGACGGGCCCAGTTGCGGCCGCGGCGAAGGGCGCCAGGCGGCGAGTAGGCGTGGGCGGCATTGTGAAACGGGATCAAGTCCGGCATTAAACTGGTCTGAACCGGCCAGGTATAGAGCTTCTCCAGAGCTCTCAACCGGTACAACACGACCGAATCGCCAGAAAATACATTCTCCAGGTCTCGCAACTGCTGTTCCTGCTCGTCGGGATCCTTAAACAGGGTTGCTGGAGATCGGCTGCAGACTTCCTCTGATCGGTCGTAATGAAAGCTGCCGTCGGCGAGCGGCAGCCAGGGGACCTGCCAGAAGCCGTTTTCATCGGGCTCAAAGTACCGCGCGTACGACAAGGCTTTCTCATCGAGGTGCACGTCCTGCGACGAGGTGAACAGCTGCTCCTCGACAATGGGCACGATATCAGTATTCAACTCCACCCGGTCCGCGGTGCCGAGGGTCAGTCGGCCATGCCGTTTGAACACGTCATCTACGACGTAGCGGTCGTAGCCGAACAGCGTCGCCACGCCAGCGTGTACGGACACCAGGATGAGGTGCTCGTCTAAGACGAGGAGAAAGTTGAGGGAAAAATCCAGAACTTGAGAAGACGCGAGTGCTGCTGACAGCGCCCAAGAATTGACGTCTTGGCGGATGCCGCCTTTGACCCCGGGAGGAGATGGGATGCAGAGCCGCGGTACGCGACCCCCAAAAGCTCGCAGGAGGTCCCTGGGTAGGTCGCCATCGGTGCGCAGCGGCCACGCCTCGCGCATCATGGCCCGAATCTCCTCGTCCGGGGCGTCGTCGAGGGCAGCTATGAGCTCCGCCGCGGATCGCGGGTGCTCGGGCACCGCCGGCTCCTCGATGATCTCGTCGTCAGACTCAGACTCCCCGTCGGGAGACTCCGCGTAGCTGCCGTCGTCGCTGCTGTCCTCGTCCGACATGGCTGCTACGGCAGCGCTGCCGGTCGCGCGCGAGCGCTGCGGCCTCGCAGGTGCGTGATTGCTTGCAGCTGCGCAATTGGCCCAACGCGTACGTGTGGGCTCGCAAAGCAGGTCTGAACTGTGTACAATTAAAAACAAAACCCGCGACAAAAACCCGCGACGAGAGGAGCCGTCGGACCAGTAGTACTGAACGAGCGGTACGGCAAGAAGGATCGACAACGACGAGCGGCACAGCTCCCTGGCGAAAACCAAACAAGCGTGCGGGTTGCGAAACAAGAGAGCAGCATCGCAAGCGAAAGCAGTAGCCCCGCAGCCCGCCTCGCAGCCCGCGCGCAGCACCGCGCCGCCCACGCCCTGCCGCAGCGCCCGCGAGCCGTATCCAGCGGCAGCCCGCCGCGCCGCGCCCGCCGCGCGCCGCAAGGCCCGAAAGCCCGAAAGCGAAAGTAAGACACCCGAAGCGCCGCAGAGATGGGCGAGGAGCCCCAGGAACCGCAAGCCGCGCACGACGCGTACGAAGCGGGCGACATCGTCTGGTGCCGCGTGGCCGGCCGGCCCTGGTGGCCCTGCGTCGCGTTCGCGAGCTGGGACGAGGTCCGCGCGTGGGAGCTTCCCGTCGACACCACGGACCGACTGGAGCTCACGGAGACGCAGTTCGTGGCGTGCTTCCTGCGCCACTACGAACTGGCCGTGTTTGAAACGGACAGCGCGGACGTGCGCCCGTGGGAGAGGGTCCCGGACGTCTTAGAATCGGACGAGGCCGTCCAAGAACAGCTGCTGAAGGCCATCGCCGAGGCGAGGAGCCTGAACGCGCTCCGTTTGCAAACGCACCGGCCCCATTCGCGCGATCTGGCGCCGCTACGCTTACCGCGCACCGGACCCTGTGCGGACACGTGGGACGCGTGCCTCTTCGCCGTGCAGGATTTAGAAAGGCCTCGGGACATCCAGGCGACCGTGGCCCGGGCGTTGAAACTCGCTGTGGAAGCCAAGGTCGCGTCCGAAGTCACCGATGGGTTAAGGCAGTGCGTCAACGCGCCGGACGCGTCACTAGCTCGTCTACGAGCTTTAGGCATATTGCAGGACGCCCTGGGCGAGCCCTTCGCGGACGAGCCCCAGCAGCACGCGCCGACGTTAGCCGAGTTGCTCACCGAGCGCATAGTGAACGCCGGCGATATGATCATCATAGAGATCAGCGGCGTCGACGCGGCCCGGGGCGAAATTGATAGAGAGGGCCGCGTCATCTACGCCGGCACCGCGTTCCGCACGGTCGAGGGCTTCGTGGACAAAGCCAGGCAGGACCGCGGCGCGCGCCGCGACCGGCGGCCGGACTTCAATAAGGCCTGGGCCCAGGTCGTGCACGCCAAGACGGGGCTGCGGCTGCACGCATTATTGCGCCAGCCCTCGAAACGTCGCCGGCCGCCCCAGGCCGTGAGCGGCCGGCCGCCGCGGGTCCGGGGCAAGATGACCGCCAACTACACGGGCTACACCTACTGCGGCAACTCGTGGTGGACGCGCGACGACCTCATGGCCGACCGCTCCGTGCGCCAGCGGACGCTGAAGGCGGCCGACGCGCCGCGGCCGAGAAGGCGGAAGCCCACGCCCAAGGCCCTGCCGCCGCGGCCGCCGCCCTCGCCCGTGGTGGACGAGTCGACGCCCCTGGCCGACTACTGGCTCGAGGGCACGGAGGAGGACCCGGACAACGTTCAGGCGCCGGTCGAGGGGGTCGCCGCGCCGGTCGTCAAAACTTTAATGCGGGGCGACGGGAAGAAGGTCTGGGACGAGGGCTACTTCACGGACGCGGGCTACTGCGACGGGCCCTTCGCGGACGAGCTCCACGCGAACGCCTTTGACGTCGTCGACGCCGGCACGCGCGCGCGCCGGCGGCCGACGGCGCGCCGCGACGCTTCGTTACGGGTGGCCCAGCTCATGGAGGGGTTGAGCGCGCACCAATTCGACCCCCACGCGTTAATGACGTGCGAGGCGTACGGTCTGGGCCACAACGAACAGGTAGACATGACGGACGAGGATGAGCAGGAGTCCGAGCGGCAGCCGCTGTCGCTGCGCGTGCACCCCGACGTGGCCTTTCTGTGCGACCTGCACGCGCACCTGTGCGACGCGGAGATCATCGGGCTACTGGGCGGGCGGTGGGACCCGGAGACGCAGGAGATGCACGTGCAGGCGCCCTTTCCGTGTAGGAGTGTGGCTCGGGACGACGACGGGGCCACGGACGTGGAGATGGATCCTGTAAGTGAGTTGCAGGTGCGCGAGGTCATCCGCGGGCGGGATTTAGATGTGGTGGGCTGGTACCACTCGCATCCTAGATTCATGGCCGAACCGTCGGTCACGGACATCGAGAACCAGCGCCAGTACCAGTCGTTGTTCGCGGACGACGCCACGGACGGGCCCGCGCCCTTCGTCGGACTTATTGTCGGCACCTACGACCAGGCGGCCACGGGCCCGCGGTCCGTGTTCCGCTACTTCCACGTGGCGCCGCCGCCCGAGGAGATCGCCGATTCTGCAGGGACGGTCCTGCCCATGGCGCTGCGCGCGCAAGTGCGCAGCTACAAGCGCGGCGTCAGCGACGACGCGCGCGCCCGGCGGCGCGAGGGCTTTAAGGACCCGCCGCCTAAGCCCCCTTCCGCGGAAATGCCCTTCGCGTTCCTCAAGGCCGGGCACCTGCTGGGCTGCGTGTGCTGCCCGCCGGACGCGCGGCCCACGCCGGTCGCGGCGGCCTGCGCCCCGTTCCCGCCGCCGCCGCCGGTCGAAGAGGCACCGGTCAAAGAGGCGCCGGCCGAAGAGGCGCCGGTCGAGGAAGCGCTGGTCGAGGAAGCGCCGGTCGAGGAAGCGCCGGTCGAGGAGGCGCCGGTCGAGGAGGCGCCGGTCGAAGCGCCGGTCGAAGCGCCGCCACCGGTGGTCGCGCCGGTCCCCGAGCCCGTCATGCCGGAGACGGCGCCCGCCGTGCCGCCGGCGCCGCCCACGATGAGTTCGCTGCTCCCGCCCGCGCCGGCGCCCGTCCCGGCGCCGGAGCCGGCGCCGAGCGTGCCGCCGGCCCCGGCGCTGCCTGTGACGCTCACGCTGAAGCTCGGTGGCGCGACGGTGAACGCCGAGACCATCGGCGGCATGGCCGCGCCGCCGCCGCCCGCGCCGCCGCCACCGCAGCCCGCCTTTGTCCCCAAACCCAAAAAGCGCCCGGTCTACGCGCCGGTCTACTACCAGCCGCGCGCGCCCAAGGTGCGCAACCGCAGCATCGTGGGGCCGTCGCTCGGCCCGCGCGACTCGCGGGGCAACTTCCCGTGCCCGGCCGGCTGCCCGCGGACCTTCGCGCACGCGCCGGCGGCCGTGCAGCACGGCAAGTCGTGCACGGCCGGCCCGAACGGGCCCGTGATTCCGGGCCCCGGCGTGCTCCGGAAGAGCGTGCCGCGCGTGCCGCGCATGCCGCGGCCGCCCGTGCCGCCGCGCGAGCGCCAGTTCGCCTGCGAGCGCGACCGCTGCGTCGCGCTCGTCTGCGAGGCGGCCCGCGATAAATTGGACCCGGCCCTGCGCGCGCGCCACGACGACGGCTCGGGGCGCCGCACCACGGCCGCCTGGGAGGCCTTGCTGGCGAAGTACGACCCGACGCCCCTCGCGTCCTGTGTGCACACGCTCGGCCAGCTCGCCCGGTACTACTCGACGCACGCGCGCCGCGTGGACCTGCTGGAGAACTGGCGCCAGGGCATCACGAAGTGGGAGAAGATGATGAACTCCATGGCCGTCTGGGTCCTCAAGATGCTGGTGGAGGAGGCCGACCGGGCGGACTTCCTGGCCGACGTCATGGGCTACGTGCTCGTGTGCTGGTGCGACTCGTCGGCGCCGCGGAGGCGGCGCGGGCGCTAGGTCCACGGGGCGTGTTCCCCCTCTAAGCGTTCTTTCCGATTCGGCCTTCTCTAGATGTGTACGAAAGTACTTATACAGTCAGGCCGGCAGGGACAGAGCGCGTTTGTTGTTTGGTTTTTGGGGTTTATGTGGTATGCCGGGGGTGGTGGTCCTTCGTGACCGGGGCCGCGCTTACGAGGGGGGCACTAAGGCATCGCAGTTCGGGACGGCGAAGGTAGAAGTTCCCCGCGTCAGTGAACCTTCGCCCTCGCCCTGGCAGCACAGGCACCGCAAATTTTCCGGCAAGGGGTCCGTTTCCGGCGAGTCGCAAAGTTTGCCGTCAGCGCAGGTGCCCCCGATAAAAACCCCTTCAGTACATCCGGTAAATTCGCCTCCGCCGTCGGTGGAAGTAATGGTGCAGGTCTCGTACGTTCCCATGCCGGAGGCGCCAGCGGCGAGCGAGATGAGGGCGAGGATGAGGCGGGCCATGATGTATTCCAACCTGCGTGTTCACTGCTGCCATTGTCAGCGCGCGCGCGCCCGTGGCGCCGGCGTTTTTCTCGACCGACCGACGAGCGGCGCGTTCTGCGCGGCGCGCCTCAATCTTTAGGCGCGGCGGCAGATCTATACAGCGGCGCCCGGCGCTGTGCCAGCGAGCCCCACTAAGTTTCGCAAGTTGAGGGATTGCATCGCAAGGTTTTGGGCCGCGCGGATCGGACCAGGGTTTCGCACGGGCGGTGAAGTCACCCCGCGCGGTCGTAGACTAGACGCCGATAGCGACGCGGGGTACACTGTGGCTGCTGCAAGTAGCGATTCCTCGCTTTTCGACGACGCGGGTTTTTACCCACTACTACAACAGATAAAGTTAGCCACCGCCCTCGTCGTCGTCGAAATCGAGGTCGTCGAGGTCGTCGTCGTCCTCGAAGAGCTCCTCTTCGATCGTGCCGGGCCCTTCGGCGGGCTCCTCGACGGCCACGGCCTTGCCCCCCAAAAACTGCTGCTTGCCCGTGGGCTTCCGCTGGCCCTTGAGGTCCAGGTACACCTTCTCCACCGCGCCCTCTGCGGCCTCGCCGAGGACGGCGACGCGGAACGGCGCCCACCACTTGGCGAAGGACTCCTTCGTGACGGCCGTCCCGTCCGCCAGCCGCTGCAGCCGTCTGACATTCGCCTCCTCCTCGAGCCGCTGCTTCCGGGCCTCCTCGGACTCGGGCCGGTTCGAGTCCGTCTCGTAGACCACAGCCTTTTTTTCCTGGGTCCCCGCCTTCTCCCGGCGCACCATCGCCGCGTAGGCCGACTCGTCGTCCTGGCCCGGCTCGTTGTACTCGCCCAGCCAGTCCTTGACCGCCGATGCGACTTCAAAGACGCAGACGCAGCCCGGCTCGAACAAGGCCACCGCCTCATTAAGCGAGGCCTCGAGCTCCTTGCGCATCGGCCCGCCGAGCCCGCGCACCTCCGCGATGCGGAACGCCGGCGCGCTCGTCGACGGGTAGTTTTGTGGACAAGTCGCTTCCAATACGCACGCGACGTGCGCCTCGTCCGCCTCGGGCTCAAGGTCGACGCGGTAGGTGTCGCCCGCACAACTATATGATTCCATGAAGATCGCCTCCAAGGCTTCGGCCTCCATGCCGCGCTCCTCCGCATCGGCCTCGAGCTGGGCGCTCATGGTTTGGACGCGTGCTTGCTGGTGCGGCGCTGTGTCTTCGCGGTGCACGGCTGCCGCGTTTGCTTTAATGCAGGCTGTAGTGCAGCGTGCTTGCAGGGAGAAACTGCCAGCGGTTTGCAATGTTGTGGGTGGAGAGCGCTCCTACCACTACCCGGAGATAGCACAAAGAGCGGCCGCTCGAGGCAAAACCCGTGCGTCACCGCGCAAAACGGGTTTCGGGGGGGCCGAAGAGGCTAGGGTAAGAGCTTGGAGGGGGTTTCACTTGGAGGGTAAGAGTTTCGGGGGGGCCAACCTGCTAAAAATAACTTACACATCAACAACAACAGCATCGCGCTTGACAATGTGCCCGTCGCGGAGCACGATCCCCCCAGAGTCGGCGTCAGGCGGCCCCAGGAACCGCTTCACCGCGGCCCACCCGGGCGTCGACGTGTCAATGGTACGGAGGTCCTCGGCGAGCCAGGCTGCGATGGACGCGGCCGTCGCGGAGCATAACACCCCGGTGAGCAATGGCGCACCGGTGAGCGACTCGAGGGCCGCGGCCCAGGACATGGCCGTCAGCGCGGCGGTGGCGCCGGCGAGGAGAAACGAGATCGGATCGGCGACGCTGTCGGCGGCGAGCGCCGCGAGAACGCCGGCGCCGGCCAGGACGGGCCCGAGCGTCTGCATCACGCAGGCCGCGGCACAGGCGAGGCCCAGAGAACTATAGTCGCGTGAAAGTGATGCTACGACGCTTGCCGCCGCCGCTGCGAGGGCCAGGTGCGGCGGTGCAATGGACAGGAGAGTCGTGAGCGCCGCGGGGATCAAGACCAGGCGGAGGCTCGGGCGCCGGCAATGGCGCACGGCGTCGAAGCAAGCAAGCATGCCCAAAGCGAGGGCCGGCGCCGCGACGCCGTCGAGCAGGCCGGTTGCAAACGGCGCGCCGCAGATCACGCCGGCGACGTGACCTGTCAGTGAGAGGGGGATAGACAGCACCGACGCGACGACTTGCAGCCCAACAGCATAGACTAACGGACCGGCGTTGAACGCGAGAGGTCCCCAGCGGATGGTCGAAAAGCACCAGTCCGCGACGGGGCAGAACTGCGGGGCCCCGAGGGCTTCATCCACGATCCAAGCGAAGAGCACGCCCGAGAAGCCTAGGTGCCAGGTACCTACCGCACCGCCCACACGTCGCGTCAGACTCGCGGCCACGATTCCAATCAACACGACTAGCGCCGCCGTGCTAAGGAACAGCCCGTGCCTCTTCTCTACAGCGCCACCCAACGAGTACGCCGTCGAGAGGTTGAACACGAAATGCGTCGCGTCGATGTGCGCAAGGTTGCTCGTGACGAGGCGCCAGTACTGGCGACCTTCGATGGATTCGGCGGACGCCCCGACGGCGTCGCCCGTCCAGCGCTTGACTCGTATGACGGCGAAGATTGCGAACAGGCCGAGGAGGAGCGCGAATGTTGCGGGCGTGTCGGTCATGAGTGTAGCGGCGTGTGATTTCCTAGGTTGCACGCCACCGAGGCGCTGCCAGCCCTCCTTTAATGATGACTCTCCTTTGTTTGGTGCTGGCGGCGCCGGTGCTACGAGTTGCGGGACGAGAGCACAGGCGCTCAGCAAGGCAGCTATGGCTATGCCTCTGCGGAGGCTGCAGAGGCGGCTGTGGTTGAGCATCTGGAACACAACCCCTTAGTGCTTACCTCGGTGGCGTGATGCTGTGGATGGACGCGAATCGCGCTCACACGGCGCGTTTTTGCCTTGTTCGAAACCCGGCGCAAACCTATCGTAAACCCGGACGCGATTAAAGCGCCGCCAAGGCTCGTGAGGCGTGCTCAGGAATGCGTGCTAGGCCCGGCGCACCGTTCTTTGGGCGAGAGGCGAGGTCACATCACACCAGGGCGGTTTCAGGGCTCTGAGGGCTCTTTCGAACCATCGGGGCACGCTCCCCGACGCCTCGGGCCACGCCTCGGGCAATTGGGGGCGCGATGCCGAATATTTTCTTTGCTCGATTTTGGTGAACCCGGACGACGTCGCCCCGCACGACGCGACTTAAAAGACCCGTAGGCCACAGTTTTTGAAGGTAAGAACCAGCCAATCACCTCACCAGCCTCCCACACTCACGCGCTGTGATCCACCGGCGCCCCGCGGCTGTACGGCGCAAAAATTACGCTGAACGGCGACATATTCGCCGCGCTAACAGTGTGCGAGTTAGCGCCGGCCCCGCCCACCCCGCGCACGCGCCCTGCCAGCCTGTGTTACAGCGCCGGCTGGACCAGTGGCCCTCGACGGCACCCCCGCCCCGCCGCGGCGGTCTAAAATCGGCTTGCATCGCGCGCGTTCCTCGGTCAACAGAAGTCGCTTTCGAATCGCCCCAAGGCCCCCTTGCCAAACTCTGGATCCCCCCGCAGACTAAACCACAATCATGGCCAAGGGCCTCAAGAAGAAGAGCGACCTCGAGCTCACGACGGCCGAGCGCGCCGCCGTGCTCCGCGCGATCGCCGAGCTGGACGGCAAGTCGAGCCAGAAGGCCGTGCGCAAGTCCGCCGAGTCCATCCTCGGCGCGCCCGAGGGCTCCCTCGACGCCAAGAAGGCGGCCATCAAGGAGGTCTGCCAGGAGGAGATGAACCGCCTCGAGCAGCAGAAGCCGCCCACGTAGCAGAAGCGCAAGAAGGCCGCGCTCGGCCCCGAGGGCGGCGAGGCCTCGGATGAGCCGATCGCGCCCAAGAAGCCCCGGGTCAAGCCGGCCAAGAAGGACGGCGAGGCCGAGCGCACGGGCAAGTTCTCCAAGGCCGAGTCCGCCGAGGTCATGCAGGCCGCCGAGGACGAGGCCAAGTCCCGCGGCGTCACCGTGTCGCAGATGGTCGAGAAGAGCGACTGGGGGCGCGGCGACAAGAACCCCTGGCGCGCCATCGCCGAGAAGTTCCCCCAGCGCTCCGCGCGGTCCATCCTGGGCCACGTGAAGCGCAACGGCCACTCGGGCGCCAAGCAGAAGGGCGTGCGCTGGACCGTGGGCGAGAGCCAGCAGCTCAAGGAGGCCTTCGACAAGAACCCCTCGGACTGGACCCAGATCGCGGCGGGCTTCGACCGCACGCCCGGCGCGTGCCGCGACCGCTACCGCACGCTCTTCGGCGAGGTGCCGGCCAAGGGCACGCCCCACTCCGAGGCCAAGGAGGTCAAGTCGGGCAACTGGGGCGGCGACGAGGACAACCGCCTCAAGGCCTGCAAGTCCAAGAACGGCCGGCCGGTGTGCCGCGAGACCGACCCCGAGACCGTCTCCTTCAGTGACGTGGCCCGCGCGGTGAAGACGCGCTCGCGCCTCCAGTGCCGCCGCCGCTGGGCCGAGCTCAAGGCGCCCAACACGCAGCCCCAGTCCAAGAAGCTGGACTCGGCCTCGGAGAAGCTGTCCCTCTGCGAGGCGCTCAAGGCCTCGGGCGCCACGGACGAGTCCGACGTGACCTGGACCAGCCTGGGCTGGGACGTGCCCGGCGCAGCCACGGCCTGCGCCCTGAGCACGTGGAAGCGCCTCAAGAAGGCCCACGGCGGCGGCGACGAGGCCGACTTCCAGGAGGCCCTGGACGCGGTCACGTCCGAGCTCCAGGCCGAGGTCGACGGCGGCGCCGACTAGGCGCCCGTTCCCCCTCCCCCCCGGACCCCACTAAGACGGTGGTTTCTCTGACCCGGTTCTGAGTTCTCCGAGTCGACAAGTGATTCGACGTCAGAAATTCTCGTCGGCGGCGTGGTGCGCGTCGTCGTCCTGAACGTGGCGTCTGGTCAAAGGGCCTGGTTCACCTGGTGGCCCTGTCCCAGCCCATGGGGGCGTCCGGTCGTCTTGCTCCTCGATTACCCGCGGTGTTTTTCGTTTCGCCGGGGAGGAATGCTCCGAAGGCACTCGGAGTCGGTCCTAAACTTCTGCCGTAGTAGAAGTACCGGGCGCTCCGAAAGCGCGCGCAGGCCTCCGAATTTTGTGACTTTGTCATGGCACATTTTTGTGCAGCCCAGTGCAGAACGCTTCGCCGGCAGCCGCGCGACGCGTGACCGCAGCGCGTTGAAGGGCTTAGACCGGGGCGCGCAGAAGGGCAGCGGTGCGGCAGCAGAGGGCAACCTCATACGCATCGCAGTCATGCGTGGCTGGTGCGTCGTCGTGCTCCCCGGGCTCGTCACAAGTAGCCCGTCCGTCGCCAGCGGGCCGTGGGTGCCGCCCGCGTACTGCAACCGGAGCTTTTTGGAAGTGAAAGACCCTGTTCCGGTGCCCAGCAAAAGGTACGCGGTGGCCCTGAACCGCCACTGCTACCGGGGCTTCAGCGGCCTGGACTACAAGCGCAAAAATTCGTATATTGGGACGGACAGAGCCGTCGACGTGCAGCTTGCATTGATCAACAGCTTCCTGCAGAACGTGATCATGCCGCTGGAACATGAAGGGTATAGCGTCGACGTCTTCATCGTGGCCCACGACCCGGCGCCCCGGAACCGGACCCAGTCGTCCATTCTGTGGGATCTTTTATTGAGACCCTTTGGGAGTCGCTTGGTCGCGGACACCAAACTGAGGGGCGTCCGCGGCAAGAGCCGCGACGAGGGCCAGGCCGCGGCCATGGCCGAGACCTTTCGCCTTATTGAGAAGCAGATAATCACACTTGTGAAAAAGGCCTGGTACCCCGGCCACGAGGCCCGCATAAGTCCCTATAGAGCCGTTTTGATCAGCCGCTTCGACGTCGCCTTCACCGACAGGCTGGGCCCGCCGACGTCACACAAGAAGCACTACCCCATAGATGCGGCGCACTACGCGCAGTGGAGCGCTGTTCACCCTCGTTTCGTCATGGACATGGTCGCGTCGATCCCCGGCTGGCTCCTGGGCTGCTACCTCTCGCATATATTGCACTCGCCGGACATGCAGCGCAAGGAGTGGTGGACCGAGACGGGGACCGGGCGTACTTGGCACCCTCACATCCTAGAAACGGCTTTGGCAGGTATCGGGAACAACCGGGACTGGTTCCCTTCAAAAGACGGCTTTTTTATTTATAGGGGGCCCTACGGCGCCTCGCACCACGACGGCGGGAAATTTATTTGTAGGTGGCTGCGGGAGTACTATGGGGGGCCCTCGTGCGGCGTCACGTACGCGGCGGGCGACGTTTGTATGGCTTCTATTGGGTTCCGGCAGAATGCCACCCTCGCGTTAACGGCGCTGTACGCCACAGCCCAGGACGAGGACCGGTCCCGGGGAAAAGCGCTCAAGAAGCTCGTGGCGAGCCGCCCGGAGTGGTACCTAAGCCCGCGGCCCGACGAGGCCATGCCGGGGTCTCTTCAGGACTTTTTGAAGGACGTCGCGTGCGGTTCTCATGACGACGCGGTCCGCCGAAAGTCCATGCGGGACGGACTCATCGCGGGCACGCCGCTCGTGCCGTATCCGCTCGATCGTCTGGAGTAACTAGGTTTGTTGTGAGCTTACTGTTGAGAGACGGTGTCTCCCCCCCCGACGCCGTCGGCGCGATATGGCGGCCCAGGTTAATCCTCGATACTTAAGATCGCGTACACGATCACGAACAGGCAGGAAGTCAACAAAACGAGGACCACCGTGAGCCTGATCAGTTCCGGGTTCAACTCGGGGAGGTAGCTCGCGCGTGGCGTCTCTACGGCGGGTTGCGTCGTCGTCGTCGAGCCCACCGGCGGCGGCGGCGGGATGTCCGACGTCGAGTAGAGGTAGGGGAGCGCCTTGCCCGCGGGAAGGTGCGCCCGCACCACGTCCGTGCGGAAAACGGCCAACGGTGAGGCATCATCGACTCCGAGAACCTTCATCTTGTCGGCCAAAGGTTCTTCCCCCACGCTTAGCTCCAGCGTGCCGCCCCACCGAACGTTGTGGCCAACGCGGATCTTTGTTTCGAAATTTGCATACTTGGGTGTCACCAGGCATGATATTGTCTCATCAAAGAGCAACATTGCGGCGTGCCTGTCCGAGCTTGGGATGTATGACGCGGCCCTAACGACTTTCCGCGAGTGTTACGCCCTGCAAGTGCAAGACGAAGGCCCGGACACCCACACTTCCCTCTCCATAGCTTTGAATCTTTGTAGCGTGCTCTCCCAACAAGGTCACGACGACGAGAGCGAGCAGTTCTCGGACGAGCAGCGCGCCGTGGCGCGGCGCGCGCTTGGAGCTGAACACACGTTAACGTTCCAGCTCAATGCGGTCTATGCTCAATCCCTCTGGATGAGGGACCACCCCACTCCGGAACACCTGTGCGGGGCCATCGCGGTGCTCGAAAAGATCATTTGGACGTCGAGCCGCGTCCTCGGATCAGGATCAGATAATCCAGTCACGCCGGAGTCTCAATCATTTTTATATCCAGAATTTGCAATCATGGCTACCGCCTCTCACCAATTCGGAACTACGCCGGACGACGAAGCCATGAGCCCGGGTGGACTCTACGGCAAAACCATCGGCGACCTGAGTCGACTCGCCGCCCCACGCTCGTCACCCTTAGCGGCGGAGCCCACCGCCGTCACCGCCATGCGCACAGATACGCCGGCGCCGCCGGGCGCGCGTCGACGGTCGCGCACCGACAGCTGCGCGCACCGGCTCGTGTTCGACGACGTAAACGTGAACGGCGAGACGTGGCGCGACGAGGACGTCCTGGCGTCCGGGCTCTCGCGCGTCGCCGTCGAACAGCCACAAAAACGGAGGCGGCATGCAGGCGAGGGACCGGCTGCAAGGTTCGCTGCGCCCTTAGGGGAGGTCCACGAACAGAGCCAGTACGACCAGCAGAACCGCCGCCCGTAGACTAAGTTTTTACCTACCCCACACGCCTTCGAGTCTTCGACGCAGCAGATCAGGAGACATGGTTCTTAAGTCGTAGGGACACCACAACAGTGCAATGGGAATCAGGTGAGGAACGTGCCCCGGATCGCGCCGCGGCCGTCGTCGTCGGAGAGCTCCGCGGAGGGCTCGAGGCGGCCACTCTCGCGGGAGAACGTGTAGACCAGCGGCGTCGCGTAGGGGATGTCCAGGGCCGAGAGCTCCGCGATGAGGCCCGCGTCAACGCCGTCCGCGCAACGGCCGTCCAAGTGGTGCATGAGCGTGCGGATGACGTTGTTGTGCGCTGCCACGAGCACACTGCGCCCGCGCTCGAGCTGCGGTTTTATCACGTTCTCGTAGTAGGCCGTCGTGCGCCGTTCGCACGCGGCCAACGACTCGGCGCGCGGCAACTCGTCGGGGTCGCCGCCGGCGTCGCGGTAGGATTGTTGGATTTCCGCAAAGCATGGGTGGTCGTTCGTAATGAGCGGCGGCGTCGAGTGCCAGCTCCGCCGCCAGGCCTTGACCTGGGCGTCGCCGTGCCGCGCGCGGGCGTCCACCTTGGACAGGCCCGTGAGCGCGCCGTAGTGGCGCTCGTTCAGTTGCCAAGCTCTACAATGCGTCGACTGGTCCCGGGTCCCGCTGGGCATTTCGGAGCGCGAGACGGTGCCCCGGGGCCCCTTCGGGAGGCTGGCGCCGCTCAGGGCCTCCAGGACCACCGCCAGCGTGTCGACGGTCCGCTGCAGCGCGGACGAGTGCAGATCGTCGAAGGTCCGGATGTCCGACGCCGCCAGGCGGTGGCCCGCGTTCGTCGCCTGCTTGCGACCCGCGTTCGTCATGCCCACGTCGGCCCAGCCCGTGAACCGGTCCTGGGCGTTCCACTCGGACTCGCCGTGGCGCAATAAAACGAGCACGGCGCCGGCGCGGCGGCAGCGCTGCAGGCGTTTTCTAAAAATTTCCTCGCGCTTTGCGTGCCACGGCTGGCCCAGGCCCGTGTAGCGCAGCGAGAGCGGCGCCGAGACCTCCTGGGTGGTCTCCGACGCGACGTCGACGTCCTCCTCGTCGTCCGTGAGGCCTTCGACGAAGGT
>Ga0114994_10000524_pt1 | contig 25954 bp, 19 predicted proteins | sample ArcticOcean_MG_C_9_FD_87043 | JGI IMG/M metagenome (GOLD analysis project Ga0114994, IMG submission 87043) | Marine microbial communities from western Arctic Ocean - ArcticOcean_MG_CB2_152 | ecosystem: Environmental > Aquatic > Marine > Oceanic | place: Arctic Ocean: Canada Basin | collected...
GTGGGGCGAAGAGGCGAGCGGCGAAGAACAGCGTTCTGGCGAGCGGCGCAAAACACACTAGGGGCTAGTGGCGCAAAACCTACTAGGGCCTGTGTGCCCCGTACCGTTAACGGTACGGGGCACCCAACTATCCCCTCCGTCCGCGAGCGACGCGGCGGCGCGTACAACCGTCCGCAACCTCGCAAACAAGATGTTCTGAGCCGGCCGACGCTGCACATGTCGCCACCCACGCCGCCGTCGCGACCCGCGAGAGCACGCCACGGTACAATACCTCACCGCCGCGCCCCCCGCAGAGAAACTTCTCATCGCCCTCGCGCTCGCCTCGGCCAATGCCATGGCGCCCAAGGCCCTCGCCGTCCGCGGCGGCGCCGCCGTCGGCCCCATCGACGAGGCCCTGGCCATGAACGCGGCCAAGACTATTGCCGGCGTGACCATCGGCGCCAAGGCCCTCGAGAAGTTTTTGGGGACCAAGTCCACGACGCTCGGCGACGCGGTCGGCGGCGACGAGGCCACGACGAACGCGGTCATCACCTTCGCCGCGTACGCCACGTCCACGATCTCGGGCGACGCCTTCGGCGCCACGGAGACGGCCGCGGCGCTCTGGATCACCAGCGCGGTGCTCAAGCTCAAGGACGCGGGCGTCGACGCGGACAGCATCAAGGACAACGCGCTGAACATCGCCATCGCGGTGGTCATGGGCGTCATCGCCTTCGCGGAGTAGACATATCCCCGCGCGCTTGCTGGAGGCCCGCCTCAGTATTGGACTCACACTTCTATATTGCCGCCGCCAGTCCAACCGCGGCACTTACATACGCTTCCGACGCGTTGGGATCTCCCTCCGGACACGCGACGCGACGGCGGTGTCTAGCGGCAGAGGCCTTGTCACAACTCAAGAAGCTTACGCTAGTGGTCCTTCACCTCGCCCGGGGCCAGGTGGAAGCCCGGCGCCCCGCGCCGCTTCTTCTTCCCCTTCTTCGTGGCGGCGGTCGGCGCGCCCCCGCCGCCCATGCACCGGCCGATGTCGGCCTCGCCGTCGCGGTTCGGCGGGCTGCCCGACCGCGTGTTGCACTGGGTCGAGTACTTCAGGGACGCGATGTAGTGGATCCAGTAGCTCGGGATGTAGAGCACTTCGCCCTCGCGTACTATGGTATCAATAGCGCCGGCGGTGGCCGCCGAGAAGGCTTGCTTCGCACTCGGGTCGTGGCTCCAGTCGAGCTCCGAGTGGCGGAACGAGGGGTGCTTCCGGTCCTTGATCAAGTTCAAATGCGCGCACGACGTCGGCGGCGTCAATATGTAGCGCTTGGCGCCCCGCAGCATCGCGACCATGTTCCGGCCCCCGTCGTAGTGCGCCTCCGCGATGACGCCCCGCATGCCGAAGCGGCACTGCACGCCCTTGTTCTTGCGCACGTCCGTCACGAAGAAGTTCTCCTTCTGAGGAGTAAAACAAGGGAGGTCCTTGGTCACGAAGTGGGATCGCCGCACCGTCGACCCCCTCAACAAAGCCGAGAGTGGGGGAGTCCCCATCATGAGGTACCTATGTTGACTCTCCGCGCCGAGTTGACGATCGTCCGCGCCCCTCGCAAAGGAGAGCCAGTCCGCAAAGGTCGAATGGACAATGTCGGTCGGCGGCGCCCAGTTGGGGTACGCCCGCCTCCCGCTGGCGCTGGGCGAGCGCCAGTACATGAAGTGGTTGTCCTGGGACTCTTCGACCTTGAACTGGTTCCCCTTGCGGTCGAACTGGTCCGTGAGGTAGACGTCCGTCCAGGCGTCCCGCACACTTTCAATGTCCGGCACGTCGTAGACCTTGAAGGGGACCTCGGCATTTCGATACGCTTCGGCGAGAGCTCGTTCATGCGGGTCCGAGTAGTTTAAGACGGCCAGCGTTTCGTGGAACGGCACCGGCATCGTGACATTATCGGGATTCCACCGCTGCACCAGGTCCCACAAATTCGTTAGCGAAGGGTAGCTCGTATCGTAGGGCCTCGCGGGCGGCTTGGTAAATCTTCCCTTCGCGGACCAGTCGTCGAATTGAATGAGTTCTGGACTGTGGGGCTCCGCGTGGATGTGGTGCCTCTCGGCCGCCGCGGCGTCCAAATCGTCGTCGCCGCTCCGCCGCGCCTGGGGCCGCGGCGGCCGGGGCGGGCCGTGGCGCGGCGCCGGGCCGCTGCTCTGCGGGTACCGCCGCTGCTGCGCGAGCAGGAAGCCGAGGTAGGTCGTGCAGGCGAAGGCGGCGAGCGCCGCCGTCACCTTCATGCACGTCATCGGACGTCGCTGCTGCTCGGCGTCGCGCGCGGGGGGGCGGCTAGGCCTGGAGGCGCTTCGTAGATGCGCGTGTTCGCCTTGAGCACCGCGGCGGCGGCCTGCAGCTGGGTGCCCTGTTTGCTTTGGGGCGCGCTGCTATGAGATTCTTTGGCCAGGAGCGGAGGTACGTAGCCGCAACTCAACCTTATTCTGTTTCTACGGATCCTACCAGCCTAAACTGCACACGCCGGAGTTTTTTTAGAGAAACCCGGCTAAAAAAATATACACGAAACCCGCACGATCCGGTCAAAGCAGGCGTCACCACGTGCAATCTGTGTCTGGAGCGCATCGGCACAGGCGTTGCTTGCAACCGGCGCAAGATCACGTCTCTCTAGTTCTGCCGCAGCTCTTCACTCCCTAACGCAATGCTCCGCTCCCTGCTCCTCGTGCAGGCGGCGCGTGGATTCGCCCCGGGCGCGCGGCCGGTGTCCATTCCGCTGAAAGCGGAATCGACGATGACCGACGTCATCGACGACAGCGACGCCTCCCAGTGCTGGGTCGACGAGCAGGCGGCTTCGATGCTTTTGAGGTTCGGCAACGCGTACGAGTCCAAGGCGGAGAAGGCGGCCGCCTACGACGCGCTATTGATGTCGCCGTCGGCGCCGCGGCTATTAGACGCGGCCCTCAAGGGCATGGACGCCGCTGTGGAAACGTCGACGCTGGCTTCGCGGCGCTGGCCGGTCCGGCTCCCGTCGAAGCGCGCGGCGCTCGGGGCCTACTCGCGCGCGCTGGACGCCGCCGCCGAGGGCTGCGACGTGAGCGAGGGCTACGAGGTCTACGGCGACTGCCGCCGGTCCCAGTTGCTCGACATCCTGCGGGAGCTCAAGGCCGCCAACGGGCCCGCCGGCATCTACGCCCTCGAGGGGTCCCTCCCGATCCTGGGCGAGGGGCCGCGCCTGTTTTGAGGGTCCCGCGGCGGGGAGGGGCCTAAGAATTAGCCAAGTATACACCAAGGGATTTACACAGGAGCGTGCTAGCTTGCTCCGGACTCGAGGCTCGATGGCGCCGTACTAGTAGCGACCGGGCGCCGGGGCCGGGCTCGGTCGACCGGTGTTAAGAGCTGTGTTAAGCGGGTTTTACAGTACGGGTTTCACGCGAATTCGTATTAAATTTTGCTGGTCTGCCCGTAGGGATTGCGCATCGGTTTCAAGCTACCAGCAACGCGTCGCTCTAGCTGCCGCAGCTGGACTCCGGCATCAATCGAACACTGCGCCTCGACAGCAAGCTAGAAAGCTCACGACGACGACAGCAGCTCATAGCTCACCGGCAGCGCTCACAACGCATCACAACGCACCGCTCACCATGCGCATCGCCGCGACCCACCAGGAGTGCAAGGTCGTCGAGACAAGCGCGGTCGCCATGGCGCTCTGGTTCGTGCTCGTGTTCTTCGCGAGCGAGAACAAACCACAAAGTTCGCAAGCGATGCCTAGCAGAGCGGACGCGTACTGCTCCGCGCCCGTGGGGAGCGGCGCCGAGGGCGGCGCGGACGTAAGTAGTGTCACCGTTGTGGTAAGGCACGGCGCGCGGTCGGGCATTTCGTCGGAAACGCACGACTGGAGCTGCGCGCTAGGGCCGCTCAAGCAGCAACTGGCGCGGTGGGAGGCCGCGTCCGGTACGTCTTTAACGCCCGAGACCGCCAATGGTAAGTGCGCGAAGGGCCAATTGGTCGCGCGGGGCTTCCGCCAGCACCGGCACTTGGGCGCGTTTCTCCGAAGCAAGTACGGCGGCGCGCGGTGGGCCGTCACAACGCGGTCCACGAACTACCAGCGCACGAAAGCGTCGGCCGCCGCCTTCCTCGACGGATGGTTCGGCGGGCGCGTGCCGAAGGACGCGTCGCCGCGGTCGCTTGAAGACGCGGCCGAGGAGGCCATGTTCGGCGTCGAGGGCGAGGACGGCAAGGGCCTCCGCTGCGATAAAGCCGCGGCCGGCGCCACGCGCCAACGCGCCGCGTGGGCCCCCGACGCCGAGCGGGCGGACGCCGTCGCGTCCGTCGAGGGCGCCGCGGCGAACCCCACGGACCTGGCCGACGTGGCCTACTCGCGCCACTGCGAGCACAACGGTTGTTTGAAGGACGCGAATGGCCAGTGCGTCGTTGGGGACAAGGCCGAGGCGCTGTTTCGATTAGCCGATGGCTTCTACTACCGGCGCTATAACGGCGGAGATGGTGGTCGGGACGCGTCCAAATTAGGCATGCACCCGTTCCTCAGTGAACTTTTACAGAATTTTAAGGGCGACCGTGCAACTCCGTCGAAGGAACGCCGCCTGCGCCTTTACGCCGGGCACGACACGGTCATCGCGCCGCTGCTGTCGGCGCTGGGCGTCTTTGATGGGAATTGGCCGCCCCTAGCGTCGCGGATCGTCTTCGAGCTCCGCGGCGCGAACATCCGGATCCTCTTCAACGGGCGCGACGTGTCCGGGGGCGTGTGCCCCGGCGCCGCGGCGGCGGGCGTGGTCGGCTGCACCCTGGCCTCGTTCGAGGCGCGCGTCGAGGCGCTGCTGGGCGGCGCGGCGTCGTTCGGCGTGGCCTGTGGGAACTGAGTCGCGCGTGTGGTATGTGTCCTCCTAAGTGTTTTTGTACATACTGCTCGCTCGCTGTCCCGGGAGGCTATCCCTGAAAACCCGTTTTTGCCCTAAAAGGCGCGTCCGCGTGCCAAACCATCCGCGCCGGCTAGCCCTCAACCCACCCGGCGAGCCAAAAAATGATCCTCACAACCTGCGCCGCCTGCGCCGCCCCACTGGCCCATGACGCCCCGCGATGCGTGCGGTGCAAGACGAGATATTGTGACTCGACATGCCAACACGACCACTGGCGCCGCGGGCACAAGCAGATCTGTAAAAAGATACACCGCGGTGGCAACGCGGAACAATATCACGCCGACCAAAAATACAAGGAGGCCGTCGCGGTCGCGGTCGAGGCGTGCGCGGACGACACCAAGGGCCAGACGTGCTTTATCTGCACGGAGGCCCTCCACTGGAAAACGAAGGAGAGCCTCGTGCGCGGGTGCGCATGCCGCGGGACGGCGGGCTTCGCACATGTGTCGTGCTTGGCGGAGCAGGCGAACATTTTGATGGACGAGACCGAGGAGAATAGTTTGGGCTTCAAGGTGCAGAATGAGAGGTGGGGTCGGTGGTACACGTGCAGCCTGTGTGAGCAGCGACATCATGGCGTCGTGCAGTGCGCGCTCGGGTGGGCGTGCTGGAAGACCTACGGGGGGCGGCCGGAGAAGGACGAACTTCGGCGCAAGGCTATTAACATACTTGGGAACGGTCTATTCGATGCGAATCGCCACGAAGACGCATTGTCCGTGAGAACGGCAGAGTCGTCTATGGAGCGACGCCTGGGCGCACCAGAAGAGAACATTTTTGCCGTGATGGGCAATCTTGCGATTACATATGGACAGATTGGGAGGTCAGAAGAAGCGCTTGCCCTGAAGCGTGAAGCACTTGCTGACGCAAAGAGGTTGTATGGATCTTATCATGCAGACACAATAAACTCGACCAATAATGTTGCAAACTCGCTCACCGATCTCGGTCGTTACGAAGAGGTGAAGCCATTGATGCGCGATAATATTTTGGCCTGCCGAAGTAGCCTCGGCGACGATCATATTTACATGTTCCTCGCACGTGCAAGTCTCGCTGAGGCCGTGCTCCAGGGAGGCGATTGCCCGGAGGCCGTTGCGATTTTGGAGGACGTATGTCGACGGTCGCGGCGTGTCCTTGGCGAGCCTCACCCGGAATACAAGATTTACCGAAACAATCTAGAGGTCGCGAAAGCCGACCTCGCCTGCGCCCGCGCACCGGAGGGGGCCTAATGCACTGTTTACTCCGAACACGCTATCGATGCGATATAAGCAAAGGACGAGGGAAACTAGCTTAGACATCCGAGAAACTCGGGAGACACAGCCGGGAGGGGGCAATGGTCAGCGCTGCTTCGATGAACGGGAGAACGGCGCCGCGCCGGCCACGCACGCAGCGAGCACGCCCGCAAGAGCGAGCTTCGCGAAGGCCACGGAGCCCGCTAACAACGCGTCGCCCAGGCACCACGCCGCGGCTCCTAAACCGGCCGCGCCGACGAGCGCGCGGCCCCTACCCGGCGCCCGTGACGCCATGGTACCGACACATGAAGCCAACTCCGCCGTTCGTTGAAGATACGTCGGCGCTCGTTCGACTAAATACGTCAGCCCGTCGGGGTTCTCCGGTAAGAGTAATAGAGCGGAACTGATCGGATCCGGGTTCTCGGCATTCAACCGCTGCAGCGCCTTCCGCGCCTCGGGGTACCAGATCTGGACCGCACTCACGTCCGCGTCTAATTTCTCAAAGGACTTGCGCAGCGTGCCGCACACGCGCCCGTAGAAGACCATCTCTCGGGGCGATTTGGTGAGCACCGGCATCGCGGCCGGTTTGTGCTGGATGGCGTCCTTCAGGACCTCCATGGCCTCCGGCCGCACCACGCCGGACCCCGTCGTGGACGAGTCGAAGAAGTAGTACAGCAGCGCCAATTTTAATTCGGGGTCGTCGGTGTTGAACCCAAAGCCACTGCCGCGCAAGGCCTGGTCGATGAGCGTTTGGGATCTCGTTCGTAACAACACGACTAATTGACACACCGTCCGGAGTTGGGGTTTCGTCAGAGTCGTGCACTGGCCGAAGTCAATAAGTCCGGGCTTCAACTCGGGCCCGACCAGCATGATGTTGCCAGGGTGCGGGTCCGCGTGGAAGAACCGCTCCCGGAACATGGTGACCCCAATCGCGTGGGTGATGGAAATGCAGGCTTCGATAGCTTTGGCCCGTACTACAGGGTCGGACGTGTCGCAGTTGCCCATGGTCGTGCCTCGTAAAAACGTTTGCGTTAAGACGGACGAGGAACTTAACGCGTCGACCATGACGGGGATGGCGATGTCCAGGTTGTGCCTTTTTTGATAGAGTCGTTGCTTCTTCAGATGGCGCGCTTCAATTCTAAGATCCAGCTCCCTGTGTTGATGAAGACCGGTGAGCCGCGCGCGCCTCGTGACGAGCGAGAGACCGGCGTCGCCCTCCACGCCATCGACGCGAGGCCGTGATTGCTCGATGGCGTGTAGAGAGCCCGTCATTCAAGTTGAAGCAGCTTCAACGTACGCTGAGTCACTGACCTCGGAAAGCACTCGACCTCCTCGTCCATGATCGCGTCGATGGTCCCCTTCATCGGTAACTTGAGGACCCAACTGATCTGCTGGGCCGCTTTTCGCGCGTTCTTCAGGTCCGCGATCAAGTACCGTCGGATCTCGGGGTAGATGGCTTTTACCACGACTCTTTCTCCACTATATGTGAGAGCGGTATGGACTTGGCCAATCGAGGCTGCGGCCAACGGCTTTTGATCTACGGAAGCGAAGTACGCATCTAAACCCTTGACATTCTTGACTTTCGCGACGCCCTCCTTTTCTAAACCACTCAGTAACATTCTGGACATTTCCGTCCATTCCCGGAACGGCATGCCCTCAAACGAATGTTTCAACTCGTCCACCCAAGCTTGCGGTACGAGCCCGTCTCTCGTGGCCCAGTCCTGCGCTAATTTATTATACAGCCCGCCCATGGAGTCGAAAAGTCTCCGAATCGCCACTGCTTCCCTTTCGTGCGCCGCGTCCCACATCGCCGTCCGCTCGTCGTAGTAGGCTTCCCGATCTATTGCTTTAAGTTTTTTGCGCATTTTACCGACTGTTTTCTTCACTCGTAAGTACCTCATGACAATCGGATACAAGCCAGTCATAAATTTTGTATTTCTTGCTAACTGTGTAATATGGCTCGATCCTTTTAAAGTGATCTTGGGGTCCGTCCGGCCCTTGATCTCTTCCCGGTCTACTTTGAGTAACGCTTGTCTCACGTCGGCTTCGGTCATCTCTTCCAGAGCTATGTCGACGGGGGTCTCTCCAACACGGTTGTCGACACTGACCGTGAAGACGAGCGGTCCTTTCTCCGCCAAGGCCAGGAAGGCGTCCCTCGAGCAGAAGCGCCTATTTCCACTTCTAGACCGCCTCTCCAAATCCGCGACAGGTGCGAAGCGCGTCGCCTCGGGCGCTCTCCAAGACGGGCCGCCTTTTAAAGAAACGGAAGCCACGCCTTCCGAAGTGCCCCGCTGGGACGCGTAGCGCACGAAGACCGCCACCAAATCGCGGTCGTCGTCGCCCCAGCCCTCCCTGTACACGTCCAGACAGAACTCGCGGTCGTTGGCCGCGAAGGCCGGGCTCGAGGACTTGACCTTGAAGCCCTTCCTCAGGTCCTTCAGGTCGACGCGCCACGTGAGGGGCGCCATGGTCGAGGGCGCGTTTGCGGTGGCTCGTGCCTTGGGGGGGTTTCGCCGGATCGGTGCGGTGGCAGCGCGGCGGCGGCGTACGGCGGCGCGGTGCAGGTCGAGCGCGTGCGTGGCGCAGCGGCACCGTCGATTGTGCGCGCGGTGGCACTTGTTAAACGTACAACAAGGCTCAGGCCTTTTGCAGCCGGGTGCGTGACGGCGGCGGCGCGTGCAACAGAGGTTGCGCAGCAGCCAGAGATATGTATGAGGCTTCTGCCGAACGACGTGATGCAGCCACGGCTTGTACGTCGGCGAGATTTGCAAAGCTCGAGCCTTGTTTTTGATGTTCAAGAAACCCGCACGCGCATCGACGCGCCGGGAAGGACATAGACTTGGTATATTACACAACAAAACCGGGGCAGGCTTCCAGGTCGAAACCACGCATGCCCGACAACGCGCCCCGCAGAGGAGAAGTTCCCGACAACGCGCCCCACAGAGGAGAAGTTCCCGACAACGCGCCCGCCGAGGCGAGGAGGGAGGAGCCGGGCTAGCTCCCCCGCGGCCGCCGCGGCCGCCGCAAGCGCCGCCCGCCCCCGACGTCTAGCGAAGGCGCCCAGAACTCGTTGTGCTCGACCTCGTCCTTCTTAACGTAGCCGTGGGCCTCCAATAACGCGGCCGCCCCATAACGCGTGTCGTTCGAGAGATGATTATTTTCGAACACCACCAGAGGCGGCCGCGCGCTGCGTAGCGTGACCCGCGCGCCCCGCAGCGCGCGCAGCTCCGCCCCCTCCACGTCCAAGTGCAGCAGCCCCAAATCTGGTAAATCGAACGAGTCCACCGTCCGACACGTCAACTTTTGCATCATTAGTCGTCTTTCAGAAATGGTCCAGCCCCCGGGATTCGCGTCGGAGACGTCCAGCGCGCACCCGCGGTCCCGCGCGGCCAAGCCGTGTTGATGCACCTTTATGTTCGTCAGGTTGTTTAATAAAGCCATTTCCCGGACAAAGGCGCACTTCGTGGCGTCCGGATCGACGCCCACGAATTGTAGGGAAGGAAACGCGGCCGCCAGGGGCAGCAAGTGGTCGCCCACATGCATGCCCGCTTCCAGCGTCGTGGTCGTGTTGCCCGCCGACACAATCTCCGCCAGCGCCGCGTGGATGAGCTGGCGCGTCCGGGGCTCCCAGCCAACCGTGAAGCCCGCGACGCGCTGCGCAAACTCGTCGGCCCAGGTCGAATTCACCACGCAAAAGCCGCGTCTTGATAGGATATTGTGGACGTAGCGGACGCAGCCGTCGGCCGGCCAGTCATCGGGGCCGCCGTCGTCCTCGTAGGCGTCGGCGCCGCTCCCAACGTCGTCGTAGGCGTTGGCGCCGCCCCCGCCGTGGAGGAAGTCGTCCACCGGCGGCTGCCCGTACGCTTGCGCGTCGATGGCGTCGCGCGGCGCGTCCAAGGAATGCGCGATGGCCAGTGAGGCCAGGAGCCAGCGGCGCACCATCATCGTGCCGTTGTGCTTGGGCGGTCAATTTCTGCCGCGGCAGCCGCTAATGGTGGTGCAACAGTAACTAGTACGCGGTGCCGCGTTAAAATATGTGCGTGGCGTGCGCAGCCGCGCACGCACGAAACAATCGCATTTTTAGGCTCGAAAACCCGCGCGTGGAAAACCCGTCGCGCCAGGGCTTACCTGGGACCCGGGCGCCGCATGTGTGCCGCTCGCTGCCATGGGCATCGCAAAGTGATTTTTCTCATCTCTTTTGCTACGCCGCAACAATGGACCACCGCTGTGCGCACGGAACGCTCTGATCTAGAGAGCATCTAATTTTTGGTTCTCTCAAGGCAGCGTCTACGCGGTGCACGCATCGCCGTGCAGCGTTGTTCATGTCGCAGCTCGTTCTGCCACCGAGCAGCGAGCCGCACACCACCGGCGAACGGCCCGCACCATTATGGCACGTCTGGCGGGCGGTGGACGGCCTGGATCAGTCGCTGCTAGTGCGCGACGCGGAGCCCCGCAAACGGTTCGGCGCGCTCGTGGAAGAGGTGCAGCACGTACTCACGGCCTGGGGCCTCGCACACGCCGGGGAGGCCGCCATGCAGTCGTTCCTGAATGGGAAGGGTCTATTGCACGAGGCCGAGGAGTGCATCGTCGGCCTGCACCACGTGCTGGCCTATCTCGGGGCGGCCTGTGCGCGCGGCGAGCGGCCGGTGGTCGTTGACCTCTGCGCGGGCAAGGGCACCTTTTCCGTGCTACTGGCGGCGCTCGTGGCGCGACGGCCGGCGCTCTCCTGTGAGATCGTGCTGGTCGAGAAAAGTATGAATATCAACTGGCGCCACGTTCCGAGTCTGCTGGGCCCCGACCATACTGTTCAAATGTGGACCGGGTGCAATATCCACGACGCGGCCTTCGTGGAGAAACTGCGACAGTTGCCGGGCCCGCTGGCGATCATCGCCATCCACTTGTGCAAGAATCTCAGCCCGCGCTGCGTTAGTTTGTATAACGCGCTCGGCCGGGCCAAGGCCCCGTTCCTGGCGCTGGCACCTTGCTGCCTGCGGCTGTCGGCCGCGCAAGTTGTGGTGTTGCGGTTCGAGGCGGAGGACGCCCGCCGGGAGCGGATGAAGTCGCGGTGTTTCATCTGCGGAGGCCCGAGCCACCGGGCAAGTGACTGCCCGGCCGTGAAGGCCGCCGGCACTTCTTTGTGCTGGCGCTGCGGCGAAAAATGCCACCGGCGCGCGGCCTGCACGGCCGCGCAGGCAGCGCCGAGGATAGCCAAGGCGCCCGCCCCGTCCACCACCATATGCATTTCAACCGTCTCCGCGTCGTCCTCGCCCTTCGACGCGTGGTCCCGGGCCTTATTAGAGGCGTGCGAAACGGAGGACGGCGACGCGGCGCGCCTCGAGGTTGTGCCCCTCGCTTCGTTGAAAGAAATCGACCCGCGGAACTGGAATGGCTCTAGGAAGTGCACCTGGGTCCTGGCCGAGCGGGTCCCGGCGGAAGACCTTGTCGGCGCGCTGCGCGCCTATCTCGACTGCGCTTCTACCAAAAAGGTGGCGATGGCCCGGAGGAACCCGTTTACGCATCCGCGTGGCGGGGATGCTGACTGTGCACTGTAAATAAATTATGACATGTAAACTTAGGTCTGCTCCGGGTTCGCCTCCCGGAAGGCCCCAATGGCGTTCCACAGCGTGATGTTCGGCACGAGGTGCTTGTGGACCAGCGGCAAATTCGTCTGCGGCGACGTCTCGTGCCGTTCGAGCCACGCGGCGATGGCGTCGTGCTCGTACGAGTGCCCGTCCGCGCACACATGCGGGTCCACCATGAGCTCCTGGGTGATGGGGCACACGAAGTCGTCGGGGCAGGACGTGAGCATCTTGCGCTGGCGTTGTGCCTCGATGCGCGCCCGCGCCGCGTCGAGATCCGCCAGTAGTATCCCGAGCGTCTTGACGTCCAGGCCCTCCAGTTGCTCGCCCTTATAGTGGACGAGGCGCGCGTGGACCGCGCCCGTGGTCGCCAGGAGCATGGCCTGCTTCGCGGAATACGCCGCGGCCTGGGCTCTGAGCTCGTCCTCGCGGTGCAACAGCTGCTTGCGCATGCGCCTGGCCTTGTTCTTCGACAAGGGCCCCTCGTCCTCCTCCGCCTCGTCCGCGGTCGGCGTCGCCACGGCGGGCTTCATCGCCGCCGCGTTCGCGTGCGCCCGCCGCGTCCACGTGCTCCGCGCCTCGTCCTCGACTCCTTCGTCGGCGCTCCGTAAGCGCTCCACGAGGCCGTCGTAGGCCGCGCCCGACGCCTGCAAGCCCTCGCCCGTCGTGAAGGCCCAGTTCCCATAAATGGCCGTGGCGTAGTCGTGGCGGCCCACCCGGACGACGCATTTGTATTTTGCATTCGACGCCAAGCGTACGGACGGTCTAAAGGTGAGGGACCCCGTCTCGGCGTCGTAGGTGCACTCGCCGGGCACGTCCCGTGATTTATTCCTGGGTATTTTTAAATTCAAAGCCTCGAGCTGCTCCTTCATGTAAAGTTCCGGCCGGGCGATCGCGCGGAGCTGCTCGCGCGAGAAATCCACGTCCTCCTCGTCGCGCACGACCGCCGTGCTACGCACGAGGGCCGCCCACGTGCGGAAGTCGCCCTCCCAAGTTCCTGCAGGTACCGCCACCGTTGCGTCCTCCTCCGCGTCCTCCTCCGCCAGCACCCACGCGCCGTCCGCGCCGTCGTCCGCAAACACGCGTTCCAAGTGCAACGCCGCGCCCTCGTCCGCCGCTAAATGGACGACGCAGCGGCAGACCGCGTCCGTGCCCGCGCCCTCCGAGTCGGGCGGCGGGCTCCGCGCCGTCGGCAGCGGCACGGCGACGACGCCGATAATTGAGCGATCACAACCCAACAACCCGGCGGCCGGTGCCGCCTCGTCCACGTCCAGGCGCCGCGTCGTGCGCAATTGAAACCCGACGTCCTCAGACCCGACCGGCTCGCAGGCGAAGAAGGCGCACGCTCTTGGTAAAGGCGGGCCGCACTCTCTTACTAATTTCTCGACGTCGCCCCACAGAGCCGGCGGCGGCGCGCGGAAGGGTTGGGCCGACCCGGGCAACTGCCCGAATGCGGCGGCGACGCGCTGCCGCCGATACGCGAACAAGCGGTCGCCCACGTCCACGTCCCTTCTTAACTGAGCATCATCAGATATCGAACAGCCGTCCTCCGTCGCGAGGTCCAAATCGCCTGTGGTCGAGGCGGCGTCCCGCACCAGTTCCCGCACACGTTTCCCTGTCGCCTTGTCCTCCAGCAACACCTTAACTTCTTTGGTCTGGCCCGCTAAGGCCAGCGGCCCGAACCGTCGTAAATCGATGGCGACCGTCGCCCGAATGTCGTCGGGCGGCGCGTCAAGGGGCCGGTCGTTTGTTCTTCCATAGACCACGCGCGCCTCGACCCTCCGAGCGTCCGCCAGGCCGCACTCCTGTAACGACGTGAGCCTCCCTCCGTGGAAGGCCGGCGGCACCCGTTGATTGTCCGCGTGCCACGTCAACGCACTCAACCGTCGTCCAAAGGTCGGGAAGGTCTTCCGCGCCAGGTCTCGCAGACTGAGGAAGGACTGGTCCGCTTTTAAGTCTTCGAAGGCGTGCACGAGGTCCTTGTTCTTCATGCGCACGTGAACTCGCAGTTCGAAGGGCTTCCCGGGCTCCCGACATGCGTTCTTCCGGACGAATTGCGGCACATACGGTTCGGGTCTCGCTTCCAAAGCTTGCAAGCCCGGTCTTCTCGCCTCCCACGCGCTTCGCGCTTCGCCGTACTTCCTAGCTTGCGGTTGCAATTGGCGCTCCTCCCGTGTTGGTGGTGGGGGGCCCCACGAGCTCATGTCGCGGCGCTTGTAGTCGGCCATGTCCGTCTGCTCTCAGAGTGGTTCGGGTGCCGCGGCCGTCACAGACGTGGGGCTGCTGCGGCGGCGTCTGCGTGGCAGCAATGCGTGCGGGGCAGCCCGCGCGTACGGCGGTGACGGCATTAAGCGAGAGCGCTGCCGTCGACAAATTTCCAGAGAGGCTTTTGAATGCCAAAACAGGTTTTAAATCGTGTGCGGTTTTCCGGCTGATGTCTCCGCGCACAGAAGCGCCTTAGAGAGCTATGTCACATAGCGGTGGCGCCCACACAAAAATCGAGCGGGTTTCCTCTTGAATTTTGGCACAGTAACCGCAATAGAGCTCCACTAATCGGGTCAGCAGCGTAAAAAATGCTGCCAGCCACGCACGATAGGTAGACACGTGCTGCGCGCCATCGCTGCGCAACTCTGAGCGCTCACGGCCAGCCATGCGGCCGCCTGGCCCGGCCGGTGAGCAGCGCTCGGCCGCGGTTGCAACGAGGCCACCGCGGCCGCCGCGCCTGGCCGGCGAGCGCCCGGCCATGCGCCCGCGGAGCCACTCGGTCCAGACCGAGAAGTCGTCGCTGCTCGCCGCGGCCACGAAGCGCGAAGAACCGGTTGCAGCAGCAGTACAACCCAAGTCCGGCCTCGCGGCGACCTTCGCATTGTTCGTCATCTCCTCTTTGGGCAACCGCCTCTTCATGAAACTCCAAACCATACCGATGTACAACTACCCCATCACGGTGAACATTGTGAGTACGGCGGTGTATGTGCCGATTTGCTTTGCTTATATTATACCGGCTTCCTTGTTCTTGAACCCGTCGCCGATCACGAGGGAAGAGCAGGCCATCCCGAAGAGCGTGTTCGCCGTGATGGGCGGGTTGGATTGTCTCTCAAGTGTCATGCTCGTGCTAGCGGTGAATTACGTTCCGAACGCTTCTACTTTAGTCCTTTTGCAGCAGGCGGCCATTCCTATTTCAATGGTTATTTCTGCGTTAGCTTTTGCCGGTGTTCGTTATGACGTTTATCAAATACTAGGAGCGACGATCGTCTTGCTGGGCATTGGTGTTGTACTCAGTCCCCAACTGGGTTCTTCAAACAACGAAGCGTCCTCAGGGACAGTTGTGTGGTCTCTAGTCACCGTAGTAGCGTGCGTGCCCATGTGCGTCTCGTCCGTGTATAAGGAGAAAGCGCTGGGCGAGCAAGACGTCGGCGTGATATTCCTCAATGGCTGGGTCTCCGTCTTCCAGACGGTCATGTCCCTGCCGCTGGCGATCCCGAGCGCCTGGGCGACGCACCTGCCGCTCGCCGAATTACCGGCGAATTTGTTGGATGGGTTTTCTTGTGTGCGAGGTATTGGGTCCGTTGGAGTCATACAACCGGAGCCAGGACTCACGTACGACGACGACGACGTTTTTGCTTCTAATCCCCAAGGCTACGACTTGCTCGCCCCGAACGTCCAGTCGAGGAGACCGGACGACTGCGGCTCTGCGCCGGCTTATGTTACGTTGTACATCTTCTTCAATTTGTTGTATAACGTCGCGACGATCTTGATGTTGAAGCAAGGCGGAAGCAACGTCCTCTACCTAGCGTCCACGGTCCTCGTCCCCATCTCCAACGTGATGTTCGCTTTGCCGTGCATGCCGCAGCACCAACCGGTCCACGCGACGGACGTGTGGGGGCTCCTTGTTATTATGGCTGGTTTGTTGCTGTACCGGGCGGGGAAGCAGATGATGGCGCGGTTCGTGGAGCGGACGAGGCCGGCGGATCCGACGGGTGATATGTCCACGCCCGTCTTGCGCGAGAACGTGCCCGGCGTCTTCCGAAGAGCTAGGACGGACGCCGCGCGCACTTTTAGGGCTGATCAATTAGAAATGCTGCAGCCCATCTTCGAGCAGCAGGAGCGGGCGGCGCGGCGGCGGCTGGTCAAAACGAACGCCCAGATCCGACACACGCTACTACGGCGGCTCGGCTTCTCGCCGGACGTTGCAGGGAGGCCCATCCCGGGCGCGCTCAGCGCCTCGCCGGGCGACATCCGGCGCGCGACGGGGCGCTCGCCGCTCGTCGGCGCTAACCAACGCTTCGTGCCGCTGGTGGAGCGCCGGCGCGTGCGCAGCTTCCAGGACCGGCGGCGGCCGCCACCCGGCGCCTAATGTGATATTGTCCATGGTAGGTTGTCCCCTAGGGCGGCGTCCGGCCGTCTTATATTCAGTGTTAGTGAACGGGGAGTGTTAGTGAACGGGAAGATAGGATGCCCCCTAGCCACCGCGCGACGCGGGACCAGGCGTGACCACACGCTAGTGCGATAGAGCGGCCGCCCGAGCCTAGTCCCACGTCACGCTCTGGGCGCCTTCTTCGGCTATCTTGGGCTTGTCTGTACCCATGAATGCGATGTCCGAAGCGCAGGACTCGGAGACCTCGTCGACCTTTTCGCACGTCCTCCAGTTGTTGACAGCGTCGTACTCTTCGGCCTTGGCCACGCCGGCGCAGGTGGGGTCGTCCTCGCACGCTTTCTGTGCTTCCAGTCTCGTCTTAAAGGGGCTTGTGGGATTGATGCAGGCCCGCTTCTGACCTCCGGTCACCTCGACGTCCGTCCACGTGAGGGACTCCCACATCTGGGCTAAGCCGGCGCCCTTCGCGGTCTTGTCCGTACCCTTGAAGGCGCAAACGACCTTCTCGCACACCCTCCAGTTGGCGAGCTCGTCGTACTTCTCGGCCTTGGCGACGCCAGGACAGGTCTCGTCCCGCGCGCAGGCTTCTTTTGCGAGAGCCCTCGTTCCAAAAATAAAGTCTTTTCCGGTTTCAGAACTGCTCATGGGCTTGACGCAGGCCGTCTTCTTACATCCTACGACCACAACGTCCGTCCACGTGGGCGTTGCAGCAGGTGTTTGATATTGTCCGATCGCCGCTGCTTGGCCGAGCGCTAGAGACACGAGGACGGCGCGCGCGTACATGATGCCTGCGACGGATGTGGCTCGTTACGCGCGCGCTCCTGAACCTCCCTCGTAACGGAGCGGTCTGCACGACGGGGGCCCCCGGGTCGACGACGTAATCGACGGCGTCACGTGCGGCGTCCACAGCACTGTGACTGGTGATGCCGTGGTCGGACATCGGTGGCACGCTGCCGGCCGGATAACGTCGGCCAGCTCTCAAGTCCGATGTTGCGGCCTCGCGCAGTGCGACGTCTGTGAACCCCTGGAAGCATCGAGCGGATTCGAGCCTGACTGCTCGCGGGCTTTGCGCGGCGAATCGCGACCTCTATCCGAATACGGCCACCAAGAGAAGGCTTTTTGCGTATGATTGGCGCTGGTTGGCACCTTAGCGACGTTTTGCCAACGCGATTGCCAAACTTGCCGATGCAAGCCGATAAAATCCCGCACGACTGTGGGTCGATCAGTGCCCGCGTCCCTGCTACATAATGCGACCGGGCACGCCGTCGTCGCGACTAGTAAGCAAAATAAACCCTTACCCCCAACCTAGAGCAAACACATCGGCCGCCCGAGGCTCCCCTGCGTCGTGCACTGGGACGGGTGCGCCAGCACCTTGTTGGCCCGCTCCGGCACTTGAGACGGCAGGAACTCGATCTCGAAGCCCCCGACGACGTCGTACTGCTTGCCCTCCAAATGCCGGTCCCGCAAAAACTGGGCGCGCGCGGGCTTGGGCTCGTACTCCTTGTGCGTGAAGAGGCGGTCGTGCGTCGAATGCGTCGGCCGGCCCGCGCCAAAGGTCTTCGCCTGCAGAAAGCGGTCCTTCCTCGCTTCGGTGGTGTGCGCGAAGGGGTCGTAGCCGTGCGTCGTTTCGCCACAAAGGAGCTTTTGCAAATTTTTCCGTCGCCGGGACGCATGGCTCGCGTGCCTCCGGTCTAATTTCAGAATTTCGCGCGCCGTTTCGCCGTACGTGATGGAATCGGGATTGCGCGTCGAGTCGACGTTCATCGCCCCCTGGGGGTGGCGCTGCCTCATCAAGTGGTGGAGCCGCCGCTCTTGCAATTCGCCGCGCTTCACCGTGGCCCGGGCCCGCTCGGGTTCCTTTTGGAAGTCGATCGCCGCTCGCCGCTGCGCCGGTGTAATCAACGCGCCCTTCTCCGCGGCGGCCATCGTCGCCCGGTAGGCCGCGGGTGTCGTCGTGCGGACCACCTCCTCGGCGTGGGCGAACATGTTGCGAAACGTGGGCGCGCCCTGGGCTAGCGCTTCGCCACGCCCGGGCAGGCGTTGACTAAGTTGCTGCTCTAATGTGAAGGGCACGGTGCTCTCCGCGTGGGTCGGCGGCTGTTGATGACATAGAGCGCCGCCCTCCTTCGCGGGCCCCACGTAGAAGGCGGCCGCCCCGGCGCAGCCCTGGGAGAGCTGCAGGCCCGTGGCTCCTAAACCGTGCTTCGTATCTAGGCGCGAAAAGGGCGCGGGATCCACGCCCAGGCCGTCCCAGCCGTCCATCGGCGCGTAGGTCGCGTGGAGCGGCTGGGAGCCGCGCAGCACCTCTTGCGCGCGCGTGCGACCGACGCTGCCGCCCGCCAGCGCGTTCCAGGGCTGGTTCTCCACGTAGGCGTCGAGGATCCGAGGGTCCATGGCCACCCGTCTCCCGTCCATGGTGGCGCTGGGCTTCTTGAGGCGGCCCGTCATGGTGGTGCTCGGGGCGTTGCTTGGGAGGCCGCTTCGGCGCGTCGGCGTTGAGGCTGCCAGACGAGGTCTGCCTTTTGATGCGCGATGGAACGAGGCGTAGAGATGCGCTCCAGCGTTCGGCTGGATGCACCGCAAAACAGGGCGAGGCGCTGATTTGGTTGTGAGTTTGTGAGAGGTGCCCTAGTTAGGGCTAGCTCGGGCGAGCTTGGACAGGAAGACTCTTGCAACGGGGACTCTGCTCCCGGGGCCGGAGAACCACGAGTCTTGCCGAACAGCCGAAAAAAACCCGCGCGGGAACGAAATCTCGAGCTCCCGCGCTCGCCGCGTGACACACTTGCTGCGCCTGCGTCTGACTCGCAGCCGAAGCCGGTGCTCAACGGTAGCTGATGGCCACTACTCACTGCGGCGCCACGCGCCGCGAGCAAACATCGATATCACTGCCACAACAGGCTCTTCCGCAAAGGCCGCCGCCCAAGACAACACTCAAGCTCAGCAGTGCGCCCAAGACATATTGGCAGCCGTCCCGCCGCGGACGCAGCATGGCCGTCCTCATCCTCCAGAACCGCGAGGCGGCACCGAAGGTTCCGGCGCAGATCACCCTTGACGGCGAGGCCGAGAACGCGGTCGTCGTCGGCCGGAGCCGCAAGGAGGCTGACGTCTGCCTCGACCTACCGGCCCCGGCGCCGCCCTGCCTCATCTCGAGACGGCACGCGCGCCTGCGACGAGATGGCGAGAGCTGGTTCGTCGCCGACCTCGGCTCTCTCAACGGCGTCGCAGTAAACGACGCAAGGCTGGACAAGGAACAACAGCTGAACGAGGGCGACGTCGTGCGCTTCGGCGGCGCCGGCGGCGAGGAACTCGGCGGGGAATGCGCCACCTACGTCTTTTCCGCGAAAAGACGGTCGTCGATGCTGAAAACTCCAGGTCCAAAGAAGCGGCCCTTCGACACGGCCGACAAGGTGCCGGAGAAGAACGACGCGCTCGAGGCCTCGACCGCGGCGTGTGGCGCGGCGCGGGCGGCCGCCGCTATTTCTAAGAGCGGCCACGCGGCATCGAACGCCGCGTTCACCGCTCTGCAGGAGCACGACGGGGCCCGGAAAGTTAGGAAGTGCGCGTTGAAGGACCTGACCTGCGCGCCCTGCGGCAAGCCCCTGGCGTGCGCCGTGACGCTGCCGTGCGGCCACGCGATCGACGAGCAGTGCTTTCTGCAGCGGTGCTTCACCATGAACGGCGACGGGCGGACGGACGCGACGACCTGCGCATGCTGCGGCGAGCAGTTCTCGGCGCTCCCGGGGGCGCTTAGACGGTCTCCAAATGTGGACGCGGCCGTCGACGCTTTAGTGTTAGGTGACGACGTGTTGTTGGCCGCCCACGAGCGGCGCTTGGACTCTGCGGCCGCCGCGCGGCGGGACGCCGGGCGGCGCTTGGACGCGCTACCGGATCCTACTTTGCGACCGCTCGTGGAGTCGCTGGTCTTCGACCGGACGCCGTCGCAAGCGGACCTCGGGTTCAGCGCATGTTCGATGCTGGCGCCCGGGCGGCTGCTGCAGGCCGTGACCGAGGAGTCGTCCGACGAGGACGAGGACGTCTGCGACGGATGCGGCGAGCGCGGCCACGGGCAGGAGGAGTACCCGCACCGATCCGACGTCGAGGACGACGGGATCTACGACGAGTGTGTGTGAATGCTTATTGTGACTCCCAACCGGCACTAGTAGGCCACACGTAGCGGCCACACGGGCCCTCGGAGGCTAAGATAGATAACAAACATACATTTGATAACCCACCACCTCCAGGCCGCAATACCCCCACCCCCACGTCGTCGCCGCGTCTCGCCGCCGCGGCGCACTCACACCTTCCGCGCCGCGCGGTCCCGCTGGTGGTGCTGCGCGCCCTTGTACTTCGTCTTCCGGCGCCGTTGAAGGGCGACCTCCTTCGCCGTGAGCTCCTTCTTCTTGGCCGGCGCCGGCGCCGCGCTCCGGCCGGCGTTGTTATTGCCTTGCGAGGCCCAGAACCGCTCCTCGTCCTCGTCGGCCCGGACCAGGTCGTTCGCGCGGCGCACGGCGTCCTGGTCGCCCGTAAACACGGTGGGCTCCTGGACGCCGTCGTAGCGGTCGTCATAATCATCGTCGTAGACAGCGTCGCGTAAGCGCGCGTCCTCCGCCTCCATTTTCTCCAACGCCCGGACCCGGGCCTTCTGGGCCTTTTTGGCGGCCCGCTCGTCCACGTCGCCCGTGCGCCTAGAATCGCCGGAGACCACGCTAATCTTGGCTAGAGCTGGCGAGAGGTGCGAGACGGCTCGGGGCGGGTTGCCGTCTAATAACGCCTCGACGACGCGCCCGGCGTTCAAATCCAGCGCCGCCAAGCACGCGGCGAGGTAGCCGTCCCCATACGCATCGCCCAGGATGCCCTTGACACTTTCGACGCCGTCCGTGATGCGGGCCATGAGGTCCTCCGCCTTCTTTTTGGGAGGCGGCGGTCTTCTCGCCGGCGCCTCATCCACCAACGGCGCGGCGTCCGGCAGGTGCGCCCGCGCGAGCGCCTCGACCAGAAGGTCCGCGCCCGCCTCGGCGGCCGCCGCCAGCAGCGGCGCGTCGGCGCCCGACGCCAGGGCTGTGGCGATGCGCGTGTCGCACGTCGCTAGGAACGCCAGCGTCGCCGCGGAGTCCTCGTCGAGGTGGCGGGCCAGTTGCGGCGCCCGCGCCGCCAGGTCGTCTATGAGTTGGGGCGTGAGCGCCTCCCTTATGACCGCTGTGCAGAGCGCCGACGACCGGCGCGCAAACACGCGCGCGCAGCCGACCGCGCGCGGGGCGCTCGTGAGGTGGCCCCGCGCCAAGACCGCGAGTACGCGCTCGTCGACCGCGCGCAGCGTGTCGCTGCCTTGAGCATCGCGGTAGGCAAGGTAGGTGTCGACGAAGGTGGCGACGTCTTCCGGCAGGGGCGCGGCGTCGTGTTTGAGTAATTGCGCGAGCGCGGCGGCGGCGTCCGGTCGCCCGGCTTCGTTGTCCGAGGGCGCGAAGGGGCGGAGCGGCATTGCTGCGGTCCAGCGACGGGCGCGACTACAGGCTTGCTTGCCTTTGTTCGGCGCTGCTGGCACAGCAGCAGTCGAGTCGGTTTCCACAGCACGTAGCAGTAATGCCGGTCGGCTGTCTGCACGGCTTTTATCGCACGGGTTTCTTAACCCGCACGCGGGAGAGCTCTGAGATCTCCGAGGAGCTCAGCCTGGGACACGCCGGAACCTCCACGCCCAGAAGGGCTGCACACCGTCACCAAAGGGCAGCCCGCCACCAGCATGACAGCGGTCACCGGCGCGAACCTGAGAGGAGGAGACGCCTACTGGGAGCTCAGTGGCCCATCACCCATCAACCGCACCGTCACGTGTCGAGCTTGCAAGAAGACGATAATGGGCGGCGAGTCGGTGATGGTCCGCGACGGCCGCAAGCTCCGCTTCCACTACCACACGTCATGTTTTTCGGGCGACGCGGACCCGCGGACGCAGAACAACTCGAGTTTTAAGGAGCGGCCCGACTACCACGAAAAAACAGCGCCCAAGCTCAGTTCATTGGAGGGCCCGCGCGCCTGCCGCGACGCAGACGGCCGGGTGCTCAGCCGGATCATCTTCAAGGACAAGGCGCCGGCGACGGTGGGAATTGGGAAGTGGAATGGACCGCTCGGCATCAGCGAGCGCGGCTACCACCCGCCGGCGCACACGCTCGCCCGGCTGACCGTTTTTGATTTGCCATCCGAGAAGGGTCGGCGGCGGACCTACGACCGGAGTAAGTGACAACACACATAAGTTATTCACCATCGACGCGGCGCGCCTGGACTACTAATCGGCGAGCGCCGCCATGAGCCGCCGCCGCGCCCCCAGGGGCAGGCCGAGCTCCTTGAGGTCGTCCTCCCCGAGCAGCTTGAGCGTCTCCACGTCCGCAATGCCCTCCTCGAGGAACCGGGGCCAGAGGGCCTCCGCGCCCGCCGCCTGCACGAGCCGCTCGGCGAAGACCGCCGGGGAGAGGTCCAAGGGAGGTGGTGCCGCGGTCCACGCCGCCACGGTTGATGGCACCTCGGCCCAGGACCGCACGACGGCATCCGCGAAGTCCTCGAGCACGGAATCCTGGAGGTACGTCTTCGACCCCATGGACGTATAGGTCTTCTGCGTGCCCTCCGCGGGCGGCGTCACAGAACCGACGACGACCTCGGCCTCCTCCTCCCCTGGTGCCTTGAGGAACACGCACCTCGAGCCTCGTTTATGGGCCTCCAACACATCGCTTTGGAAGTCGCAGCCCACGCGGCACCAGCTCGCGTCCCCAAACGCATCGTCGACGCGGGCGGTGATGTTCAACCGGTGCAGGGCATCCACGCACGCCGCCCAGCCCGCTTCGTCGACCGCGACCGCGGCGGCCGTCGCCGCGACGCCGCGGATCACCGGGCCGGGCCTCTGCGGCGGCTGGGTGATTTCATAGCCCGGGGCGTCGCTGCCGGAGGCCCAGAGCGCCTCCCAGTCCGCGGCCTCCTCCGGCGGCGGCTGCTGCGTCTGGGTCGAGCTGCGGAGCGGTGCTCTGAAGTGGCCGCGCGGCGCGAGCAGCGGTTCGGCAGGGGTGACGAGCGCGGCGAGGGCGATGAGTGTGATCGATGCCATATTCTACTTAGGCTGGTGAGCTGTGGTGAGGCCTGGAGAGTGTAGCGCAGCGATGGCGTGCAGGTTGTGACTGCTGCTTTTGGCAGTGTCTCTGCGCGACAGTCCTTCGCGCAGCAATTGGTGCCTTGCCCAGGCGTTCACTGCACCAATACACAGAGCTACACAGCACTGCACTACGCTCAACCTACGCAGTCGTGCTCGCGCTCGCGCTCATGCTCGTTGCGTCACGGGTTTTCAGTGCGGGTTTTTGTGGAGGCTTCGCAATCATCGAAGGAGGCCTCGGCATGCGGCTGGAGGTAGTGCCACGGACCCCTAGAAAACCCACTCAGTGCGGGTTTGCGCATCGTCGCAGCGCCAAAGCAACAAGCTCTCGCGCCTGGCAAGGCAGAGTAGGCGCGGAAGGATCGAGCCTTTGCGTCGCAGACAGACGAGGAGCGGCCGTGGATTACTGAGGCAGCCCCGCCACGCGGACGCCCAGCTGGGCAGGCAGCACCAAGCCTCAGAGAGCCCAGCGCACGCCATCGACGACGCGCGCGACAGCGCGAAGATGGAGGCCGCACTCCTCCCGCCCGCGGAGATGACGACGGGCTACGGCCAGCACTCCGTCGATGCCTTAGAAGCCAAGTTGGAAGCACTCCTCCGGGGCGGCCCGCGGCACGCGCCCGCTCCACCGGATGTGGAGAAGGCCCCGGACCAAGAGCCCTGGGGCCGGGCCGAGGGCTGCGCGGCCGTCGGGGCGTTACTAGACGCGCGCGCGTACGCAACCTGCGACCTCGAGCAGATGCACGCCATCGTCGGCGTGCCACCGAGCCCGGCGAGCGTGGCTAGTTTCGTGCAGGACCAGTTCCTACACACGTTTCGCTCGACGCATATTGCTCAGACGAAACTAGACGCCTTTTGTAGCTGCGTCGACGAGGCCTGCGGCGCGTTACCTACGTTAAAAAACGGCGAGCGGGGCCAGGCCCGGTGCGAACGCCTCGCGCTCTTGCGGGACGCGCTCCAAGCGGAGGACGGCGTGCGCAGTTTTGATGCGATGGCTGTTGTCTTACAAGCTTTGGCGAAAGACGGCAAACTAGAATCTATAGCGTCCGCCTTGCCGCCGGTCGGCAGCGTTATCGTACCCGTCAAGGGCGGCGCGTTGATCGCGCGCCTCCCGAAACTGGCGACGGACGACCCGCGGGCGCCGCCGCGAACGATGGCCCTGGGGACACGCTGTGCTTCCATCGAGACGGTGGTCAAACAACTCGCGGCGCGCGACCTGCTCCCGGAGGAGGAGGTGCTCCGGTACGTCCTCGATGAATTGGACGTGATGCCGGCGGAGGTGCGGCGGCCGCCCGTCACGATCCGCGGCGTGCTGCGCCTGCCGCCGGCCACCTCGATCCTCGACGAGCTCTGCTCGGACGCCAGTTCGTCGCGGCCCGGGACGGCCCAGTCCTTCCGGCCCGAGACGGCGGCGTCGTCCTTCCGAGGACTTTCGCGGGCCGCCTCGACGTTAAAGTCGCTCCGGTCGCGGAGCCGCTCCTCAATTCCCGGCCGAGAAGATCTACCGCCGTACTTGATCCGCCTGAAGAAGGGGCTCTACGTGGAAGTGCACTGGTTATTACGACGGCTGAGCGGCGTCGAGGCGGCGCCGCTGGACGTGCCGTGTTCTGAATTAATACGGGGCGTGTCCTACGATGTAGACGCGGCGCTCGAGGCGCCGATCGAGGAGGAGCCTGAAGCACCGCGCAAATCGACTGTTTCTGAGCGAAGTGCGGCCGCGGAAGCGCTGCAAAGACGCATGGACGAGGAGCAGGGCGTCACGGAAGCAACTGTGTTAAAAGGCGCCGGCGACGGTGCCGACGGCGCCTTCTGTAAGGAGGATATTGTAGAGGAGCGGCCGCCGACGCCCGAAGAAATAGAACAAGTGCGAGTGGCGGTGGAGAAAGAGTATTGGGGCTGCGCCCACGAGCTGTTGGACGAGGAGCACAATGACTATTCCTTCGAGGAGATTAGGACCATTACCTTCCTCCTACAACAACGGAGATTATTAACCGTGAACGTGCGACTTCCGAACAGCCGCACGTCAACGCTGCGCTTTGGCGCGCGAGAGACGGTGGGCGAGGCATTCCATCGCTTATGCAAGCAGCTCAAATTATCGGTCGCGGAGAAACAGGTCGCGCGGCTCTGCGACGTGAGAGGTCGACCGTTCGCGAAAGAAGATCGCATGGTGCAGCACGTCGAACATAACAACGTGACCTTACTCTTATTGCCTACGCGGCCCGGCGCGCCATGCGCGCCGCCGCTGCCGCCGCAAGACTCGGACGAAGAGCCCGACATGTCCTACGCGCGCCATTTGCGCGAGGCGACGTCGGAGCTCGTGCGGAAAGGAGCCAAGGTGGACGCCAATTCCCGGTGGGGGCCCCAGAAGCCGCTGCCCAACGCGGAGAAGCGGCAGCCCGCGTCCGTGTTAAATGTCGCGAAGGCGCGGCGGCGGCGGGTGCGGCTCGTAAAGTATAAATAAATTGCATACCTTGACCGCCGGTACGCCTGCCGGCGCCGATGCGAATCAAGCCACCCGCCCAGGAAACAAACACTAGCATGTGTATGCTATAAAATTATTCCGCTTGCGCTAGCGCCTACGCGAGCAAGTGGACCAACACGGCTGCCCCGTACCGTTAACGGTAGGGGGCAGACCGGTCCTAGTAGGTTTTGCGCCACTAGCCCCTAGTGTGTTTTGCGCCGCTCGCCAGAACGCTGTTCTTCGCCGCTCGCCTCTTCGCCATACCTAAAAACGTTTCTCTCGGCCCCAGCGTTCCGATGA
>Ga0114994_10000525_pt1 | contig 25925 bp, 19 predicted proteins | sample ArcticOcean_MG_C_9_FD_87043 | JGI IMG/M metagenome (GOLD analysis project Ga0114994, IMG submission 87043) | Marine microbial communities from western Arctic Ocean - ArcticOcean_MG_CB2_152 | ecosystem: Environmental > Aquatic > Marine > Oceanic | place: Arctic Ocean: Canada Basin | collected...
ATGAGTTAAGGTGACTTTAGTTTGTTTTTCATAGTATTAATCATGCTGCCTTCCTAGCAACTTCACTACCCCAATAAATCTCTCCAGGCGTTTTTCCTACCAGAGATTGATGTAGTCTCTCAAAATTGTAAAAAAATTAAAATACGCCTTTTTCACCTCGTTCCGTGGCTCTGCCGCGGAATGACATTATTACTTAGTGCGCTGGTTCTCACATTAGTTTTAAGGGCGAAAAATCTTGTTTCACTTCGTTATTTTGCATCTTATCACATTTCGCTTTCCACGGAACCCCCGATCGGGTCGAGGGCAGGCTCACCTGCTCTACCGTTCGATAGGCGGAAATTAAAAGATTAATAATTCGACCATCCTACCATTAACCTCAAATCTTGGTATAATCATTGAATAATCGGATTGTATATCCGAATTTTCAATGATATAATCCAATAATGATAGAACGAAACAAACATTATCTTGCAGTTGAAAAGTCGGTCGAAAGATCGCCAATTACTGCTATTTTGGGACCTCGTCAGTGTGGCAAGACGACTTTGGCACGTAGTTTTGGAAAGTTACATCAGGCACACTACTTTGACCTGGAGTCCGTAGTTGATCAACGCCGGCTGCAAAATCCCGAACTCATGCTCAGTTCTCTGGAAGGGATAATCATTTTAGATGAGATTCAGCATCAACCAAATCTATTTAACTTACTCAGGGTTTTGGTTGATCGACCAGAAAACAGAAGTCGTTTTATTGTGTTGGGAAGCGCCTCACCTCAACTAATTAAACAAAGTTCAGAAACACTAGCTGGACGAGTGGAGTTTGTTGAGCTTTCTGGCTTTGATATTAGTGAAATAGATCACCTCCATAATTTATGGTTGCGTGGTGGATTCCCCCGCTCCTATCTCTCTAAAACGGAAGATGACAGTATTGCTTGGCGGGAAGGATTTATCCGCACATTTTTAGAGAGAGATATTCCTGTGCTGGCTATAAGTATCGCTTCCGGCGCAATGCGACGCTTCTGGACTATGATAGCTCATTATCATGGGCAAACCTGGAATGGCTCGGAGTTGGGGCGCTCCCTGGGATTAAGCGACAAGACAGTTCGTTCCTATCTTGATATTTTGAGTGCAACATTTATGGTACGCCAACTTCAACCCTGGCATGAGAATATTCGTAAACGCCAAGTCAAATCACCGAAAATCTATTTTAGAGACAGTGGCATATTGCATAGTCTGCTGGGAATTTCAGATTATCACCAATTATCAGGCAATCCCAAGATCGGAGCGTCATGGGAAGGGTTTGCACTAGAACAAACTTTAGTACTCCTTAGTCCAGCAGATGTGTATTTTTGGTCAACTTACAGCGGTGCAGAGGTTGACTTGTTCTTTATCATGAATGGGAAACGCCATGGTGTGGAGTTTAAATATAGCGAGGCACCTAAGTCAACTAAATCCATGCATGTTGCAATTGAAGAGCTCCATCTTGACCATTTATGGGTTGTCTATCCCGGCAAAGACAGCTACCCACTCACAGAAAAAATCAAGGTGATTCCTCTTCAGGGAATGAAAGGCACGGCGTTAACCCTCTAATCACTTTCGCTTCCATACGTTTCTTTTTCAACTCCTCACAAGAACCGTCCGGGGCTATCGTTCAATTGCTTTATTGAAAAAGTACAGGTTATAGATTCATTCAAAACAACTTAAATATGCTTCCGGATTTGCGGCTTGTGGTCTGAGCAAGCGGATGTTATTTTTGTAGTTCAGTTACGCTGTTTTTTCAAAAACCCCAAAATAGTACAGTTTCGAGTGAATCTAAGAAATATTGTTTGAGCGATTACACTAATATCAGCAAGATTTCTTCTTATCGTCAAAATGAACCAGCACCTAAATAACTTTTAGGATATTTACATTAGCGGGTTGCGGATTTAGCTGCGGGGCAGATTTTAGATTTTCTAATGAAGCATAATTTATGAAACGAGACCCACGTTACGATATTCTTTTTGAACCAGTAAAGATCGGTCCTGTAACTGCAAAAAATCGATTTTTCCAGGTTCCGCACTGCAACGGAATGGGATATTTACGTCCTCAAAGTCTGGCAGAGATGCGTGGAATAAAAGCCGAAGGCGGTTGGAGTGTGGTCTGTACTGAGGAAGTTTACATCCATTCCAGTTCAGAATGTGATCCGATGGTAGAAGGTCGTCTATGGGATGATGGTGATATTCCGGCATTAGCAAAAATGACTGAGGCAGTGCATAAACACGGTTCTCTGGCAGGAATTGAACTTCAGCATGGAGGTTTTTGTAGCACCAATCATTACAGCCGAGTTCCACCCATATCTCCAAGTGCTATTTCCAACGACGACTACGCACCGCTTCAGGCACGTGCGATGAATAAGTCGGATATTCGTGAATACCGGAAATGGCATCGTAAAGCTGCACTGAGAGCAAAGCAGGCAGGTTTCGATTTGATTTATGTTTATGCTGCGCACGCTGGAACTCTCCTGACTCACTTCCTTTCACGTCGTATCAACAAACGTACGGATGAGTACGGAGGCAGTCTGGAAAACCGCGTTCGACTTTTTCGTGAGGTAATAGAAGATACGAAGGATGCAGTTGGTGATACATGTGCGGTGGCAGTCCGTTTCGCAGTTGATGAGTTTCTCGGACCGCAGGGAATTACCGCAGAAAATGAAGGCAGGGAAATTGTGGAAATGCTGGCTGAACTTCCGGATCTTTGGGATGTGAATATCAGTGACTGGAGTAGAGACTCTGCAACTTCGCGTTTTGAAAGTGAAGGTTATCAGGAATCCTACATCAGTTTCGTAAAATCAGTAACCTCTAAACCTGTAGTGGGTGTGGGACGCTACACCTCTCCTGATACGATGGTTTCGCTGATTGAACGCGGAATTATGGACATGATTGGTGCGGCACGACCCTCAATCGCTGATCCTTTTCTACCTAAAAAAATTGAGGAAGGCCGTGCTGATGAAATACGGGAGTGCATAGGCTGCAATATCTGTGTTACTGGTGACGAACTTTCGGTACCGATTCGCTGCACTCAGAATCCGACTATGGGCGAGGAATGGAGACGCGGCTGGCATCCTGAACGAATTGCAGCACGTAAAAGCGATGATGGCGTTTTGGTAGTCGGTGGTGGACCTTCCGGATTGGAATGCGCACTTGCGTTGGGACAACGCGGATATCGTGTTATACTGGCCGAAACTTTAGCTGAACTTGGCGGAAGGGTGAGCCGTGAAAGCCGCCTGCCGGGACTTTCGGAATGGGGACGAGTCCGGGACTACCGTCTTCATATGTTGGAGAAACTGGAAGAGGTCTCTATCTACCGTGGTAACCCCCTGAGTGCAGAGGAAATTTTTGAGTTCAGTGCAGAAGATCAGTTCGGTTATTCGCATGTGATACTGGCAACCGGAGCAAACTGGCGAAGAGACGGAATGGGAAGAATGCATCGAGAACCGCTTCCCGGACTGGAAAAACTTCCGCTATTTACTCCGGATGACATCATGGACGGAGCTGTGCTCAAAGGCAAAGCTGTTATTTATGACGATGACCACTATTACATGGGTGGTGTTCTTGCGGAAAAACTGCGACAGGAAGGTCACGAAGTTTTACTCGTCACGCCTGCACCTGACATTTCAACCTGGACTCACCATACTCTGGAACAGAAAAATATCCAGAAAAAGCTGCTTGAACTTGGAGTGGAACTTGCCCCTCAGACTGATCTTGCGGCCGTGCATTCCGGAATGGTGGAACTTGCCTGTGTTTTTACAGACAAACGAACTGAAAGAGCATGTGACAGCCTGATTCTTGTAACAGAACGGATACCGAATGATGAGCTGTTTAAAGCTCTGGAAGAAGACCCCACAAGGTTAACTGACGCAGGAATCAAGACACTCAGCTGCATCGGTGACTGTCTTGCTCCTGGAACTATTGCCGCAGCCGTTTATTCAGGTCACCTGGCTGCAAGGGAATTGGAGTCAGATCCGCAGGAAGAAGTACCATTCCTGCGGGAAAGAATTCAGCTTTGAAGTGTTAGCTTAGATGCCTTCTTAAATAGTTGTCATTCCCGCGAAAGCGGGAATGACATACAAGTGTACCATTTAGACTTTTTACGTGTTCATCAGCTAAAACCGCATCAATGGTTAAGCGGCTTGCTATTTTATCCCAAATTTTTCTGCAGTGAGGTCAAGACACAGTTTGACCAAATCAGTCATTTCGTCAATTTGTTCAACTGTCATTGTCAAAGGTGGAGAGACGACCATTGTGTCTTTCAGAGCACGCATTACCAGATTGTTTTCAAAACAAAAAGTTTTGCATGCATCGCCAACTTTTTTATCGCTGGGGAAAAACTGTCTTTTTTCTTTATTTTCCACCAGCTCAATTGCCCCAAGCAACCCAACGTTGCGAACTTCACCGACTATAGGATGGCTTTCAAATTCCTGCCAGCGTTTTTTCAGGTAAGGCCCTGTTTCATTGGCGACTTTTTCAACTAGTTTTTCATCCTCTATTATTTTAATATTTTCAAGCGCCACTGCACATGAGACAGGGTGTCCTGAATAGGTGAAACCGTGGGCAAAATCACCGCCTTTTTCAATCAACACATCCATAACGCGGTCATGCATCATAACTCCGCCTATCGGTAAATAACCTGAAGACAGCCCTTTTGCAATAGGCATCATGTCTGGTTTTATACCAAAAGTTTCGCTACCAAACCATTTTCCGGTACGTCCAAATCCGCAGATGACTTCATCTGCAATCAGCAGGATTCCATATTTTTTACAAATCCTTTGAATTTCAGGCCAGTAAGTGTCAGGTGGAACAACCACTCCGCCTGCACCTTGGATGGGCTCACCGATAAATGCCGCTACTTTGTCCGGACCGATTTCCTTAATTTTAGTTTCCAGACATTGTGCGGTTTTAAGTCCAAACTCATCCAGTGACAAGTCACCACCTTTTCCATACCAATATGGATGATCAATGTGGGCAATATCGGGGATCGGTAAACCGTCCATTTCATGGGCAAAACTTTGTCCGCCTAAACTTGCAGCTGCAACGGTGCTGCCATGATAAGCTTCTTTACGGCTGATGATGACTCGTTTTTCAGGTTTGTCCTGTACACGCCAATAACGCCGGACTGTCCTCATCACTGTGTCATTTGCTTCAGATCCGGAGTTGGTGAAAAAAACGTGGTTGAATCCTTCAGGAGTAATTTCTGCAAGTTTTTTCGCCAGCGCAATTGCAGGTGGAGTTGTTGTTTTGAAAAAACTGTTGTAATAAGGCAAAACTTGTAATTGTTCATAGGCCACCTTTGCCAAATTTTCACGTCCATAACCAACGTTGACACACCACAAACCAGCCATGGCATCAAGTATTTTTTCACCATTTGAGTCCCAGAGATATATCCCGTCCGCACGCGTGATAACACGAGCTCCGTCTTTTAGAATAGCTTTAGGATCTGTAAAAGGGTGTAGGTGATGGTGACTGTCCAGGTGTTGAAGTTCTGAGGTGCTTGCTTCAAGATTCATAATATATCTAAGGTTCAAAGTTACTGTTGAGCTTTATAATTTTCATGATTCGGCGGTTAAGAGCATTGCTTCCAGTTTGCGTTTCTTTTCCCAACGCAGGGAGAGCCAACCTGTAATAAAAACACCAACACTCACCAAAAAAATGATAATGGTGGCAAGTGCGTTTATCTTTGGACTGACTCCAAGACGAACACTGGAAAAAACTTTCATTGGCAAAGTTGTTGAGCCTGGGCCGGAAACGAAACTGGCAATTACCAAATCATCCAATGATAATGTGAAACCCAACAGCCATGCAGCAAGCAGCGCCGGTGCGATGATGGGCAGAGTGATTACAAAAAAAACTTTCAGCGGAGTCCCCCCTAAATCCATTGCTGCTTCTTCAATTGAACGATCAATTTCCCTTAAACGTGACGAAAGAATGACTGTCACAAATGCTGTACTAAAAGTTACATGTGCAATAAAAATAGTGAACATTCCTCTGCCAACAGGCCAGCCGACGGCTTGTTCCATCCAGACAAAAAGCAACAGCAGAGAAAGACCAGTAATTACTTCAGGCATTACCAGCGGAGCTGTGATCATGCCCGCAAATGCCATGTGTCCACGGAACCTGCCGAAACGTACCAACGCCAGTGAGGCCATTAAGCCTAATATCAATGCCACGCATGCGCTCAAAAACGCAATTTTCAAACTAAGCCAGGCTGCGTTCAGTATTTGCTGATCCTGAAATAGTTCAAGATAAGAGTTGAAAGAAAATCCTGACCAGACTGTGACAAGTCGACTGTCGTTGAAAGAATAGACAACCAGAATCATAATCGGCACATACAGAAAACCAAAGCCGAAAATTAAACTGCTGATAGAAAAATTAGAGAGACGTTGGTTGGACATTTTCCAAAAATGATATCTAGTAACTAAATTCCGTACATATTATTATATTTTACGGAAAGCGTCACTTAAAATATTTTACAGAACACATTTTTATTGTTGAGAGAATCATCAAAAAAATGAATTAGACTCCAGACTTCTGCAACAGAAGCTGACTAAGCTTTGAGCATATTTCTTGCCAGCAGCAATCCTTCAAAAAGATCACTAGCCAGCATGTAGTTGGAATTTGTTTTTTGGGTAAAACATTCCGCTGCAAGGCCGTGCATGTAGGCTCCTGTCAGAGTGGCGTTAAGTGGCGACAGACCCTGTGCGAGAAAACCGCCGATGAAACCACTGAGCACATCTCCTGAACCAGCGGTGGCGAGTGCGGAGTTTCCGGTAGGATTGATGAAAATTTGTGCGTCAGGACTGCCGATTACAGTATATGCGCCTTTGAGGAGCAGCACCACATTCCACTCTTGAGCTAATCGACGTACAGTCGCTATTCTGTTTTTCTGAATTTCCGTAACACTCTGTCCACAAAGTCTGGATAACTCTCGTGGATGCGGCGTGATGACAGCAGTAGCAATTCTTTCCTGCAAGGCAGCTTCATCCAGATTATTAAGACCATCTGCATCAATCAGCAGTGGACCTTGGAGATGTTTCGTCAAGTGCTTCACAAAAGCGGCGGTTTGAGAATGAACTCCCAGTCCGCAGCCGAGTACAACTGCATTACGTACTGAAGCAAGTTGTTCCACAAAATCCGCATGTTCTTCTGTAAAATATTCTGAATATTTGTGTGGACTGACTGTCATTACTTCCGCCGCCTGTCCAGGAAGATTATCACGAAGTTGGCCGGGTACGCAGGCACTAACCAAACCGGCACCGCTTTTTAACGCGGCCGTAGAAGATAGACTTGCCGCACCGCCCATACCGCTGGAACCGCAGACAGTCAGTAAATGGCCGGAAGAACCCTTGTGCGCGTCCGGAAGACGTTCAGGAATCAATTCGCTGACAAATTCAGCTGTTAACAAATATGTAAAGGGGGTGGAAATAATTACCGAAGTTTCATTGTCAACTCTTTTTGCAGGAAGTCTTTCAGGCCATATTTCTGGAATTGAAATATCCGCTATGTGGACTTTACCTGAGTAAAGAACACCCGGATGTTGAAAACAACCGGGCTTAGCTGTTTGAAATGAAATGGTGTGCTGACAACGGGTTGCAACTCCTAGAATTTGACTCTCGTCAGTAGCAACTCCAGAAGGAATATCAACTGCAACGCGTAATGCCGTATTGTTTGAGTTGAAAATTTCTATCCATTCCCGATAAGCACCTTCGATTGACTGCACTATACCGATTCCGAAAATAGCGTCAACGAGGACATCTGCTTCTTCCATCAGTCTGAAGGCCTTTGTGTCAGGAAAAGAAACACTTTCTCCAAATTTCTCCCACAATAACTGGTTTTTTCTAGCATCTACTTTTACAGCCTCACCTGCATCTACGACATGGATGGCATAACCACGGTTTGCGAGCAGCCTCGCAATTGCGAATCCATCACCTCCGTTATTGCCTTTTCCGCAGCAAACTACTACACGGGCATCAGGTTCATTTTTTAATTTGTTATCTGTTAGCCAGTCTGCGACACTGCGTGCCGCGTTTTCCATTAAAACTAATCCCTCAATTCCCAAATCTTCTATCGCGTGTCTATCCATTTCACGCATCGAAAGTGTGTCCGCCAGTCTGATCAACTTTTGATAATTTACTTCCATCTGTTGTCAGTTGTTTGACTGCTTTAGTAATTTTTCAACAAATTCGATTGATTCCTGATTTTTATAAATGATAATTTTTCGACCCTTATTTGCTTTACGCTTTTGTTTTTTGGGAGTAGAACCGAAGTAAGGGGTTTTGGCTTCGGCTTCACGTGTGCAAAAAGGGGAAGTAGTGTTGGTATTACAAAATTCACCAGCACCGCTAGCATTTTCAAGAAAAGATTTCGCACTACCCTTTACACTAGAAGAATATTTGCTACGTTCTTTCTTCTTGCTTAACTTTTTCTTCTTATAATCAGTTAGAGAAAGTGTCAAACTGTGAAGTTTATCGGCGGGGATTCGTTCTTTTTCACTAGCAGGAGGTGGTTCTATCAGTTCTACTTTTGGAGTTATTACCTGGACTCTCGATACAGTATAAGCGGATTTATTTAATTTTACTTTTCCTTTGATAATTGACCAGACACGTTTGTTAATCGAACGCACTTTCTTTTCCTCAAAAGCAGACACATCAGCGGAATTGCTGATAATAAAGGTAAGTAGAGCAATCGAGGCTAGTTTCGCAAAGCTGTAATTATCAGTATTGAAAGCCATAATTCTGTTAATGTAAGAGAATATTATACATTACGGACTGGTATTGAATTTTCACTGAGATAGTCTTTTACTTGAGAAACAGTATATTTTCCATAATGAAAAACAGATGCGGCTAAAACAGCATCAGCCTTGCCAATCGTCAGCGCGTCCCGAAAATGTTCTAAAGTTCCTCCACCACCTGATGCAATAACAGGTATGTTAAGTGTACCGCTTATTGCGGAGGTTAATTCAAGTTCAAAGCCATCCTGATGACCGTCTGCGTCCATGCTGGTTAATAAGATTTCACCTGCACCGCGTGACTCCATTTCCCTGGCCCATGCAACTGCATCCAGTCCAGTAGAGCGGCTGCCTCCATGACTGAAGACTTCCCATTTTGAAACTTTGTTTTGAGTTTGATGTTGTTGTTTTTTCAGATCTCGTTTTCTGGCATCAATTGCGACTACAATACATTGTGAACCGAAACGCCTCGCACCTTCTGTAATGAGGTTTGGGTTACGGATTGCGGAAGAATTTACAGATACCTTATCCGCACCTGCTGTTACAAGAGCGTGTATATCATCAAGTGTTGAAATTCCACCACCTATAGTAAAAGGTATAAACAATTCACGTGCCAAGCGTGTTGCCAGTTCAATCGTTGTACCGCGATTTTCACTGGAAGCAGCTATATCAAGAAAAACAAGTTCATCTGCAGACTGCTCATTATAACGCTGAGCAAGCTCCAGGGGATCGCCGGCATCACGTAAACTGACAAAACTGGTGCCTTTGACCACACGTCCTGCTTTTATATCGAGACATGGAATAATACGGCGGGCTAACATTGGAATATTTCCTTTAAATCAAGTTTGCCTTCGTATATTGCTTTTCCGCTGATTACCTGATCTACACCGTCCTCTTCCAGGGTTTTAAGTAGCTCGAGATCCTCCATTGAAGACACTCCACCGGATGCAACGATTTTTAATCCACTACGCCGGGCAAAATCACCGAGTGCTTCCAAATTTGGTCCGCTTAACATACCGTCACGTGCAATGTCTGTAAAAACGATTCTTTGAATACCACGCTTTTTCCAGTGCAGAGCAAACTCGACATCGTCAATTTCAGTTCCTTCCTGCCAGCCTTCTATCGAAACTTTTCGGTCACGCGTGTCAATTCCCAGAATAACTTTCTCTCCGGAAAAGCGCTGAATAACTTCCTCCAGAACATCCGGATTCTTGACCGCCATTGTCCCGACTATGACTGACGAAACTCCAAGTTCAAACATTTGTTCAATATTTTCTGAGTTACGTAACCCACCACCCAACTGGACAGGTATTGAAATGTTTTTTAGTATCGAACGAATACTGGCTATATTAGCCCCTTTTCCCTGAAACGCTCCGTCCAAATCAACCAGATGTAAACGTTTTGCTCCTGCATCTTCGAAAGAACGGGCCATGGAGGCAGGGTCATTAGAATAGACTGTTTCCGCGTCTGCCTCTCCCTGGAGGAGTCTGACACAGCTTCCGTTTTTTAAATCAATTGCGGGAATCAGCAACATGAAATTTTAATATTTGCTTGGAGGAAAGCTCTCACCTTGAGTGAAAACCTTGAAATTATTAAACTTTATACTCTATAATCCAGTAAATCAGCCTTGAAATCAAGTTAGAACACAGGTTATCAACTTAAAAAATTGGCTTAAAACTTGAATGTCTGAATGCATGTAGATTAATCATTGAAGCACATCTAGTTTTACCCATTGTTCTCAGTAAATTATGCAGGTTACCGCTAAAACTATTCCAGACAAACAAACTGGCCTGGAGCGACAGATCCAGAATAAAGGAAACGACGCTGTCACAGGTTCCAAGGGTCAAGGCGTTCAAAAAGATGAAAATCTTGTTGACGCAAAAGGCGCAGAACGGAACGAGACTTCACAGTATTTAAAGGTTCTCTCAAGAATAGAAAACCTGCTTATCCAGGAAAAGTTGCCGGATGCAGCAATTGACGGTTTTGTCGGGGCGATTAAAAAACAACTTGAGGCAATGAGTGAAGCAGACAACCAAATGCTGTTAAAACTACCAGAGGCAGTTAAACTGGAATTGGAAAATGTGGATGACTTGCCTGAGTTGATCAAGAATGAAATCAGGGATCAAAGTAAAACTCCGGCATTGCTTAATTTACTGCGCCAGCCAAAATTCGCTGAATTAATGCGAACAGACAGTAAACCTGCTGCGCAAACCTACACAGCACAGTCAGCACAGACTTCCGTTTCCGCAAAACCAACACGGATCGATATTTTGGATATTCCGAAAATTAATGAAAAACCGGTTCTTGCTGCCGTACCTAAAACCGGTGATAACTTAACTAACAAGAAAAGTTCAGGCATGACAAAGCTGACGGTTTAAAGAACTTCTTCTAAACGCAATTATTCAAATTTCCAAATTAGTCTGCGGATTTCATCAGGAATTCCCCTTCAAATTCACTGCCAATTCTCATATTAAGCCCACCGACACATGTAATGATGTTTCCTTTGATTTTCGCCTTACCCATAAGTTCCACCAGTTTAGTAGCTTTTAAATTACCTTCTACCCAACCATCAACCCGAATCACCGGTGCTTCAATCTGACCTTTCACTTTACCTGAATCGCCCACGATTACCATATGTTTACTGGTAATACTACCAACGTAACTTCCATCAATGCGGATACTATCTTTGCATGAAAGACTTCCTTCCAGTTGTAAATCCGGACCTAAATAACCTTTAACCAGTTTCATCCTTAGACCTTTTTTCTATATTATTTTTTTGTAGACAAGCAGATTTAGTATTTTGTTTTAGCAGGTGCAAACTTATTGAAGCCACTTTTCAAGACGTTCACATGCATCTGCTAATCTTGGAAAGAGACTCGAGCACATTTCCGGACTTGCGTTTCCACTCGGAGGAAAATCCTGCATCAGTTGCGCTCCATCATAATCAACACTTGCGACACGTACCCCCATAAAATCTGCCGGCATATAAAAATCTGATCCCGGAAGAAGTGCTACTCCGATTTCTTCCAAAAGTCTTTTGCTCAATTCCTCACTGCTGTTTATCCCTCTTGAAGTCAACATATCCTTAAAATTTTCAAAATCCGGAAACAGATAAAAAGCTCCTTGAGGTTCAGGACAATTCAAGCCGATTTCAGTAAATCTCTTATGCAAAAATTTTCCTGCTGCTCCATGGATATCACGGCAGAGTTCAACGTGATTTCTAACTGAGTCATAATTTTCAAATCCAGGTAGCACCGCATACTGAATCGGTGCACTAACGCAACTGAAAGTTTCACTTACAAATGCGGAAAGCGGGCGAGTGATTGCACTCAACTCATCCGGAATCATCGCAAAGCCAAGCCGCCATCCTCCTGCGGAAAAAGCTTTTGAGACACCGCTGGTTGTTATCGTTCCTTCCGGATAATACTTGGCAATGCCCTCAAACGGAATTTTACCAAAATTTGTCAGAGCATATATTTCATCTGAAATTACAATAACTCCGTGTTTCCGGCAAACTTCCGCCAATGCACTTAATTCATCCGGAGTATGAACACTTCCTGTCGGATTACTGGGATTATTAAGAATCAGAATTTTTTGCGGACTTTCCAGTCCGGCACATGTTTTGTCTAATTCTGCCGACTGTAAGCGATAACCGTTTTTGATGTTTGTATTAATTGGAATGAAGGTTTTTGAGCGTATCTTTGCCTGCGGTCCGTAACTGACCCAACTTGGAGCAGGTACCATGAGCGGTCCTTCCAACAGATAAACGAGTTGGAATATCAGCTCCTTACTGCCGGGACCGATGAAGATATTTTCAAAAGAGTAGTTGTAGCCAAATTCGCTTTTACAAAAACCTGCAACCGCTTGCCGCAATTCCGCCAATCCAGATCCGGAAATATATTGTTTGCGCTCAGCGTTTTCCCGCAAAGCAGCCTGCATTGGTTCCGGTACAGGAAACGGTGATTCACCAAAACCCAAATGACAAACGTCTTGGCCTTCCCTGCGTAATTTAAGCGCAAGCTGATTGATGAATAAAGTTGCGGATTCTTTTAAATTACTGATCTGCCTGTTTATTATCGGCTGCATTAAATATCTCTACAATTGTTAATCAATTTGAATGTGATTTTTCCACTATCCCAGAAATCAGCGTGGATGGATTCCCGCAATGTAGTAGCCACAGTTGATGAGCTGCTCTGGTCAAACCTACATACAACAATTGTCGAGAACGTATATCAGGTCCGTATGTAGAAGCATCCGCATCTGCAATGATAACTGTATCAAATTCCAAACCTTTAGTCTGTGAAATGTCTGTCACATCAATTCCAGGAGTGAATGAAAATTCCTGATCGCTGATGAAACGCATATTAGCAAGATCGGTTCTTTGTAAGCCTTCATAGAGAGTCAGGGCGGCTTCGCGAGTGCGTGTCAAAACAGCGACACTGGCAAGAGGTTCACGGACAGACAAATCTTCCAGTGTATCAGCAAGAAATGCTACCATCGCACCTCGTTCCCGGAAACGGAAAATATCAACTGGAGCACCGTGACGTGTTGAGTGCCAGACAGTATTTACGCTATGTTCACCGATGACTGTTTTCGCTGCCGTCATTATTTCATTGGTTGAACGGTAACCAATCTTTAAAGGCGCTAAGGCGGTTACATCAGGTTTTGAACCGTCCGGTAGTGTCAAATGCGAGAGAGATTCTTCCCAGGTTTCGTGTTTCCGTCCGAGCATTATGCGCTGATCCAAATCACCCGCTAATGTAACACTGGGATGTTTTGCAGGTGTTAAGCTTACTAGAAGCTGAAACTCAAGCGCACCAAAATCCTGAGCTTCATCGAGCATCAAATGAGTATAGCTCAAAATCTTACCGTTTTTACGCTGCAACGGTCCCATCAGTAGTTGATAAAGTATCAGCAAAAGTGAATCATCTTCTTCATCGAGCAATGATTTCTCATCTGCAAAGTTCAACTCGTTACTGCCGAAACCGTCCACTTGATCAACCAGAGAAACTCGATCTGAATCTATAGCATCACCTGCTTCCAGACGTTTTTGATACTGTCTAACCGACCAACTCCAGGCACTGGTGAGTTGAGTTTCACTAAATTCTCCAGGAGCAAGTCGTTCAACTGTCTCAAACAGTAATTTCTGACTGACAAGACAATCATTCCATATCTGGGAAGTTAACAAATGCGGTGCTTCAAACAACTCCGGGAAAGCCTTTTCCAGCACATTATGAAGTTGTTTTACCATTCTGGCACTGTCAAGTTTTGCCACATTATTGATTGTAACTTCAGCTCTTGTCCAGCGCACCAGACGCAGCAGCCGCGGAATCAGCGGGATTCCTGTCAAACTATCCCATGCCTCAAGCAATAACTCCAGTCCCTCCACTTTGGCAAGTTTTACTTCAAACAATTCCTTGAACTTTAATGTGCGTTTCTTTATTTCTTCAAGGTAGTATTTCAACCACAATGGATGACGTTTCAGTTCAATAACATCCATTGGAGTATTTTCGGCATAATTTCCAGGCAGTTCAGGTAGAGCACGTTGTCTAAGTCCGGAGACCCATTTATGATAAATCCTGGGACTTACACCGTTTACACCCAATGCAGGCAGTACCCTGGACATATAGTTTGCTAAAGCTGGTCCGAAAACTATCGGCAACACAGTTTTTGGTTTAAAATATTGAGGCTTTTTTGACATCAAATAAGCCAATCTATGCAGTGCGACTGTGGTTTTACCGGAACCGGCTCCACCCTGAATCAAAATTATCCCTGATTCAGAATGCGTAATTACCTCAAACTGCTGAGGATCCACAAGTGCGGTTATTTGACGGAGATGTTTGTCCACCCTGTAACCGGAAAAATTGAGGTCAGTTGTTTTTCCTGAATTGGATGTTGATTTTTCTGGTACTTGAAGTTCGTCAAGAGTTTTTTCCTGTCCACTTTCCAAACGTGGTGTTTTTTGACTGACCAAGTGCCATTTATTACTTCCACTCTGTTCTGAGGCCAAGTCTTCAAGAACACCACCCGGCCAGTTTATTCGCTTCAAGTTGCCATTTTCGATCAACAACATCCTTCTCGTGATCAACTGACCTTCGAGCTCCCTTTCACCAATATCTTCCACATACTCATCACCTTCACGGTAACGGTAAAAGATTTGACTGATCGGTGCATTTTTCCAGTCAACGATTGGACAGGGCAAGTGTGTGGAAAAGCAGTTCTGGTTTCCAATCAGCAAATCACGGACACGATTGTTTTCACTTAAGCAGATGTGTGCAAAATAGGGTGTGTCTAGATTATAACCGGAAGCAGAAGTGTGTGAATCCTGGTGTGTGTGGAGTAAAACCATCCGTTCCATTTGAGCCATTACCGCAGGTACATCCTCGGGCAGAGTGTCCGCAAGTGAATCTCTCAATTCAATGATGTTTTCAAACTGCAAGTTACTTATATTACTTTCTTTATCTTCTGCAGCAAGCATCAGTAAACCTTGTTTTACTAGGAGCAGGAGTTGTTCCTCCTCCTCCAGTACTTTTGCCTGTTCTGCAGATAATTCCGTATTATTTTTCATTCTTCTTGTTATTCATTCACTCTTTGAATTTTAGCACCCAAATCATTCAGTCTCTGGTCAATATTTTCATATCCCCGGTCTATCTGATCAATATTATGTATTTCTGTTGTACCTTTTGCACCAAGTGCAGCAATCAGTAAAGCCATGCCTGCTCTAATATCCGGAGATGAAACCCTTGCGCCTTTGAGCGGAGTCGGACCGGAAACAACTGCCCGGTGCGGATCACAAAGAATTATTTGTGCTCCCATTTCAATTAGCTTATCTACCCAGAATAAACGGCTTTCAAACATTTTTTCAAAAATTAAAACCGCACCTGTACACTGTGTCGCAACCACCGTCATGATACTGGTTAAATCCGCGGGAAATCCTGGCCAAGGTGCATCATCAATTTTAGGTATTCCTCCTGAAATATTTTTTTGAACTGAAAGTATTTGTTTTTTCGGAATCAGTAAATCGTTGCCTTCAACTTTAATTTCCACACCAAGTTTTTCAAACATTAAGATGGTCATGCGCAAATATTCAACACCAGCGTTCTTGATTCTCAGTTCGCTGCCTGTAACCACTGCCAATCCTATGAAAGAACCGACTTCCGTGTGATCAGGCTGAATTGTGTAATCTCCTCCCGCCAGTCTTGGTACACCTTCAATGTTGAGCAAATTGCTGCCTATACCTTCGATTACTGCTCCGAGCATAACCAGAAAATGACAGAGTCCCTGAACGTGCGGTTCACAGGCTGCGTTATAGATACTTGTTTTCCCTTCCGCGGTAACCGCGGCCATGACAGCATTTTCTGTAGCCATCACGCTTGCTTCATCGAGATATATCTCTGTACCAGTTAAGGATTTTGAACGCATTTGATACAGACCTTCTTCATTGAGAGTAATCTCTGCACCAAGTTTCTCTAGGGCCAGAAGATGAGTTTGAACCGGTCTTAAACCGATGCGGTCTCCACCCGGAGCAGGAAGATCTATGGAATTACTGCGTGCCAGAAGCGGTCCGGCCAGCAGGAAAGAGCCTCTGATCCGTTCTGCTTGGGCTGAGTCCGGAACTGTGGACTGCAGATGGCTGGAATCAAATCGAAAAGTATGTGTGTCAATTTGCTGAATTATTACTCCCAGACTGACAAGCAGGTCACGCATGATCGCAATGTCGATAATATCAGGGACATTACGTATTGTAACAGGCTCATGTGCCAGCAAAGTTGCTGCAAGTACAGGTAGTGCTTCGTTTTTGTTGCCTGATGGTGTGATGCTTCCGGAGAGTGAAAAACCTCCCTCCACAATAAATTTTTGCATTTGTATTTATTTCTTTCTGAGAAAAATTTGCTGAATGAATTAGCTGCGTGAAAAAAGTATTTTCGTCAGTAGTAAAGTTAGGTCATGTATTTTTTAGGTTCAGTCAGAATTTATTTATAAGCAGTCGCAACAGCAGTCAGGTAAAAAGCTGTTAACCCATCTCCGTGAAACCTGAGCCTAATTGATGACGCAGTCTTTCCAAATTGCCGGGAATTGTGGTCAATGTCATCATGATACCTTCCTCCTGATAATCAATGTTATCAACCCTGCTCCATTCGTAAATATTTGCTAACTGCTGCGAGTGCAGATAATCGAGACGTATTGTCACTGTTTTCATGCGTTCATTAAAAAAGAGTACAATCTTTTTTCTGATATTTTCAACTAAAGATGAGCTGTTATCTTGTCCGTTTTCTGCAGAATTTATGACAGAAACAAAAACTGCGTCCGGATACATTTTTTCCAACATTAATAAACGTGTAGGAGAAATCCGATCTATTTTGTTAAACACTTTAAGAATTGGGATACAGAGCGCATCCAGATCTTCCAAAACTTCTGCGGTTGTTTTCAAATGTTCATCGACATTATCACTGGCATCTACAATTTGCAGTAGCAAATCTGCATCTTTTACAGTTGAGAGCGTTGAACGGAATGCCGCCACCACTTCATGGGGAAGATTATTGATGAACCCAACTGTATCGGAGAGCAAAATTTTTGGCCGTGAATCCTCTTCTAAAAGCCGTGTTGTCGAATCAAGTGTGGCAAATAGTCGATCCTCCACTAACAGTCCGGAATTTGTCAGGGCATTCATTATTGTGGATTTTCCTGCATTTGTATAACCGATCAGGCTCACACTCAGGCAATTTGAACGTCGTTGTTTTTGAGTGTTACGTTCCTTTTCGACTCGTTCCAACTGAGCCTTGAAGCGTGTTATTCGCTGACGCAAAAATTGTCTGTCTTTTTCAATTTGCTTTTCACCAGTACCACGTGATGCTCCAATTCCGCCACGCTCTCGGTCAAGGTGTTTCCACAATCCTACTAAACGCGGCAATAAATATTCAGCCTGTGCTAAATCGATCTGCAGTTTTGCTTCACGGGTACGGGCATTTTTAGCAAAAATTTCTAAAATTACCTGCGTGCGGTCCAGTACCTCACATTCTAATATTTTCTCTAAATTCTGGGTCTGTTTAGGACTGAGCTGATTATCCACCAGCAGCGCATCAATTTCATCATTTTTAAGCGTTAATTTAATCTCATCCAGCTTACCTCTACCAAAATAATATGCAGGATGAATTTGGGTACGTGCCTGCACAATTTGTCCTACCACTTCCCCACCGAGAGAATAGGCGAGTGATGCCATTTCGTCTAGGGAACTCTGGACTTCTGCACTTGATCGGTTTGGCAGCTGTAAGGCGACAAGTAAAGCACGCTCCCAATTATTGAATAATCTGTTCTCGTCCATTTAGCTCAGGTTCATGACTAAAGTCTTACTGTAATTTCGCACAAAATTATAGCATAAAAAGCAGTTGAATGTACAATTAAAAATGTCTGGAACACGTACTAAAAATAAACATCAGCTCTGGAACTGTGTACGTTTTAAAACTGTCTCTGAAACAGGCTTAGTTTGCTGATGTTGTTTGTTGGTGTAGGACTCACGCATTTCACGTTTGAGAGTCTTCCCCGCGACATTACGTGGAAACGTATCGTAAATTTCGACAGCTGAGATCCGCTGAAATTTGGCGTCTACACGTTCATTGGTCCATGTTATCAATTCATTTTGCCTGAGGTTTTGACCATGATGAAAAATTATGGCCGCAATCGGTGTTTCCCCCCATCTTTTGTCGGGAACACCAAACACAGAAACTTCCGCCACCGCGGGATGCTGAATGATTACTTCTTCAATATCTTTTGGAAAAACATTAACACCACCGCTGATGATCATATCTTTAACACGGTCCACAAGAAATAAAAAACCATCTTCATCAAGATATCCTAAATCACCGGAATGCAACCAGCCTTTGACAATTGTTTTTTTGGTTAATTCTGGTTGCTTGTAGTAACCGCTCATCATCATCGGACCACGTCCGCAAATTTCTCCAACCTCTCCTGTATCACATTCATCACCGTTTTTCCGCAAAATTTTTATGTCAATAAAGGGAGGTGCGGCTCCCACAGATCCTACTTTACGCAGAGCATCATCACGGTCCAAATGTGAAAAGAAACCTTCAGTCACTCCGTATAATTCGTAAAAAATTCCGGGTAAAACTTCATTTAATTTGTGCTTGTATTCCAAGAGCAGTGGTGCACCGACATTTTGGAGCATTTCCAACGAACACAGTTTTTCAGGTTCAAAGTGCGGATGATTGAGCAATGCTGTAATTTGTGCCGGTACCATTACCATGTGAGTCACTTTTTCTTTTTCAACTGCTGCTAACACCGCTCCTGCGTCAAAGTAATGGTGCAGAATATAAGTTGCACCCAAAAACATCCACGGCATCAAATCCAGCATAGCGCCGTTAAAAACAATTGCGCCCGCGTGCAGGACAATACTTTCCGGAGTCATGCGCCAAGCTGAGGCAAAGTGCGTGCAGTAATTTGCACGGACATAATGCGTGTGTACTATTCCTTTTGGCGCACCTGTGGTTCCACTGGAATACATGATGTTATAGACATCATCATCGCTCAGTTCCGCATCCGGTGGTTCATCCGTAGATGCTTCCGCAATGAAATCGGAATAAGTTTTAAAGCTGGAAATCATTTTGCTTTCGCCCAGTAGAATCCAGTGCTCATTTTGAATTGCTGGAAGCTCATTTCTGATTTTATCCAATGTTTCCGCAAATTCCGTATCCGCAAAAACTACTACAGTATCAGAGTCCCGGAGCAGTGTCTCCAGTCCGGAACCTTGCAACAAAGGGCTTCCCGGCACAATCACGATTCCTGTTTTTGCGGCTGCCCAATAAAGCAGCATCAACTCTTCGCAATTTGCCAGAACAGTCGCCATCTTTTGTCCTTTGCGAATTCCGGAATTCAGCAGTGCATTTGCCAGTCGATTCACACGTGCATTTAATTCAAGGAAATTTAAACGCTCTTTACCTACTACGAAAGCAAGGTATTCCGGACGATAACGGGCGTGTCTGCTTAAAAGGGAACCGATGTTCATTTTTAATTTATCTGCTGAGACTAATGTCCTGTAAATCGTTAATTATAGAATGAGGTGATTAATAGCACAGACGTTTTGCACTTTCAAGCAAAAGCTGGAATCATTAATGAAAAATTTTATTCAAAGGGAGAATATTTTTCTGCAGATTAAATAGGAACTTTCAAAATAAAAGTCCGCAGAGTGTAATTTTGAAAACAACATATAATTACAACTAAATTATATTATTAGATAAAATATCATAACGAAATTATAAAAAATGATAATAATTATTTTAAAGCCTCAAGCCTGTCTGCCTGCATAATAAAATGAAACTGGAAAAAATTTTAACACTTTGTTTCATAATTCTGTTCTCACTTGTATTTTCAAGTTGTAGTATTTCCGGAAGCTCAAGTGGAGATTACCTGTCTGCTTCAATCGCTGCACCAGAAGCACCTTTGCTTGCGGAAGTGATCATGCATCTGCAATTGGATTATGTGCATCCTGAAAAACTGGAACCGAAGAAATTGCTTCAAGGTGCACTAACAGAACTTGGACGGATGGTTCCGGAAGTGTGGGTTGTTCCAGAATTTGAGGAAAATGGTCATGGAGCAATGTTACAGGTTAGGCTTGAGAAAGAAACTACTGTCCTCAATGTTGATAAGTTGAATGGGCTTTATGATTTGCACATAACTCTGCAGAAGTTGATGAAACACCTTTTGCAAAAAAATTCTCAACTGACGCAGCTAAAACTTGAACAACTGTTTGCCCGTGGAATATTGAACCAGTTGGACGCATATTCAGTTTTGTTGTCGAATGATATTTACCAGGAATTTAGCATCAACATCGGAGGTCAATTTGCTGGAATAGGACTGGTTGTTGGTATCCGTGACGGTCAGTTGACGGTGATTTCACCGATGGACGGAAGCCCCGCGGCACAGGCGGGAATGAAACCACTTGACCGCATTGTCGAGGTTGATGATGAGAAAACTGAGCACTTGACACTCAACGAAATACTTCTCCGCTTGCGAGGAGAAGTGGGGGCTCCTATTACTCTCGGCGTTCTCAGAAAAGGGCATGCAAACGCTTTGAAGTTTGAACTGTTGCGTGAAGAAATTAAAGTTGAAAGCGTTGAAACTTTTGATTTGAAAAGCGGGAATCAAACTGTTCGTTATGTTCGTATCAAAAATTTTCAAATAGATACTTCTCAAGAACTGAAAAACAAACTTGGTGACTTAGTTGACATCAGCGGACTATTGCTAGATTTACGCAACAATCCCGGCGGATTGCTGCAAGAAGCGGTGAGGGTCAGTGATTTATTTTTAGCGGGAAAGCAGCGTATAGTCAGCACCAAAGGTGCCTCGGTTTCCACCATTCATGATGCAAAACAATTATTTGCCAGTGTCAGTTTTCAGGATATTCCGCTGGTTGTGCTGATAAACCGTGGAAGTGCTTCTGCTTCAGAAATAGTTGCTGCTGCTTTAAAACAGAATAAGAGGGCAATTGTGATCGGTGAGCAAAGTTTTGGCAAAGGAACAGTACAAACTCTTTGGGATTTGAAAGACGGTTCAGGGCTGAAATTAACCATAGGCGAATATCTAACACCATCCGGACTCTCAATTCACAATATCGGAGTAATGCCTGAATTGAGCTTAATTCCGGTTAATGTTCCGTCTGCAAAAAATCTTCAGGGAGCGGATGATCAGCAGCAATCAGTTATTCAGGAACGTTTCAGCCTGCTAACTGAAAAAACTACGGAAAATAGTAACGCTGATTCGGAGAGACTTGAACTGCGTTACTTATCAGGTAAATCAAAAGTTTATGATGATTTCGAATTAATTACTGAGTCTGAGATTATAGAAAAATTAAATGCAGATATTTTTGTAGAAACCGGAAAACGCGTTTTGATCCAGTGGAATCCTGAAGATATAAATTCAGGGCTTCTGCAAATTTCCAGAGAAGTTGCTCTACAGGAAAGCCATAAAATAAACAAAGCGCTTGCCGAGCACGGGATTGACTGGACCTTAAATCCTTTCTTAAAAACACCAGCAGCGGAAAATTTGAGTTTGACCTGGTTTGCGGAGGAAATTTCGGTAGATCAAGTACAGCTAAAAGTTAAACTCCGGAATACAGGTGAGCTTGCTGGACAGCGTTTGCTAGTAGTAACAAAGTCTGGCAACGTTTTATTGGACGGTTTGGAATTTCCGCTAGGTCTGCTTGGTCCTGATTCAACAGCCGAACAGACCCTTAAGGTAAAATATTTCGCCGGCATGATGGAGGAAACTGAACCGCTTGAACTTGAACTTTTTGACCAAAATTTGAAGAAGTTAAAATCTGTTCGCCTGAAACTGCATTTTTCACCGAAACGAATTCCTTCATTTCGGTTGGCAATGAAAATATATGACAATGGTGAACTTGGCAGTCAAGGTAACGGTGACGGAAAAGTTCAATCCGGAGAAATTATCGCCTTAGCTTTCAAACTCGCGAATAAAGGCAAAAAAACTGTGCCGGAATTGTTACTGAAAATTCGTGGAACAGAAGGTTCATTCAGGATTAATCGCGGAAAATTAATGCTGAAAAATCTTGAACCAGATCATGAACAAAAAGATTATTTTATTTTTCAGACTTTGAAAGACACTCCGACTTTAGGCAAGATCAGTTTGGAAATGGTTGATACAAAATCTGGTGCACCAAAGATTGTTAACCGCTGGAATTTGCAGGATACACTTCCGGAACAAATGATGGTGACTCCGAATTTTAGTGGTTTGAAATGGCAGGATCTCAACGGTAATCTAGTGCTGGGAGAAACAGCTTTACAGTCGTTGATTTTAAGCGGAAAAGTCAGCAATGCAGCTGATGTGAGAGACGTCTTTGTACATTTAAATGATGAGAAAGTATTTTATTCTGCAAACTTAAATCACCTTGAAGACAGTCCAGATCAGCAGCCAGATAATGAAGAATTTCGGTTTAGTACTTTACTCGAACTGGTTCCTGGAAAAAATCAAATCTCAGTTTTTTCACGGAACCGTTACGGATTTACATCTGAACGCAGATTGAGGATTTTACGCAGACAATGAAAGTGAGATAGAAATAATGTCTGCAGCTTAACGATAATTCGTAAACTGTACGTCAAAGTCAAATTCATGCTCTTTGACAGCTTGCATTATGGCCTGCAGGTCATCCTTCTTTTTGCTGCTGACACGTACAGAATCGCTCTGAGTTTGTGGCTGAACTTTGATTTTGCTTGATTTGATAAATTGATTGATTGTCTTGCACTGTTCTTTCGTCAATCCCTGTTGCACAGTTATCTCCTTTTTTTGTACTCTCCCACTTGGCTCAGTCTTACCGTAGGCCAGTGATTTTACCGGCACGGAACGTTTGATCAACTTAGTCAGCAAAATGTCAATCGTGGTTTGCATTTTCAATTCATCATCGGCAGTTATCTTTAATGCAGGTTTGGTTTTATCAAATTCAATTTCGCAGTTTGAACCTTTGAAATCATAACGGTTATCAATTTCCCTTCGTGCCTGATCAACCGCGTTTGTTACTTCCTGGATGTCAATTTCGCAGACAATATCGAATGAAGCCATTTTAGTGTTTTGGTTAAAGGTTGTTATTTTGGCAGAAACTTAACACACTTTTTGTGAAAGCGCTGCCTTGATGAAACCGTTTATATCACCGTTCAGCACGGATCGAGTGTTTCCTGCTTCCCGGTTTGTCCGATGATCTTTTACCATTTGATAGGGGTGCAGAACGTAGCTCCTGATTTGACTGCCCCAGGCATTTTCCTGTTTTTTACTGCTCTCTAATTCTTTCTCTTTATTCAATTCTTTCTGTTGCAAATCAAACATCTGCGCTTTGAGCATTTTCATCGCAGTGGCTTTGTTCTTATGCTGGGAACGTTCATTTTGACACTGCACTACAATTCCGCTCGGAGTATGAGTTATACGTACTGCAGAGTCAGTGGTATTTACATGCTGACCACCAGCACCGCTTGCGCGATAGGTGTCAACGCGGATATCGTCAGTGTTTATTTCAACTTCGACATCATCATCAATTTCCGCATAAACAAAGACGGATGCAAAAGATGTATGACGTCTTTTTTGTGAATCAAAAGGGGAAATACGTACAAGTCTATGAACTCCAATTTCAGTTTTTAGTTTACCATATGCATATGCGCCAGTTACGGAAAAAGTGACAGACTTGATTCCGGCTTCATCACCAGGGAGATAGTCAAGAAGCTGGAATTTATAACCTTCCTCAGCAAGCCATCTGCGGTACATTTCATAGAGCATCGATGCCCAGTCTGTGGACTCTGTCCCTCCCGCTCCTGGATGAATTGAGACGATGGCATTTCTATCGTCTGCTTCACCGTTGAAAAGTCCTGTTATTTCGAGGGAGTCCAGATCATTATCAAGTTTTTTGCATGAATCAAGAATTTCTTTCAATAACTCCGCATCCTCTTCTTCACGATACAAATCGGCCGCAGCCTTCAAATCATCATGCAGGGAATCCAAGGTACTCCAACCTAAAATTGAATCACTTAAGCGGGAAATGTTTTTCAGCAATGCAGTACGATCACCTTGAGGTAACTCCCAAAATCCGTCAAGAGAAGTTTTCTGCTCTAATTCCTCTAGCTGTTTTTGCTTTGCAGTGACTTCAAAGAAACCCTTCTAAGTCGCCCAGTCTCTGAGTCAGCCCATCAATCTTCGTACTGATTTCTTCACTCAACATTGGATCAAATCCTTTTAATTTATGGTAATATTAAAGTATTAAGATTATGGTTTATTCGCTGAAATAACAAGTTGAAATCTTAAACGCTTGTGTTTAATCTGCGTGTCAGTAAGGTTGTTCAGTGAAACAAAAAACATTTTTGAAAAAGCTGATTTAATATGAAACTAAAATTTTCTAGGAATTACACCTCATTTTCAATTCCTATTCTGCTGGCGGGAATCCTTGGAATACTGTTATCCCTGACTGCATGTAAAACTTTCGACATAAAGGACAAAGCTGATCTTTTACCTTATATGCTTAAACCTGTGGCTTTCATGACAATTAATTCTCCAAAAAAACTGGAAACTGTCTGGCCTGAAATGATGGAAGTAATTGAACAGCGTTTGCGTGAACTGCCTGCTCTGGGTAAAGTAACAGGAATCAAGGAGCGAAAGCGGAAATTTGCGAAAAACCCGAAACTGCGTTCACAACTTCGGACTTACCTTAGTACGTTGACCCTCACCGGGATTTCGGATAAAGAGCTTGCCTGGAAATTTGAAAAGGAACTGGAAAGTCCATACTTTTTGCTGCTGGATTTAGCTTCGTTTCCCTGTACAAAGGATTGTTCTTCTAACGAACAATGGGTGATCCGTTTAAAATTGATAGAAGCGCACAGTGGTGATTTGATTTTTCTTGTCAGAAAACAGTATGTACTTGCAGAAGATGAAAAAGTTGCTGAATCATACGTTGCATTAGCCGGAAAACTTACAACAGAAGTAGTAGATGAATTTGCTTCAGGTTTTATTGTACCGTGGCATCGTTGGCGTTATGAACATCTGCAGCCTGCTTCGAAAAGAATTAATCGTACTGAAGTTGGGATTTAGCGTTTAACGTTCAGCATTTTTTATACAGATACAGTTTATGAACCAATGGGAATCACGTTGGCAGGAAGGTCGAATTGGTTTTCATCTTCCTGAGGTAAATACATATTTGAGTCGTTTTTCCGACAAGTTGTTAAAGCCAGCGCCAGAAAACGTTTTTGTTCCGCTGTGCGGTAAAACTCTGGATTTGCCATGGCTCGCAAACAGAACGAAAAAAGTTGTCGGTGTCGAATTGGTGAGTCAGGCAGTTGAAGAATTTTATGCGGAAAACGAAATATCTTATTCAATTCAGCCTGCTGGTAAATTACAACTTTTCAAGAATGATTCAATTGATATTTTTCAGGGTGACTTTTTTGACTTAACTCAGGAGCAGACCGGTTTATTTGAAGCAATTTATGATCGAGGTTCGATAGTTGCCCTTGCTCGTCCGGAACGGCAAAAGTATGTAGAACACCTTTTGTCTTTTCTTGCTCCGGGCGGTCGTCTTTTACTCATTACACTGGAGTATGACCAGGAGCAAATGAGCGGACCACCTTTTAGCGTTGCTGAAGCTGAAATAGAGATGCTTTTTTCGCAATACGG
>Ga0114994_10000530_pt1 | contig 25879 bp, 7 predicted proteins | sample ArcticOcean_MG_C_9_FD_87043 | JGI IMG/M metagenome (GOLD analysis project Ga0114994, IMG submission 87043) | Marine microbial communities from western Arctic Ocean - ArcticOcean_MG_CB2_152 | ecosystem: Environmental > Aquatic > Marine > Oceanic | place: Arctic Ocean: Canada Basin | collected...
CGTCCGCCGGCGCCGGCGCCGGCGCCGGCGCCGGCGCGTCCACCGCCGCCTCGAGGACCAGGCGCGCCTCGTCGGCCCGGACGCGGTCCGACAAACCGCGGAACATGGCGCCCACGGTCAGCGCGCCCCGCGCGACGCCGACGTAGCAGTTCGCCCGCTTGAGCGTCCCGACCTCCCCGGTCTGCTCGGCCACGGCCGCCGCGGCCGCGAAGGACGTGAGGGCGGCCGCGTGGTCGCCCTCTGCACTAGCGAGGTGGCCGAGCTGCATGTGCGCGTGAGTTTCTGCGCCGGCGTCGCCCAGCGACTGCACGAGCGCCAGGTGCTGCTCGACGCAGGGCCGGGCCGTCGCGAAGTCGCCCCGCCGCGTCGCCAGGCTCCCAAGGTTCCCGACGGCGATGGCCTGCCCGCTCGAGGACTCCAATGTGATCGCCAGGCGCAGCGCGTCCTGGTGGTGCCGCGCCGCGCCGTCGGCGTCGCCCAGGGCGCCCCGGCACAGCCCCAGGTTCGTGAAGGCCGCGAAGCGCCCGCCGTCGTCCGCCACTTGGGCGTGTCTTTCATGTAATCGGATGGCCTTCTCCAGCTTGGAAACCGCGTGTGCGTCGAGCGTACTTGCCCCGAAGCCGTCGCCCGAAGCCTTGGCCGGGCACGCGCCCAGCATCTGGTCCACGCCCATGGAATTATAGGCCAAGGCCTGGGACGCCTCGTCGTCCACGTCCTTGGCCACTTGCAGAAATTGCGCGTAGGCCCGTAACGCGTCGTCCAATTGGTCCACGTTGTCGTGCATGACCCCGATGCAGAAGTAGGTCTGGGCCTCGGCGTCGCGATGTCCTGCTCTTTTCGAGGAAAAGGCGATGTGCCGGTAGTTCGCTACACTTGTGTTAAAGGGGCCCAGGGCCGTCTGGTCGGGCACCTCCCGGTCTAATGCTTGGAGCTGCTTGCCTTCCTTAGTTCTCGGATCTAGGAAGCGCGCGGCGTCGGCGTCCGGGCCCGCGCCGAGCTTCGCCAAAAGTTCGCGCCTAGCGGTAGCAGCTCTAGGCGAAAAGGCGCTCCGCCGCAAGTGTGCGTCCCTCGAAATGGCGTCCCGGCGCTTCGGGGCCTTCAGGGCCGCCGGGGGCTCGACGCGCAGCGGCGTGTCGGTCCGGGGGAAGCGGTCCGCGAGCTGCGTCGGGCCATCGTCAACGTCGTCCGGGAGCGCGGCTTGCAGTTGCGCCGCGGAGAGCTTGCCCGTCATGGTGTTCGGCGTGCGTGTAGCGTCTGAGGGCTGCCCGAGAAGGAACCGCGTGCGTTCCGCGCGTGCGTGCGGCTTAAGGGCTGCTGAGCGGCTGCCCAATTCGCTTCGGTCGCGTTTTTGGTGGCTGCGTGCCTTCGGAGCGGTGCTGGAGCTGTTCGTGAATGCGATGCAATTCTATGTGCCGCGTTGTGCAGTTCCACGGAGGCGGCGGCGGGGACAATGCGATGTAACGCCGATGTTGATTTTTTTGGCCTTTCCTTTGGGGGCAGCAGAAGCTTCTTGATGGTGCACTACTAGGCCGGGGAGGGCCGGCAGGTGCCTTCGTTTGCGCGCTAGTTTGTAGCGAGGGGGAGTGTAAAAAAATGTAACTAGGGGAAAGATAGGAAGCAAAAGACGGCGCTGCTGTTTTTTTTGGCAATCAGGCCGGATAAGCTGCCCGATAACCTCCCCGCCCGAAGGAACTGGTCCTAGACCAGGGGCGCCGAGGTTCTCGCACGCAGCGAAGGCGAAGAGGCAGCCGCAGCGCAGCCCCACAGCGCAGGGAGCGCAGCGAGGCGCAACAGCGCAGCCACCATGGCCGGCACGGAGCGCGGCAAATGGATGGTCCAGAAGATCGTGGCCTGCTTCGGCCCGGACGGCGTCGACGCCGTCAAGGCCAACAGTTGCTTGAGGAGAAAGGAGAACAACGAACTTCTCAAGCACTTCTTCGACGGTTCTAGCGGCGAGCAGCGCGTGTTCGTCTTCCACCAGCCGCCGTGCAACGAGGAGGGCGAGGTCCAGGAGGGCGCCGCGCCGGAGCTGAGCCTCGGTGCTGGCACCGACTCCCGGATGGCGGGTCGGTGCTGCGCGTTCATCAGAGGCGTCAAGGCCGGAGACCCCATCCCCACGGACAAGGCGTCTACGACCGATCTGATGTTCACGGAGATGCACACGTCCGCATTAGGTGCGCTGTCTACTTTTTTAGACGGCTACTCCGTCCCGGCCTTTGCGAACAGCGACCAGTGGGGCCGGGCCTCCAGTGATCAGAAGCGCGACTTCGCCCAGGACATGGCCGCTCTAGCGGCCACGGTCAAGGACGCCGTCGTTTCCTTGGACGGGGGGCTCGAGCTGGTGAAACCGGACCACGACGACGACCTCACGTCCAAGACCTTCAATAGCCAAGCGAGGAAGTCCCCGGAATTAATTCCCAAGTTCGAGGGCTTGCTGGAGGGCTGGTGCGACGCCATCCAGACCTACTTGGACAAGCCCGCCACTTCTAGTTCGGATGACGTCGGGCCTCTACGAGAATTAAACAACTGGCGCAACCGCATGCAGCGCCTGACCTCCATCTCGGAGCAGTTGAAGCGCAAGGACTGCAAGAGCGTCGTGAACTTGTTGCAGGCCGTCACGAAGAACACGGGCGACCCCACGAAGCAGAAGCTCGTGGCGTTACTGCGGCGGTGGAAGCAGACGGACGTGAACATCACCGAGGCGGCCAACGAGGCCAAGGACAACGTCAAATACTTGTTTACTTTAGAGAGATTTATCGAACCCCTGTACAAGGGCACCACGACCACGATCGTGGACACGCTGCCCGCGCTGACGAATAGCATCAAGATGATCCACACGATCGCGCGGTACTATAGTACGAACGAGCGCATGACCGCGTTGTTCGCGTGCATCACGGACCAGATGATCGTGAACTGCAAGGCGTCGATCTGGGGCATTGAATGTGACGAGGTCTGCAACCAGGACTCGTCCCGGGCCGAAGGTTTGTGGGAGGGCAACGAGCAGGACTTGGTCCGACGCTTGGAAGCCTGCCTCAAGCTCAGCGAAGCGTACCAGGAACAGTACCGCCTCACGAAGAAAAAACTCCAATCGATCCCCAAAGGCAAACAGTTCGACTTCAACGAAATGCACGTCTTCGGGAAGTTCGACCTGTTCTGTCGGCGGGTCATTAAACTTATTGACATGTTCTCGACCATCGACCAGTTCAAGTCGCTCTCCGTCAACAAATTGGAGGGCATGGAGCAGTTGATCGCGCGCTTCCACCAGATCGTCAAGGAGTTCCGAGGCAAGGGTCATGATCTTTTAGATTACCACAACAATAAATTTGATAGAGACTATGTCGAATTCAACGTGAAAATCAGTGATCTAGAAGGGGCGTTGCAGCACTTCATCAACCAGAGCTTCGAGAACATCACTTCGATCGAAAACTCGTTGAGCCTCCTGTCCACCTTCCAGTCCATCTTACAAAGAGAAACTTTGAAGTCCGACCTGGATAGCAAACTCAACGTCATCTTCCAGAACTACGGCATCGAACTGGAGCAGGTGCAGCAGCTGTACGAAAAGCAGAAGCACGATCCGCCCATTCCTCGGAACCTACCGCCCGTCGCGGGCAACATTACGTGGTCCCGACATTTGTTAAAGAGGATCGAAGGGCCCATGAAGCAGTTCGAGCTGAACCAGAACGTCTTGGACGGGCCCGGCGCCCGACGCATCATCAAGATGTACAATAAACTCGCGAGAACTTTAGTAGCGTTCGAGTATTTGTGGCACCAGGCCTGGGTCCAGTCCATCGACCAAGCGAAGAGCGGTTTACAGGCTACTCTTATTATCCGCCACCCGGAGGACCAAAAACTTTATGTGAACTTCGACTTGGAGTTGCTACAGTTAGTGCGCGAAGCCAAATGTCTAGATAGGATGGGCGTGGACATCCCCGAGTCCGCCAAGATCGTCTTGTTCCAGGAGGACAAGCTGAAAAGCTACTACAACGATTTGCACTGGGCACTTAATGAATACGATAGAGTGGTGAGTATGGTCATCCCGGTCACGGCCATGGTGTTACGACCGCACTTCAACGACATGGAGGCCGAGTTGAGGCCGGGCATGGTCACCCTGACCTGGACCTCGATGAACATCGACTCGTATAAAGCCCACGTGCACCACGGCCTTAAGCGACTCGAACAGTTGGTAGGAGGCATTAATGACGTGATTGAACATAGGATAGAAAAGAACCTGAAAGTCGTGTCTCGTACTCGATTGGTGGACCTGCCGGACGACCAGTCGTTCACCGTCGATGAATTCGTCACGAACCAACATAGGCACATTGAAGAAGAAGTCGATGTGCTCACGGGCAAGAATCTAGAAATAGAAGCGGCCGTGGACGATTTAGTTCAAGTCATCATGGCCTACCAGTTCGAGCAGCCCGGGTCGAGCGTCGAGGCCGACGAAATCGCCAAACTGCGGAAACATTATAACCACTTCATGTATCAAGCATTACTCCATTCGGCGAAGAACTCGTTGAATGCCCTGAAGAAGCGCATTGCGTGTAGAGTGGCGTCGGGCTTCCTCTACACGGCGCGCCCCTTCTTCGAGATCGGCGTGCGACTCGGCACGGAGGAGTGCGTCCTAAGTCCGTCGCTGGACGACATCCAGGGCTGCATTAATCGCTCGGCGTCTGCGGTGTTAAGCTGCTTCAAGCGCGTCATGGACTGGAAGGTGGTCGCGCTGGACAGGTACCGGACCGAGGAGGCTCCGTCCTTCTTCGAACGGATCACGAAGGACATCGAGATCGTGCGGGTGGCACTCTTGTTGACGGGGTCCCTGCAGGGCATTCGGAACACTGTGGCGGAGTACTTGCATTCCTTCGGCCAGTTCGACTGGCTCTGGCAAAAAGACAAGGCTATTGCATACAAGGAGTTTTTGGAGGGCGACCCGTCCCTCGAGGACTACTCGGTGCAGCTGAAGTCCTTCCAGGGCACGGACGAGGAGATTATCTCCATCGCGACGTGCCACAACATCGGCGCCCTTTCGTTAAACACCACGCAACTCAAGGGCCAGTTCAAGGCGGACGTCGAATTGTGGCAGAAGACCTACTGCAACAACCTGCACAAGGAGGCGCGGGAGAAGCTCGACGATTTGAGCGAGTACATCCGCGCGACGTCTGTGAAACTGGAGAAGGTCGTCGCGGACGACGACCTGGACGCCCTGGGCATGATGATGGCCCTCTTCAAAGCTATTAGAGAACGGGAGTCGGGTATTGGCATGGAGATGCGGCCCATCGAGGAGATGTACTCGATGCTCGAGCACAACCTACCCTCCGGCTTCATGGACAAGAGCGAGGTCGACAAGCGCACGGTCCTGGAGTCCGGCTGGAAGAAGATGGTCGGCATGGCCTCGGTCCGGTCGGAGGAACTCTCCAACAAGCAGCACGTGCAAAAGAAGCACTTGAAGGCCGGCAAAAGTATCCTGAGGAAGGAGGTGGACAAACTCCGGGACAACTGGATCAACGCCGGACCCGGTGTGCCTGGCGTCGATCCGGAAGTCGCTCTAGATAGACTGCGGTTCGCCAAGGACCACCTGGCCCAGTGCGAACGCAAGTACGAGGTCAGCCACAACGGCGAAGAACTCTTCGCCCTGCCCTTCTCCGAGTATCCCGAATTAGCCCAGACGGCCAAGGACATCAAGCTCTTCGACCAGTTGTTTTCACTCTATACGGACGTCAAAGAAAAGATGAACGAGTGGAACTTATTACAATTCTCGGCGATTGTCGAGGGCATGGAGGACATGACCATGCAAATGGACGGTTTCGCGCTGCGGTGCAAGAAGATGCCCGGGCGCCTCCGGGCCTTCGACGCCTACAAGAGCCTCAACGGGAAGATCGAGGGCTTCCAGATCGTGCTGCCGCTCCTCCAGGAGTTGGCCAAGCCGTCCATCAAGGTCCGGCACTGGGACGAACTCAAGGTCCTCGTGAAGGTCGAGTTCGACCAGGAGGGCGCCGACTTCACTTTGGAGTACATCCTGAGCATGAGCATGGAGACGGTCGCCGACGAGGTCCTGGAGATCACGGACGGCGCCGACAAGCAGGAGAAGATCGAGGCCGAGATCAAGGAGATCACGGAGATGTGGGAGATCCGCGAGTTCGCCTTCAAGGACTGGAAGGGACGACCCATTCCTACCTTGCAGGCCACCGGTGTATTAACCGAGGAGTTAGAAGAGTCCATGATGCAGATGCAGACTTTTTTGACCATGCGCCACGTCGCGCCGTTCCGGGAGGAAGCCACCGAATTATTAGCTTCTATTTCCGACGCCGCGGACACCTTGGAGCAGTGGGTCAAGGTCCAGTTGATGTGGGGCGGCTTAGAAAGTGTTTTTACCGGCGGCGATATTGCGAAACAACTCCCGATGGAGGCCAAGAAGTTTTCGAAGGTGGACAAGGACTGGACGAAGATCATGCAGGTCTCTCAAACGACCATGTTGGTGATCCCCTGCTGCCAGAACGAGATGCTCAAGGCCAAGCTCCCGGAGATGTACTCGGAGCTCGAAAAGTGCTCGAAAGCGCTCGAAGGGTACTTGGAGCAGAAGCGCTCCAAGTTCCCCCGGTTTTATTTCTGCTCGAATTCCAAGCTGTTGCAGATTTTATCGCAAGGAAGCGACCCGACCACGATGAACAACCACTACGAGACGGTCTTCGACGCCCTGGAGCGCGTGGACCACGACAAGAAGGACAAGGCCATCATCCGCGTGATCCACGGCAACGGCGGCCCCGGCCACGAGGAGTTCCCCTTCGTCAAGCCCGTGCCGGCCTCCGGCAACATCGAGGACTGGCTCACTACCTTGCTACTGTACATGCAGCTGACGGTGAAAGCTTTATGCGCCACGGCCGGCGAGTACGTCGCCGCCACTGGCGTGGACATCCCCGGCATGCGCCGCTTCGTGGACGATTCGAAGGCCCAGGTGGCTTTGCTGGGCATCCAGTTCATGTGGACCGCCGACACCCAAACGGCGTTGGAGGAATGTAAGCGAAAGAAGACGGGCCTCAAGGAGTGCGACGCCCGCCAGAAGAACGTCCTGAAGGAGATCTCGTCCTGGTGCCTGCAGGACTTAGGAACCAAGGTCAACCGTAAAAAGATCGAGACCGCAGTCACCATCCACGTGCACCAAAAAGATGTGACCGAGGAGATGTTCAAGCTCTACAAGAAGAAGATGATCCACGACGCCAACGACTTCGAGTGGACGAAGCAGGCAAGGTTCTACTGGCGGCCCCAGGCCAACGATGCCGTGTATGAGAAGGGCTGTTCGGCGTCCGATGGGAGTGTGGTGATTGCCATCACGAACTTCGACTTTGCCTATTCGTACGAGTACTTGGGTGCGAAGGAGCGGCTGGTGGTCACACCTCTTACGGACAGATGCTACATTACGCTAGCCCAGGCCCTAGGCATGTCGTTCGGCGGCGCGCCGGCCGGGCCGGCCGGCACGGGTAAAACGGAGACCACCAAGGATCTTGGGGCTTCCCTCGGCATCTTTGTGGTCGTCACGAACTGCGGCGACCAGATGTCGTACAAGGACTGCGCCAAGATCTTCAAGGGGCTGTGCCAGTCGGGCATCTGGGGCTGCTTCGACGAGTTCAACCGCATTAGGTTGCCCGTATTGAGTGTGGTCGCGCAGCAGGTCCTAGCTATTCAGAGCGCTAAAAAGGCCGGGAAGGACTTCTTCCAGTTCCCCGGCGACCCGCAGGATGTTCGATTGAACCCGACCGTGGGCTACTTCATCACGATGAACCCCGGGTATGCGGGCCGGCAGGCCCTACCGGAGAACTTGAAAGCGCTCTTCCGCGGCATGATGATGATGGTCCCGAACTTCCAGATCATTAAAGCGGTGAAGCTGTGTAGTGTGGGCTACACGCAGTACGAGATGCTCTCCAAGAAGTTCTTCGTGTTGTACGAGACCTGCAAACTCCAGCTGTCCAACCAGAAGCACTACGACTGGGGTTTAAGAAATATCCTGAGCGTGTTGCGGACGATGGGCGCGTCCAAACGGAACAACATGGACAAGCCCGAGTCGTACCTCGTGTACCAGACGCTCCGGGACATGAATCTGTCCAAGTTGGTGGCCCAGGACGTCCCTCTATTCCTCAGTATCCTCGCGGACCTCTTCCCGACCATGTCGGCGCCGCCCAAGGCGGCCTACCCGGACATGGAGGCTTCGCTCCAAGAAGAGTGCGAGAAGGACGGGAAGATCTTCTACGAGGGGCCCGAGGGGAGCGAAGGCACGCGCGGCTCGTGGGTCGGGAAGGTGATCCAATTGTACGAGACGACCAAAGTTAGACATGGTATTATGCTGGTGGGCCCGACCGGCGGCGGCAAGTCGACCATCTTCTACTTGCTACGACGGGTCCTGAACAAGATCATGAACATCCAGCACCGCGCGTGCCGCTTCAACCCCAAGGCCATCATGGCCAAGCAGATGTACGGCGCAGTCGACCCCGTGTCCCAGGAGTGGACCACGGGCGTGTTCGCCGCCATGTGGGCCAAGGCGTGCAACCGGGCCAACCCCTACAACACGTGGATCACGGCCGACGGGCCCGTCGACGCCATCTGGATCGAGGACCTCAACACCGTGCTCGACGACAACAAGATCTTAACCCTGGCGAACGGCGACCGCATGCCCATGACGGACAACGTCAAGATGATGTTCGAGGTGGAGACGCTGAAGAACGCCTCGCCCGCGACGGTAAGCCGGGCAGGCATCATCTACCTGTCCGACGTCGAGCTGGACTGGGAGGCCATGTACATGTCCTGGGTGGCTAAAAGACCGGAGGACCAGCGTGCCATCTTGACGACGCTGGGTGCGAAGTGGCTCGGCAAGTGCGACCCCATCGACCCGGGCATCGCCTTTAGCTTCTTGGCTCGGAATACGAAACCAATGATCGCCACGGGGCGCATGGCCATCCTCCAGGCCATGCTTACCTTGATCGATGGCTTGACCCTCGAAGGCGGCGACCCGATCCAGACGGCCGTAAATATTGAAGCCGTCGGAAGCTTGGACGTGGCCATTGAAAAGATTTTTATCATGGCCTTCACGTGGTCCTTCGGCGCTCTCTTAGAAAGCGACGACCGCATGAAGCTGAACGAGTGGATGCAGACGATCGACAAGACGCACATGCCCGAGGGCGACGTGTTCGAGTACAAGTTGGACCACGCCACGTGCGACTGGACGGCCTGGACGGCGCCCGTCTGGAAGTACCCGGAGGGCGACACCCTAGACTTCGCCTCTATTTTGATTCCCACGGTGGATGCGGAGCGGACCATGTACCTGATCAAGCAGGCCCACAAGCAGAAGAAGGGCGCGCTGCTGATCGGCAACGCGGGTACGGCGAAGACGGCCACGGTGTCCATGTTCCTGGCCTCCTTGGATATGTTGACGAGAACGGTGAACCACTCCTTCGCGACGACCATGTTCGGGGCCCAGAACGCCGTCGAGGCGGAACTGGACAAGCGGGGCGGGAAGAACTTCGGGCCGCCCAACGGAAACAAGATGACCTTCTTCATCGACGACATGTCCATGCCCGAGGTGAACAACTGGGGCGACCAGCCTACCCTTGAATTGGTTCGGCAATTGATTGAGTACTCGGGCGTGTGCTTCCTGGACAAGGATAAGCGGGGCGACTTCAAGAACGTCGAGGATGTCTACTACATCGGCGGCATGGGCCACCCGGGCGGCGGGCGGAACGACATTCCGAATAGATTGAAGCGCCAGTTCTACACCATTAACTTGACGCCGCCGTCGATCAATAGTATCAACGACATCTACGGCCAGATGCTCGCCGGGCGGTTCCCGCAACGAACGACGGAGACGGACTTGAAACTGGTCGTCAATGCGTTAACCAAAGCCACCATCAAGGTCTGGACCTTCATGCAGAACAAGATGCTCCCGACGCCGGCCAAGTTCCACTACGTCTTTAACATGCGCGACCTGTCTCGAGTCTTCCAGGGGATGCTGGCGGTGCCCCACGACTCCGTGAACACCGGTGGTACGCGCGGGAAGGAAGGCACTTATACGGTCACACCTCCTTCCACTTTGGTCAATGTGTGGAAGCACGAGTGCGAGCGCGTCTTCATGGATAAGCTGACGAACTACACGGACAAGGATAAATGTGCTGCGGGTATTAATGAGACTTTAGCCGAGGTCTTTGACGAGGCCGTCGTGGCGGGCATTCCCGAACAGGAGTTACTCATGGTCAACTTTTTAAGGGAGGACATCTACGATGAAGACGGTGTCCTGCAGGAGGAAGCCCCCAAGACGTATGAACCCGGAGGCACTTTGAAAGAGATTAAAGAGCGCGTGGACATGTTCCTCGACAAGTACAATGAGGAGAACCCCTCGCGCAAGATGGACCTGATTCTCTTTGATGATGCGCTGAAGCATTTGTTGAAGATCAACCGGTTGATGGAGATGCCCCGGGGCAGCGGCTTGCTCGTGGGCGTGGGCGGCAGCGGCAAGCAATCCCTCACTCGCTTAAGCTCGTACATTTCCCGGGCCATGTGCTTCCAAATCACGTTGACAAAAACGTACAACCAGGCTTCGTTACTGGAAGATATTCGCGTGTTATATAGAAACGCGGGCGCGGGCAAGCAGACCACCTTCCTCTTTACCGAATCGGAGATCAAGGCCGAGTCCTTTTTAGAGACGCTGAATAGCGTCCTGATGACGGGCGAAGTCCCTGGGTTGTTCGCTAAAGATGAGATCATGGCCATGACGGCCGAACTACGGCCGTCCTTCCTCAAGAACCGCCCGGGCGTGGAAGAGACCCAGGACAATTTAAAAGCGTATTTAACGGACGTGACCCGCGACAATCTGCACCTCATGCTGTGCATGTCTCCCTTGAATCCGAAGTTCCCCGAAAGAGCGAGACGCTTCCCCGGTTTAGTGAGCGCGCCGACCATCGACTGGTTCCTCACGTGGCCGGAGGAGGCTTTAGTGGCCGTCTCGCGGGGGTTTTTGGGCAAGTTCAAAATGGCCTGCGACGACGACATTAAAGATAGGATGATGACGACGATGGGCATGTGCCACGCGCACACCAACGTGGTGTGCTTAGAATATTTTGAAAAGATGCGGCGGCAGGTCTACCAGACGCCCAAGTCGTACTTATCTTTCATTGCGGCGTACCAACTCATGTACAAGACCAAGTTGGCGGAGATCGACATCAAGGAATCTTCCATTAAACTAGGATTGGAGAAACTAACGCAGGGCACGAAGGACGTCGACGCGATGAAAATCGTCTTAGCCGAGGAGGACAAGAAGTTGGCCGTGGCCAGTGACGAGTGCGCCCGGTTCTTGGAGGGCTTGCAGGTCTCGTCCGCCGAAGCGCAACGGGAGGGCGACCAGGTCGCCAAGGACAAAGCGGTTTGTGAGGCGGATGCCGCGCGCATCTCGAAGGAGAAAGAATTAGCGATGATCGACCTCGCCAAGGCCCAGCCCTTCGTCGACAAGGCTAATAAGGCCATTGCGTCCATCAAACCCACGGACATCCAGGAGATCAAGGCCAACAAGAACCCCACAGACATTATTAAAATGATTTTTGACTGCATTCTCATCCTCTTCAAGAAACCGTTGGACAAGGTGAAAGCGGAAACGCTGTACGTGAAGAAGGAGGACTTGCCCTTCATCGGCACGTCGTTCAAGTTCTCGGGCCAATCGATGCTCGGCCACGCGGACTTCCTCACGGACTTGCAAGCGTTCGGCGCCGTGGGCAAAGATTTAATGAACGAGGAGACGGTCGAGTTCCTCTTTCCGTACGTCGATCTAGGCACGGAGGAGGGCGGCGAGTACTTCACGCCCAAGAACGCCAAGTCCGCGTCTTCGGCGGCGGAGGGCCTCTGCATCTTCGCGGCGGCCATGAAGGACTACTTCTACGCGTCGCGCATCGTCAAGCCCAAGTTGGAAGCTTTGGCGTTAGCCGAAGCTTCACTCAACGAGGCGGCGGCCATGTTGAATGAGGCCGAGACGAAGCTGGCGGCCGTGCAGGCAAAGCTGGCCGAACTCCAGGCCATGTTCGAGCGCCAGATGGGCGAGAAGAAGATCCTGGAGGACAACGCCAACATGTTGACCAAGAAGATGACCCAGGCCACGGATTTGATCGGCGGTCTCAGTGGCGAGCAGAAGCGCTGGACCGAGGACGCGAACGGTTTTGCCAGTGAGAAGTTACGACTCGTGGGCGACTGCGCGGTGGCCTGTGCTTTTGTGAGTTACTGCGGCCCTTTTAACCAAGAGTACCGGAGTTATTGCATTGAAGATAAATATAGCAACGAGTGCGAGAAGCGCCAGGTTCCGGTCACTCAAAACTTGAACATCATCGAGTTCTTGGCGGACATCGGGACCATCGGCGACTGGAACCAGGAGGGTTTACCCACGGATCCTCTATCTATTCAGAACGGCATCTTAGTCACAAGGTCCAGTCGGTTCCCTTTACTGATCGATCCGCAGGGCCAGGCCGTGGGCTGGATCACGTGCCGGGAAAAGGAGCGCCTACCGGCGGCCTCGCCCACGGTACAATTATCGGACCCCAAACTGAAGGACAAGCTGGAGTTCGCGATGCAGGAGGGCAAAGCGTTCGTGGTGCTCGGCGTGGAGAATGAAATCGACCCCATGCTGGACCCGGTCCTGGAGAAGCAGTACGTCCAGAAGGGCCGGCGCTACATCATCACCATCAGCGACAAGCAGATGGACTACGACATGAACTTCATGGCCTACTTCATCACGCGCCTCCCGAACCCGTCGTTCTCGCCCGAGTTGCAAGCTAAAACAACAGTGGTGGACTTCACGGTCACGCAGAAGGGTCTGGAGGAGCAGTTGTTAGGTAAAGTGATCGGCAAAGAACAGCGCGCTCTGGAGGAGCAGCTCGAATTAGTCTTGCAGGAGGTCAACTCCAACACGAAAGCGTTACTGGCTCTAGACGCCTCTTTGTTAGATCGCCTGACCTCGAACACCGGCAACTTATTAGATGATGAAGAGCTGGTTGATGTGCTAGGGTTCACCAAGGCCAAGGCTGAAGAAGTAAGTCAAAAGCTCATCGCGGCGGACGAGACGAAGATCTCCATCAACGAGAAGCGGGAGCAGTTCCGGCCCGTGGCGACGCGCGGCTCCTGTTTGTACTTTTCTATCGTTGAAGTCTCGGCGGTGAACCCCATGTACCAGACCTCATTAGCCCAGTTTTTGGGGCTGTTCATGTCCAGTATGGACAAGGCGGAACGGGCTTCACTCGCCTCCAAACGGGTGGAGAACATCATCGAGGCCATGACCTACATCACCTACCGCTATATTAATCGCGGACTCTACGAAAAAGACAAGCTCACCTTCATTTTGATCTGCACCATGAAGATCTTGGTCACCGCCGGACTCTTGAAGGGTTCGGACGTCACCTTATTCCTACAAGGCGGCGCGGCCCTGGACATCAGCACGTCGAAGCGGAAGCCCTTCGGTTGGATGACGAACGACGCCTGGCTGTGCATCCTGGCTTTGAGCAACACGCTGAAGTTTTTTGGCAGTATGCCGGCCGACATGGCCGCCAACGAGGCGACCTGGCGACGGTGGTACGAGGACAACGAGCCCGAGCAGCTGGCGATTCCCGATTACGAATCCCGAATAGCGGAGAACACGGAGATCGGGCCCTTCCTGCGCCTCCTCGTGGTACGGATGCTTCGCTCGGACCGGTGCATCATTCAGGCCCGGGACTTCATCAAGTCCACGGCCCAGATGGGCCCCCGGTTCACGGAAGCCGTCACGGACACGATGGACGCCACCTTCGAGGAGATGATCGCGTCCGTGCCGACCATTTTCCTGCTCAGCGCCGGGGTGGATCCCACGGAAGGCGTGGAACTCCTAGCTCGCAAACGCAAACTCCCGCCGCCGGCGGTTATATCTCTGGGCGAAGGGCAGGAGCCCGTGGCCATCAAAGCCGTGATGGGCGCTACCCAGGAGGGCCTGTGGGTCCTCTTGCAGAACTGCGAACTCGCCCTGGAGCTGATGGCGGACATGGAGCTCATGCTCCAGAAAGTGGAGAACATGGACCCGGGCTTCCGGTTGTTCATCACGTGCCTGCCGCACAAGGACTTCCCCCTCGGGTTGTTGCAGATGTGCACCAAGGTCACGAACGAGCCGCCCATGGGTCTGCGGGCCGGTTTGCTGCGGACGTACACCGTGACGGTCGATCAGGAGCGGTTGGAGCGCGTGGAGACGGAGCAGTGGCGCAAACTCCTCTTCGCCCTGTCGTTCCTCCATAGTGTGGTGCAGGAACGGCGAAAGTTCGGCGCCATCGGCTGGTGCATCGCGTACGAGTACAACACGGCCGATCTGACGGCGTGCATCCTGTTCCTGGAGGGCCACCTGTACTCCGGACCCATTTCCTGGCCGACGCTGCAGTTCATGGTGGCCGAGGTCCAGTACGGCGGCAAGATCACGGACAGCGTCGACCGGAGGATGTTCATCACCTACGCGGAGGAGTACCTGAAGCCGATCGTGTGCGAGGAGGGCTACAGCTACACCCCCAAGGAACCGGTGATGCCCATCCCGGGCAACTTCGACTACAACGTCCCGGGCCACGCCGAGCTCGCGCCCTTCAAGGCCTACATCGAGTCCTTCCCCGAGTCGGACAGTCCCGAGATTTCGGGCCTGCACCCCAACGCGAACTTGACCTACCAGATCAACGGGGTGAACGCCCTGATCAACACCCTGAAGATGACGCAGCCCAAGGGCGGCGGCGGCGGCGGCGGCGAGTCCCTCGAGGACGGCGTGACCCGGAAGTGCAAGGAGTTCATCTCGCGCCTCCCGGAGGAGTACAACGTGGACGACTACACCTTCAAGATCCAGAAGCTGGGCGGCCTGACCATCCCCCTGAACATCTTCCTCTTCCAGGAGATCCAGCGCATGCAGGACGTGCTGTCCAAGGTCGGCTTCCAGCTCGCCCAGCTCATCCTGGCGATCAAGGGCGAGGTCGTCCTGACGGACGAACTGGCCCAATGCTTGGACGCCATCGGCGGCGCCGCGACGCCGTGGGGCTGGATCTACACCCCCTCCAAGGGCGAGTTCAGCTGGATCCTCCCGAGTCTCGGCCAGTGGTTCTCGTCCCTGATCGCGCGGGACGAGCAGGACCGGTCCTGGCTCAACAAGGGGCGGCCCCCCTGCTTCTGGATCACGGGCTGGTTCAACCCTACTGGCTTCCTCACGGCCATCAAGCAGGAGGTCACGAGGAAACACAAGCAGGAGAAGTGGGCGCTGGACGAGGTCCTCTATAGAACGGAGGTGACGACCATGGCCACGGCGGACCAGTGCCGGTCGACGCCGCCCGAGGGCGTGTACGTCAACGGCTTGTTCCTGGACGGCGCTGCTTTGGACATCAAGCAGGGTCTACTCGTGGAGTCGGAGCCGAAGAAATTGATCACCATGCTGCCGGTGCTCTTCGTGTCGGGCTTGATCCGGGACGAAGCATTAAAGCGCCAGACGGAGCTCTACGGCAAGCACGGCCCCTACGCGTGCCCCGTGTACAAGTACCCCGTGCGCGGCGACGGCTACCCGGGCAACCCCGACATCAAGGACTTCATCTTCTACGTCACTTTGAAGTGCACGGTGGACAAGCCCAAGAACCACTGGACGCTCCGCGGCGCGGCGCTGCTCACGAACGAAACCGCTTAATTTGACGGGCGCCGGCTATTCCTTCGCCGGTCCGTCCGCCTAAGTGGCTCATTGTGGAATTTTTTGTCTCTCGCTCGTTCGTGGTAGTACTAGTAATCGGAGATGTAATCGGGGTGCTTCGTAGTGACGCGTTGCTGTACTCGGTAGATTCACACCGCCATCTGCTATTCGGTTAGTACATTATAAGTACTCCGGCCCAGGTTTCATACATATCCGACGGAACTGGGGCCGATAGCCCGCGCTCGGAGGGCGGGAAAAGAATTCTACTAGACACTTCCCTTCGTTAGGTGTGTTTACATCCCTTCGAGGGTGGTAGAGTCCATCCAGCCCACCAGAACGATTACTGAGGCCTATCATGTACTCATTATGGTCCGCGCGATTCCGCGACTCCGCGCCCCTGCCTTTGTACAAAGCCGGGCTCAAGGCCTGGACCAGCGAGTATCAGTGACTCCACTACCCCGAGTGTCCGTGTCGCCGTTGTTCTATTCACGATCGACCGACTTGCCCGTTCCCCAGCATTGACGGTGCGTAGACGGAGCGCGGGAAAGGCCCCAGACCCGTGAGTTATGAAATAAAACTGCGTTTGAGTCGCTTCGGTTATGGGACGGTCCATCCGAACCGCCCGGACAACTCCTACATATAATTAACTGTTCCGTATACTCCGCGCGGCTCGGCCACTGCGCGACCCCTCGATCTCTTGAATACGGGCACAAAACCGGGACCTGCGACTACCAGGGCCGGTACCATAACCATGGACCTTGGCGCGATCGTTTGTTTCATCACCGACCGACTTGCGCGAGGTCCAGATTAATAATATTCAGACCCGAGCGTGGGCAGCCCAAAGCACCCTTCTCGTGGTGTAGATGTCACATACTTGATTTCTACTATAGGTGGGGTAGTATGGGACCCAACGAGACCGCTATTACGATTCCTGAGGGCCCTCGAGTAATCAGCGTATTTGACGTTCACGGGTGCTCCCGAGCCCAAATAAAACACTTTTTTGGGATGCCGATCGGTTCTCGGACGTCCTATTGGGTAGGTCTGATGGTGGGTAGTCGCCTACACCGCATGCGCATGCGCTTGGAGCTCTACAGAGACCTATGGATCGAAATATTGGCAATTTATCCTAATGCATCCGAGCTGAGATGCATCTTGGTAGATGTGTCTGAAGCTGGACGCGGCGGCGTATGCGGTGTAGGCTCTTGCGCACGTCTAGTACCGACCCTAAGCGACCCCGGGAAGACCTCTGGGCTTCGAGTTGACAGCATTCCACTGGCGCAGCCGATCAAATTGGCACCGTCAGCTCCGCGAATAAAAAAAATTAGCTTCTAAAATTGCATCCCAGTAAGTGCCTCATTGATCTCTTTGGGCCAGTATCGAACCGAAGGATACTCAGACGAATGCATGTCGCGTTCGCTCCTCCTCTCGCTGCTCGCGACGACGACCTTCCGGCGCGCCGCGACGTCGACGCCGGCGCCGTGCCGCGGTTTACGAACGACGAGTGGGCGCGGCGGTTGCGAGCGGCCGCGCCGACGACGGACCGCGTTGTGTTAGCACTAGAGCGGGTGCCATGGTGCGACATTTACAATAACCTGAAGTCGCCGCAGACGCACCACTGCACGGCGCCGTGTCCTCCTTTACGCAATCGACGCGACGAAGAGTTACACACATAGGCAGCACGTGCTCGGTGTGCGTCGACAAGTGACTACCACTGCGCGTCCCTGAGCGTCGCCTCGGGGTCATCGGCGTCGACGACGCTGAGGAACCGCTGGCCGTTGTCTCGTTTCAATTGCAGGGAGCCGAGCACGCAGGGCGTGAGGTCGTCCGGTCACGACGCCTCGAGCAGCCCCATCTCCTCTGCTGGTATCCAGATGTGACCCGGCGGGTTGGCGGCGCCTCACGGCGCACCGAGGCACGCAGTACTGGGCGCGCCCGCCACTGCGCCGGCGCACGTCCGTCACGCTGCTGTTCGCCGCAGATCACGTGCCGCCGCTGTCCGCACGACGCGTGCGCACGGATTTTTGGCCACCCTTTGCAAAACGGCAGCAGTGGCCGCCTAGCCGTTGAAGAGCAGGGTTGCGGTGCTCCAGCGCCCTTTTAGGACCAGAAGAGCTTACGCGCAGCGCGGCACAACATTTGGGGGCTCTTGACTCGAACGAGCTGCGCGTGACCCGGAAGTTGGCCCTCTGGCGCATAGGTTCATGTACGTGCGCCAAAAGAGAATCTCAGTACAAATCCCTCATATATTTTTCGTGTCTGCGGGACAGTATGCTTGCGTCGTCTAGTGGTTAGGCCCGTCGATAATCGATGGTAACATACGTAACCTTGACACGGTTAATTGCCTTCTGGCATGCCGACAGATCGGGGGTTCAATCCCCCCCGCGAGTATTACTTTTTTTGCTATTTTATTTTGCTCTCACAGGCACCGGGAGGGTCTTGCGCGTCCAACGCACCAATTTTCGATGCAATTGGACAGGGTGGCGGAGAGTTAGGGCCAAAACGCTGTGAGCGACCGCCGAACGAGAAACAATAAAATATGTCATTTGGGTCATTTAGGCAGGGAGACTGCCATCAGAACCCTCCCCGAGGCCAAGTTTCACCCTAGTCCGCGCCCGAGCCTCGAGCAGGTACTGTATTGCACATAACAATGCCAATCCTCGCCAGCTCCGACGCCCGTCAGATGCGATTTTGTGACCCTGGCAGCTAGGCTCCGAGACTGGCCTCAGAGCCTTGCCCCGGGTGTGTTGCACTATTCAACGTCCTCATCTTCCCCAGCTGCGTCAAGGGGACCCCGGCGGTCGTGATCACCGCATCGACGATTCGACGTCCGGGACGGCCCGGCGGATGTAAATACTTCTAGTACCAGCCCCGCAAGAGGTAGATCCCGGCCCACGCGGGGCTGCCCTACTCTACTGCAGAATACTTTTGGAAGCTCCACACGATCGAGAGGAAACACGCGCAGTCGAAGGCGTTGCGCCGTCGCCGCCGCCACCTCCGCCGGCGCTCGCTAGAACCGCAGGGCCGGCAGGTCTTTGTCGTCGGGAAGACCACGCGGCCTCGGAAAATCTGCAAGTCCTATGCGCCTACGTATCTGTAGAAGCTCCTGACGATGGCGTGAAATTCTCGGCCGCATCGCTCGCGAAAAGTACTGATGCCGTGCCATCGGTGAATAGACCGGTGGTTCTTTCCGCCACCCTCTCGCTGCGCAGACAAATGCCAATGCCAAATGAAATTGTGTTAAAATTTTAATTCGGGCTGCCCCTGGTTTTTACTTCGATTTTGGCAGTCTCGACGCGCGCCGCGGCCATCGACGCCATCGAAGACGGCAAAGGGCAGCCAAAGAATGGCAAACGAGGTCAACTTCGACGAATTCCAGGCCATCCGGCGGCGCAAGCAGCAGGACGAGGAGGACGAGGACCAAAAGGAAGAGCTCCCACCAATAGAAGCCACCAAAACGGAGGACGAAGACCTCGATGTGACGCTGGCGGAGCGCGCCGGCGCCTTCGCGGAACTGCCCGAGGTGCAGTTGCTGCTGTGCGTCGCGATCCTCGTGGACGTGGCGGGCGCCAGCGTGACGGCGGCGCGCGACGAGGCGCCACCGTTTCTGGTCCGCGCGGCGGCGGCCTTCCCGGGCTTCGCCAACTTCCTGTTCGCCTTCGAGCTGCTGGCGCTGACGACGGCCTTCAAGCTCCGCATCCTGACGCACCCCGGGCTGTTATTGGACGTGTGCATCGTCGCCGTGCGTCTGGCGTCCCCTTTTGTTTCGGGTTCTTGTCGCGTCGATGGCGTGAAGGGGGCGTCGTCCACCGCCCAGCCCGCTCCGCTGCGACGGCGGTGGGGCGAGGCGCCAGGGAGTGGGTGGTACTGTCGCGCGACGCCCGCGCACCCCCAAAGCCAAGACGCCGCTGGGACATCCGCACCGCCGGATGGTCGATCGGCGTGACCCACGAGACACCGCCGACGCGGCATGAGGCCTGACCATCGCCACCATCACAAAGAACAAAAACAACGCCGCAGGTCCTCTTCACCTCCGAAACGAACAACACCGTGCGCCTGCTCGGCTTTTTGCGCCTCTGGCGCCTCTCGCGCCTCCACGAAACGCTCGTCGCGGCCGAACGCGCACGAACGGAAGAAAAGGCAAGGGAAGCGCGCACGGAACGGGAGCGCGCGCTGCGGGCCGAGGTCGAGCGCGCACGCCTCGAGGGCATCGCCGCGGAGAGCGCCAACGCGCGCCAGCGCCTCGAGAAGATGGCGCGCGCCTTCAAGGACGAGATCGATACGTTGAACGAGGCGCTCGTGATCGCCGCGCGCGACATCGCCGAGGCCGCGGACTCGGAAATCGAGTCCGAGGCGGAGCGCGAGGGCGACGCCGTCGAGGCGTACCAGCGCGCGCCCCGGGACCTGCGGAAGATGGCCGAGCCGCGGCCGCCAAAGCCCCAGGCGCCGACGCGCTTCGTCGTGGACCCGTCGGGGGCCTACGAGGCAAAGTCGTAAGTTAGTTTATTATGACGCGGCGATGGAGTTAGACGCCGGTAGAGAAAGCCGACAAATGAAAAACGTAAAGAAAACCCGCACGAGACAGAAAATGCATGCCACCACTCGCACACGCCACATCGATCGCTGCTGCATGCGTGCCACAATGCGAGCAATGCGGGCAACCATGAGTGCTGGCCGCGGCATGTCCACGACGCCGCGGACCCTGCAGCAATTGGTCCAGCACGCCGAGGACCCAGACCTCACAAAAGCGGCGCAGCGCGCGCACGTGGAACTCTCGGCGCGCGTCGAGGAGCAGGTTTCGCGCTGCTCTGCGCTGCACGCGACGGCGCCGACTAATAGAGACCTCGGCACGCTCACCGCGCTCTACAAGGGCGTCGCGACCGAGCTCGCCGGGGGCGACGAGATCGCATCAGCGGCCAGTGCCAGCGAGGCGGACATAGCGGCGTTGCACCGGTCGTTCAAGTCGATCGAGGAGCGCCACTCGTGCTTCATGCCGAGCGTGGTCGACGCGCTCCAGGAGGGTACGGTGCCGGTCTCTTCGGCGCGTCTGCTCGAAGAGGTCCTCACGGCGCACCTCGGCGCCTCGACGGTGTTGAGGAATCATCTCCTCGCGCACGCGCCGGAGCTGGAGAACCCCGGAGCGACGCTCGCGGCGCCGCCGGCGCACGGCACGGGCGTCGTCCGCCTCGACCACAAACTCCTCGACATCGTCGGGGCGGCCGTCGGCGACGCACAGCTCGTCTGCGAGCACGCGTACGATCTAGCGGACCCACCGCCCGTGGCTATCACCGACGACGGGTCGGCAGCGGCGTGCGTCGCGGCGCACGCGACGCACGTGGTGCGCGAGTTATTGAAGAACGCGCTGGTGGCCACCATCGAAAAGCACGTCGAAAAGCACGGGTCAAACTCGGACGTGTGGGACGAGGACCTGCCGCCGGTGGAAATCGCCGTCGAGGCGTCGACCATATCGGTGAAGGACGCCGGCGGCGGCCTGGATGACGCCAACGTGCTGATGAGCATCCGGCCGGATCTGTCGTCGCGCTACGATCGGCTCGACGAGCCCGGCGGGTCGTACAACTCCGGCTCCCAAAAGCCCATTTCTGGGGTCGGCATGGGCCTGCCGATGTCGAAGCTCTACGCGGCGCACTACGGCGGCGAGTTGACGCTCGCGTCCGCCAACGGCGGCACCGTCGCGTGTTTGAAGTTACCAACCGACGGCGACCGGCCTGAGGCGCTGCCCGCGGCACCGGACGTCCAGAATACAACCTTCGGCCGCCGCTGATCGGGCAAACACGGCTTGTGTGTAATAAGGAAGTGATACAGAGGTAGTTATTTACACAACGACGGGGCAGGGAACATGTGATGGGATCAGAGCGCCTTCTGGAACGTCCAGAGCGTGAGCCGCCCCGCGACGAGGACCTCCCGGTGTAGCCGCAGGCCGTGCGTCGCGGCCGAGGTCTCGGTCTCGACGTCGATGTTGTCCAAATACCCGTTCAGGTACGGCTCGCCGGACAGCATGATCGGCGACGGGTCGTACTCGGGGTGAATATCGCACAGCGCCAGCGTCCCGCCCGGCGCGAGTAAGCGAAAGGCCTCGCGCAGGATCTGGCGCCGCGCCGCCGCCGGCGCCTCGTGCAATAAGAAGAAGACCGACACGATATCGGCCTGCCCGCCCACCAGCCCCGTGGCCTCGGCGTTGTGGCGCCTGAATGTCACGTCGGTGCAGAAGTCGAGCGAGCCCGTGTGCGTCAGGTCTTTCGCCGCCCGTAGCATCTCCCGCGACGTGTCCACGCCTATGACCGACGCCTGGTACCGCTTTCGCAACGAGCGCGCCGTGGCGCCCGTGCCCGTCCCTAAATCAACACAGGTCTCCACCGAAGGTGACCCAACGGTCGCGCGCGCCAGGTCAACGCGGTCCCAGGCCGCGTTGCGCGTGTCGAGGCCGCCGTAGGCAAAAGCGTCGAGGGCCGCGGTGAACCTGCGGGTGATCAATGCGTGAGTTGCCGCGTCGATGGCGTAAAGTGGTGACACCGCGGTGAACGTCGGCGCCATCAGCGCGTGCACCGCGCCATTGAGCCCGACGTTGCCCCAGCCGTGGATCCGCGGGTCGGCGTAGTACTTGAGCGCGAGCTCCGGGAAGTCGGTCTCGTCCTTGTAACTTCGCTGTTCAGTCAGCTCCAACGCCGCGGGCGCAAAGGCGCAGGGCTTGGTCTTCGCCCGGTCGAGTTTCAGGACGTTGTTCTTCGCGTCCGGCGGCGTCGCGACGGCGTCCGTCGGCGGCGCGCGGATTTCTTGGGCGTTTGTTGGCGTGGCGTCAAGAGATGAAATCGACAGAGCGTGCTGCGCGTCAACCGCTGTCTTCTCGAGGGACGACGCCGCCGAGTGCACCAGAATCGGCGCTGCTTCCGTTTTGGTGTATGCGGCGACAGCGGTTCTCGTCCGGCGGTGCGCGTTCGGCCTCAGCGAGAGCGCGGTACCCAGCAGCAGTACGACGAGTGGTTTCATGCTTGCGTGCGTTCGCGTTCGCAAGGAACAATTTCAAACTGGTGCACTCGGTGCACAGGTGCGCTGGCCGCGGACGTTGAACCACGCACGCCTCGGACGCGTACTGTCCTACGCTTCCACACGCCGCCCTCCGACCGATGGGAAACGCAGCGCCATCGAAAAAACGCCGCCACGGTGGGCCGCGACCGCGCACTCGAGTAGAGTAATGGGTAACTACTTAGTATTAAACAAGCATTACAGGCAAGGAACTCGGTGACACGGGCGAGCCGCCGCGTCGTCGATCGGAGGGCGGCACGCCCAGGGCCGCGGACCGGACGAAGAGCACAAAGCCCAGCGCCAGCAACCCGGCGAGCAACCCCATGGCGCCGGCGTAGGCGCGCTCCGCGTGCAGATGCGCAAAGGCCAGATTCGCGAAGACGTGAGCCCCCGCCGCCAGCGCCTCGCACGCGCCAAAGGCCACGCCGAGCGACGGCGAAGTACCCAGGGCGCCCCGCAGGCGCGCTAATAACAGCGTCGGCAGGACTGCGTGGCCCAGCGACACGACGCCGATGCACGCCACCAGCGTACTATGCGTCACCTTCAAGCACAGCCCGCCGACGGCCAGCGCCGCGGCGCCGAGCGCCAGAGCCGTGCAGGCGTCCCGTTTATACGCCGAGGCCCGGTCCGCGAGCCGCCCCGCGTACGGCGCCAAAGCCGCGCTTAGTAATGGGACAGAAGAAGCCATGAGCCCCGCCGTCCGCACATCGTACGCGAAGCGCTGCACGAAGATGGCCGAGCTGAACTGCTCGAAGACCTTAAAGGCCGCGAAGACGGCCGCGTGCGCGCCGGCCACGAGCCAGTAGCGCTGGGAGGCGAAGAAGGGGCAGTCTGAATTCCCCTTGTGGCAGGTGGCCGTGCCCGTCGAGGCCGAGGCCGCCGCGCCCAGACTGAGCGTCTGCACCGCGAGGGCCGCGGCCAGGGGCGCCGCGACGGTGCCCGAGCGGAGGGCCAGGGGTGCTGCTGCTGCCCGCCCGGCCCAGGCGCCCAGGTTCGCGAACGCCGCCAAGACACCCTGCGCGTAGGCCTGGTCCTTCTTCCGTTCCGAGGCTATTGCTCTAGACGCCACAACCAAACAGCCGTGGCCCACGCCCAGCACGACGCCGCCGGCCAGCACCGCCGCCGGCGACCCTTGAACTAAGCCCATCGAACAAATGGCGCCGCCCAATAACGCGACAAAGGCGAAGGTCGTGGCCGCGCGCTTCGGGTGCGCGTCGAAGGCGAGGCCGCCGAGCAAGGGCGTGACCGTGGCGCCCGGCGCGCCGATCGCCGCCATGAGCGCGCCATATCTAGCCGCCCCGAGGTGCAGCAGCGGTTGCAAGGACGCCAGCGCGTTCTTGAAGCAGTGCCCGCCCACCGTCATGGCCGAGAGGCGCGCGAGGTCGCAGACGATGACCCGTCGCCGCTGCCGGGCGACGGTCACCGCCGGCAGCGACGCGTAGTCCGCTTTCGTGTCCGTCAGGCCGTGCTTCTCCGTGGGGACCGCCGGTGTCCCCGTCAGTTCGGTGGCCGGCGGCGGTCGACACATAGTGCCAAGTTGCGCAGCCTGCTCCTACAAGCCAATAATGACTTGGAATTGCAGAGCTTTAAGCGCGTCGGCGACCACCACAGAGCACTGATGTGGCTCAGGAACAATGCCACTGCAACACTGCACTCTGGTCGCAATTGGTGCTGTGCCCTCGCCTCAACACAAGCGCGTGCCCAATTCTGAAATACCCGCACGGAAAGTCGCGTCGTATACGTAGAGTTGGCCTCGTGAAACGGACGCGTCGAGCCCCGCTTGGAGTGCTAGCAGCGCCGGCTCCGCAACCCGCGCGGTAGATGCGTGCGGGTTTCTTCCAAGCTACATTAATTTTTGTGCTGATTGCTGCTATACATCACAGGCATGCGTGCGCTACCGGATGCTATTAGGCTGCATGTCGTAGACTTCTGCACCGCACGCAGCGTCGGTTTACTGGCAGTTGCGTCGCGCTCGCTGCAGCAGCTTCTAATAAAAGACGACCTGCTTTGGGGGAACCGCCTTGTTGTGCGGTGGCCCCGCGAGGGCCCGGTGCTGTGCTCGCTCCGGCCGCGGGCGACCGCGCGGCAGCTCTACCGAGCGCTCAGCACGAAGCGCGACGCGCGGACGCAAATCATGCGGCGCCCGGAGCGCGTCATCGAGCTCGATGACGACGGAGAGTACCGACAAAGCACCCGACTTGATGCGGAAGACCGGGCCAACGACAACGCCGATCGACTCGCTTTCATCTTGTGTGTCGGTCCATTCGCCGGCCTGGCCCGCTGGACGAGAACCACGCCGTACAAGATTGGCCTCCGCTGGCAGCCGCAGCCGGCTGAGTCGTGCTTCGATATGGAAGTCCCGGATGACGTACAGACGTGGACAGCGGGCGAGATTGAGGAGCGTTACGGTGATCAACTCGCTCAAACTTTACACGTCATCGATATGCAGACCCACAAGTGCGTGACAATCTTTTCGGACGGGCTGCCCGATACGATCAATGTTTGTACGCATTCGGCCTTTTCCGGGGATTTTTTAGCCGGGGACACTACAACGTATTCGGACTCATGGTACTCTTGCCGGCATAATTACATGACCCCTATCGATTCGCTTCAGGTGCGAGAACTATACAATGAAGGCCGCCTAGGGTCCGTGGATTACTCAGGTATCGAGCATTGTAATCTCGATCTGCATCTCATGCTCCGTGTCGCGTCCGGCAAGCTGCGTTTGCATGAAGGCGACGTGAGTTTTGATCATAGCGAATACCCGACGGCGTCATCGCCCCTTGCATTGCGCGAGTACGTCGTCGACACGATTGAGCAAACTCACGATGATAGCTGGCGAAGAGTTCAGAACTCGGACATCTCTAACCCGGCATCCAGTGAGCGCATCTTTTGCTTCGACGGGATATGTTACTCTACCGATGACGGGGTCGCTTTCGCCGACAACCGCCGGCGGGTTCCGGGCGGCTAGTCACGTAACTAGTAAATACAAGAACCAAAACTAAGAGACGGCGAACTAGCTAGCATCAATCGGGCCCCGTGCCCCCCAAAAGGGGGCCGTCACAGGAGCTCTTCCTAGGGACATTGCGCCTGGTCATTTGCAGTCGCCTCCATGACGCGGAAATTCGTGCCCGTTGCCAGGAGCTCGGCCAGGCACGC
>Ga0114994_10000535_pt1 | contig 25703 bp, 14 predicted proteins | sample ArcticOcean_MG_C_9_FD_87043 | JGI IMG/M metagenome (GOLD analysis project Ga0114994, IMG submission 87043) | Marine microbial communities from western Arctic Ocean - ArcticOcean_MG_CB2_152 | ecosystem: Environmental > Aquatic > Marine > Oceanic | place: Arctic Ocean: Canada Basin | collected...
AGGCCCTGGGCGTTCGTCGCGTACTCGCGGAAGAGGGCGTGGGCCGCGCCGTCGCCCTTGACGGGGTCGTGGTCTTCATCTGTTATTCGTTTGAGCGTTTTTACGATGGAGGCCGTGACGAGCAACGCGACGCCGGCCGCGGCGGACCAGGCGGCGGCTCTTAAGGATGCGGCTGGCGGGCGCTCGGCCGTGAGGCGCGATGCTAAGCGGCTCACGAAGCGGGACATCTGAGGGCTGCTCTCGTGGTCGTGTGCAGCTGCCGCGTTTCGCAGTCAGCATAGCTTTCAAGTTCACAGAGCTATTTTTGTCCGCACAAAACCCGTCAAGCGAGAGATGTGCGCGGGTTTTACCCTCTCGCAACCTAAACAAGCGCTGTCTTGCCGTGCTGCGGGCCCTAATTCGCGTCACTCAAGCTCGGGCAGTCTTTCTTCACGCCCTACGCCCGTGGACCAACTTTGTTGCTGGCCGCGCCGTGGCAAACACTACAGCCCGCCCTCGCCCGTGTGTGCTGTACGCCGTCGCCGCGCACCAGTGAAGGATACGCCGCGCGTCGCTGTAAAGGATGGGCGCGTCCCAGAGCCAGCAGGGCCCGGAGCAGGAAAACGAAGCGCCGCCGGCGCCCGCGGTGCCCCAGCCCGAGCCGCCGGTCCAGCCGATCGCGGAGCACCCCACGGCGTTCTTGATGGGCGCCGGCGCGTCGTGCGTCACGCGCGACCGCGGCGAGATTTTAGCGCTGCACGGCCAGGGCCGGTGTTTCGGGCGCGTAAGAGGTGTGGGCGGCGCGGAGGCGCAAAGGCACTGGGCGGAATTGGTACTGTCGCCCGAGGAGACGCTGTACTTGACCAAAAGAAATCTCCTCACCGTCTTCCAGGGCGACCGGGAAGTGCCCCATGCGGAACTCGAGGCGCGATACGCCAATGACGAAGCGTTCGCACGCTTAGCAACGGTCTACACGTTCTACCGCACGAAGGGCTGGGTCGTCAAGCCCGGGTTTCAGTTCGGCGCCGACTACATTTTATATAGAGGGCCCCCGGACGAGTTCCACGCGGAACACGCCGTCGTCGTATTAGATGCGGCCCAGACGACGCCCTGGTGGGTCGCCAAGACCGTGGCGCGCCTCGCGGCCGACGTGCGGAAACACCTGGTGCTGGCGCGCGTGACGGGCGACGCGGTCTTCGAGCTCATCGTGGACGACGCCTTCGCGCGGCCGGCGGACGCCCTCGCCGGGAAGCGGCGGGCCCCGGTCCAGAAGGGTGCCAAGGCCCACTCGAAGAAGCGCAAGCGCAAGTACGCGCCGGCGCCGGCCGCGGGGGCCTGACCCGCGGTGTGTAAGCTGTATCCGAAGACTGGTTGCGGCGATGGCGCAGAGGCCTAGGTGCGCATCCCATGCACGGGTTTTTATTGCGGGTTTTATTCAAAAACGCTAAGGGAATCCGGCGCAAGCAGCCGTGCTGGGCAACGACAATCACCACAGCGATCGACAGCAGCCACCGAACACCTCGATTGCGACGCTAGCGCTGCGAGCAGTGCAATACCTGACTCAATCCAGCAGCAGCAGCATCGCACCGTAGCGCTACACGCCGCCAGCGATGCGTGTGCTCCTGCTCCTGCTAGCGCACTGTGCAGCCAAGGGCACGCCCTCGAAGAAGACGAAGTACGACGTCGTGGACCGGGACGACGGCACGACCTTCGGCATTCTCATCGACGCGGGGAGCACCGGGTCGCGCGTGCACATCTACCAGTGGGAGAAGCGGGACTTTAGGACGCTGCCGCCTCCTTTGACGCTCCCGTTGACCTCAGAGCGGTGGACCGAGCGGATCCGACCGGGGCTGTCTGATTTCAACGATGATGCGGAGAAAGCGGCAAGGACGCTCGTGCCCTTGATAGAGACGGCAAAAAGGACGTTAGGCAACTACAAGCACGCCTGGTTCAGCTATCCTATTTATGTCAAAGCCACGGCCGGGATGAGAGAACTCTCCGAGAAAAAGAGGGATGCCACCATAGACGCCGTGCGTCGATTATTGAAGGACAACAACACGTGCCCCTTCGATTTCGCCAACAAGGAGCAAGCGCGCGTCATCGCGGGCGAGGAAGAGGCCGCGTACGCCTGGGTCGCCGTGAACTTCGTGGACGGCGCGCTGCTCGAGGCGACGGCCGGGCCCTTCGGCACGGCCACGCCGACGCGCGCCCGTGGTTCTATGGAGATGGGCGGGTCGTCGGCGCAAATTAGCTTCTACAAGCCGGAGCAGGATATCCTGGCCGGCTTGTTCAAGCTGCAGCTGGGCGGACGGAGCCACATCAACATCTACGCCCACTCCTTCCTCCACTACGGCCGCGTGTCCTCGCGGCGGGCCTACTGGGAGTACCTGGCGAAAAAGGCGGGCTGCTGGACCTACGACGGCGACGAGCCCCAGGCGGCGGCGTGCACCGGCGTCCGTTCAATCTCGCGTCGATGGCGTGGCTTCGTACGCTCGACGCCGGATCTGACTTCTACGCCGTCCCCACGCCATCGACGCGTCGCGCCCACAGGTTCCCTGCGTCGTCGAGGACCACTGTTTGGTCGAAAGCGACCCGCACATCAACTTGGATAAGCTCGAGAGCGTGACGGGCATCTTTGGGTTGACGCCGCCGCTGCACTTCGGCCCCGTCAATGCCAACGTTACGATCAAAGGGACCGGTCTTAGGTCTAGAGACCGCTACGCGACGTGCAAGGAGGACGTCCGCGCGGCACTATTTGATGTGCAGTTCAACCACTGGTGCGAGTACTCTCACCACGGCCAGTGCGCCTTCGCGGGCGTGTACCAGCCCTCGTTACCGACCGGCAGTGACTTCGGGAACTTTGTGTTACTGGGGAACTACGTGGATTTGTTCGCCTCCCTAGGCTTGGAGGAGACGACGAACGTGCACGGCGTGGGCGACGCGGCTTTAAGGGTTTGCGGCGACGCCGACACGCCCTTCCCGGCGCACAAGGCGCATTCATTAGCGGACGACGAGGTCTGCTTCGTGGCCGCGTACGCCTACGAGACCTTTGTCAGTGGTCATGGGTTTGATAGTAGAGTGAACTTCACCACTGTCACAGAAACGACCTATAACGGCGCCACGGTTTCGGTGGGCTGGCAATTAGGAGCCATGCTCTACGAGATCAACGCCCTGCCGTGGTCCTTCGACGCCGGGCCGAACTGCTCCGTGGCCACAGACGCCGTGGACGCGCACGGGCTGTTCCTCTACACGCGCTCGCCGCTGGGGGGCGGGTCGCTGGCGTACGCGCTCGTCGGGGCGGTGTGTGTGGCGGTCGCGCTGTTCTTGGCGTTCCGGCGGAAACAATATGGGGCTATACCGGGTAACCTTTATGTGCACGTTTCACCAAGCGAGGATGAGAGCGACTCCGGTCGCCGCGACGCTCGGGCTCCAGCCGGCGGCGCCGTCAAAGCGCTTGTTTGTAGGGTTCGGTAGGCTGCAGCCTCCGAACCCTCCGTCGCATCCTCCATCGCCTACATGGGAGGGGGCGGTCGTCACACATTCGGGCTCAAGCGCGACCCCGGACGGATTTTGGGCCAATTTTTGGCGCATGTGCCCGGGATCCGGTTGCGAGTTTTCGGGAGCGCCGGCAGCTTCCGAATTGCTGGTGGCTTCAACGGCGGCGGCGGCTTGGGCAGGTGCTTGTGCGGTTGAGGAGAAGCGAGGCTTATTTTGAGGAGTCGGCGCGGCGGCGCCGCGAAGTACCAGGACGGACGCAACGCCCATAGAAAATGCGACTGCTGCGGCGAATATCACTGTGAAGCGTCGCCTGCTCTTCGAGCCCTCCAAGGCGTCATCCAGTGATCCGTAGGTTGCCATGACTTGAGTTGCTCAATTTCTCTCATATTATAGACAAAGTGAAACTGCTTGTGTGGAGCGGGTCGCCGTCGCTGTCAATATACGCTCGAGACAGCACTCGTGTCCTCGAGCACAGGGCGCGCGTCGTGCAACTCGAGCAACTCTCCCTCAGCCTTGTTCGGCTGATGCAATTTCAGGCCGAGCGGACCGACCGCTTGGACGCCCGGGCCGCGCTCGACCTCTTCCGGACCTTCTTCGAGCTCGTGCCGCGGACGGCGTTCGCACCCTATGACGACGCGGCGCGCGCCGCGGCGGCCTGTCAGATCGCTTGCCTGAACGAGGAGGGCCGCCTCTTCGCGCGCGCTAAGAGCCACAATGGACCTGGCGCACGCGGCGACTCGTTCCGCGAGGTCGTGGCGCGCTTCGAGCGCGTGCTAAAGCAGAGCCGGGACCCGCCCCTCTCCCAGAGCGACCACCTGGCCGAGAAAAGGGCGGCGGGTCTCGCGCGGGAGCTCGCCGCGGCCCTCGCGGCCACGATGCCCGCCCCGGACCTGCCGCCGCCGCTCGAGCGGCCGCTGCGCCGCGACGTGCGGACGCAGCACCGCACGCTCGCGCAGATGGCGGCCGCGTTGACGGTTGCAACGGACATGCCTCCGGACGAGGAGAGGGACGTCCTGGTGCCGCCGCCCGGGGTCATGCTCAACGAGCGGCCGCCGAGAGGTGGACGCCGCCGAGACCCGCGGACCCGCTGGCCGCCGGTCGACAGCGACTCGTCAGACGCCGAGGACCCGCTCCGCCACCGCCGGCGGACGCCGTCCCAAGAGCTGGTCGCCGCGAATCCAAAAAAATACCTTTATTCGCCCCCCAGTAAATGTCGCATCGATCTCTTAGGACCAGTATTGAACCGAACGATACTCGAACGGCTGCATGTCGCGTTTCCGAGTTAAAAAACAGTTAGCCGGGTTTTCAAGTTCAATAATCCAAATAGACACAATGGAGTGCGCTCGGGGTCCGTACTAGTGGGGCTAGTCGCAATAAATAGCCACACGCCACACAACACAAAAACCATCCGCCGACCCCGCCCCCCCAAAGACTTACGAGGCCGATTCTTACTCCGGCCCTCACTTCTTCTTCTTGTCGCCTTTGCTCTTCTTCTCCTCGCCGGGCGGCGGCGGTGGCTTCGCGCCCGCGGCCAGTAACAAGTCCGAGAGGGAGTTGGCCAGGTCCGCTAGGGCGGTCGACGAGGCCGACGCCGCCCGGGCCGCGACTAGTACGATGGGCTTCTGGCCGGCGCCCTTGGCGTCCAGCGGGGCGCCCGCGTCCACGAGCACCTGGGCGCACGCTAAATAATCGGGCGCCTCCATACCCCGTGGGCGCTCTTGGGACGAGGGCGCCTGCAAGTGAGCGCACAGAACATGCAACGCCTGGTCGCCGTCCTTGGTCTCCACATGAATGTCCGCGCCGGCCCGTAGTAACGCCTCGCAGCACTTGGCCGCGCCCGCCTCCGCGGCGCGGTGGAGCGCCACCCGCCCCAGGTCGTCCGGGCCGCCGCCCGTCGCCGGGCAGCCCGCGTCAATAAGTAAGCGGGCGCAGGCCAGCGCGCCGGCGCCGCAGGCCGCCTGCAGGGGCGTGACCATGCCCTCAGCCGGGAGCTGCATGGCCGCTTTATGCCCCACCAGCACCTGCGCCACCAGGGTCGCGCCCCTCTCGCAGGCGAGCACCAGGGGCGTCGGCGTGCCGAGGCCGTCGCCGTCCGGCGCCGCCGCACCGCCACTCACGAGCTCCCGCACGTTTACGACGTCCTGCTCGAGCACGGCCCGCAGCAATAACTGCGTGTCGTCCATGTCCGCCACGTCCTCGAGCCGGTCGCCCCTGGAGATGCGCCGCGCGTCCACACTGCCGAGGGCGCGGCCCTTCCGGGCCGCGTTCAACATCTTTTCCTTGATGCCCCGCTTGTCGGCCATGCGCACGAAGCGCACGATCAGTTCTCCCGACGACCATCCTCTTTTGGAAGTGACGCACCGCAGGACGCAGTGGTCCTTGAGTTCTAAAGGCCTTCTGTATATGCGAGACGTGCGCTTGACGGCGTGCCCGTCGAGCGTGTAGCGCACGTTGGCCCAGGGCGTCGCACTCGTCAGCTTCATCACGAGGGTGCCGGTGAACTCGACCGTCCGGTGCTCGCGCGGCGAGCCGTCGGCGTTCCTTGGCGTCGGGACCAGGGGCTCGTCTTCCTGTGCCGGCTTGACCTCGCCCAGCACTCTGTCTGATAACACCGCGGACCGATGCCCGGTCTTCGAGCCGGCCGCCGCCTTGACCTCGCACTGGGGCGCGTCGGGCAGGCCGCGCACGGCTCCTCTAAATTCGGTGGCGTAGGTGATGATCGGCAGTTTCTTGGCCATCTTGGCCGGCGCACTCATCGGCCGCACGGATGCCACCATTTTGGGCCGCTCGATGGCCGCCGACGCCGGGCGCGACCCAGCCTGAGGCTTCTTCTTCTTCTTCTTCTTTTTCTTCTTCTTCACGCCGGCGGCCTCGTCGGCCTTCAACTGTTCCGTCTCGCGCTTGGCCTCCGCCTCGGCCTCCGCCCGCTCCACCTCGCGCCTTTTACCGGCTTCCCGCTCCGCCTGCTGGGCCTTCTTCGCCTCCGCCTCGAGCCGTCGTTTCTGGTTGTCCGCCAGAATCTCGTCGCGCGACTTCGGGTTGAAGTGGGCCCTGCGGGCCTTGATGGTCATGTGCGCCGTCTCCGGCAACTCGCCCAATTCCTCCGCCGCGATGAAGCTCAGCTGCCGGTGCGCGAAGGGGTCGAACGTGGGCGGCAGCGGCATCAAGTCGTCGGCCCGGGCTTCGCGGAAGGAGTAGTAGGCATCTAAGCGTTCCTGGATCTTGAGGGGCCGCCAGGCCTCCTCGTCGATCTCGATGATCGGGGCCATCGGCGCTCAGGGTCGCGGCGGCGTGCGTGGAGTGTCCCGGCGCGTCGACGCCGTAGTGTCCGGACGCCGCGTCGGGGCGTCGCGTCGACGCCGTCGAGGCGAGCGGGCAGTGGTCTGCTGTGGAGGCAGCCCCGTCGGCGTCGCTCGAGCGGCAGCCCGTTGCGTGCGCGGGGGCGGCGTACGGACCGGTCGGACGCGTCGAGCACGTCCTCGTCCGTGCAAGCACCCAGAGCGGAGCACAGCCCTGCTGCGGCGCTAACCGGCGCTGGTCGGGGCCGGCGCGCGGCTCGCTGGGCCGCCCCCGCGCGCCGCGCCCGGAAGGGCCCGCGGAGAGCCCGGCGGAGGCCTCGGCGGGCCCGAGACCGGATACGCGGCCCGGCGCCGGACTGCGCGAGGGACCGCTGCCCAGGCGCCTAGGGCGCCGTGTCAAGCTACTACTCTCAAGCTTTACCCCCGCCCGGAGCGCCCTCCAAGAAAAGGACCACACAACGATTAGCACCCGCGGCGCGGCCGCGCGTGCCGCGCGTCCCTTGAAACGCCCAGGCCCGTCGCGTCGAGCGTCGCCGACCGCTTCGCCCGGCAGGGCGGCAACGCACTCGCGTTGCAGTGGTGGTCCACGAGGACGGTGGTGTTCGTGAACCGGTGCCTCGCGCAACACAAATCAGAGGTCGTCCGCTTGGCCGCGCCGGAAAAGGTGGGCCGCCAACTGCGCGCGTTCCACACGGCGCTCAGGGCGTGCACTCGTAACCCGTCCGTGGCCGCGCCCTTGAAGGCCGCCCACTGCATCGCCGGCTGGCGCTGGAACGCGCGGCCGTCGCTCGGCGCGTACGTTCCCGGATCCTTGAGCTTGGCCTCCAGGTCGCTGATGTACAAATCGAGCCACTTCAGCAGAAAGCGCCGCACGGCGTCCCGCCACCGGTACAAGACCACGCCCGCGTTCAAGAGTCCGAACGCGTCCGGCGCGCCGTGCGCCTCGGCCCCCAGGAAGCCCTTGAGCGTGTGGTACTCGTGGGCCATTAGAATATCATAGGCGTCGAACACAGACATTTTCTCTGAAGCCTCGGTGGAGGCAAACAACGTGTTCAGGGAGAAGCAGGGTATGGCATCGGCGTCGAGGAACAGGGTGTCCTGGAACGGCGACGCGAGCATGGCCAAAATACCCGCTATTCGTCCGTCGATGCCCCTCGAGACTTTCTCCTCTACACCGCGGAGCTTGCCCTTTTCTCGAAGGGCGGCCCACTTCAACGCAGTGCCAGGATGGGCCGTGACGCCCTCCGCCGTCAATGAAGCAGCGTCTACACCAGCGCAGGCCCACCGCACCTTCCTTAGAACGAGGGCGCGGTCCCTACAATAATCTCTACTGGCATCATCGATGAAGAAGCGCACGCTCGCGTCGCCCAATTGCAACGCACTCAACATAGCTAAATCAACATAGTCCGGACCGCCCGTGGCGGCGTACACGGCGCCCCGCTTCTCCCGGAAGACGGACGACCCGCACCTACACATAGGTGCGTCCAAAGTGTACGCCACCAGTTTCTTCGCAGCGGCTCTGAAACGAACGCCCTCATCCGTTTGTTCAAAGGCCACCAAGAGCCCCTTGTAGATGCGCGACGCGTAGACGGACTGGACATCTTTTCGCGCTTCATACGCTGCGTGCTTGTCTTGCAACAGCACAAAGGCCGAGGCGTCGAAGCGGTAATGCGCCACGTCCCACGTCCGCTTTATAGCAGGCGCCCGGTCCACGTTGTGCGAGCCCTTGAGGCGGATGGGCGCCCCGTCGTACGAAGCCGGCACCAAGAGCCATTTTCCATCGTCACCCCCAAAAACGGGATGCGTGGCCCGGCACCTTCGGGGAAATTGTTTCCAGAGCGGCTCGCTCGTTATAGGGTTTAAACGCCAGTCCTCGGCGATGCGGTCCACGAAGCGCCCCCTCACAAAGCCGTGGTCCTTCTCTAACGCTTTGGCGATGGCTTCGGGAGGAGCGTCAAACAACTCGTCGAGATCGGCGCGCGCGAACAACGCGTCCTGTGGTAAGGTTTTGAGGTAGCGATTGGCGTCCTTGGTCTTCACGATGGCCGAAAAAGGGTCATTGTTGAAGTGGACGTTGGTACTCAGGTTTCTCTTGTTAAACACCTTCATCGACGCCCCTATGGTACTGTTCGGACAGTGCAGGACGAGGCGCGCCCACTTCGGGACGTGCAAGCGCAACCCGAGCCCAAGGTACCAGTCGAGGAAGTGTTCCAACAATTGCGCGTCCTTGCAGCTCACCCAGGCGTAGAAGCGGGTCCGCGCCACCGCGTCCGGGGGCCACCGCCGCGGGCCGCCGGCACTACCGCACGCGGGGCCCGTCGGCGGGTGGGCGAGGCGCGCGTCCCGGTCCTTGCCGCTCTTCCGCTGGGCCTTGCGGTCGCTCGACGCGCCGGTCCGCGCGCGCTCAGACGACGACGAGCGCGCGGCCGCGGCCAGACCCGCGAGGAGCAGCGCGAGGCGCCGCATCGTCCGCTACGGCCGGAGGAGCTGCCGCCCCGGCGCCGACGCAACAGCTGCCGACGAAGAGTTGCCGACCCGAGAGCTGCCGACGGGGACCGGTCCTCGTCGACGGCGTGGGGGCTACCGATGCAGGCCGCGGGAGCCGCACCAGCGGTCGAATCACGCGCGTACCGGGCTGCCGCGCAGCGTTCGATGCTGCCTGGGCCACAGGGCTGGCACAAAAGAGGGAGGCATTAATATTTTTTGGGCACGAAACCCGAATTAGATCGATTCTTTGCACCTCTCGCACCACCTCGCACGTCGGAACCGTCGGGAGGACCCGGAAGCGCCGGGCACCGCGTAGATAGACGACCGCCTTGGCGCGCTTAAAACCGCAAAAAGCGCCCAGCGCTGTGGGAGCCCCGTCGCTTTTGCAGAGAGAGAGCACTTGAGCCTGTAGCTTTGGGCTGCCCCGGCACGACGACGAGGCGCTCGACCAGTCGTGCGTGCGTGAGTTCCCACTGGTGAGGTGCCAACATGCAGAGAGACACACAACAGGAGCCTGCCCCCACGACGCGAGCGACACCCATGGCCATGGCCGGGGAGTCGACGCGAGCGACAACCATGGCCGGAGAGTACCAGGACGAGTACGCGCGCGTCGCGGAGGCGCGCGCGCCGGGCCCCGAGCAGGGCGAGGACTGCAGCGTGCCCGTCGGCTTCCTCACGTCGACGTTCGCGAACCCAGACCTCGGCTACCGCATTCCCACGAGCGCCTCGGCGCTCTTGGCCCACCGGAGTGTGGACCGAGCGCGCCAACTCACGGAGGGACCGCGGGGTCGCCAAGCGTTCAGCATGAGCGAAGTGGATCTCCGGGAGCACGCGCGGGCGAGATATCGGGTGGAGGCCGAGCGACGGAAGCACGAAGTGGCGGCCGCATTGGAACTAGAAAGGTATGAGAGAGAACACCACTTTCTGGAGGTCGACGGTGGGCGTCCACATATTGCGCCACCTGGCCGGGAGCGGCCCCATTTAGACCGCGCAGCGCAGAAGCTGAAGCTCCGTCGGCGGGCGCCCGGGGTCCCGTTCGTCGACACCGCGCCCGGACTCGTAAAAGCCGCCGACGTCAAGCCCTACCGGCCTTTGGTGAAGGAGGTCTTGCTAGTGGGCAGCTCTATCGCCGCGGGCGTGTGCAAACAACGGACGCGGGCCGTAGAAGCGTTTAAAAGAGAACGGCTGACGGAACAAAAGGCGCGCTCCAAACGGGACACGGACCTGCGAAAGGCGGAGCAGGAGCGCGACTTGTATGAATTGAGGCATCGGATTGTAAGGGGCGTCGAGGCGGAGAAGAAAATAAGTCTGAGGCAGCGCTACGTCGCGAACAAGTACCGCACGAAGGCGTCCATCGAAGCGAAGGCTCAGATGCTCAAGTGTCTACGCAACCAGTATTTGCAGGACCCTGATGGAGAGGGCCCCGAGCCGGACATCGCGTGGAAGGAGACGAAGAACGAGAGCGGCACGGTCTACGCGCGCGAGTCCGTGTGCCGCGGGGCGCCGCCGCGCGAGCCGCGGTCACTGCGCCGGGACACGCTGACGTTGCCGGACCCGCCCGGCTACCGGCGGAAGAAGCGTCCGCCACGGGAGGCGGATAGGCCTTTTGACGAGGACCCGCCGGCGCGCCCGGTCTCGGTGGCCTCGGCGGGCTTCGTGGTCCCGGAAACGACGGCGGTGGCCCTGCCGCCGATGACGATGGCGACGCCGCCGGCCTCGCGGGAGGACGCAATGCGGCCCGTTCGGCGGCCGGCCATCGTCCTGGCGGCGGCGAGCGTGCTCGAGGGCGCGAGCGTGCTCGACGAGGCGTCCTACGAGACGGAGAACCCGCGGATGTCGTTCGAGAGTAATTTGTCTAGTCTCTGAGGCACCGACGCCACCGACGCGGACGAAACCCCTGAATACGAAATAAATGTCTTAAGTCCACGAAAACTCTACATCTTGCCCGGCAGCGCGTGCGCGTTCGGGTCCGCCGGGTCCACTCCTCTGTTAACTAAAGCGGCAGCATGCCCTTCAACGGAGTCGAACCACTCGTGGCACATGGCCTCGCGCGCCGTCAGACGCTCCTGGTGGTCGTACCGGAGTAGTTTGGACACAAAGTCAATGCCTTGCGGCGTCACTAAATGTTGATTTTCGGGCGTGACGAACTTGGCCCAGGGCTTTTTGGGCTGCCGACCGATCAAACCATCAAAGTGCGGATCTAATTCCAAATCATAAGCATCTAAATAGCGAAACAGTTCTTCGGTCCCTAAAACTTTCACAATTTTGACCAACTGGTCGTAGTTGTCGTGGCCGTGGAAGAAGGGCTCCCGCCGAAAGATCATGCCCGCCACCATGCAGCCCAGGGACCACATGTCCAAGGCATAATCGTACTCCTGCAGGTCCACCAATAACTCGGGACCCTTGAAATACCGAGATGCGACCCTGACATTGTACTCGCGCCCGGCGTGGTAGAACTCCGCCAGCCCCCAATCGATGAGTCGCAGTTCCCGCTTGCCGTGGTCGATCATGACGTTGTGCGGCTTCACGTCCCGGTGCATGATGCCGTTCTGGTGGCAGCAGTCTAATGCAATAAGCAATTGATCTATGTAATAGCGGACGTCCGCATCCTGGAGCGTAGGGTACAAGACCTTAAAGTCCGACGCGTTGACGTGCTCGAAGATCAGAGAAGGGGTTTTTGATTGCGGATCCCTCACCACATCCAGGAGCTGGATGATGTTGGTTTGGCCGCACAAGTTCTGCAGGATCTTGATCTCGCGCTTGATCTTCTTTTTTTTCACGGGCTTCAAGATCTTCACGACGCACTTGCAGTCGTTGGCCACGTTCACCCCCTCGAAGACCTCGGAGTACTTGCCCCGGCCGATCTTGCGGACGACCTCGTAGTCGTCCTGCTCGCCCCAGTTCACCGTGAGCGCTTCGTAGTCCCAATAGTCTCTCGGTCTTTCGGCATTGACGTCCGGGTAGACGCGGCTGCGGGACATGCCGTCCTCCATGGCGCGAGCTTGCCGTGCAACTCGCTGCGGAGAGCGTGTGCGGCGAGCGTCTCCCGCTGCGCTCGCTTCGACGGCGTGGACTGATGGCGTGCGGCGCTCGCTCCGCTCCACAGGCAGCAGACCGCGAGTAAAGTTGGCAAAGTAGCTCGATCACCTAGGATGTGCGCGCGGGTTGCTTAAATGCAAACTCCCGGAGGCGTCAATGGCGACTCCTACCGCCCGCGAGAAGCAAACAGAGGCATGGGTCCGACGAACACAACCCGCACTCAAAAAGCAGAGGTCGCGCCGCGGCGCCGCCGCCTTGTTTTAGCTGCACCAGCCGCCGCTGCACTGTCTGCAAGCTCTCCGCATCTCTGCAGAGCTCCTGTCACCCGCAGCAAAGCGCCGCCATCGACGCCACGCGCCGCACGCCAGCAGCTCGCCGCGAAAGCATACAAATTCAGCGGAGCCGCCGGCCAGCCAAGCATAGATCACGCAACGATGGCCCAGTTCCGCGTCGCCCCGGGCAGCGAGCACGTCTTCCCGAAGGAGGCGCCCAGTTCAGGCGGGTTTGATTTCGCCCTCACGGCGCGCAATGCGCGATTGACGGCCAGTGCCGGCTCCAGCAAGGTCCCCCAGCCCATGTCCACGGGCACGACCATCTGTGGCATGGTCTATAGTGGAGGCGTCGTGCTGGGCGCGGACACGCGCGCCACGGGCGGCTCGGAGGTCGCCGACAAGAACTGCGAGAAAATCCACTACCTCGCCCCGAACATTTATTGCTGCGGCGCCGGGACGGCCGCCGACACGGAGAAGACCACGGAGCTTATCGCTTCCCAACTGGAGCTCCTGCGGCTGTCCACCGGCACGCAGTCGCGCGTCGTCGCCGCGACCACGTTACTGAAGAGGATGCTCTTCAAGTACCAGGGCGCCGTGAGCGCCGCGTTAGTTTTAGGTGGTGTGGACTGCACGGGGCCGTCGTTGTTCCAGATCTACCCCCACGGCAGTACCGCCAAGCTCCCGTACGTGACCATGGGCTCGGGGTCGCTCGCGGCCATGTCCGTCTTCGAGACCAGATATGCGGACGACATGGACGAGGCCACCGCCATTTCTGTGGTGCAGGACGCCATCCGGGCGGGCATTTTTAATGATCTAGGCAGCGGGAGCAACGTGGACATCACAATTATTAGGACGGGCGGCGAGGCGACGGTGCTGCGGGGCTACGAGACGCCCAACGACACGCAGCCGCTCCGCGACTCGTACGTGCGCCCCAAGGCCCTCATCCCCGTGCGGGCCACGGCCGTGCTCGAGACGCAGGTCACGGTGACGGAAGCGGACGCCATGGAGCTCTAGGCACAGCACAGTCTTAAGGTTCTAGGTCGTTTCGCACGAGGCGTGGGGGATCGGCGGACTGCTCCGCCGGGGCCAGCACGCCACCGCCGCATCAGAGCTCGCCCCGCTGTGCCACCCAGGCCCGCATCGCCCCGCACGCGCGCCGCGCCGCAACCCCACCGTGCCGGCACTCCTCGTCGTCCGCCGCCGAGAAGCGTCGGGCGTGGTCGAGGTACGTCCGTCTCCGACCAGAAAAGACGTCCTCGTCGTTGTACCTCTCCCTTAACGTCTCCGACGCACCTAAACTAAGCAGTTTCTCCATTAAGCGGACGTTGCGCGCGCGCGCCGCGTGGAAGAGGGGCGACCAGCCGTCCTCCGTGCGGCCGTCGACGTCGGCTCCTGCCCTCACAAGGATCTCTATCAACTCTTCGCAAATAGTCGTGGCACTGTCGTCGTGCGGCTTGCACGTCGCCGCCAGCGCGAGCGGCGACAAGGCCTTGAGCGTCCGCACGTCGGGGTCCGCCCCTCGCTCGAGTAACGCTTGTAAAACGCGCGGCCGCCGGCTCGCGACACTTTGTACCAAAGGCGTGGCGCCCGTCCGCCGCACCTCACCTAGAGCAGCGCCTTCGAAGTCGTAGCCCGCGTCCAGCAAGGCCGTGACCTGTGCGACGTCGCCCGCTCTGACCGCAGCGTCGAATTGGGGCGCGAGTCTATTCTGCTCCTCCACGGACATGCCGCCGGCCTCGATGTCAAAATTGAGCGGCACGGGCCGCTGCGGCGCCTGCACGCCCGAGTCTCGATACCCCCAGACCAGCTCTTGCCGGTCGTCGCTCCGGGTGCTTTGCAGGAGCAGGAGGAGACACATTCGTCGCGGCATCGCGCGGCCGTCGTCGGCGCCGCAGCTATGCGTTGGACAGGAGATGGTTCGGCTGCAGTGCTACTCCTGCTGCGCTTTGCATCCGAACCGCGCGGCTGCCCACCATGCTGTCTCTTTTTTGTCTCGGAGAGGCTGGAATTTGAAGCTACCTCTACAACTGGCTGCGGGCCGCCGAAGCGGGTCCAATAAGAGCCAAGAGGAGTGGCAGGACCGAAAAAAATCGTGCGTCCGGGCGATTTTAATCTCCGCGTCTCAGTCTCCGTCACCTACACGGACCTACGCCGCACAGGATCAGCACAGCCAAGGCGTCTCGTCACTACTCGCAGAGAGCGCCCAGGACACGCACGAATCGCTGCCAGCACGCCAGACCGCGGTGACAACAAAAGTGCTCAGCAAGCAGTCCCAGCCGCAGACGCCGTCACGCCCAACCATGCCCAAGTCCAAGTCCGGCGGCAGCCGCCTGCCCGCCTTCTCCAAGGGAAACTCCTCCTCGAACCCCGACCGGGTTGTGGACAAGAGCGCCAACCGCGTCAAGGCGAACAAGTCGGGCGGTTCCCTCCGAGACAAGGCCACCATCAAGCGATTGAAGCTGTACACGGGCGGCAAGGTCAAGCGCGACAAAAAAGGTGTCGTGATCGAGGGCGACCTCGCCAGGAGAGACAGGGCCGGCAACGCCGAGATCACGGGCGCCACCGGCCGGGTGCAGCCCGACCGGCGGTGGTTCGGGAACACGCGCACGATTAAACCGGAAGAATTGGACAAGTTCAGACACGAGATGCGGGAAGCGAGACGGGACCCCTTCTCCGTCGTGCTCCATAGAAAACGCGTCCCGACGTCGTTAGTCGCGGAACCCTCAGACGAAAGACCGGCCAAGGCGAAAAGGGAAGAACTCTTAGCTGCGCAGCCCTTCGAGCGGTCGGGCACCTCGCGCAAACGAGTCAAGCAACCTTCAAGTGTAGACGCCTCCGAGAACCCTCTAGCGGCTCTCGCGAAACGCGCCAAAAAGGCCACGGACGACTACGACGCCAAGTACGAAGGCGGGGCGGATACGAGGGCCCTGGCCTCCGAGCAAGCCGAAGCGTTGAAGCGAGAGGGCAAGGACTGCACGGGCCAGGACTTGTTTGCCAAGGGCCAGTCGAAAAGGATCTGGGCCGAATTGTATAAAGTCCTGGACTGCTCGGACATCGTCATCCACGTGGTGGACGCGAGAGATCCTCCGGGAACCACTTGCACGCGAGTGGTCAGTCACTTGAAGACCCAAGCGACGCACAAGCATTTGGTTTTTGTGCTGAACAAGTGCGATTTGGTCCCCAACTGGTGCGTCCGAAGGTGGATTAGCGTTTTAGGCGAGACGGCGCCTACATTAGCGTTCCGGGCGTCGACGACAAAGCCGTTCGGGAAGGGGGCCCTCATAGACGTCCTGCGCCAGTTTTCGCACCTGAAGTCCGAGAACAAGCAGATCTCGTGCGGCGTGGTGGGCTACCCGAACGTCGGGAAGAGTTCGGTCATCAACTCGTTGCGGGCGAAAGACGTGTGCAAGACGGCGCCGGTGCCCGGAGAAACGAAAATCTGGCAGTACGTGGCCCTCACGCGGCGGGTGAACCTCATCGATTCCCCCGGTGTCGTGTACAACGACGAGGGCGGGGCGGACGGCGACGCGAACGCGGTTTTGAAAGGGGTCGTCCGCGCGGAACGGTTACCGGACCCCGAGGTGTTTATCGCTCCCTTGTTACGGAGGTGCAACCCGAAGCACATCGTCCGGACCTACGACGTGCCGTTCGACGGCCTGCCTGGAAATTCGGAGGCGGACGAGGCCGTGGCGATGGACTTCTTGGATACGCTCGCGCGCAAGTCCGGCCGCCTCCGCAAGGGCGGCGAGGCGGACATCCATACCGTGGCCGTGCAGATGCTCAACGACTGGCAGCGGGGCAAGATGCCCCACTTCGTCGCGCCGCCCGAGGACCCGAATCGTCCTCCTAGAGAAGGTGCGGCGCCGGACTGGGCGGACGAGAAACCGGCGCCCAAGAAGGGCAAGGGCAAAGCGCGGGCGTCCGCGACGAATTAGTGAGTAAGGGTGTGGTATGGACTATTTTACCAGTGGGTCGTTACGCCGCGCCGGGGCAGTTGCGCTGGGCTTGTCGCTGCAACTTGTGCCTTTCCTTCTTCGCGCGTCGCCCGGAGGGCCTTCAGGAGCCGCCGCGCGTCATCCTCGCGCGCTGGCTCTAGGGCTAGCTCACGAGACGCCGTCGGCGCGGGAGAGGAGGGTTGTCCGGTGAGAACGCCGTGACGGGGTCCGAGTCGCGTAGATTCATACAGATTTACTTGGGGAGGGGGATGACATACAGAAGGTCAAAGTGGGCGTGAGGGAACGTGGGGGGGGTGAACTTGGCCCGAGCGGGGCCGTGGTGATGGCGAACGCCTAGGAGATGCTCACCGCGCGGCAGCGGCTGAGCCGGCGCTTCGCCGGCGTGCGCTGCCACTCCGTGTGGCCCGGGCGCTTCTTCTTCGAGCGCATGACAGGGGTCGGCGGCGCCGGCGCAGACTTGCACCGCCCGAGGACCGGCATTGCGAGCGGCGCCGAATTGCACCGCGCAAGGACCGGCCGCGCGAGCGGGACAAACACGGCCTCGGCTTGGTTCACCGGCGTCAGCGCGCGGCGCGGCGGCGACGGCGCCCGGGCCGGGGTGCCAGGCGCAGTGCTGAGCGCGCCGGGCGCGGCGGCGCGCGGCGCATCCGGTGTTACGTTCGGCGGGGCCACGGGCACGTCGTCCAGCGAAAGTGACGGTAGCATAGGCAGAACCGTGCCGGGTACGAGCTCAGCGAGGCGCGAGGTCGGCGCGGGGCGGCTCGGCGCGGGCGGGCAGGCCCGCGCGGTGCCTGGCGGGCGTCTGGCTGCGCCGGGCGCTGTATTTAGCATGATGCCGATAAAGGCCGACTTTCGTTTTATTACAAATTCAGTTGCTGCGGCGGCTCGTGCCCGCGTATAGGGCTCCGAGAGGCGCTGTGCGCTCCCTCCGGCGTGCGCAGGCGAGCAAGCGGCGTATTCGGCTGACCAAGAGCATCTCGCAACAGGCAGAATCTGGGCCGAGCTCCGGTGTGGCCCAGGCCCACGCACGGCTGTAGACGGGCCCTCGGAGTCCTCTGGCACGAATAGGCCCGGAGCTGGACCCGTTTGTTTGAATGAAATTTGAACGAGGGCCGCCGGACTGCGGCGCGCTGTGCGCACAGAAAGCTGCTCCCAGCGCTACGTAGCACAGGCTCGACGACGAGAGGTGAACATCTACGCGTGACGCGTGCGTCCGCCAATTCGACGGGTTTTGCAAATTGCCTCGCAAGTCAAGCATCTCCGTAATCCTACCCTACCCACGGGGCGCCAACCGGCGTCCAGCCAGTCCTTCTGTATAGCCCGTACTGGAGCGCGACGCTCCTGTAAAATCTTGAGAGCCGCCGAGCTTTGAGCACTGATTTTTTCCGACCAGGGCTTTAAACTCAGCTTTTTGCCCAAGGTTTCAGCAATCCACGGGTCGCAGGTATTAATCATGGTGTCCAACTCCAGCGATAAGGCGCAGAAGGAGTCCTCGTGGAACCCCTTCCGTCGCCGCCGGCGCAATCAATTTCCACGGCGCTCGCGTCCGCGCCATCGCCGCGACGCCTGCTAACGCCCTTACGCCGATAACGCCATCGCCGCGACGTCCGCGTCACCGGCCGATGCCCCCGCAGAGCGCCACGCGACGCACGACCGCGCCGAGCAGCAGGGCACGGGCAGCCGCCTCGCCTTGGCCACCCGCGCGGCCGGTCTGCGACTGATGGAGAAGGCGCTGGCGTCGGGGGACTTTACGAACGCGACGGCGGCGCCGCGCGTCGAGGCGGATCCGTGGGCGGGCGAGAATCTGCACTGGCGCACGAGCCGGTGGGTGCTCCGCTCGCTCGACGGTATCCTGGGCGAATGGCGCGAGCTCTACGGGGAGGTACCGCCCGAGTCATCGCTGTTATTGCGCAAGTACCGGCAACTGTACCCGCTACCCGCAGCGGCATCTGCGCGCGGGGTACGTGTGCCGCGACCGGGCGAGGGAGTGCTAGCGGATGAGACGGGCGTCGGCGTCGAGTCCGGGGCCCGACAACGCGGCAGCGGAAATGTTTCGGTCGTAGCACTACAATACTAGATGTATGTGAATGAAAAGTTAGGTTTACTCAGGTGAAATGGTCCTCCACGTCCGCCTCGTCCCTTCCATCTCTATCCATCGCCGCGAAGTTCAGGAAGTGGTAGGGCCGGTGCTTCTCGTCGTAGAACGACAGGGGCGTCGCCAGCTTCAAATCGTAGGCCATGGCCGGCGAGTGCTGCACGCCCATAAAGTTCATGTTCCAGACGTCGTCGGCCGGCGTCATGAAGAAGCCCAGGAATCGGTCGGAAAGGAGGATTTGGACCTTCTCGACCATGGTCGGAGCGAAGCCCGGCGCGTTCGTGCCGTTGCCCGCGTTCTGCTTGCCCCACTGGTACCCGGCCTCCGTGAGCTTGTACGCGGTGAGCGAACAGCTGCCGGGCGTGAAGGCGCACGTGACGACCGTCGTCTTCTCGCCGTCCCAGGCCTCGTTGGCGGTGAGGATGGCGGCGTGGGCGATGACGTCCGTCGGCGCCAGCTGGGGCAGCTCATTCGGCTGTGTGTGGAGCCAGCCCAGCGGTTCCAGGTCCTCCAGGTACTCGTGCTCCGGGAGCTTGTGCGGCAGCGTCACCTGCTGGTGGTTCCCGACCTGGGGCACTAACACAATACACCGGATTTCCTTGACGTGATCGTTGTCCGGCGGGCTCACGCCGTACAAGTAACCGGCGACCTGGGTCCTTAAATCTGCAATCGTGATGAACTTGGCCAGCACGTTCTTCGGTAGGACGTACGTGTAGCCTCTATCTTTTACATCATCAGAATTCACATATATATGGTGCGTCCTGAGGTGTAAGTTCGTCGCACTTATAGCCCGGACCCGCCAGTCCGTCTTCGAACTGAACGACTGCTGCTCGTACTGGGACGTCGTCGTGATGACCATCTCCTCCCCGTGGACGTTGGTCGTCTTGGTCGTGACCGCGGTCAGCTGGCTCTGCTCCCTGGCCTGCTTTTCGATCTCCGCGACCTGTTGGCGCTGCAAGGACGGCGGCGCGATCTCCATGCCCAGGATGACGTCCCGGATCTCGCTTTGGGTGAGGGAGGCCACGTTCACGTTGTTTTTCTTGCCGTAGTCGGCTAAAATCAAATCTTTGAGCGAGACTTCTACCCTAACCCACTGCTCGTCCGTGAGCGTGGGCCAGATGTGGTGGGGCTCCGTGACCACCGTCTTGTCCGGTCGGAGGATGACCTTCGTCCGATCCTGCGCCACGTGTAGTGCCCGTAACACCAAGATCAACCGCGAAAAGGCCGTGTAGGAACTAATGGTCTTGAGCCAGTCGTCGTATATGTTAAAGAGGACCATCTGGGGCTCCGTCGCTTTCAAAATGAGGTCCCCGAACTTCTCCACCTTCAGGCACGCCTGGAACGGTAATTGTAATTCTGACCCCTTGATCACGATGTTCGGGAAGTCCAGGAGGTGCACTTCGAGCGGGTCGAGCATGCCCTTCCGCGTCACGATAATTTGCTTCGGCTGCTCCTCCACGGGTAGCGAGCGTATCAACGCCGCGACTTCCTCGGCCGTCTTCCACTTGGCGAGTTGGCCCAGCCGCTTCTGCCCCGCCCAGACCGACGTGTGGACGATCTTCAGGAACAACTGCCCCGTCCGAGGGTTAAAGATAAAGATGGCGCCATTAATAGGTTTTGTGGTCAGGTTGCCCTCGAACGTCTTGTGGATCGTAACCCTGTGTGACGACCGGTGAGTCGCGCGCGAGACCGGTATTACTCCACGCCATCGACGCGAGGCCGAGAGAGCCCGCCCTCCAAGTTGAAGTTCAACATACGCTGAGTCGGGACCGGTAGACGTTCGTGTCGTCGACGAACCAGATGATCTGATTGCTGAACAACTCGCCGTAGTTCTGCGAACTGAGGTAGGGCTCCGTAGGCTCGGACGAATACAGTTGCAAACCCTTCCGGATTCTTTCGCGAAGGACATACAATGCCGGATTCGCCTTCACGATCTTCGCCATGGCCTGCTGAATGAGCGGCTTGCAGCCCGGGAACCAGGCGCCGTAGCCGCTGTAGAGGTTGTAGGCGAGGTCGATGGCGATCAGAGCGCCCGTCGGCGAGGGGTAGATGGACATGTTGTCCGTCGTGTAGTCCAAGAATTTCGCTCTGCTGTATCGCTCGACGTCGTGCGAGTCAAAGTCGCCCCAGCGGAGTTGGATGTCGAGCCAGTATTTCGAGGTGGTCGTGCCGTCATACGCGTCTTTGGTGTCGTGTAAGAGTGAAGGTTTGGCCACTTGCCACTTGTACGCGGCAAATAAGAGTATATCAGCACAGCTCGAGTTCATCTTGTACGATTTTCTAGGGTGGATGGTCTCCTTCTGCACGTTTTCCACCTCTAAAGCATCTAGTTCTTGGTCGAAGACTTGGCACAAATCCATGGTGACCGACTCGTGGATTTTCTGCCAGAGGTGCGCCCGGAAGATCTGAATTAAAGATATTTTGAGAGTGGGAATCTTGCCGTGCATGAAGATGCCCGTGAGATCTAGTTGGACCTGGAAGCCGACGTACACATTCGCCCTGTTTATAGTAGGACTCCACCACAACGTGAACCGCCGATTGGGAATCTGGTTCAACCCGCTCCGCTGGGCGTTCGTCAGCTTCTTGTACTTCATGGACTCTTCAAAACCGGAAGCTTTCTCCCAGAACAAGCCCTCCCAGGTCGGGAAGTACGTGCCCTTGAAGAGCGTGTGTTCGAGTATACCTTCCACGCCGCCCAAGGCCTGGATCATATCCGTCCGGTAATTATTTAAATTCCACAGCTTGCCATCGTGTCTTTGATGCGTCCACCAGAAGGGGTTTTGTCTTAAAACTTGATACTGCTTGAAGTCCGTGCGGCAGCGCCAGCCCTTGTCGTACGCCAGGGTATGCCGGTCCTTCTGGAATAACGTGTTGATGCGCGGGATGCCGCGATCCCAACTATCCTCTAAATCCTCGAGGGTCAAGCGCCGGTTCTGCGCGTTCGCTTCCTGCCGTTTCAGCGCGTACTCCGCCCACACGCGCTGGCTATCCACAAATTCAGATTCCCAGGGCTGCATGTACCGAAAGAGGTTCGGGATGATCTGGTCCTCTTCGTGCGACATGCCGCTCCTAAAATGCGTCACGCCCTGGTCCGTTTGTTTGGAGTACCGCAAGTCCGACTGCGGAATCAGGACGTGGCCCATGCTCAGCATGCCCAGGCCCCCCAGTTCTTTCGGCGTGTAAAACACGACGGGCGGGAAGCGCGACGGCATCTTACTGTTCAGGCCGATCTTGATCCGCGTCTGAATTTTATTTTCGCACTTCACTAGTAAATCAAGCATTTCTTGGGTGTTGACCACGGCCTCCCGAAAATAGGTCATCAATCCTATAAGGGCCGTGTTCCACTTGTTGGCGATCTTGGTAAAGGTCGTACTCCCCGAGGACATCAAAACCTGCCTCACCCGATTCTCGAACGTCCGCAGACTTTGCTCGTCCACCCGTAAAAACGCCTGCGCCGTCATCTCCTTCGTGCTTTCATTCTGTAAGTTCCACACGCCGTCGCGATGCGTCAACTGCTCCAGGTGCATCCGACACTTCGGCTTCACGCGCACTTCGAAGCCGGACATGTTAAACAGCAAATTCGGGTTGTCCTTGGAATAGACGCTGACAAATGAGTTCTCCCACTCGCAAGTCGTTAAGGCGCGCGGTAAGCGGTTCTTCACGTCCCAGAAGACCGCTCGTCCCAAGTTCACGTCGTGCTTCATCAACCGCATGCGCTGATCTCTCGGCCAGCACTTCTTGTTGTTGTAGCCCACGACGTTCTCGTTGTTCGGGTCCGGGTGCTCCGTTAAATATCGTTGGATGAGATCGCGCGCATCCTCCGCATCAAAACGCATGAGGAAGTACACCTGGTCCACGTATCTCGTATAGAGTCGAATCGGGTGCCGCGTCTCCGTCTCCACGTCCTTGAAGCACAGGTACTCGTTGGGGAGTTGCGGCGGCCCGGCGATCTCCGACGCGCGCGTGAGACCCAGCAAGAGCAAATCCAAAACTAAGCCGTAGAACTGGAACACGAAGGAGGCGAACTGCAGGCCCCGTACCAATCCATAAGAATTCGTGTGCATCATATCTTTATAAGCGCACGCGACGTTGTTCTTCGAGGTAATGTAGTCCGCGATATTGTGGTCCACGACCAACCGCATCAAGCGATTCAACAGCGTCAAGTCGATCTTTTCGTAGACTTTTTCCAACTTCGACTCGAGCATGACGACGCACTCGCCGCGCTCCGTCGCCCAGACGTCCTCTAAATTGTTCACTCCTTGAGACCACTTGTACACTAAGAGAGGAGGCGGCTCGGAGTCCGCGGGTTTAATCCAGTTGGGAAATAAATGTCTCTTGTCCGCCTCGTACCATAGATATTGGTCCAGGTAGGCGTCCGTGATCTTCTCCAGGGGTTCGATTTCGTAGACCGGGATGAGATGCGAATACAGGTCCATGAACTGCACGCCCACCTCCTTGAAGGCTCTCTGGGTTAGGAGGTGGCGTTTCACTCGACTTAAAGCCTCGTGCGGGTTGTCGTAGGCCTGTTCTATGAGTCCCAATTCCTCCCTTTGGTTTTGGTTCAGGCGAGAATTGATGCCGTAGTTCTCCTTCAGGCGCTCCAACGCCAAGATCAGTAATTTCGTGTCGTGTTTATACGACAAGGGAGGAAACGGGATCGGCGAGAACTTCCGCGATTCCAACCAGTGCACGGTGGTAGTGTAGATGGCCACGGCCTCTTCCGCACTCACGTAGGGACCGTCCTTCAGGTAATTATGTTGCCGCTCCTGCTCGGCCTTGAGCCATAAGCGCGTCAACCGGCCCAGGTTCTTCTTACAGACGGTCTTATCGACCGTGGCGCCGCGCTTAATCCGTTCGCGGTTGTAGTGGGCGATGTTCGTCCACCAGTCCGCTTTCGCTTTCACGTACCGCAAAATCATGTTTTCGATCGGCGCCGGCAAACCAGGAACCTTCCAGGGAATGTTCGCCTTCCAGCAGCGCCAGGCCTCACTCAGATGTTGGAGAATAGTTCTCGACTTGTTGGCCTTCACGCCCTCGGGCATCATGTCCAGGATGTCGTGCATCACGGCCGCCCGCAACTCTAGATCGAAGTGGGACTCGACCCTTTGCTTGGTCACGGTCTTCGCGATGCCTTTAGAATGTCTTCCTTCAAACTGCCTCGCTAATAAATTGCCGAGCCACCTTTCGAGCAAAGGCACGATGCCTCTCAAAAAGAACAACCAGACCCGCCACCCGGGCGCCCAGAACCCACACCCAGGCCCTTTCCCGACGGGCCCCGTATTAAAGCGATAATAAATCAAGTGCTTCAGGTCCTTGCACATCCGCACCTGGCGCATCAAGCGGTACTTATAGCGGTACATGCCGGTCAGTTGCCCGACGTGCGCAAAAATGTACTGCAAGCCGTCCGCTAACTGGAACGCGTCCACGTTGCCCAGGCGGTACTGGACCACGCTGTCCACCACCAACTTCGTGAGGCGCAGGATTTCCCTTGTCAAGTGGAACGCGTTGCCGAAGCGCGACTTCTTTCTCTCTTTAGTAGTTAGCGTCTTCACGGGTTTTAAGTTGAAGTTGTAGTCCAAGTGCAGGTAGTTCAGGTTCTTCCGGTGGATGAGTAAGTTGAGCATGTTGTAACCCTGTCGACACACTTGCAGCCCGACCTCGACCCAGTCTAATTCGGTGCTCTGGAAGAACTTCGTCGCCTTGAGGGAGCGGAATAAATGCTTTCTATTCAAAGCTTTCGGCTTCTTCTTGTGGAGTTCATTAAGGACCCAGCACTTCAATAATTTCTGATAGGACACGCGGACCTTGACCGGGTGGTCCGCGGGGCACCTTTCTCTGAACCAGGCGTTCACTAATGGCACGTCGAAGGCTCTTCTAGTTCGTCCCCGCCTCAAGTTGAAGGGTCGCGGCGCGAAGTACAAGGCGATGCCGCCCGCGGTGGCGTCCGTATAAAGAGTTCTCTCACTCAACAAAGGCACGAGACCCGGGAGAGTAAAGGCGTCCTCCTCAATCACTTCTTTCACAGCTTTCGAGCGAAAGGCACTAATGGGATTCACGACCGGGTCGAAGTAAAAGGCCGGGAGGTCCGGGTCGTCGGGCTTCACAAAGTACAGGGGCGGGTGGTGGTACGGCGCCAACGCGACGTTTCTAGGCCGCGACGTATACAGGTAGGGGAACTGCACCTTGTACTCGGTCCGGATCTGGTGCCGGATGACAATTTTATTTATATCATTGAACTCGTTCCAGTCGTCTTCGTCCACGTCGTTGTCCCGAAACAGGGGTTCGAACTTGGGGCCGCCCGGGATCGCCAGGTTCAGCGCCTTGGCCGTGAAGAAGCTCCGCTGGTCGAACAGGTGGAAATAATTCGGGTCGAGCAGGTCGCTGACCAGCTGGCCGGCCAGGCGGTACAACGTGGACATGATGGGCACGGTCAACGTCCACTTCTTATAAGAGGAACCATTGACGTGGTCACCTTCGAACTCGAGCGGCTTCGCATCATAAAACCACTCGCAGACCGCGCTATCGTCTTCCGCGTCGAGCTCCATGGCGATGGGTTCCAGGGGCTCCACGTCCAGCACGTTATCGCCATAATCGAGCGGCGGCTCCTCGTCGTCAAAGGGCGGAAAGCGCATCCGCTTGAAGTGCCGCCGATCCCTCTTCTCCCGCCGCATCATGATCCACATGGACCCCCACTGGGCCGTGTAGACTGGCTCTATGACCTTGGGGACTTCGTTCACGAACGATATAGCGCCCGTCACGTGGTATAAAACTTTCACGTTCCGCACCTGCTCCCACGGCATCGGCAGGTTCTCGAGTAATTTGTAGACCGCGTGCGGGACGTACTTCAAGGCACCGAGATAGACCCGCTTGTCCGCCTTGAACTTCTTGGAGGACATGTCGCCGTGGTCCTTTACGATCTTGCGCACGTGTTCACTCGGCATGTCCTCCTTGTACGTGTCCACGAAGCCGTAGCGCCGCTTCTGGCCGAAGCGCCGCGCTTGCAGGTTGGCCCACTTCCTCGCTTTTTCCAGGAGGGGGTCCTTCCTGGGTCTTCGTGCGGGGGGCGGCGGCGGCGGCG
>Ga0114994_10000536_pt1 | contig 25665 bp, 19 predicted proteins | sample ArcticOcean_MG_C_9_FD_87043 | JGI IMG/M metagenome (GOLD analysis project Ga0114994, IMG submission 87043) | Marine microbial communities from western Arctic Ocean - ArcticOcean_MG_CB2_152 | ecosystem: Environmental > Aquatic > Marine > Oceanic | place: Arctic Ocean: Canada Basin | collected...
CCGTCGTCGACGCTGGCGTAGGTTTAGGCGTAGGCCGCGCCGTCGTCGGCGCTGGCGTAGGTTTAGGCGTAGGCCGCGCCGTCGTCGGCGCTGGCGTAGGTTTAGGCGTAGGTCGCGCCGTCGTCGGCGCTGGCGTAGGTTTAGGCGTAGGCCGCGCCGTCGTCGGCGCTGGCGTAGGTTTAGGCGTAGGCCGCGCCGTCGTCGGCGCTGGCGTAGGTTTAGGCGTAGGTCTCAGCGTCGGCGCTGTCGTAGGTCTAAGCGTCGGCCTGGGCGTTGGGACCGCCGTAGGCCGCAATGTCGGCGCTGCCGTCGGCCTTGGCGTCGGGTCAGCGGTAGGTGGCGGCGTCTCGGACGTCGGTACAGGCACCGGCGTCGGCGTCGGCGGTGGCGACGGCTGGTCACTCGGCCTAGGCGTAGGCCGCGGCGTCGGCTCGGAGGTTGGGTCCGATGTCGGTCGCGGCGCCGGGACAGGCGTGGGTCCAGGAGTCGGCAAGAGCGTCGCCCTAGGCGTCGGTCCGGGCGTCGGCGCATGCGTTGGGCGTGGCGTCGGTGCGGGTGACGGCCGCGCCGTCGGCACCGCCGTCGGCGCCGGGCTCGGCGCGCCGGTCGGAGGGCCGGTCGGAGACGGCGTAGGCCGCACCGTAGGCGCGGGCGTCGGCCTAGGCGTAGGCGCTGCCGTCGGACCAAGCGTCGGTGTAGTCAGCACAGACGTCGGCGCACATGCCAGTCCTTGACTCGCTGTCGAGATAGCAAAGGTCTGAGTCGGCGCGCTGCACGAAACATCCGTGCCGCCGCCCCAGTTATTGTTGCCTATGCATGGCCGCATGATGATCTCCGACGTACCAACTAGTTCGCAGATGCAGATCCCATTGCCACCACCGGCATGGATCTCCAAGCTGTCGCCGCAGCGGCCAAACGCCCAGATGATGTCGTCGCAAGAAAGGGAGTAATCATCAAAACCTGGGGCGGACAACGGCGTCCAATCGCGTATGTAAGCAGTGATGGCCGCCGCCTGGATCGGGTCTGTGCACGCGACCTCGGCGCCATTCGCCGTCATGGTGATGGACGACTCGGTACCAGTAAGGCTCGCGCGCCACGCATTGTACGAAGTGCACACGGGGCCGGACGCGCTGATCGTGCCGGACGTCATCACCTGCTCCCAACCAGGACTGAGCGTAGCTTGGCAAGGCGTCGGCGTCAGCGTCGGCGCGAGCGTCGGCGCCGCCGTCGGTGCCGACGAACAGATGTCCACGGAGTCCCAGGTGGCGTTATCTGCGTTAGCGTCGGCATACGCCCCGATGTACACGTACAGTGGTGGTACGGACGCGCCAATTTCGTCATCTGTACCGGACACGCTAACTTCGTCACCTGTATCTTGGTTCTCGGTGAGACTTAGATCGCCGCACGTCCCGGCGGTGTCCCGAAACGTCACCATCGAGTCGTTGACCGTGATCTCGATGTCGTAGGTCTGCAATGACGAACAAGGGGTGGAAACGCTCCGGGTCTGGCCGTAGATGGTCCGAGTATTGCAGTTCCACACGAACGTGACAGTCCCATCGAGAGTGGTCCACGAGTCGCCCGAATCAGAGCTCTCGGTGGACACCTTGATGTAGTGGTTCGAACATTCCTCAGTCTTCTCGAGCGAAGCGCTGATCGTCAGAGGCGCCATGAAAGTATCAGTAGTGCGAATGTGCGCGCCGTTTCCAGCGCTTCTACAGATCAACGTCCCGTTGCCGCTGAGCACGCACTCGCCGTCGCCGCCGGCGGGGTAAGTCCACTGCGGGCCGAGAACGGTACCGTCGAAACTGTCCGAGAGGCAGCGTTTTGTCGGCGCTAGTGTCGTCGTTGGCGTCAGCGTCGGCCAGCCGTGCGAGGTCGTCGTCGACGTCGTCGGCGCGGGCGTCGGCGTACGGTAATTGTTTGTGCTGCAGAGGTAGTCGGAGAAGCACTCTTTGCAGCCATAATCGTTGAATCGGAAACCGATGTCGTTGTCCCAACCCCTGCGGGTCGTCAGCCAGCAGCCCGCCGTGTAGTCGCCGTTTGGCTCGGAGTACAATGTCTCCCGCAGAAACCACGACTTCCCCGCGACGCTCGTCCAGGGGACGCGGCCCGTGCTGTTCGCCACCCACACGTCGTAGGCGTCGGAGTTCATCACCACGTCCCTGCAGCCACCGCAGCCGTCCTCCTCGCGGTACACGCCGACGAGATATGTGAACTTCGCCTCGACGGCGTCGCGGACCGCCTTGGCGTGCTCGTAGCTCCGCGGGACCCATATTTCGAAGCCGTCCGGGCAGGAGGTGTCAGTGTCGTACCGGCAGGTCTCAAGACCATCCTTCACTTCGAGAGCGTCTACAACTTCACCGTCGGGGAGCTCGACGCAGTGGAGCGTGCGGCCGCCGCGGCTGAAAGAGCCGGGGCCACCGCTGCAGATACTTTCCGTCGGTGCTGTCGGTGCGGGTGACGCCGTCTGCGCAAGCGTAGGTCCCGGCGTCGGCTGCGAAGTCGGCCGAGGACTCGGCACCGGCGTGGGCGCGTCGCTGCACTATCACGCCCACATTTTTGGCTGGCGCAACCCGCACCACATTTCCAGAGTCCACGCCTCCCTACGCGTCTCCAGCCATCAATCGAAACCAACAAACGTATCGGATCAAAAAGTCCGATAGGTATCCAAAACTGTTTTCCACTAGGTATTACTAAATCACAAGCCCCTCCGGGCAAGGTGGGCAGCTACCCGTCCCGCCCCCGCTTCCGCGCCAGGCGCAGGCCCACGCGCCCGCGCCGCTCGTCCACGTCCACGACCGCCACGTCCACGCGCGCGCCGAGCGCGACGCCGTCCTGCGCCCCGTACTGCGACGCGTGCAGCAGGCCGTCCACGCCGACGCCGATGTCCACGAAGGCTCCAAACGGCGCCACGTTCCGCACCGTGCCCGCGAAGGTCTGGCCCGCGGCGCAGTCTTTCAACGTCTTGGGCGCGCCCCGCTCCAACACGGTCGGCGGCGCGAGGACGGAGCGCGCGTCGCCGGCGAGACACGGGTCGCAGAGGAGCGCCACCAGCGGCGACGCCGGGAGCCGCCGGAGCTTCTCTATGTTTTGTTGGCCCAGGCCGCCGCCGCGCGTCGCGGCGCGCGTGATCTCGCCCTTAGATACCCCGGCCGTTCGTAACACCCGCCAGGCCTCTGCATAATCGTCCGGGTGCACGCGCGTCGCGTCCAGCGCCTCCTTGGACTGGGCCACTCTTAAAAATCCCGCGATGTTCCCGAACGTCTTCGGCCCGAGGCCCTTGACCCGTTTTAGGTCGCCCCGCGACGCGAAGGGCCGCGCCGCCAGGACCGCCTTGGCTAACGTGCTATTCAGGCCGGCTATGGACTCCAGGAGCTGCAGAGACGCGGCGTTCGCGTCCACACCTACACAACTGACGGCGTCTTCGACCGCGCCGTCCAGGGCTCGCCTTAACTGTTTGGCGTCGAGGTCGTGCTGGTAGCTGCCGACGCCCAACGTTTTGGGATCCAGCTTCACGTATTCGCCGAGCGGATCTAATAGGCGCCGCGCTAAGGACGCCGCGCCGCGCGCCGCCAGCGGCACGTGGGCCCCGAACTCCTTCTCCGCGCCGTCAGATGCTGAATAAACAGACGCACCGCATTCGCGCACGACCGCCCGCGGCGCGTCGCGCAGTTTGCGGGACGCCGCGACTAAGCGTTGTGCACCCCTGCTATTGGTGCCGTCGCCGATGGCCACGCAGGTAATGGCGTGGTGTTCGAGGAACGCGTCGAGGCGCTTGGACGCCTTTCCCATGTCTTGATCCTCGCCCGGCGCGTCTACTACGAAATGCGCCACGAGCGCCCCGTCCTCGCTTTTGACGACGGCGCACTTGTGGCCGTGCCGGAAGCCCGGGTCTAGCGCGAGCACGGCGCCCTTGTCGATCAATGGCGGCGCCTGCTCCAGTAGTTTCCGCACGTTGGCCGCGAAGCAAGAAACAGCCTCGTCCTTGGCCTGAACTAAGCCGTCCCTTTTCGCCTCCCGCCGGCCTCGTGGTTTTAACAGGCGCGTCCAGGCGTCCTTGAGCGCGGGTTCGGCGAACTTTGACCGCAAATTCAACGCCTGGGCGAGCTCCCGGACCGCCTCGCGGTCGTCGCCGCCCGGGTCGATCGTCAAAGCGAGGGCCTTCGCCTTCGAGGCGCGCTCGAGGGCCAGCCACGAGTGGCCCGGGACGCGACCCACGGGCCGGGACCAGCCCTCGTAGAAGCGGTACTCCTGGTTCGGCTCCTTGCCCTTCTTCGACGAGAGCGTGCCGCGGCGGAAGCGGCGGTGCGTCGCCCCGCGCGCGCGGGGGTCCTTGGCCACGGCGTCGGCCAGCACGAGCAGGACCGCGGCGCGCTGCGCCGGGGTCAACTGCCACGGCTCCTCGCCCCGCGCCAGGAGCGCGGCGACGACGCGGTCGGCGGCCTGCGTTGCGCGACCGGTCTCGCGAAGGCGGCGCTGATCGTACGCGGCCGCCTCGACGCCATCGAGTCTCGAGACGACCGATGGTTCTCGTCAACTCCACGCCATCGAGCAGAGTCGCGTCGATGGCGCGTCCAGGGCAATTGAAGGACCTCCGACGCCGCCTCGCGCGGGAAAGTCCTGCCGCGCGCGGGCCGCCTTGCTGCACTTCGCCGGGCCCTTGAAGGGCGCGTAGGCGTCGTCCAGCGCCTGCAGGCTCCCCGCGGCCCGCGCGGCCCGCAGCGCCTCGGGCGACGCGTTTGCTTCCCTCATCGCCACCAGTACCTTCTCCCGCTTCGCCTCGAGCGCGGCCGCGCCGTGCAAGGCGTCGAGGATGGCGCGCAGGGCGCACGGCGCGAGGTGCTGCGTCTCCTCGGCCCGGTAGCGCGCCACGAAGGGCACCGTGCGCTGCTCGTCCACGAGCAGCCGGCGGACCGCGGCGATGGTCGGTTCCTGGACGCGGTGGGTCCGCGCGAGGGCGCTCGTGAGGGCGCCGCTCCCGACGTCCGTGCGGCGCTTCTTCGGCGGCGGTCGGTCGTCGCCGGTGAGGTCGATCATTTTGTAATCTGATAATGCTGCCGGAGAGCTGAGGTGCTTACGTGCAAATGAAACGGATGGTGTGCGGCGAAGGAGTGAGCTGGCGTACGTGCAGCGAATGAGATGACGAATGCGTATCATACAGAGTGGTCAATATGGCGGCGCACGGCGTACGCGGCTGTGTCGAGGTTAGCTGCGCGGGTTTTACGTACGGGTTTTATTGACTACATCCGTACACGTGTGCTTAGCCCCGCTCCCTAGAGGCTGTCCCCGTACACGCCCGCCAGGTTCGCCGAGCCGCGCTGCGCGACCGGCACCTTCGACTTGGCCACGGATCGCTTGGACTTGCGCGTGCCGGACGCCGTCGCGGGCGCCTTCACCGTCTTGGCGGCCGGTTTCGCCGCGGTTTTTTTGGCCTTGGCGGCGGGCTTGGCGGCCTTCTTCGGCGACCTCTTGGCGGCCGGCTTCGGTGACTTCTTGGCGGCCGGCTTCGGTGACTTCTTGGCGACCTTCGGGGATTTGGCCTTGGCCGCCGGCTTGGCGGCCTTGGTGGCCTTCTTCGGCGATTTCTTGGCGACCTTCGGGGATTTGGCCTTCGCGGCCGGCTTGGCGGCTTTCTTCGGCGACTTCTTGGCGGCCGGCTTCGGCTTTGGCGGCGATTTCTTGACGGCCTTGGGCGACTTCTTCGCGGCGGCGGGCTTGGCCGCGGGCCTGGGGCTCTTCTTGGGCGTCGCCTGTGTGGGGACCGTCGGGAGCCCGCGCCGTCGACGCGCCGTCGGCTCGATGGCGTCTGGGTAGACGCCATGCGCGTCTCTCGAAGTACAGACGCCGGAACGCACCTTCTTGGGCGCCGGCTTCTTGGGGCTCTTCTTGGCCGACGCCACCTCCTTGGGCGACTTGGCCTTGGACGCGGGCCTGCGATCGTGAGAGCGTCTGGCGGTTTCTAATAGCAAACGCGACGCGCATGTGCGGCGGGCGCGCCAAGCCGTGCGGCGCGCTGCGACGATCGTTTCGGAAGCGGCCGCGGCGCGCGGTACCGCTGGGGCGCTCAGTTCTGATACCCTGTTCGCGCGGCGCTGACGATATAACAAAATACGCCGCTCGCGTTACTTGGCCGGCGCCTTTCTTTTGGCCGGGGCCTTGCCGGCGGGCTTCCTCGGTGATTTCTTAGCCATAATTGCTGCTCAGGGTGGCTGTGGTGAGCGCTAATCAAGCAACAGTGGCGCATCTGAGTGCGTTGCACGGGTTTTACGCACGGGTATTTTCACCCAGCTGCATGCATGCCCTCTAGCGGCTCAGGTAAGCGGCCACGCGATTCTAACGCAACAGAAACAAGCAATCACTCCGAGCTGACCAGTGCTCGTGGCATCTCTGCATCTCTGCGGCGTGCTCTGCGACTTGCCTCTCCACAGCTGCACCTGGCAGCAACCCGAGCGCCGCAGCGATCGGCAAGGGACGATGGCCGCGAGAGCCCTCGCGGCCTACACGGAGCTCTCCACGAAGCGCCCCTTCAGTACGGCCTTCGGGAGCTGCGCCGGCAAAGGTGTATTGGCGGACACGATCAGCCAGCGCCTCGTGGAGGGGAAAGCGGAGCACGACTGGCGGCGTACCGCGGTGTTTGCCTTTTACGGCGGGTGGTACTGCGGCTGGTTCCAGCACGCTTTGTATAATGTGGGCTACGCTAGATTGTTCGGCCTGGAGACGTCCCTAAGGGTCGCACTGCAGAAGGTCGCGTTCGACTCTGTGGTCCACGTTCCTCTGGTGTGCTTTCCCGTGTACTACGCCTACAAGGGCGCTTTGTATGATGGCATTGGTGTCACGGGCGGGCTTGAGCGGTACACGCACGAGTGGACGGACATCTGCTCCAAGTACTACATGGTCTGGGTGCCGGCGAATTTACTGGTGTTCACGGTCGTGCCCATCCCGCTCCGCATCGGCTTCATCGCCTGCACGTCGCTCGGCTGGCTCACGATCTCGTCCTTCCTCACGCACCGGCACTAGCCTAGCCTAATGTTGTTTTGTTAAGTTCGGTCTTCCCGAGACGCGCCGTCGATGGCGTTTTGACGCGTGCGTGACGTTTTCATTAATGACGGGTTTTTTACCCGGCCGCTTTGCAACTTTTTGCTCAAGCCTGTGCACGACGCGCGTATATTTGGGGTGCGCGCGGACGGAGGGATGATCCTCGCGCTCATCTCGCTGGCCGTGGCGTTCTACGTGTTCGTTTTCTTTTGGCTCTTCGGCATCGATGCAGGGCGGTAGGGTCACTAACCCCCCCTCCTGTGTTGATATTGATAAATGAATAAATTACAAATCTCGATAGATAAAGAAGATAAAGAAGATAAAGAAGATAAAGATAGAGTTAGTCTGCTAATTCGGCTGCTGCGTGCCCCCGAAGACGACCCACGCCAACAAACTCTTGGAGCCCAACGAGAGGAAGACGTAGCCCAGCTCGCCGTACCGGTAGTCGGCCCACCGTCCAATTCTCTTGTACTGCAGCACCATGTTCACGGGGAAGGTATTAAAAAAGACCAGGTAGGACACGAACACGCCGTAGACGAAGCCCGGGACCTTGTCATAATTCCCTCCGCCCAGGAAATACATCAAAACAACGACCCAGGGCACGAGGCCTGCAAGGCAGCCGCACCAAAAAGGCGTCCAGTCAACATCGCGCGTGTACTGGTTCAACACTTCCATCAACAATCCAAACAGGTTCATGCTCGCATTTACAGCAACGAGGAGCAGTAGCGACGCGACGTCCTGGCAGCCGAAGAGCATCGCGATGAGGCAGATCATGAGCGACGAGGAGAGAGCGTACTCGTACCACCTCAGGCGATTGATGCCCTTGCGTATGTCGGCGCAGTAGGTCTCGAAGTAAAACGGAGACACGACGAGCAAATGGGCCAGCGCCGAGAGGAACAGGAAGATCGAGACGACGGGCCCGATGGGCACCGAGCCGACGTCCCTCAGATGTGTCACGAGCCTCCGCTGGTCCTCGTCGTAGTCTTGGAAGGCCGTCGTGAGCTCGAGCCGGAAGTCTACGTGATACACCGTGACACGTCGCATCGATGGCGTGGCGCTCGACGCCATGAACGCGACCCCGGAACGAAGGCCCAAGACACTGCGCCCGCACCACGGATGCGGGGTACGAGCTGCGACGCGAGTAACATCAAAATAGCTTGGAGCAGGTGCACCAGGCCCGCGCGCAGGTTCCACTTCTTCAGCGCCTCGAAGGAGATGGCGCTCTCCGGCATCGTCCGCGACGCAGCCCGCATGCTGTGCACTAACGTAGCAAGCACGATTGGATTGATGTCATGGCCCAGAACCCAAACCCATTTTTTAAAATGCAGTCCGGTTCGGGGGGGCACATGGCTCTAGGCAAGTCCCGCACCCTTCGCTTCGAGCCGTCCCTCGCTCTAGCCCCCATGGCTCCCGTGCGGGTTTACACTCTCAGCGCCGGCTCGGCGCCTCACTGAGTGTGGGTGGCGTCTGCGCGAGAGCTGTGTGCTGCGCCGCAAGGACAGGCTCCTCGCACCCGGTTGCAAAACTGCAGACCAGTATAGGCAGCCCTGCACCAATCACCAGGGCAGCGGACGACGATGGGCGCCGGCGCGTCCGCGCCGCGCGAGCTGCAGGTGGAGGTCGACCAGCTGACCAAGGAGCGCGACGAGCTGCGATTCGAGCTCGCGGCCACGCGCCGCAAGCTGGACGAGGCCGCGCCGCATCCGCCCAAACGCGAGCGGAGCGGCTGCATCTCGCCCACGCGCGCCCACCGCATCTCCGCGACGTTTGAGCTGGGCAGCCCCCAGGCGAAGTACCGGGGGCTGCCCGAGCCCGCGTCGGATACCGACTCGCCCGCGCGCGTGTCGCTGCACGGCGAGCGCATGTTTGGGGCGGCCTCGCGCATTGGAAGAGTGGTCGACGTGCGGCGGTTCTCGGACGACGTCGCGGCGTATGACGTGCAAGTCGTGCCCAAAGAAGAGAGAGTCCGGGACGTGCTGTGGAAGGCCGTCACCTCCGTGGCGCTGTTCCGCGGGCTAGAGCAGGCCCACAGGAAGACGCTCACGGCGCCCTTCGCCAAGTTGCATTGTAACGCCGGCGACGTGGTGGTCCGGGAGGGCGAACTAGGCGACCGGTACTATGTGGTGGAGAAAGGTGAAGTCAGAGTGTTTCACGAACGAAAGCGGGGGCCGCCTGTCTTAAAGCAGTTGTGCGACCTGGATCTGGGCGAGACGTCGAGCGACTTTGGGGTGTATACCAAAGCGATCGCGGCCGGGGCGGGGTTCGGGGAACTCGCTTTGCTCCACGCCGCGCCGCGGTCCGCCACGGTCGTCTGCTGCGGGCCGTGCGTCCTGTGGGCTCTAGATAGGTTGGACTGCAAGGCCGCGTTGCGCCAGGTTCACGACGGGGTCATCCAGCGGCGCGTCGCGTTTTTGCGGGAGGCCACGCTCGGCGGCGGCACCGAAGCCATACCCTTAGGCACCGCGTTAAGAGCGCCGGACCTCGCGCGCCTGGCCGCGGAGATGGCCACGGAGACGTTTGCCTCGGGGGAAGTGATTGTGAGGCAGGGCGAGGCCGGGACCCAGTTCTTTGTGGTCGAGAGCGGACGGGTGGACGTGCACGTGGACCCCCATTTCGACGTGTCTGAGAGAGCACCCAGGATATCGGACGAGAATCGCACCAAATCTATCGACGTGGGCGGCCACTTCGGCGAGCTCGCTCTCCTGTCTTCCGAACTCAGGACGGCCTCCGTCCGCGCTTCGATAAATACGGTCGTGCTCACCCTATCCCATGGCGACTTCACGCGCCACCTCGGGCGACTCGCGGACGTCATCGAGACGGCCCATACCGGGGAGAAGAGTCCCTCGCGAAGGACTTCCCTAGATTCCTTAACGGAGAAGGTCTCGCCTATGACCGATTTCGAAGCTTTGGAAGTTATTGGAACGGGCCACTTCGGGATCGTGCGGCGCGTGCGAGAAACACGGAGCGGCCGCGTCTTCGCCTGCAAGCAACAGGCCAAGACGCGAGTTAGGGACGAAGCCATGGAGACCTACGTCATCTGCGAGTGCGAGGTCCTAGCGTCCATGAGCTCGCCCTTCGTCATTGGGTTGCGGGCCTGCTTCCAGAGTCCGTCTTCGATCTACCTGATCATGGATCTAGTTGAGGGCGGCGAGCTCTACGAGCACTTACGGAGAAGGGTCGCCTTCGACGAGGACTCCCTGAAATTTATTCTAGCGCAAAGCTGTAGGGCGCTGGAGCACGTGCATGCTCAAAATGTCATCTACCGCGACCTCAAGCCCGAAAACCTCGTGCTGGACACGTCCGGAAACTTAAAATTGGTGGACTTTGGCCTAGCCAAAGTCTTAAGAGGCGGCGAAATGAAGACCTGGACCATGTGCGGCACGAGTCAGTACTTGGCGCCCGAGGTTTTGCGGAGCGAGGGGCATTCGACAGCTGTCGACTTTTGGTGCTTTGGGGTCCTGGCCTTCGAGTTGGGTCATGGGCGCGTGCCTTTTTTCGGTGCGGACGATATGGCTTTATATGAAGCTATACTGCGGATGCGGCCGCGGTACCCGCGGGGCTTCTCGCCGGAGTTCACAGCACTCCTCTCCAAGCTCCTCAAGAACCAGACGAAGCGCCTGTGGGACTGGGCCCAGGTGCGCCGCGACCCATTCTTCGCCGGTCTTGATTTTAATAGTGTGCACGAGGGGACCCTGGCCAGTCCCCTGGCCCAAGCGGCGTTCGAGCGCAAGCGGCGCGTCCAGCAGAAGCGCGCCGACGTCGTCGCGCGGCCGCTGGGGGACAACGGCGCCATTGCCTCCGACTGGGCGCCGCGCCTACCCCTGGCGAAGCGGCCCAGGGACGAGTACGACGACGACCGCGACCGCGGCACGTTCGACTCGTGGGCGTCGGACGACATCTGAATCTGTCTTAAGTAGTGTTCTTGTTTCTCGTTGTCCCGGCAGGGTGCTTTGGAGGCGCGTCGGCAAGCTCGCGTCGGCGTGCGCTGCGTGCGGGTCTGCCGAGGGCCGACACGAACATACGCCGTGTGTACGAGGAAGCCGTGTGCTGCCCATAAAGAAAGGCATAGTATGATCCTAACGCAATGCGCCACCTGCGCTGCCCCTTTGCCACGTCTGGCCAAGCAATGCAGCCGCTGCCAAACGCGCTACTGCGGGCCAGCCTGCCAGAAAACACACTGGGAAGAGGGGGGCCATGACAAGCTCTGCAAGAAGATTAAGAGAGGAGGCGGTGCCGAGCAGTATTGTGCCGAGAAAAGTTACACAAAGGCCGTAGCGATCGCAGCGGAGGCTTGCGTGGAGGACACGAAGGGCCAGACGTGCTACATCTGCACGGAGGCCGTCCATCGGCACACAAAGGAGGGTCTCGTGCGTGGATGCGCGTGTCACACGACGGAGGGCTTCGTGCACGTGTCGTGCTTGGCGGAGCAGGCGAAGTTTCTGCGTGAGGAGGCCGAGGAGAATAATTTGGACGGCACGGCGAGGGATGCGAGGCGGAAGCGTTGGTACACGTGCGGCCTGTGCAAGCAACAATACCATGGCGTCGTGTCCTGCGCGTTCGGGTGGGCGTGTTGGAAGACATACGTGGATCGGCCGGAGACGGACTGGGCTCGGCAAGCTGCGATTGGCATCCTTGGGAACGGTTTATCCGATGCAAAATACCACGAGGCCGCGTTGACTGTGAGGGAGGCTGAGTTGTCTATGGAGCGGCGCGTTGGCACATCAGAGAGCAACATGCTCGTATTGCAGAGCAATCTTGCGAGTACGTATCAAAAGCTAGGACGGGATCAGCAAGCTCAACGCATGATGCGAGACGTATACTCCGGACGTCTGAAGCTCAATGGCGAGGAACATGAGTTAACTCTCATAGCAGCCACCAACTACGCGTCGTCGCTAATACATTTAAGTGACGGTCGCTTCAAAGAAGCCAGATCGTTGCTGCGCAAAACCATGCCCGTGGCGCGACGCGTTGTCGGAGAGTGTGATGATATCACGCTGAAGATGAGGTGGAATTACGCAAATGCGCTCTACCTAGGCGACGGTGCCACGCTCGGAGATCTCCGCGAGGCCGTGACGACCCTCGAGACGACGACATGGATCATGCAGCGCGACCTCGGTGGCGCGCATCCGCACGTAGCGGGGATTGAGCGCACCTTGAAAGCGGCGCAAGCTGCACTCGGCGCCCGCGAAGCGTCAGTGCCGGGCGACGTGAGAGCCATCTGCGAGGCAGTGGCCGCGATGACGCCGGGGGATACGCAAATGCCCCATGTTTATCAGCCACTTTCGTATTTACAGGTCCTCGTCCCCGCCGCCGCCCTTCTGGCGCCGCGCCCGCGTCCGCCCGACCCTATCCGCGAGGTCGCCGCCGCCGCCGACGTAGGCCTCCGCGCGCACGTCGCGCAGGAACTTCGCCCCGTCCGGGTTCGTCCCCGCGGCCGCGCGGCGCTTCAGCTCCGCCTCGTCCTCGATCACTGCCGCGCGCGCCGAGCCGTCGCCGCCGTCGCGCCGGGCGCGCACCTGCGCCGCCTCGTGCTTGGCCGCGCCGTCGCGCGCGAACTCGGCGAGGCGCCGCGCGCGCTCCTCGTCCGTGAGCTGCTCGCGCGCGGGCCGCCGCCGTCGCTCCGCCGCCTCCCGCTCGCGCGCGGCGACGGCGCCGCGGTCGGGGCCGAGCGCGCGGTCCCGCGCGTCGTTGGTGCGGCCCTTGCGGAGGCCGTAGCCGTCCAGCTTCGGGCGGGCGGCCGGCGAGCGAGAGCGCCGCGGCGAGCGCGAGCGCCGCGGCGACCGCGCCCGCGCGGCCGGCGAGCGCGACCGCGACGAGGAGGACGAGGGCGACCGCTTCCGCCGCTTCTTCTCCTTCTTCCGCCGCTTTTTCTCGGCCTTCTTGGCCTTCTTCGAGGCCTTGTGCACGGCCCGCTTTTGCTCGTACGCCGTCAGCTCGTCTCGGAGGGACGAGCGCAGCCGCTTCATGGCCAGGGGGTTCTGGAGCACCTTCTGCTCCCGGTCCCGCTTCTGGGACTGGCGCATCGCGTAGAGCGGGTCCTGGTTCAGGCGCGAAAAGAGCTCGTTCTCGTTGCTGGCCGTGCTGTCGAGCCACGTGCTGCCCGCGACCTGCTTGTCCTCGAGGGCGGCCATCTCCTCGGCCTGCTGCGTCGGCTCGTAGGCCTTGCCTAATTTATATTCCTGGGCCTGGGCGTCACTTGCGACGGCAGACCCGGGGCCTTCGTACATCCACTCCAGCTTCTGCTTCGGGTCCGTGACCAGGCCCGCGTCCTTCTGCAGCGTCCGTAACTCTTCGATCTGCCGCTCTTCGTCGATCTGCTTCTGGAGCTCCTTGAGTTTTTTCTCCTCCTTGTCTTTTTTCTGCTCGGCGAGCCAGACCTGCTCCACATTATCGGTACGCTGCGTGTGCCAGGTCTTCTTGGCGAGGAAGGAGAGGGACATCTTGTGGGGTGGGTGCTAAAATGCTGTGGGGCGGGCGCGGCGCGAGCGGAACCGTTGCCGCGCTGTGGGCTAAGCGACTTCTTACGCGCTCACGGTGTACAGGTGCCGAGCGGTGTGGGCTGTGGACGGTGATGCGGGCTCTACGAAACCCGTTTTGATCGAAAAACCCGTCCCAATCGAATCGAGACGACATGCTGCTCAGCTACGTGCTCAAGCGCGCCGCTGAGTCATCCTGAGAGCGCTGTCAAGGCGTGTGCTGCCGACAGTACGCGTGCGATATATTGTGCGCACTGCAAAAGAGACAGCCTCCAAAATGACTGCTTGCTAACCTGTAAGAGGAATGTCGATCGAGCTCGGCTATGCCCGCCGGGGCTGCCGCCGCCACGACGACGCGTGGGCGGCCCCTGACGCGCCCATCGCCGTGCGCGCGGGCCCCTCGCCGCTGGGCGGGTTCGGCCTCTTCGCCAGTGAGGACGTGCCCCGCGGCGCCACCCTGGCCGCCTGTCCGCTCTCAAAGCTGCTGCGCGCGTCCGGGGCGCTGCGCGATCCAATAATCGGCGAGCCCTTGGCGACGCTGCGCGATAAGATCGACGACCGCGCGCTGCTCTGGATTTTGTTGATGCACTGCCGCGACCGGGGCGATTTGCACAATGTCTACGTGACTTCGCTGCCGGGCGACGAATTAGTCAAGTCGCTGCCCATGCACTGGAGCGCGGAGGACCTGCGCCAGTTGGAAGGCACGCCGTGGTTCAAGCAGGCCGCCACTCGGCGAGAGGAGCTGCGAGCCTTTTACGACGATGTAGTGGTCGGGCAGCTCCACTCGCGCTGGCCCGCCGTGTTTCCAAAAAAGGTCTTCTCGTGGCCGGAGCTGTGCCGGGCGCACGCCGTCTTCTGGTCGCGCGCCATCACGCTGACCATCGACGGCGCGCGGGAGGAGTGCCTCGTGCCCCTTTTGGACATCGCGAACCACCGGCCCGGGGCGGGCGACGTGGAGGTGCGCGTGGAAGGCGGGAGGTACGTGCTGACGGCGGCGCGGGCGCTCAGTAAAGGTGATGAGGTCTTTCTGAACTACGGCGCCAAAGGCAACGGCGAGCTGCTAAGGGACCACGGCTTTGTCCTTTCAAACAACGCGGCCGATGTCCACGAGCTTTGTATTGACGAGCTCAACCCTCTTAATCTCAGCGGACCGGACCTCGCGGCGCGCCACGCTCATCTGCGCCGCTTGAAGCTGCCGCGCCGCCACTTTCTGTTTGGAGGCTTTGATCTGCCGCCCGACTTGCTACCGGCCGCGCGAATATTGTGCGTGGCGGCCGCGGGCCTGGCGGCCGCGACCGTGCCGCCCGCCGACGAAGCCCCGTTCGACTGGAATAGTGTAGATTGGGCGGCGGACGAGGCGGTGGTGGACGAGGGTCGCAGCCCCGTCAGCGCGGCGGACGAGGCGGCCACGCTCGCGGCGCTGAAGGACCTTTTAAAGAAACGGTTAAAAGCTATGCCTGTGCCGTCGGCGGCGGAACAGGCATGGCTCGAACGCGAGGAGAGCGCCGCGGGGTGTAGCGAGGCGGCACTGGTGTACCGCGCGGGCCAACGCTTTCTGGTGCTCCGCGCCATCACGACGACCCTCCGTTCCATGCGCCGGCTCGAGCTGCAAGCAAGCTAGGGTGTCCTGGCGGGGTGCTTATTATTAATCATGTTGACACTTACAAAAACCTAGCCCGCCGGGCCGGGCGGCGGCGGGACACTATTCCGCGCGGTGAAGCACACGTTCAGCCGCGCAAATGCCGCGGGCAAGTCGGACACATCCAACAAATTGTCGTTGACGTACAGCTCGACGAGGCTCCCGGCGATAGCGACGCTCGAGAGGCGGCCCGCCAGCCGGTTGTGGCCCAGAAAACAAGCCTTGAGCCGCGGGAGCTTGTCCAGCTCCGGCAGACCGCCCGTGAACTGATTCCGCGACGCGTTCAGCACCTCGAGGTTTCGGAGCCTAGAGATACCATCCAACGACCCGGTCAGCTCGTTCCGGTCCAGATGGAGCGCCTCGAGCTTCAAAAGGCGCAGGTCCGGCACCACCCCCGTCAAGTTGTTCTGCGAGCAGTTGAGGTACTCGAGGCGCTTCAGCCGGGACAACGACGCGGGCAATTGACCGTCAAAGCTGTTGTTGGACACGTCCAAAGCTTCTAGCCGCGCGAGGTCCCCGAGCGCCTCGGGCAGGGGACCGCCCAAGGCATTGTGCTGCACGAGCAGTTCCCGTAAATTCGACAGGCGCCCGATCGACCGCGGGAGGGCACCGCGTAACCCGTTGTCGAACAAGCGCAGTCCGACGACGCGGCCTCGCTTGCACCGGACCCCGAACCACTTGGACACGTCGGGCCATTCATTGGAAGTAGCCCAGCCCTCGCGCCAGGCCCACTTCGGCCCGGCCGTGGCGCAGTGCAGCTCCCGCAGCACGCGCCAGGCCGGCGGCGAGCCGATCCAGCCCGTCAATCGCTTCCAGGACGTGTCCACACAGGGGCACTTGTCCGACGCCCTCCTCAACGCCGCCAGCACGGTCGCCTTCGAGGCGGACTCGCAGACGCAGGTTCGTTGTAAAGGCGGACACGCTATTTCCAAACGCGCGAGGCCGCTCCCGTCCAGAAAGGACAGGCAATGTAATAGAGGTCCGAACGGTACGTTCAGGAGCTGGCAGCAGTCGGACCACGTCTCGGACTGGGCCTCCATGGCGGCTATCGATGATTCCCAGTCTCTGGAGTCGCCGGCGGCGTGGAAGGAGAGGTCGTTCCGTCGCATGGTGTTTGGTGTATCATCGTCCGTCGGGGCCTCGTGGTCCAAGCTGCGGTACGTGGACGCGGGCGTCTCGTCGAGGGACCGTGTGGTCGACGCGGGGGAGCCGGCCTCGGTCATCTTCTAAGGCGTCGAGTGACGGTGTCCCGTTTCACGTCGGGGATCCGGGCTCTGCTGGATATAGATATATGGCCGCAGCTCACCGGTCGGCAGCTTGGCCCGCGAACCGGGCACGGGCTGTGCGCGCACAGTGGCGGGTCTAACTCCAGTCCGGGCTGAATTGTTTAGTGGTCCGGCACAATTAGGGCACCAAAAAAGTGTGACAAGGTAATAAAGCTTTAAAAATACCCGTGCAGTAAAAACCCGTAATATACAAAACCCGTGCTCGATCGCAGCTTATGCATATGTGTGCAGCTTGCCGGCGTGCCTGCGTGCATACATCGTACAGATGCCGCGTTACCGACGTTCATGCCTAGGACGAGGGCCTAGGACAAATCCGAAGCGGTACGGGCAGCGCGTCTCCCATGCAGCCTCGGAGGCCTCTGCGACGAGCGCTGCAGCGAGCGCAAGCGCTGCGATGAGCGCTAGCGCTGCGGTGCCGGACCATATTACTGGACAGGTAGTGCACCGCCGCTGCCTGAGCAAGAAGCTGTGTTTCCTCGACGTCGTGGTTGATGAGACGCGGTACTGCCTCGTGGCGAAGAGCAATTGCGACGGTGTAGCGACGGCCTGCGGCCTCGCGGGCGTCAAGGCGGCGACGGACGCGCGCGTGGGCGACACCGTGCGCGCGGCGGGCGCCTGGGAGGACGCGACGACGCTCCTCGTCGACGTCCTCGCCGTCGTCGAGCGGTGGGATAATGCCTGCGGCCCGTTCGCGCCGGTGCCGCCGCCGCCGAGCGCCAAAGGCCCCGTCGACGAGGTCTGCAAGTTCTGGGTCAACACGGGCGCCTGCAGCAGCGGCGCCGCGTGCCGCTACGCGCACGACCGGGACGTCGCCACCTGGGTCGCGTCGAAAAAGCTCGAGCGGCGCGCGCTCCGGGGGCAGCCCGACGACCTCGCGGCGCACGACGAGTCCAAGTCGTCGAAAGCGGCGCGGCACTGCGTCGTCGCCGAGTTTTTGCTGAAGCACATCGGCCGGGAGGCGCTCGGCAAAGGGCCGGTGCTGGACGTCGGAGGAGGCCGCGGCGGGCTGGCCTTCGAGCTCCAGATCATCCATGGCATCGAGACCGTGCTTGTCGAGCCGCGCGTGTACGAGAGTCGCCTGACGCGGCGCCAGCGCAAAATTTTGAGGAAGCGTGGCGCGGGCGAGGAGTGCATACCAAGGCACGTGGCCGCGGCCGTCGGCGCCGGATTCGACGAGGCGTTGGTACAGGGCTGCTCGATGCTTGTGGGGCTCCACGCGGACCAAGCGACGGAGTGGGTCGTCGACGAAGCCATTCGACTCAACAAGCCGTTCTGCGTTCTGCCCTGCTGCGTCTTCCCCTCGCTCTTCCAGGATCGGATCCACCCGGAGACGGGGGCGCTTGTGGTCTCGCATCAGGACTTCGTCGAGTATCTTCTCGCAAAGCGGTATGCCTGTGGGGGCGAAATACGCCTCTCCATACTCCCCTTCGCCGGGCGGAACCAGTGCGTCTGGGGCGTGCCCGCGCGGGATACACCGGAGTAATGTAATAAGTGTCTGTGGATACTTATAAATGTGACTTGAACGACCCGCACGATAAACCCGTCCATACTCGGGAGCAAAGCACCCCCAAAGCACTGGAGCGGTGGCTGTGAGCCTAAGTTCGGTGCGTTACGACTCCACGAAGTCATCACTGCTGCATCGGAGCGCGCTACAGAGCGGTGCGACTCGGCATGTACCCTTAAAGCTGTGGAGAGCAAAAGCGCTCTGAGAGCGTTTTGCAATGATTTTGCGACGCCTCCTGCTGCTGAGAATAGGCGTCGAGGCGTTTACGCAGCCGCTACACCGCCACCGCGCGCCGCAGGCCGCGCGCCCGGACGGCGACGAGCCTCAATCCTGGGCCGCGAAGAACCCCGAGGCGCTCGCGTTCGTCTGCGGTGGGTTATTTGGCCTCGTGCCCTCCGCGCCGGTGCTGACTGCGGCATCGGCAGACGAGCTTACGCAGGCGCTCGCGGCGGCCGCGGCGACGCCGATCTATACCAATGGACGGTGGCCCTTCTTAGGTTTTGCACCCGTCCTCGGCCTTGCGGCGTCGGGCGCGCTCGCCGACTTCAAGACGCTCCGCGTGCTGGCGGCGTCCCTGGTGTCCTTTGGGCTCGTCTCCAAGGCGGCGGGGCGCGTCGCCGTCGAGCTAACGCGGTTCGACTTTGGATAGTGTTTAAGTGTTGTAGTAGTAATAGATTAACACAACACGTGCAGGCTGGAAAACAACGAAACATATTAGTAAGGCGAGTCAGAACATCTTCGGCCGGTCGGTGCCGTAGTACACGAGCGCCTCGCCGGTCCGCGGGTCCACCTTGCCCACCGACGCCTTCGCCAGCGCGGCCTGCTCCGCGAGCTTCGTGAGGAAGCCCGTCTTCTCGACGCCGACCGCTTCGCGCGCCCGCGGGAGGTACGTCGTCCGCGACGGGGGCCCGACGGTGATGCCGACGCGCCGCTTGAACGCCCGCTCCTGCGCTTCGCAGTCCTTCTTCTTCCAGGCGTGCTCGGGCACTATTCGCAACTTCGAGGACGGCGGCATCACGCACAATCGTTCGCGCGGCGCCGGCGCCGGCGCGGGGACTGGCGCCGGGGCCCGATCGTGCATCTCCGGGGGTTCTTCGAGGTCCAGACCGAAGCACGCCGGTCCGTCCACGTCGAAGAGCCCGGACCCCTCGAAGAGCCCGGACCCCTTCCGCTGCTTATTTGGGCTGCGCGCGTGCCAGGCGGCGACCTGCTCGTCGATAACTTGTTCCTTGGCCGCGGCGCGCAGCTTCATGAGGTGCGCGGCGACCCGGGACGTTTTCACAGTAACGTCCTGGCCCGTCTCGCGCGCGTCGGCCTTGCGCGCGTCCCTGAGTGTTTGCCGCGCGCGCATTCTCCGCAATTCCTCCAGGCCCCGCCGGCCGCGGCTCGTCGCGGCGCCCGACGAGAGCAACGACGCTTCCGTGAGGCTCCAGGTCGGGTTCCAGCGGACGCGTGTCGACACGGTGTAGGACGCCTCGTCCGCGACGGGCGCGTACGTTTCCAGGGGCGGGGGCCGCTTCCTAGGGACCGAGCGCCGGCGCCCCTGGGGGTTTATGAAATTGACGCCCGTCGGCAGGTACTGCGGCGTGGCCCACGTCTCCACCGAGGCCTGCTCGAGCCGGGGCCGCGGCGCCTCGAACAACTGGTCGAGGGAGTCGTTGAATGTTACTACCGAGGTGAGGTGTTCCCGGCCCATGGCTGTGATCTCCGCAGGGGCTGCTCGTGTGGTGGATCTATCTGGGTGCAGCAGGGGCAGCCGTGGCGGGCCTGCTCACGCAGCGGTGGGCCGCGCTCGTGATCACTCGCTCCCGTTGCTACCTCTGCGCGCCGAGGCGCAGCGCAGCAGCTGCGCAGCGCTCTCCGCTTTGGCGTGTAGTTTTGGTCGCCTAGTACCGCCACGGATAGCTCGGGCAGGCCTACCAGGTGGTCCGAGACGTGCCGAAGCGAGTGCGTCCCCCCTGCGGCTTGCTAAACAACAGCGCCTCCGCGCTGCCTCTCCGGCAACAACGCGCGTCCACGGGGCCTGAAGCTGCCCAACATCTCCCAACGCCTCTCGCGTATCTGGCTTCGTGCCACCGTCTCACACCGGGGCAAAGCGAGCTCTCTGCAGAGGCAATAGCAGTCGGGCAGTGCACAGCTCCCAAGCAGCAGCCTCGGCGACCGCAGGGGCAGCACTTACAGAGAGCATGTCGTCCCCGACGCGGCCCTGGCGCGGCAGCGACCACGTCGGCACCGACGGGGACCACCAGCAGAAAGCGCCGCCCGGCCGCGCGCCGAGCCGGGCCTGCAGCACCTCGCTCAGCCTCCCCAGCGAGGCCGGCCGCATGCCGCGCCCGGGCGGCATGAAGGTATTGCAATACGAGTACCAGAGTATGGTGAACGACCGGGAGGCGGCCAAGAAGCTACGACTCCCGAAAAAGCCGAAGCCGGAGTACGACCCTTCAACGCTTCCCCGAACGAAGGAGGGCCGCCAGGGCCCGCCGGCCCACATCAACGACCCCACCACGTATTATACCTCAGATCAATTGCTGAGCGTGGACGGCTGCATCTGCGACAAGGTGCGGGTGGTGACGCACGAGAAGACGGGCGCGCCGGCGCGGGACTACCGGTGCAGTAATACGAAGGAGTACGGCGACATGATGAATACCAAAAAGGGCTCGGGCGTTTTGCAGTCGCGGACCTTCTCGCACGGCGAGGTGCTGTTTCCGACCGACGCGAGTGTGAAGCGGGAGATCCGGGACGGGTTCAGTTACCTGGAGCACACCTCGGACTGGGAAAAAACAATTATCAAGTCGCAGGGCCAAAGGCCCGTGGGCCTCCCGCAGGACCAGGCCATGCAGGTCCTGCGGGACGACTTCCGGGCGTCCATGGCGCGGCCGGGGTCCGCGTGCCGGGAGACGCTGCGGCGGGCGTAAGGGTAAGCTTACTGTTAATACCCACTATACGCCCTCTCGCGGTGGCGGCGTTTCGCGGGCGCCGAGCGCTGCTCGCGAGTTTCGCAGGCGAATCTCAATATCCGCGACGAACGGGTGCGCGCCACCAAAAACGCGCAGCGCAGTCCGTTCAGTCTCCTCGAGCATATTCACGGGCTCACGGAGATCGTCGAGCGTGGCATTGTCGTCCCTGTAGAGCGCCATCGCGTAATTCACCCTCAGCATGAGCGTTTCTCTTTTATAATTACCGAGAACGCGTCGCGCAATGGGTACCATTTTGCACATCAATGACTTGGCTTCTGCGAAGCGCCGTAGTTCACTAAGCTCAATCGCATAGTTGAGGGCTGCTATGAGGGTATGTTTATCTTCTTCGCCGTTGAGCTTCAAGTGTCGAGAGTATACGTCGTATCTTAGGCGTATACCTTCTTCAAGCCGTCCGAGAGAATGATATGAGTTCGCAAGATTGCCCTGCACGACGAGAATGTTTTCTTCTGCTACGCCGAGGCGCGGCATCGTAGACAACAAGGACTCTTGCACGGACAACGCGTCCTCGTGGTAATTTGCCCCGCATAAACCGCCCCCAAGCAGCTCCATCGCCATGCCCCGAAGCTGGTCCGCCTCCAGCCGCCCCAGGTACGTCTTCCAGCACGCCCACGACAGCGCGCACCGAACGACGCCGTGGTAGCTCTGCTCGCACAGACCGCACGTGCTCCACCGCCTCCACCTCTCATTCAACACCTTGCTGTCCAAATTATTCTCCTCGGCCTCCGCGACCAAAATCTTCGCCTGCTCCGCCAAGCACGACGCGTGCACGAAGCCCTCCGTCGTGTGGCAGGCACAGCCGCGCACGAGGCCCTCCCCCGTGCGCCGATGGACGGCCTCCAAGCAGATGTAGCACGTCTGGCCCTTGGTGTCCTCCGCGCACGCTTCCGCCGCCACCGCGACGGCCGCAGAGTACTTCGTATTCGCGTAGTACTGCTCGGCGCCGCCACCTCTCTTAATCTTCTTGCAGACTTCGTCATGGCCGCCTTCTTTCCAGTGCTGCGCCTGGCAAGCGGATCCGCAGTAGCGCGTTTTGCAGCGGCTGCATTGCTTGGCAAGGTGCGGGAGCGGCGCAGCGCAGCAGGTGCAGTTCGTGAGGATCATGTCTATGCCTTTCTTTAGGCAGCCCCGACGGCTATTTCGTGCTCACGGCGCCTGCTCGTCGATCGACGCTCGACGCGCGAGAGCCCGTGCGGGTATTTTTTAAAGAATTGCAGCCCTACGCCTCGACGCACCCCGGATAGCCCTCTAAGCCGCTCAAAGAGTCTTGTTCCTACCGCTTCAAAAGAAGGCTCGACAAACTTTGGAGGCTTGTGCCGAGAGAGAGAGGAGGCTGCCCCAGAGCCCAAGGATGGGCGTGGAGCTGGCACCCGCAGGTATGGAGGAGGCCGCCAACGCGGACGCGCCCCCGGTCTCCGCGGCGTCGCTGGCCGACCGCCTGCTCACCTTTTTGTGCCGATGCGTCTCCTGCCCGCGAGCCTACCTCGCGCTGGCGACGGAGGACGCGGAGGAGCTCCCGCGGAAGCGCGGGCGACGGCGGGGCCAGGACCGGTGTCGCTTCTCGGACAAGAAGCCCGGGCGCTCGACGCACGCGACGCTAGACGGGGCGCAGTCACCACTGCGCGTGGGTAGAGCCGGCGGCGCGCTGAAGCTGTCGCCCACGGTGGACGTGTTCGTGTACGACGGCGGGGCGCCCGCGTCGAGGCGAGGCCTGGCGCCCGGGAGCGTTCGGGAGAACCGGGATAGAGTGCGGAAGCTGCGGAGCGTCGTGGGCAAGGACTGGAGCGAGCTCGACGAGACGAGCGTGGCGCGCATCCTGGGCGAGGGGCCACGAACCAGTGTCCCCGGGCCGGCCTTCCGGTGGCACGGGGCTACTACGCCGCCGCCGCCGCCGGCCGCGCTGCCGCCGCCGCCACCTTCCTGAGTTGTGTCGAGGTTGTGTTGTGCACTAATCTATAAAGCTCCAAGCGAGTGAGCCGGCCGTTTCGTAAAACCCGTTTTGGCTCGGGTTTCGCTTCCTGAACAGGCAGCTCTTGCCTCGTTTTTTGCCCGCACACATCCGCTATCACAGAGACGTACGTGACACGCGCGTAGAGACTGCTTCAGTCCACCTCTCTCGGCGACCGCTTTGCTCCGAGCCGCCCGCACGCTGCCATATTTTAGATTTTGCTCTCACAACTTTCACAACAAAACAGCCGCACGCAAATATGGCCGACGATAAGAGCGACGTGAAGCTGGACCTCAATGTGAGCGACGCCAACGGCGCGATCACACATTTTAAAGTGAAGAAGAGTACCAAGTTCCGGAAGATTTTGGCCGTGGGCCGCGGCGTCCGGCGCGGTGCCTTCGAGACGGAAGGCCGCGGCGAGCCGTGAGACCTCTCCACGCCGTCGACGCGGCACATAACCAGCGTCGCCCCCGCAGGCCTACGCCGGCAAGGCGGGCATCAACGAGACCACGGTGCGCATGATGGTCGACGGCCAGCGCGTCAACCTCGAGCAAACGCCTGGCGACTACGACATGGACAGCGGCGACCAGATCGACGCCATGGTCGAGCAGCAGGGCGGTCGACGATGAGTCCTAGTAGACACTAAGTTTTCCGGAAGATGCTTACTCTAGCGGCTCGTCACGGCCTCCTCCGAGTTCTGGAAGAAGCTGCCCACCCGAGACGCGGCGTCGAAGGTTTTGCCGCTCGCCTTGGCCTCCGCGAACGCCGCCTCGCTGGACACCTTATGCCTCTTTTTCCAGTCCTCTTCCAATTTCTTCGGTAAGTCGCCCATGGGGCCCGACGGGTGGTACGAGTAGAGGAACAGGAACTGCGCCGGGAAAATCAGGTACTGGAGCACCGGCTTCCAGAAGAAGGTGAGGTAGGACTTCCACGACGTGCCCAGGCCGTCGCCCCAGGGGTTCCACGGCGTGTCGAACGCGTTGATGATGAGGTCCGAAGCTAGCCTTGATAATAAAGAACACCCGGCGACGCGCGGCATCCGGTCTTTGTAGAAGTCCTGCAACGCTTTCTCCACGGACGATCTATCCAACGCGCGATCGTAGGTCCCCGCCGCGGATAAATGCTTCCCGAGCTCGTACGCATCCTCAATAGCTTGGCACCCGCCCTGGCCTAGATTGGGCATCATCGGGTGCACCGCGTCGCCCACTAGTACAACGCGGCCCTTGGCCCAGCTCCGCGTGAACTCGGGCCACCGGTCGTACAGGTCGCGCTGCTCGACGGATTCGGCCGGCCTGTGTAGAAATCGACCAGTGAGTCGATCGTCAACCTCAACGCCATCGAGCAGAAAGTATGAAGGTGATTCCCACGCCGCCACGTACGTCTGGTCCAGTATGGTAAATATCTCGTCGCTCCACCCCTCGTGCAGCTCCTTGATGTAGTCCACCACGGACTTGCCCTGGTCCGCACTCGTAGACCCCTCGTCCCAGGAATCCCCCGCTTTCGCGGACCCGGCCGGGAGCGCGCAGAAGGCGTACCACTGGATGCGGCCATCTCCGACGTCGGACTTGACGAAGTAGCGCTGCGGGCCGATGTACACGTTGTAGCCCACTTCATAATAATCCGCTAGGGCTAGGACGGCTTCGCCCGCGAAGACAGTGTAGCCCGAGTAGGGGCAGCCCTGTTTGCTCTTGCCGTCCTTGCTCGTGCCCCGAACCTCGCCCTCGTCGTACATCTGGGCCCGGATCTGGGACCAGATGCCGTCCGCCCCCACCAATAAATCGTGCGTCTTCACTTGGCCATCGCTGAGCTTCACCTGCACGCCTTCGTCGTGCGAATCGTCGTACGACGCGACGCCCACTCCGTTCTGGATGAAGTCCGCTTTCAACTGGCGGCACTCGTCCAACAGGATCTCCTGGAGGTCCGGCCGGTTGATGACACCGGTGTACGGGAGCTGGAAGAAGTCGGCGCACGCTTTCAACGGGAAAGAGACGAACCAATCACTTGGTGTCTCCTTATCAATAAGAAACTTGGGATCGGCCACCTTGGACATCCTAAACTCGCCGTTGCTCCTCAAACCGTCCTTGATGCCGCACCTTCTTGTCCCCGTGAAGCAGAAGCAGTCCATCACGCGACTGAAGAGCCGCTCGTCGATTGCTTTTAATGTAGAGAGAGCATTGGACGCGAACTGGATGGGGCCGCCAAATCTCGCAAAGGCCTCCGTCTTCTCATAGATGGTGACGTCGTGGCCGTCCTTTAAGAGGGTCAAAGCGGTGGTGAGGCCGCCGACGCCGCCGCCGGCAATCGCCACGCTTAGCGGCCGGGCCTTCTCGGGCATGAAGTCCACCGCCGCCTTAGTCGCGACCGTGGGCCTTAACCCCGTGCGCACCGCCGGCGGCGCCAGGGCCGTGGCCGTGGCTGCGAGGAGCAGCACACGCATCCTTGTTTTCTGACGCTTTGCTTAAAGCTTTCGCTTGGACCGGTGCTGGCGTCGCTATGCTTCAGAGAGACGTTATCGCTGGCAGGCTTGCTAAACTCTCGAGCGCGGATCCGCCGTGCAGCTCAGAGCTGCAATGCAACCTAAAGGAAACCCGCACGTTTTTTACAATTGCCGGATCGCGTCGGACAGTTGTTTGGGACTCGTGGCGCGGGCACGATCGTGGTGCTGTCGGGGCGGTCCTCGCGGGCCGGGCTGCTTTGCTGCGCATGCTGAGTGAAGGTGAGAGCGAGTTGGGAATCTGCCGGCGCAACGACACCGCGTAGATTGCAGCGCCAACGGCGCAGCGCACCGCTCCTGCTCCTTTC
>Ga0114994_10000539_pt1 | contig 25616 bp, 18 predicted proteins | sample ArcticOcean_MG_C_9_FD_87043 | JGI IMG/M metagenome (GOLD analysis project Ga0114994, IMG submission 87043) | Marine microbial communities from western Arctic Ocean - ArcticOcean_MG_CB2_152 | ecosystem: Environmental > Aquatic > Marine > Oceanic | place: Arctic Ocean: Canada Basin | collected...
GCGGCCTGCGCGGCCGCGGCCGCGGCCTGCGCCGGGGCGGCCGCGGGCGGCGACGACCGCGCGCGGGACGCGCTCCTGGGCCGCGTGGGCCTGGTCCTGCGCGGCGGCGGCGCCGACGAGGACGGCGCGCTCGCCGCGTGGGCCTCGGTGGAGGTGGCCAACGCCTTCGCGGCGATCAACGGGGCCGTGCCGCCCGCGCCGCCGGACTAAGAATCGTTGTCTGTATTCTCTAGTTTTGCTTTTTTTTTCCTTGTTACGGTACTAGGACTAGTTGGCGGTGGTTCGGGGGGGAGAAACGACAGATCTCTAGTTTTGCCGCTAACGGGTTTTTTTTCTCAAAACACTGCGAGTAAAGGACAGCTTGCTGAGGCCGGGAAGCAAAGCAACATTGCTCGCTGCACCTCTACGCCAGCCACCGTGACTGCTACCAAAGCAAACTCACGACTGCTCGCTGCACCTCTACGCCAGCCGCCGTGACTGCTACCAAAGCAAACTCACGACCGATAACTCGAGAACGGCTGCTGTCATCCGGCAGTGCCACTCAGCGCCATGCGCCGCTCGCACTGCTTGCTCCTGCTCACACCAGCGCTCGCCTTCCTGCCGCCCCAGCGCGTAACGCATGCACCGCTCCGCTCGGCCTACCTCGACTGCCTGGACCGCAACGAGCGTCTCGCGGCGGACGAGTGCGCCGTGGACGGTGGCACGGCCCCTCCGCGGACGGTGGCGCCCCTGCTGGACGGCCCCGTCTACTCGCTCGCGACGCTCGACGAGCAGGGCGACACGAACATGAACATCGTGACGTACGCGACGCCCGTGGGCATCCGGCCGGAGCGGCGGTGGGCCCTGAGCCTGTACAAGGACACGATGACGCGGGCCAACTTCGCGCGGCGGCGGCGCGGCGTGCTGCAGCTGCTGCGCGAGGAGCACGCGCCCCTCGCGTACTTCCTGGGCGGCACCAGTGGGGTGGACGGCGGCAAGGCGGTCGCCTGCTTCATCGCGGGGTTCGGCTGGGAGGCGTCGGACTGGGCCGAGCGGGTCCTGCCGCGGTGCGCCGCCTACGTCAGCCTGGAGGCCCTGGGCGAGCCACATGATTGCGGGGACCACGAGGTCTACATCTGCCGCGTCGCCGACGGCGTGGCCGGCTTCGATACAAATCACGTGACGACGGGCGCGTTGCGCGACCTGGGCCTGATCACGGCCCAGGGCCGGGCGGTCGCGCCCGAGGACATGGAGATAGCACCAAAACGGTGGCGGGGCCTCAAGCGCCTGCTGGGCGCGGTAAGCGCGGCGGCCGCCGTCGCGCTGCTCCCTTTTCATGCGTCCGCCGCGGGTTCCGCGTCGCGCAGCGACCAGGGCCTGACGCAGTGCCGCTCGAAGCCGGGCGCCGTCTTCGCCGTGCGGACGTGTCGGCGGTACGGCCTCCAGAGCGACGGGCGGTTGGCGGGCTGCCTCCCGTCCGAGAACTGCGTGTCGTCGAGCGCCATCAAGTCGCCGGCCCAGTTCGACGCGCCCTGGCTCTTCGCGCCGTCGACGCGCGACGCCGACGCGGCCTTCGCAAACCTTGTCCGGGCGGCGGAGGCGGCGCCCGACATGACGGTGGCCGAGGCGAACAAGGAGCAGCGCTACCTGCGCGCGACGGCGCCCTCCCAGATCAGCAACTACAAGGCGACCGACCTCGACGACATCGAAATAAAAATCGACGTGGAGAAGGGCCTGGCCTTCCACCGGAGCGCGTCGCGGGAGGCGGTCTTCTTCTTTCCCCCCCAGAACATCTACTCGGTGCCGCTCGGCGACGGCGGCTCGAACCTCGGCCGCCTCGAGGCGTTGCGCCGGACGCTGGGCTGGGAGTCCACGAACCCGCGGCCCGAGGACACGGCCGACGACCCGAAGTCCTACCAGGCGCTCTCGCGGTCCTTCGGCATGTAGTAATATCTAGTTTACGTATCTTCGGAACCCCCACGACTCCAGGCCCGCCGCAACGCGTCTCCGCCACGACAGGCTGGTGGTCCGACGTCGCAGGCACGTAGTGTGTGTGTGACTACTTATTGCGATGACTAGTAGGACCCCGAACCTTCGCAACCCGCACCTTTAACGCAAAACTCGACCTTAAACCAGCGCGGCTCTCCCGTACATGCGACTGCCCCGACGCCGCGGGCAGCCTCGAAGCGGACGCTCCCCGCCCCTACGATGCCGGAGGAGCGCGAGCACAAGCATGGCATCAAGGTCCCGACGCAGGAGACGGACGTGACAAAAGCAATGCTCGGGGCCAAGGGCCGCATGGACACCCATGTGCAGACGGTAACAAATCAAGCGAAGCGCGCGGCGCTCGCCCAGCAACTGCACCTCGTGGACGCCCAGCTCTCGCGGGCGCACACGGAGGTGGCGCGGCGGAGGGGGCGGCACCGAAAGCACGCGGACCATCATTTGGAGGAGGAGCCCGTGGGGCCCACGCCCAGCGCGCGCGCGCACCCGGGGACCTGGGAGGCCCGGCGCGCGCGCGACCTGAGTCTCCGGAAGCGGCGTCCCGTCGTGCCCAAACCTGTGAAGCGGAAGGTGAAGCCGTCGTGCAAGCGGACGGAGGCCGAGGCCGAATCGAGGCTGCGGACGCTCATGGCCGAGGTCGACACGAATCTCTACCAACTGACGCTGCCCGAGCAGGTCCGGGACGCGGAGGGCTGGTTCCTCAAGAAGCGGAGCAACAACGCCCTCAAGTCCAGGTCCATCGCCAACCCGCTCGTCGCGTCGCAGCGGTGGGGGCCCACCATCGCGGAGCACAAGGCCTAAATTAATAAACCTACACACACAAACGCGTTAATACGCCCTGTGCCCCGCCTGCCGCTGGAGGCGCGCGACCTCGTCCTTGAGCGCCCCGATGACGGCGTCCTTCTCGGCGAGGGCCTGCGCCCGCGTGAAGGTCGACGACGGCGCCACGGAGCCGTCCTGCGTCAAGTACTTCTCGAACTTCGTCCCCGCGAGCGCGGCCCAGACGTCGGGCCAGTTCGTCACGTTGGCACTGAGTACCATGCTGCCGTGGACGGCGAACTTCCGCTCGTCCGTCGCCAGGTCGGCGAACGAGAACCCGGCCGCGGCGTGCGCCGCCCTTTTGCCCGACGCAAGCGTTGCGCGGTCAGCCGGGCACCACCGGTGATGGTCGTCGCCCAGAATAAATGATGAGATGGTGGCCAGCGCCGCGGGCTTGTCCGCCATCATCCCTTCAAAGGTCAGCCGGAGCGTGCGGACGCCCAACCTGTCCGCCTCTTTCTTCCACGCGGTGAGCAGGTCGTCCTCGGCCTTCGTCGGCCGGAGCTCCTCCATAATTTGCTGGGTCGGCAGCGCGAGGCCCCCGAGCTTGGCCCCCACGTTGGCCTGGCCCTTGTCGAAGAGGCTGTAGTAGCGCCGCAACGGGTTCTCGCGGTGTAGGAAAATGAGCGACACGCCGTGGTCCTGTGCGAGCCGCAGCAGCCACGCGTCCCAGGCCGACGCGACGCCCTGCGAGATATCCACTTGAAGCCGCACGCGTGCGGCGCGGCGACGCACCACTCGCGCGTGCGGTTGTAGTTCTTGTACCCGTCCTGGAGGAAGCCGTGATCGACGGGGTCGCTCGCCCGGATGCGGCCGCTGAGCCACCCCACGAGCGCCCGGAACTTGCTCTCCTCGGGCCAGCGGTGCTTGACCTGTTGAGAGTCGTACTTCTTCAGGAACAGCTCGCCGTGGCTCACCAGGCACGGGTGCTTCGCGAGCTCGGCGGCGAGCCACGTCGAGCCCGTCCGCTGCATCGTAAGGACGAGGAAGCCCCGCCGGCCGGGCCCGCGCAGCGCCCCGACGCGCTCGTGCGCGAGGCGCGCCGCGAGCGCGGTCCTCCGGGACTTGGCGGGGAGCGGCTCCCCGAGCGCGCGCGCGAACGCGGCAAGACGCTCCGAATCCGCGCGGTGCCCCTGTCCGCCGGCTTCTATTTTGCTCTGCCGGGCGCCGGCGAGCCGCGCCGTCATCTCGACGCGCAGCCAGGCGCGCGCGAAGTCGTCGAGCGCCGCGTAGGACGCGTCGCCGCCGCCGACGGCCGTGTAGTAGTCGTACCAGGCGCCGTCGGTGCTCGCGAGGCGCGACACGTTGAACGGCGGCGGCCGTCGCGTTGAGTCGCGGTCTTCGCGGAACGTCTTCGCGGCCTTCTTTGCGGCAGTCCTCGTGTTGGCCCGGGCGGCGGCCGCGAGGAGCCAGAGCGCGGCGGCGCGGCGCATCGTTTACGCAGGTTCGGCTGCGTTTAGTGGGTGCATGGATGGAAGGCCTCCCCAAGGACGACAGTGGGCAGCGCCGTGGGCGCAAGAATGTACGAAATTGATCCTTCAATCTCCGTGACGCTGCCACCGTGACGCGAGCGGCTGCCCCGAGGCGATGCTCTCCTTTCGATCGTACCGAAAACGTGCGGGTTTCTTGTTTTGCTCCGGGGCGAGGGGGGATCGTCGCCAGGGCCAGGCTCGACAGGGCGGACGTTGCTCCACTGTTCCGGGAGGGTGCTTTATCTCCTCGGGAGTTTTCGATTCGTGTGCCGACGCGCCGAACGAACGCGTCGACTCAACGAACAGGTAACGGGACGCGAAACACGGGCCGCTCCACGTCCCACCCCCGCGCGGCGCACGCCCCGCCCGTCTCCGACCGCGCTCCTTCAGGCTGCGGCCACGCGCCCGGCACCAGGGGGCCCAGGTCGTATAGTCTAGGGCTACGTCTTATTACGTAGATACCGCGGGAGCATCTCCAGGACCCCAAATGTACACCCGACCGCCACGACCGTCGCGTAGAAATAGAGCAAGGGGCCCCGTCGGCCCGCCAATACGGCGCAGGCCACGACCCCGAGGTCCACGAGGCACACCAGCGCGGCCGTGACCCAAGGCACGGGCGTGAAGGACCCCGACGCGTCGTGACGCCGGTGCGCGCCGCCGCTCAGCCAGAAGACGCAATTGGCGCCCCAGATGACCGCCGCGCCCGCGAAGGCGTCCCCGCCCACCGTCCGTACGACACCGGCCCACTGGGTAAATAACCGCAGGACCACGGCGCGCCGCCAGGCCCGGGCGTTGTAGCGCTTCGCGGCGCCGGCCGCCGACGCCTCCGCCGCGGCCGTCTCCCGCGCGCGCCGGACGGACTTTAAATGCATCTGCGCCGTCGGCGCGTGCGTGACAGTCGCCAGCGCCGCCAGCACGCAGCAAATAGTGGCCTCGGGCCCCGAGTGGCGCAGCGTGACCGCCTTGGCGACGAGGGCGAAAGACGCGGCCCCGTAGGCGACCGGCAGGGCGCCGTCGAGCTTGGACGTCGACGCGGTGGTGTCAGTGGTCGTGGCGCGGCACGGCGGCGCGCGCAGTCGTCGTGGCATGAGTGGTGGGGCTTGCAGCGCCGCCGTGGCGTGCAGGAGCAAGCAGAGCCTCATGCTAGGGAGCCTTTTTTGCTCCGTGCAGCGACGGTGTCGACGGGCGTGAAAGCGTAGCACAGTCAGTCTCTGAGATTTCGAGAGATCTCTATTCAGACGATCCTCGTATAGGGGCAACAGCTGCCCCCCTGGCTAAATCCAGTGCTTTCCTGGTGCGGGTTTTGCGTTGCATACGGGTTTCTTTTTGTGCGGGTTTTCTGGCCAACATCGTGTATCGATCTCATCGTGTCGTGGCATAGCCTGAGCGCTGCCACTTTGCATCCAATTTGTTGTACACACCGTGCAGTGCTTTGATATAGTAAATCGATACTGGGAAGGAACGGACCGTGGACTCTGCGATGATGCTCCTCGTCGCCACCCTCGCCACCGCTGCGGCCCTCTCGCAGAACCGCGGCTACGGCGCCACGAGCGGCGCGACGAAGGGCGTCGTCTCGGGCCTCACGCGGCTCGTGAACCTGAACGGCGGCGAGACGCCCAATGCGGTCGCGCGCCAGCGAAACGTGGAGAGCCTCACGCCGCAGGAGGTCCGGGACGGCCTCGCCGAGGACTTCCGGAACGAGTACCTCTGGTCCGGAAAAATCACGCCGGAGCTTTACGACGAGCGCTGCGTCTTCACAGACCCTACCTTATCGTTCGCGGGCCTGGGCGTCTTCGAATCAAATTTGAAAAACCTCGACCCCTGGATCGAGCGCTTCGTGCCGGCACCACAGCGGCGCGTCGACCTCTACTCCCTAGAACAGGCGGGCACCACGGTCACGGCCTCGTGGCGCATGGTCGGCGCTCTGAAGCTGCCGTGGCGGCCGCGCCTGGACCTGAACGGCACGACGACGTACACCCTGGGTGGCGCGGGCGGCCGCATCTCGGCCTACGACGAGACGTGGGCTATTACGGCGGGCGACGCGCTGCTGCAACTGTTGAAGCCGGCGCCTATAGAAGTGGTCGAGCCCGAGTTCTGGCCCGGCCGGTTGGAAGGCCGGGCGCCCGTGTCAAAGGTGCGCGCGTCGATTTTAAACCCGCCGACGATTGTGGTGTTGCCGGGCTTTGGGAACGACGCTAGTGACTACGCCACGCCCCTGGGCCTGCCCGCAGAGACCGGGCTTGTCTCGGCGCTGGAGCGGCGCGGGTTTAGGGTGGCGGTCGTGCCAATTGATCGGGGCAACTGGCTCCAGGTGCTCACGAAGGGCTATAAAGACCTGGACTTCCTGCTCTTCGAAAAGGCATCGATGAACAGCCCGTCCTTCAGTTGGTACGCGGCGAAGGTGTCGCAGACGGTCGCAACCATAGAGGGCCCCGTGCTGCTGGTGGGCCACTCGGCCGGCGGCTGGCTCGCCAAGCTGTCGTGCCTCCTGGACGACGGCGTGGCGAAGAAGGTGGCGGGCGTCGTGACGCTGGGGGCGCCGCACCTGCCGCCCCCGGCGGGGACGCCCTGCGCGACGCGGGGCGTCGTCGCGGACGTGGCCCGCGCCGCCTGGCCGGCCGTGCCGCTGATCACCGTGGCGTCGGCTTCCATACGGGGCGACGCCACCGGCGGCGTCGAAGCGAAGACGGCGGCCGACGCGTACCGGCGCGTGTCCGGCGATGGTGGTGACGTGGGCGACTCCGTCGTCCCTCTCTGCGCGGCGCACCTGCCCGAGGCCGACCTGCAGCTCACGCTGCCGTGCCGCCACTCCATAAACGTCGCCGGGACCTCCGCGCCGACGGACGACTGGTACGGCGCGGAGAAGTGGGTCGACGCGTGGCTCGAGCCCGCGCTGGATATCGTGTCGAAGCCGCGGTGGCTGCGGGGGCTGGGCCGGTAGTAATTAAATTAGACTTAGAGCAGCGAGTCGTCCCCGCAGACCGCCACCAACAGCTTCCGAAGGTCGTCGGTGACGTGCGGCAGCACGCTTTCGGGCCAGCCCGCGCCGGCCATCACAATAGCCCGCTTCACGAAGCGCGCGTCGCCCCGCAGGCGCGGCGAGGCGTAGCGGACCAGGGACGCGTCGCGCGCGAGAGCCGCCTCCACCAAAACCGCGTTGTCCCGGAAATCGGCCGGGCAGGCCGCGAGAAGGTGCGCGTCTCGGCGCACGGCCTCAAGGCAAGTGCCAAAGTCCGTCGACGCCGCGACTATCGTCTCGAACCGTGGTATCGCGTCACCGCGCGCGATGCGCCTCCGCAGTGCGTAGAAGAAGCGAAAGGCCGTCACGAAGGGCCGCTCGGCCGGGAACTGTTTGAGGATCACCCCAAAGTCCCGCCGCGACAGCAGCTCGAGCTCCACGTAATTCAGGGCCCGCGTGATAAGCGTACCGGCCTTGCGCAGCTCGTCGCTGTGGAGGAAGAAGTCCGTGTTCAGGGCCATGCCCCGGGTGTATATTCTCCCATCGGACCCGACGACGCCCTGGTTTGCGATAATGAGTAACCGTTCCTCGTGGATCAGTTCCTGCGGCACGTACAGGCGCCGCGTCAACGCCTTGTACACCGAAAAGCGGAAGCGATCCGTCCGGTGCACGAAGTAGGCCACCCTGCCCAGTGTCCTCTTGCACATCTCCTCGCACATGACGCCCTGGAGTTCGGGCGACAGGAACTCGACGAGTTCGCTATAACCGTCGCGCCGCTCCATCTGCTCGCTCTGGAACAGGAACGACCGCACCCGCGCGGCCGTTGTCCGTTCGATGGACATGTCCACCAGCATGGAGTTGATTTGATCATAAAGCTGCTGGTGCTCGATCTTCTTAATGTCTATGGTCGTGATGACCGCCGTCACCGCGCCGATGATGTAGGCCCACATGAAGCCGCCCACGAACATGATCACGATAACGAGCGCGTACTCCGCAATAGTCGTCGCGAGCACGTCGCCGTAGCCGACCGACGTCAGCGTCATGATGGAAAAATACAGAGCAATGACGTATTGGTGCTTCGGGTTCTTTATGTTCCACTTGTAGCCGAAGGGCCCCGCGCCGCTCTTCTCGAAGGCGCCCAGCCACGAGTTCGAGGGGAAGTCCTCGCCCCCCTGGGCTTCGTCGGCGCCCATGGCGCTCTGCAGGTGGCCCACGAAGCCCCACAGGCACGCCATCCAGTGGCAGAAGAGGACCGCGAGGACGACAAAGCCCACGAGTTGGATCACGCCGTAGCTGATGCTCATGTCCGCCCGGTACCGCGTCACGATCCGCGAGGACCGCATGATCCTTAGTAATTTGGCCAGGCGCAACAACCGTAATAACCGCAGGGCCTGGGCATCGCCCACGGCGGGGAACGCGAGCGTCAACGCACCATAGGGCACGGAGCTGATGAAGTCGATGGCGAAGCTGCCCTTCAAATACCTTTTGACGATGCGCGCGTGGTTCCGGACCCACGTGTCCTGGTGATCCTTGTAGTGCAAGAAGAACTGCAGGCCCACGTCGCCGATGAACACCAAGTTCACGATCTGCGTGCAGGCGAAGAACGCCCAGGCGCCCGGGGACCCCGTGCCGCCCCCGACCGTGTGCTGGTTCCGGTCGTGGAGGAAACCGACCTCGGCCGGCGTCACCAGCGCCGTGTACACCAGCGCGACGCAGATGACCACGTCCCAATTCTGGACCCACCGGCTCTTGTCCGGCGCCACGGTCCACGTGCCGGCCTCCGTGTGGCTCATGCTCTTGGCCGCCTCGGTCGCGCACTCGATCTCCGAGCGCGGCGAGGAGCCGTCGGCGGCGGTGCCTTTGGAGGGCGTCGCCCAGGCGTTGGTTGCGATCTCGAGGAGCTGGACGTCGTCCACGTTGGTCCTCGCCATGGTTTTTTGTGCGTGTACGGCGCGCTCAGTGAGTCGTGCTGGTCGTGGCAAGCAGCAATAGTGCTGCCCCCGCGCCGGTGGCGTGTTGTGGCTGCCCTTTGTGCTACCTCGGTGAGTCGTGCCGGTCGTGACAAGCAAGTAATATTGCTGCCCCCGCGCCGGTGGTGTATCAGGGCTGCCCTTGTGCAACCGCGGATGCCCGCGCACGCTGGGTCGCTATCCGTGCAGGCCGGCCGAGAGACCGAGAGCAACAGCGAGGAGAGCGTCAACCTCTTGACCTTGACTGTCATCTAAATAAAATTTTCTAGCCGATTCTCGGGAAGCGTGGGGGGAGCTGCTACCCCCCGCGGACGGGTACGCAGGCCTGGCTATACTGCGGGCTAAAAGATTCAAAACGGGGCGCTGCGGCGGCGAACTCGCAGAGCGCTGCGCGCTGTGGCGGTCGGCTTCTCACGATGGCAATGCGTGGGGTACTGGCAGCCGCGTCAGCCGCGCTGGTCGCCGCGGCGTGGTACCACCTGCGAAGACGCAGGAACGATGCCGCCCCTTGGCAAAAAAACGATGCTGCCCCCTCGGAGGAGCCCGAGCAAGTCCCCCCGCCGCCTAAACGAACCGAAACACGGCAACCGACGCCCTGCGCGTGCGGTTGTGGACAAATGGCCACCTCTCGTTGCAGCCGGTGCAAGACCGCGCGCTACGCCACCCGCGCGTGCCAGGCAACTCACGCGAAGATGCACGCGGCCACATGCTACCACGACGCCGGCGTGCATGCCCTGATCGCCGGGGAGCCGCGGCAGGCGGCCACGCTATTCGAGACGTCGGTCAGCAAAGCGGACGCGCTGCCTCCAAACGAACGAGTCCTGCGGCGGAGCGCTGCGTACCTCGCGCTGGGCAGGGCGCGGTCCATGTGTAAGGACTTCCCGGCCGCGCGAGCTGCATATGTGTCCGGTATTACCTCCGCAAAAACCGCTAACGTGGCCGCCGACGAGGTCGAGTGCCTGGTGGGAATCGCCAACGTGGTGCGAGCGACGACCGGCGCCGCGGGGGCGGTAGAGCTCTTCGCAGCGGCCGCCGCACGGGCGGACGAGGCCATGACGGACGACCCCTCGCCGCGCCTCGTCGCCGCGCGGGCGTCGGCGTGGGCGAACGAAGCGACGGCGACGCTCGCGACGCCCGGCTCCGATACAAAACGAGCCCTGGCACTCCTGAAGCGAGCGCTCGACGCGCGGGAAGCGATCGCCCGTGCCCATCCGGAGTCCCACGAGGCGCTGAGGCAACTCGCTACGTGCCGGGCCAACTACGGGCTCGCGCTGCGCCTCTCCGGCGATCCCGGCGCGGAGGCCACGTTGGACGCCGCCTCCGCGGAGGCGCACGCGATCGGCGCGTCGGGCGTCCAGGAGGCCCTCGCCCGGAACGCCGCGAACGTCGGGAACGGCACGGCGCCGCCATTGGGGTCGTGCCCCATCTGCCTCGAGGCCTTCGAAGGCGCGAAGCGGACCGTCGAGGGCGCGTGCGGCCACCGCTTCTGCGACCCCTGCCTGCGGACCTGGCTCGGGCGGTCGGACCAATGCCCGACGTGCCGCCAGTGCCTCAACTTCGCCGCGGCGCCGGCAATTATGTCGCCCTCGCCGGTAGTCGCCAATTAACAGTTAGTAGCACAAAACCTCAGAAGCGCGCCTCGTAGAGCCCCAGCGCCAGCTCGGAGAACGCGCGTGGAGGGAGCTCGCCCGAGAAGTGGGGGCGGAACGACGCGACCTCGGCGCCCAGCCGGGGAAACGCGGCGCGCGCCGCCGCTAGGGCGGGCGCCGCGACCGCGATGCGCAGCCGCGGGCGCTTGCACCGGCCGTACTTTTCGCCCCGGATCTCGCTGTGCAGCGCTTTAACGCGCCGGCCGAGGCCATCAATGTCGTTCTCGAAGTCGTGCAGGAACAAGGACACACCGGCGCGCGGCCCCGCTACGGAATAGGGCGGCAGGTAGGTGCCCACGAAAACGACGTGGTCGCAGGCTTCGCTCTCCTCCTTCCCGACGTGCCGGAGTAGTGGGATTAAACCGGCCTGGTGGACGCACGTGTAGAAGCCGGTGATGGTCAGATGGAAGACCAGCCACACGACGTAGAAACTGCGCCGCCACTTCAGATTTTTAACGCGCGGCGCCGCCCGCGCGTAGAGGGCGCAGGCCGTCGGTAACAAGAAGCGCGGCTCCTGGTGCGGCGCGACACTGAGAGCCGCCACGCCCAGCGCCGCGGAGGCGTCGATCGCGCGACCGAACGCATTTGCGTTATAAAACCGTCCCAAACATAACAGGAGCGGGCCGTAGAGGAAGGGCGCGTTCACGAGGACGTGGAACCAGCGCGGGTGGAGCCCGAAGCGCCGCAGGTTCTCCGTTGACGCGTTGAAGACCAAGTTGCGCCAGGGGGCCACGACGACGCCGACGCCGAAGTAGCGGGTGTCGCTCAGCACGAGGAGCCCCGCGCCTGTCGCAAACGCCACCAAGCCCGTCGCGATGGCTTTCCCGGTGTTTCGGGACGCCAGGACGCAGTGGAGGCCCAGGGGCGCCGCGAAGGCGGCGAAGTCGAAGCGCCACCAGCAAACCATGGCCGTCGCGGCGCCGAGGGCCGCGCTTTTACCTTCGGCGGCGAGAAGCGCGCAGAGCGCCTGCGCGGGATAAATCGTGGTGGACCCGAGCGTGTCACGTCGCCGATCGTGAAGGCACCGCCGCGTGTCCTCGACGCCGGGGCCACGCGAGGCCGAAGGTCTCGTGGGCGTTCGAGAAGGGCCGCGCCTCGAGCACGAGGCACGCCCAGGACGTCTGGCGCAGCGCCCGCGCGACGTTTATACTCTCGTCGTCGATGCCCGCCCTCCGCCAGACGCGTTCGAGGAGGCGGTCGTGCACGACAATGGAGAGCGCGAGGGCCCAGAGCCGCGGTAGCATCATCACGAGCCGCGGCCAGGCGAGCGACCCGCCTATCATTCGCAGCAGCACGAAGGGGAGGTGCGCGGCAAATGCGGGGAAGCTTATCGACCGGCACGGCGCGTGCGGCGCGTCGCCCAGCGGGGTGGCGCCGCCGAACTCCCAGGGTGTCCAGATCCGGGCGCCCAGCACGTCCCTGGCGCCGATCTCCACGCTTTGGAACCACTCGTCGGGCTGGACGTAGCCGTTCGCCGCCACGGCGAGCACCGCGAGTGCTATGCCCAGTTTGTAAAGAAATGCCTCGTCGGCGCCGAGCGGCGCATCTTGTGCGGGGACCCGTGGCGCCTCCGACGCGTTACGGCGGCGACGCATGATGTCTAGAGAGGAGCAGGGTGTACACTCACAGCAGCGGTGTGCGGCACGAGTAGCAGCGGTCGCGCGGGGGCTCAGCGTTTTGAAACGAGCCCTCAGCAGTGCGTATCACGAGGCAACTGAGCATGTATGTGGTCACCACAAGCAAGCACCACAATCCACATCATGCGATCGATGGCGGGTTTTACGAGCAAAACCCGTTTTACGACTGTTGTGCGGCAAGTTTGACGGATTTTGCACGACGTGGCCTCCGCGCCCGCCGTCAATGAATCGGCGACGCGTGGTGTCTCCCCCCGGGGCTCCACTCACTAGCCCTAGCATCGTAACAAGAATCAACGGACCTTGGCCGCCGCGGGAGAGGACCGAAGACTATAGATCAGCTAAGTGACAACAAAATTACCACCATCACTGATTCCGCCGAGGAGGAGGACGCCCGCTACCAGAGCGGCGCCCGTCCCGCCTTGGGGCAGTAGGGCGCCGCGGGGACCCCCCACCGCGTCCGCCCGTGGGGCACGTAGGCGACGTCGTAGAACCGCGAGTCGTTCCGCGTCAGCTGCACGCGGCACTTCTTCGAGGCGACGGGGCGGTGCGCGTGCCACTTGGACAGGTAGTCCGTCATCGTCTTTTTGGAATCGGGGTCGGCGTAGCCCGTCTCCAGGCCGCCCCACGTGACACGGCCGTCGCGGACCGTGTGGTGCTGGTACGAGAAGTCGGCGAACCGCCGCCACCGCTCGCGCGGGAGGAGCAGCCGCACGGCGGCGCTCTGGAAGATGAGGTCGTTGTGCCGGTGGCTGAAGATCAAAGCTGAGGCATCAAAGGCCCGGCGGAACGCCGCAACTTTTTCAGACCGCCACCACGATATATCGGCCACGAACCAGTTGTTGTAGAAGCCGACGCGGCCGGGGCCCTCGCAGTAGGGCCGCTCATGTAAAACCTGGCGCCGCAGGGGCCGGCCCTCTTTACAGTGCCTCGGGAGGCGCTCGCAGAAGATGGTCCCGTCGTCCACGAGTCCCGGGATGCCGTGGTCCTCCCTATATAAATCGACGAAGGCCCCGAACATGCGGTCGCACTCGTATGACAGCGCGCGGAACCCGTAGGCGTGGCCGCCCCGGCGCATGGCGTCAAAGATGTTGTAGTCTATCCTTGACAGGAAGAAGGAGTCGTCGTCCATGCGCATCCACCACGCGTAGCCCAAATGGTGCAGCGTGTCCCAGCCCGTGACGGCGTAGAACCGGATCATGCGCATGTACCCCTCGCTCCACCGCGCCTCGCGCGGCCGGATGCGGTCCTGGCCCCGGCCGCGGCCCCAGCCCGTCCGCTGCGTGAGGCGGCAGAACCGCACGTTCGTGGCGGCCGAATAAGAGACGTCCGCGGGGCCCAGGTCGCCCTCGTGCCAGATCAGCACGTCCGCGTCGCGGACCGCGGAGTAGTAGGCGAGGACGGACGCGAGCGACGCGTTCAGCGTGTTGCCGTGGGTCGCGTCGTAGGACGAGTGCGTCCGCTGGCCGAGGTAGACGATGGCGTCCCGACTCCCCCGCGTACGCGTGCAGGCGCCCTGGACGGCCGGGTGCCAGGCGTGGGCCACGCCGAGCAGCGCGGCGGCCACGCGCATTGACCAGAGTCGCAGCGCTCAAAAATAATTCACAAAACAAAGCGTGATCAACTGTGCGCCGTGTCAAGCTGCGTTACGGCCCGTTTTAAGCAGGCGTGAAAAAAAACCCGAGTTGTGAGCTAATCGCGGCGAGAGAATTAGAGAGTTAGAGAGTTAGAGAGTTCTTTCTCGTCGCGACGAGAGAGTACGAGAGTACAGACGTTTACTCGACAGGCTTCTTTCTTGGTTCTTCTAGGGATTCTTGACGCGGGGCCTTGTGCCCGCACGCGTCGGAGCTAGTCCCTGGCTAAGCAGGCCCGCACCACGAACGCGACCGCGACGACCGCGGCGGCGATCGCGAGCGGCGGCAGGTGGTCCGCCTTGGCGGCCGGCGACGGGGGGTCGCACTTCGTCGGCGTGGCCCAGCGCTTCGTCGGCGAGTGCGCGTCCAACTTCTTCGCCAGCTTGCGGTTCTCGACGTGCTGCAGGTGGTCGCGGACCTTGTCCACGCGCGCGGTATGTGTAGTGGCCACGAGCTCGGCGGACTTGGCCATCTTGGCGGCGTGCGCGGCCGCCCGCTCCGCCGAGCGTGACGCCTCGAGGGCCTCGCGCGCCTCGCGGGCGCGCTGCGCCCGCGGCGCCGGCGAGGCGGCCGCCGCCCGCGCGGCCAGCGTCTTGGCCCGCGCCTCGGCGGCGGCGGTCTCCCGGTCCGCCGCGGCCTGGCGCTTGCGCTCGCGGAGATCGCGCTTGCGCTGTACGCCCTCGGCGGAGCGCGTGCTGGACCCGGCGGCGACGACCTGCGTCGCCTGGAGGGCCCGGGAGCGGCGCGCGGCGGCCGCCGCCTGCTTCTCGCGCAGGACCTGCTTGCGCTCGGCCGCAGTGTCGGTCGGGAGCTCCTTGCGCGGCGTGGCACTCGCGGCGGCCTTCTCCTTGCGCGCCGAGAGGACGCGGTCGCGGTTCGCCGCCGCGGCGTCGTGGCGCGCCTTGAGGGTCTCCGGGGACGGCGGCGCGTTCTCCTTGCGCGCGGCGAGCCGCGCTTTGACGCTCTTGCGCGCCGCCGGCTGGGACGGCGAGAGGAAGGACGCGCGCTCCATTTCGAGCGCGGTGGAAGTGCGGCGGTGACTGGCGCAGCGAGGGCCGAGAGCGTGATCTCGTTTGGGTGTTTTTTTGGGGCTCTCCACAGCCAATTAAGCTGGGCCGCCAAGATTGTTTTTTAGCAACAGTGCGCATTTTAGCTTTCTTTAGCTAAAATTGCAAAAAGACCGAGACGATCTACGAGCTGTACACGCTCGCACATAGTCTTCCAAAGCCTCCGAACAACACACGGCGGGCCTAGGACCCAAGCCCTCAAAGAAATAGCTCTCCTCCAGATGCGACGTGGGGGGCTCTAGTCCCTAGCTCTTAGCATAAGCTTCCCTTCCCCCCCCCTCCAGATGCGAGGGGCCGTGGTCAGCCACCGTCACTGCCAGTGACGGACTTCAGTAGGACGTCAACACTACGGCAATGTTACACGACGAGACGAACGGCGGATCGATACGACACGACGAGGCGGCGGCGTCGGCGGATACGATACGATACGACGGCGGGTCGATAAAACGAGGCGACGACGGCGGCGAACGACCGTCAGAACCCGTCGCCCAGCGCCGCGAAGGGCCTGGGGAGGCCGAGCTCCGCGCGCGCGTCCCGGAGCGTCATGCGCCGCTCGTAGCCCGCGCGGATGCAGGGCACGTGGCCCAGGTCCGAGGTGTCCGCCCGCGGGTTGCAGAAGGTGAAGTTGAGGAAGTACCGCGTCTGGCCCCCCAATAGCAGGTTCGGCCGGCCGCAGTGCAGGAGCCGCATGTCAAAGATCGTCACGTCGCCAGGCTCCAGCAGCGCGTACCGCGCGTTCGCGCCGCCCAGCATGCTATCCCGCCGGCCGGTCCCCGCTTTACTGGAATCGAACTCTTTCCGCCCGTCGCACATCACGTGCGTGCCCGGCAGAAAGAGCGTCGCGCCCATGTCCGCCGTCACGGTCTGTAACGCCACGAACGCCGTGAAGAGCGGCGGCACCTGTTGGAAGGGCGTGTCCCAGTGCACCGGTTGCCGCGCGCAGCCCGGCTCCGTCCGCAGCGCGTTGTAGTCGTAGAAACTCGCGTCGTCGCCGCCGCACGCGAGCGCGAACAGGTCCCCCAGCTTCGATTCCGCCCCCAGCAGCTCGCTGAGGCCCGCATGGCACGCGGCGTCGTCGAGCCGCGGCTTGAAGAAGCTCCGCGTGGGCTGCTCGCTCGTCGCGTGGAAGCGCCGCATGGACTCGGCCGCGGGGTCGGGGCTCGCGCGCACGGCCCGCCGCGCCTTGTCCACTCCGTCGACGACGTACGCCCGCAGCCCGGCCACGGTCGCGGGCGCGCAGGCGCCCTCGATCTTCAGGATGCCCGTCTTCCGGAGCTCACGCCAGCGCGCGCCGGCGTCCTTGGCGGCCTGGGACTCCGCCTTTGCAGGCGTCCCGAAGCCGGCCTTCTTGCCGCCCCGCTTGCTCTTCTTCTTCGCATAGGACAGCGTCTTTGTCTCCAAAGGGCCACAACGGCCCTCGAAGACCAGCCCCTCGGCCGCAGCCTGCGCGCACATCGCCTCGCGCTGCGCCTCGTACATGACCTCGGCCGGCGAGAGCCGGAGGGGCCTCGCCCGGGGTGCGTGCCGGCGCGGCGCCGTCAGCGGCGTCGCCGGGGCCGCGAGCGCCGCGACGAGCCAGGCGTGGCGCATCATCGAGTTCGTCGTCGGAAGCCTGTGCTTTCTTCTAATCCACCTTTGGGGGCGGCGTCGCCCCTTTTGCGCTGGATTTTGGTGTGTTGGCTTTTGTGGTCCCACAGGCGCCTCGAGCGCGCGAAACCTTTGCAAAAACTTGTGTGGTCCGACCGTCAAGGGACCAGATCCTGCTGCCAATGCGTTTTTGCAACGCCACCCCCCTGCGCGCCCACCGCGGATGCGTTCGCAATTCACTAACATCCTTAAAAGATAGACACTAAAGTGCCTAAAGTGCAATTTCAAGTGCACTATGGGAGAGAAAGGAGAAAGGAGAACGGAGAACGGAGCTATGTTGAAGTGAGGAGTAAGGAGTCATGCCGGAGCTTCCGGCGCCGGACGACCTTCAACGCCATCGAGGAGACAACGACCGAATGCCTAGACCGAATGCCTAGACACCAATCTATGAGAAGACAGGGGCCGCTTACCCCCCCGCCTAGGCGGACATCAGAAGCGCGGCCATGTCCACGAACTCGGCCAGCGTGACGCGCGTGTCGTCGTCGGCGCCCAGGTCACCGAGCAGCCGCTCGACGGCGACGGCGTCCACCGGCAGGCGGCACCGCTCCAACAAGTAGCCGACGCTCACCGCGGGCACTAATCCAACCTTCCGCTTGTCCTCCAGCGTGAAGACGTGGCGCAGGACGGCCAGTTCGTCGTCGGAAAAGGCCCGCACGATGCTCGCGCCGGACCCCGCCCGCAGTTGCCGCAGCTCCGCGACGCGCTTGGCGAGCAACGCCTCCGGTTCGAGCAGCGACAGCGCCGGCAGACTGAATTGCTCGTTCACCGAGGGTAACGTACCGTGACACTCGTCAGGGGTCGCGTCGCGGAAGGACCCGCATTTTGGACTGTCCTGGACCCACTCGCCTTCATAAATCTTGCCCGTGCTGGCGTAGAAGTAGCGCCCGGGGCCCTCCTTGACGCCATTACAAAAATGACCCTCGAACCTATCTCCTGAATCTAATTCAAGAACGCCCAGGCCGTTCTGTTTGTTCCGGATCCAGCCGCCGTCGTACGACCCGCCGTCCGCGTACCGCATACTGCCGGTGCCGTGCCGCTTTCCATTCGCATACTCGCCCTCGTACGAGTCGCCGTTCGCGTACTTCTGCACGCCCAGCCCGGATTTCTTGCCGCCGTCCCAGTCGCCCGCGTAGTTCTGGACCAATGTACCCTTTTCCTTGACATATTGTGAGCCCTTGCCGTGCTTCTTCCCGTCCCGCCACTCGCCCTCGTACACCGAACCGTCCCGCCCGGTCTGCTTCCCAAAGCCCTCCTTCTTGTCTCTAGACCATTCACCGACATAGGCGCCCCCGCTCTCGAAGGGGAAGGCCGGGGCCTCGCCCGGGATCGGTAAGTGGTTCGACAGGTCTCGCCTTTTGGAGTCGACGACGATGCGCCGCGCGCCGTTTCTTTCTGCGGCGCGCTCGCGCATCGCTAAGGTCAGATGGGGTTTTGCGGACGCCTCGCTCATCTTGCTCGAGGTGAACATGGTGCGGGGCTGCTCGCGTTGGGCCCCTGTGGTGCTGGCTTGGTCTGCTCGACGGCGTCAAGGGCTGCCTTGCGGATGGAAGTGTGCGCGTCGTAGGGCAGCGTCGCGTTCTGCCGTCCGAACCCCTACAGCTTCCGACGATGAGATTAGAGATTAGCCAGCCGAGATTAGCGCCTAACACCAGAGTGGGTACGGGCTTGTATGCCGCGCATCCAAGCCTCGCCGTCGCCCCACATGTCCCTAGGGTTCGGCAGGACCAGATTCCTCCGGCGAGCAGGTTTCGGTCGTGCGGGTTGTGCGGGTTTTGTGCGAAAACAAAACAGAGCTGCGCGCCCTCCGCTGCCATTTGAACGGGCGAATAGTGCTTGCGGCGAGTGAAGCTGTAAACGCGGCTTAAACTGGTCGCGGCACCCAAAGCAGCCACAAGGAGCTGCTCCAATGAGTAGCCGGCGGCGCTCCGCCTCCCTCGGCAGCACCAAGGTCGGCCCGCCGCAGGGCTCGTTACACCGCCTGGAGGCGCGCTCCATGACGGAGTCCAAACAGAAAAAGAAGAAGCCGGCGGCGCGGTCCAAGAAGGACATGCCGCTCGCCGAGACCGACGCCGATGGCTGGATCTCGAGGAACGGACCGCCCAAGCCCGCCGCCAAGGCCGCGCGCAAGCCGGCGGCGCGCAAGCCCGCCGCGAAGCCCACGAAGCCCGCCGCGAAGCCGGCCGCGCGCCGGGCGCCGCCGCCGCCGCCGGAGTCGTCCGACGACGCCATCTCTTCCGACGACGAGCCCGTCGGCATCTTCGGAAAGCGGGGCGCCGCGTCCTCGGACGACGACCTCCCGTCGCCCAAGCCGGCCGCGCGGCGGCGGAAGCCGCCGCCCGAGGACTTCACGAAGGACCTGGCCGCGAGCGACGACTCGCTCAGCGAGCCCGAGGCGCCGCCGCGGCCGCCGCTCCCGGAGTCGTCGGAGAGCGACGACGGCCTGGACGACACACGGCGGAAGGTAAAGGCCGACGCGGCGGCGTACAACTTCGACAGCGACGACGACGTCCCGCCGCCCCGGCGGCGGACGGCGTCCAAGGCGACCTCCGCGCAGAGCGACAGCGACGACGACGGCGCCCTCGCCCCGAAGCGGCCGGCGCGGCGCCGGAGCGCCGCGCCGGAGTCCGACACGCAGGACAGCGCGCTCGAGCGCCGGCGGCCCGCGTGGCGGCGGAGCGCCGGCGACCGGCCCGCGTCGTCGCAGGACAGCGCGCGCTCGGCGACGAAGAAGAAGCGGTCGACGACGGGCAACGACGCGGCCATCGCGCAAGCGATAGGCGCGACGCCGGACGACGACGACGACGAGTTCCTGTATACAAAGTCGCCCATCGCGGCGGCGAAGCCCTCCAAACGGCGGCCCGATAGCGACGAGGAGGAGGCGGCCGAGGTGCTGCCGGAGAAGCGGTCGCGGGGCGCGCCGCGCGAGCGCACGCCGGCGCCGCCGTCGCCGAAGCCGCGCCGGAGCTCGCAGGACGGAAGCGTGGCCAAAAAAGCGCCGCGCCGCAAGCCGGCCCGCTCCCAGAGCTCCCAGGACTCCGACGGGAGCGCGGCCAGGAAGGTCAGGAAGCCGCCGCGCAAGAAGAAGCGGGAGATGCCCACTGCGACGCAGGACCTCGACATCGGCGACTTCCTCGACGGCCGCTCCCCGCGCCGGACCCAGGACGACTCGAGCGACGGCGAGCGGCCCGACCCCCCGGCGTGGCGCGATGTACCGGAGGCCGTCGCGGGCGTCCGGACGTGGCGCGTGCGGTCGGCGGGCCTCGTGTGGGCGTCGACGGGCGACAACTACTACGGCGACGGGCGGCGCGGCGGCTTCAAGAAGCGGCCCGCCTACGCGCTGCGGCGCCGCGAGGTCGCGCACCTAAGCTTGCCGCCGGCCCTCAAGAACCACGCCTACGTGCGCGTGTTCGACGACGCGGCGTTCCCGCCCTGGGACGCGCCGCGACTCGTGCCCCTGTCGTCGCTCCTGGGCTTCCGGGGGGACGCCACGGCGCCGCGCTGGGACCCACCGCGCGTCAAGGCGATGCGGGGCAAGCTGCCGGCCGCGGAGTTTGCGCACGTCTTCGAGCGCGGCGCGGCGGCGGCGCTGGCGCGGGCGCTGGAGAACGACGAGGCCAGCGACTCCGAAGCGGAGGTCCGGCCGCCGCGGCCGCGGCCGCCGCCGGAGTCGCAGGGCGACGCGCACCAGGACGAGGTGCGCGAGTTCTTGTACGAGCGCCGCCCGGCGCAATTCCCGCGCCTCGCGTACGAGGCGCTCGTCGACCTGTGCGTGGACCCGTACATGTACGGCGCGCGGCTGGCGCGCGAGGCCTACGAGCCCGCGTCGGCCGAGGTGCGGGCGGCGGTGCGCGCCGCCGTCGTCGCGTGCGCCCTGGACGCGCTCGTGCTGGACCGGGCCCGGCGGACGCTCGACGCCGTCGAGGACGGCTCCATCCTGGAGTTCATCAAGTAATATTCTTATTCTACCGGGCCTCGAACGGTTCGTCGCGAGTGCCTCTACCCGCCCAGGCCGCCGCCTCGAGGTGGCGCTCGTTGTACGTGCGCGGCGTGTCCGTCGTGCGGGCGCTCCGGCGCGGCGGGCCCTCGCCCTCGCGCTTGACTCTCGCGCGCTTTGTTGGAGGTGGCGTCGCGGGCGACGCCCGGCGCGGCTTGGCCGGCGTCCGCCGGGCCGGCTTGGCGCTGCGCCGCGCCTCGGCCGCCGCGGCGCTCGCGACGGCGCGCTCCGCGTCCTCGGCGGAGCGGATGTCCGCCTCGGCGCCGTCGGCGCGCAGCTTCTCGACGATGGCCGCGAGTTTGCGCTCGTCCTCGGGGTCGGGCCCCAACAAGTTCGAGGCACCGATGCCCATCTTTTTTCTGCACCGCGTTGGGTTGCGTTACACACGATTACCGCGTTGGGTTGCGTTACACACGATTCGGGCGCTGCAGCCGTAACTGTTGCTATGATTTATGGGCACCACTCACCGCTATTTGTGGAAATGCGGCAGCACGCGGGAGGCGGAAGTGCAGCGCTGGCGTCAGGCTCAACTACGAGCGAGGCGGGCACCGTAGTGCGGCGAGGCGCCGCGAGTTTGTGAAACCCGTATTTGTGTTGGTGCGGGTTTTTAATGGCCTCTTGCTGGACCTGAGGACGCCTCGACAGCTGTTTAAGTAGGCGAGAGCAGCGGAGTAACCCTCAGAATCATGTTCGGCGCCGGCATGTTCAAGGCCCTGCAGCAGAAGCAGGCGGAGGGCAGTAAGAAGACGGAGAGCGCCGCGGACCGCCTCGAGGCCTCGCGGCTGAAGGCCGCAAAGGAGGCGCGGGACGGGCGGGAGAAGATCAAAGCGCAACGCGACGCGCGCGACCGCGTGGCGCGGGCGACGGCGCAGGCCCTGCGGGAGGACCGCGAGCGGACCGAGGACGAGGAGCGGGCCCGTAAAACCATTGAAGAAGAATACCACAAGCTGGTGCGGGCCCGCAATCCCAAGGCGGCGAGCGGCTGGTACTACGTGGACGACGAGAATGTAAGGCAGGGGCCCTACACGTCGCAGAAGATGCGCGGCTGGTTCGTTGATGGCCATTTGTCGCACGACCTGAGGGTGGCGCCGGTCTTCGAGGGCGGCGGCTTATTACCCGGGACGGACATCATGCAGTCCATCGAGGACATCTTCGACGAGCCGCTGCTGACGTCGGCGTTCCGCTCGGTGACGCGGCCGCGGTCCCTGAAAACCGTCGAGGCGAAGCCGCAGCCGAAGCGGAAGCGGGAGAAGGGGGCGCCGACGGGCGACTGGCTGAAGAACTCGCTGGCGCGGCAGAAGAAGGGGGTCCACCGCCTGCGGCACGACCGGAACGCGGGCCCGTCCATGCTCTTCGAGAGCCACGAGGCCTAGTGCGCCGTAAGTGTTGTGTCCTTTCGTTCTAGCACCAACTGGTAAGGCGCGGGCGCCCCAGGCAATTTCCCCAGGCTCAGGCTCCCGGGGGGCGACAGTGGGCACCGCGACATCTCATAGTCTAACCTCATAGGGCTCCTCATAGGACATGTAACTTACAAAACCGCCGCCAGAGGGGCCTCACCCGCCAGCGTCCACGCGCGCAGCCGCGCGGCCCATCGGCTCGAGGCCGACGCCGCGCACGCCTCCACGAGCCGTGCCGTGGTCGCGGACGGCGAGTGGGGAAACTCCAGATGCACGGAAGCGCCGTGCAGCCGCGGCCAGCCGAGCCACTGCGCCGCCTCGGACACGGCGGACGCGCCGTGCACGAGCGCGTCGGCCGAAGACAGGACCGCGATGTCCGTCAGCACCTCGACGTTCGTCGTGTGCCGGTCGGAGTGGACCTCGAAGGCCGCCTTGCCGTCGACCCCGCGCCGGATCCCGGTCGCCACGGCCACGCGACACGGTAACTCGCGCCAGCGGGGATCGGAGGCGATTTTTTCGTCGTCCGTTGCTACATACACGGCCAGGGCGGCGCCCAGCCTCCGGCACACCGGCGCCAGCGCCGCCACGTAGGCATCCACGGGCTGCACGCTGCGCCGCCCGTCCGCGTCCGTCCCGCGCGCGTGCACGCCGACCAAGCACGTACCGGCGCCCGCGCGGACCAAGTCCGTGTCTACGGACGCCGCCAGCGCGTCCAGAATGAGCGACGCGCGGGTCACGACGTCGCCCCTGAACCGCACGTAGTGGGACAGCATCCTATGCGCTCGACGCCGCTGCGACGCGAACCACGTTTTATTATACGAACCCAAATCCAACGGCAGCGACCGCTTGGGCCCGTAGTACCAGGCCCGGACGTTCCAGGGCGCCTTCTTGTGCAGCCACAAACGCCAGGGCCCGGACTTGTGGAAGGTCGGGACCTGGCTCGCGTTCAGTGTGTGGTTGGCGTACCACGAAGCGTCGGGCGCGCCGCCCACGGGTCCGGCCGCGGCCCCAATCCTCGGACAGGTGTCGAGCTCGGCGCAGCGTTCGGGCGATTTTAGAAGAGCGCAAGTACTGTCGCCCGCCTCCGGGTCGCTCGGGTCGGGGATTTTTCCTGAAGAAAACGCGCGCCGCAGCGCCACCTGTTCCAGCGGCTCGAAGTACGTCGCATACAAACCCGACCGGCCGTCGTGCTTACTCTTCTCATAGACCAGGGGGTTGTGCGCCGCACTCAAGGACGCCCACGGCAGCAACTTGTGAGCTTCGGCGTGCAACGCGTGGTTCACGATCGCCGTGAAGAAGACCGTGGCGGCGGCGGCCCTGGGGTCCGCGCCCAACACGGCGAGGACGCCCCGCTTCTTCAACAACCGCGCGGCGCAGACCGGCGGGTCCCGCAATGAATCCCGGTTCTGTATTCTTCCAAATTTCTCCTGGCGCTCCCTCAAGGCCACTTCCCGATTTCTCAGTTGCTCGGCCTCGCTGGGCGGACTCGCACTGCAGCCCCGCTCAAAGTCCTCCCCGTCCGCGTCGAAGAAGCGCGCCTGTCTGACACAGCCGCCCACACTGACAAAGGGCGGCACCCGTCTATGTCGTATGATCAATTGCCCAAAGATCGCCTTGGTCATCGACGCACTAAACGACCCGATTAATGATCGGCATTCCAAGGTGCGCGGCCCGAGCATATCTCGTAACGCGTCCGCCGTGGCCGCTGCACTCAGTTCCCCCCGCTGCATCCGCTTCTCCGGAAAGTGGTCCCTCAGGCTCTTGGCCGCGCCGGCCATGGACGCCGAGACGTCGTAGGCCTCTTTTCTGGACAAGACTTCGACCTCGTAGCCTAGTTCTGTCCACCTATCGATCGGCAAATGAAGGTCGTCCGAGACGACGCGCAGATGCTTGAGACCGTACGTCTCTCTGAGTAGTTGCGCGGCCTCGACGTACTCGTCGTCGGCGTGGCACCGCCGGTTCGTGTTGAGGCACGCGTCGCCCCGCCGCACGTGCACAATGGCGCAGTCCTCCGGCGCGATGGGCTGCGGCTTTTCCCGATTCAGCCCGAGGTGCCCGTGGAGCGCCAAGTACAGCACGGCGCTGAAGTGCAGGGTCGGGCCCCACTTCCGCTTCAACTTGACGCCCAGCGGCTTCTCCAGGATGGCGCACGACGCTAGGGGACACGCCTCCTGCAACGCCGGCGCGTAGCACCCGAAGAGCTCGGCGCACGGCCGCGACTGGTCTTTGACGAACCAGCCGCACTCCTGTTGCACCAACGTCGACGCGTTCCCCCGCTCGATGCCCTTGGCGTAGTCCTGCGCGAAGCTCACCACCAGGGACCCTAGCCCGACGCACGGGGTCTTTATTTGCGTGAGCGGCGCCCGGCACTGCGCGCACTGCAGGGCCTTCGCGTAGCGCCCCCAGTTCCGCAGGTCCCGCGCGAAGAACTTGGCCTTCCGTACCAGCGGCTGCGCCTCCAGGTCTGTCAATGAAGGCAAAAACGAGCGGTTGACGCCCTCCAATCCGATCGGCCGGTCCGCGCGCCAGAGGCGCTCCTGGCCCGCGAAGCTGGGCCGCGCGTGGAAGCGGCGGCTGAATCGGCCGTGCTGCTGGGCGCCGGACGACGCGAGCAGCAGGGCTGCCCGCAACACAAAGGTTGCCCGCATGGCTGCCCGCATCGGAATGATGAGTGGTGCCGCGGCCTACGAATGCGCGTGCATATTATGTCGTCGACCTAGTGGCTTCCGCGCATGCTCACCAACGCGTGCGTGCGTCGAGCAATTTTTTACGTTTTTTGGTGATTGGCGCGGGTTTTTAGCACGGATTTTTTAGTACAGATAGCATCTAAGCTAGCTGACCAGCACTTGAGCAGCTCGCAAACGACGTTTTTGCGACAGTAGGCTCGTGCTTCCGATAGACCTGCTGCAGCTTTCAGACCCTGCTGCAGCACTACGACAGTGTACGACGCGAGCGACAGCACTCTGCTAGACGCCATCGCCGCAGCTTTCGAGTCCTGCGCAGCAGCACTCTAGCGAGCGACGCGCCAGCACTCTGCGCTAGACGCCATCGCCGCGCAGACAATATGAACGACGACCTCGACGAGCCCCAGTTCGAGCACGAGGAGCCGCTGCAGCAGCCAGCCAGAAAGAAGAAGAAAGATAAGAAGAAGCGGGCTCGCGACGACGACGACGACGACGCCGCGCCCGCCGCGCCGACGATCCTCGAGGATTTCGGCTCCGACGACGACGACGTCGACGACGGCGGGTCCGCGGGTGAGGTCAAGGACGACGCGCCGGCGGTCACGCCGGCCGCCGCGTCCAAAGCGCCGGCCGCCGCGGCGAAGCCGCCGGCCGCGGGCGGCCCCGCAAAGAAGCAGAGGAAGCGGCCGCCGCTCGCAGCGCCGTGCGAC
>Ga0114994_10000540_pt1 | contig 25613 bp, 13 predicted proteins | sample ArcticOcean_MG_C_9_FD_87043 | JGI IMG/M metagenome (GOLD analysis project Ga0114994, IMG submission 87043) | Marine microbial communities from western Arctic Ocean - ArcticOcean_MG_CB2_152 | ecosystem: Environmental > Aquatic > Marine > Oceanic | place: Arctic Ocean: Canada Basin | collected...
GGCAGCCTCGGCTCCGCAAAAGGTTTCGCGGGGGGCCTCGCGGGGCCCGCTATGGGCGTTTCGAAGGGTCGAACTTCAGGACGCTTAAACTTTTGCGCATCGCGTGTCCAACTGCCACCAGGACCACGGCTGTGGAGCCTTGGCTATGGGCTTTCCAGCGCACCAGCCCGTGGCAGTTGGACACGCGATGGCGCTGAGCTAGCCGGATGTAAAGCCAACGCCCTGTACTAGCTAAAATAAAATACCTCTCCGTTCTAACGGGTTTAGCTCGAAGTGTGGGTGTCCAAGTTGGTAAGAAAGACCCTGTACACGGTCAACGAACGCCGCGCGCGCCTAGAGCGCGCGCCATGTTTGGCAGGGGGCTATATGCGCTCTATAGCGACATCCTTGCCAAACTTTTGGTCTGCCCGCAGCGTTCGCGGCGCGCAGCGCGACCTCCAAATGGCGGTCGCCACATTTCTGCTCACATGACCTACCCAAGGCGTTGTACTGCAGGGGGATGGGTAAGTGGCCGCTCGTGCAACGCGTGACGCGCATCTGATATCATCTTTGTGAGAGCCCGCCGCCTCGGCGCCGGGCCGCCGCCAGCGTCGTGTCGAACAACTCAGCGTCGCGCGTCGCAGCGAGCGGCGTCGTGGCTTCCCGGCACAAACACCGGCGTCGGGAACGCGCGTTTCGCGTTTTGTCGGGCCGCTTCCTGATCTGGCAGGCCGCCCCGGCCGCGAGCGTGATAGTTATCCAGGGCATTAGTCAACTTATCACGAGGGACGACGGGCGCGCCCAATCCTCGTTAAAAATACTGTTGAATTTGTTACTTCTACTTCGAGTTCAAACTTCGTCCTGGAGTCAGGGCCGGGCCCAGCCGGGGGGGGCAGGGGGGCATTTTTTTTCGGAGCCTGAGGGCCATGTGCGGAGGTACTGATCGGAAAACCACACCCCCCTAAAGTAACTTGAAGTGAAAGTAAGGACCGAGTTTTCGAGTTATCTCGGGAGAGAGGTCGGCCGGCTTTTCGAAAGTTCGGTCAATTTTTTACTTTTATTTATAAAAGTCAGATCCGAGCCAAGACGGTCAAATAAGTTGGCCTCTGGGGTATCGGCGACAGTACCATCACTATGGACCTTGGCGCAGTCGTCTGTTTTAACTTCGGCCGACTTGCCCGAAGTCCAGGCGGATAACGCGTGGGCTGGGTGGCCGGCGGCGGCCCCGGGCCCCCGGGCCACTCCCACCCATACTTACTTTCCGTAAAAGTCACCGGTTTTAGTACACAATCTCAAGCCATCCGGGGGGATTCCCCATACCCCCCCCCACACATGGTTACAACCGCGAGTACCCCCTCCCCCCCCTAGGACTTTGTCAAGCCTCACTGGCAGGCTCTGTGCCAGTGATTCTTTAAGTTTGATTTTGTCACTGGCACGGTAGTACTAGCTTGACCCTGAGCCTGAGTACTCGAGGCCTGTCACGGTGTAGTTGCGCCGTGCGCGCCGGCGGTGCAGTGGCAAAATGCTTGTGGCAACCGTGGACTGTCGAGCTATGCGTTTCGCCCGCTCATAGAATACCAGCCCTGGGTCCACCCCTCGGCAGCTCAGAGGCTACAGAATAGCTACTGTGGCGTAAACAGGAAGCACAAATGCCCCTTGCGGGCGATTCGGTTGTCCTTCTAACTGCGGGTGGAGGTTATGTATTTGCCGATTGTAAAACTGGAATTAAGTTTCGGATTAGTAAAGCAAACTGTAAGGCTGACTCATTAATCTCATCGCAGTATGGTGCTTTGTTTGCAGTGGCAGCCGAGGGGAAACTCATGCCAGCGAGCCGCGACATTTTGGATCCATGTGCTTTATTAGTGGAAAATCGCGGGAACACTAGCATGCATTCGGGGAGCAACGATAATCGCTACCTGAATGATGACAACAAAGCTCAAATCGTGAATCCGATGACCCTTCGGGCGATGAAAACAAGAGGTGACTCTGGTCTAGCAATAATCGAGGCTCTTGCTTTCGGGAGTTCAACATGGGGTGTAAAGACAAAATACTCCAAAGCGAAATGGCTTAAGCGCAAGGCAAAGAAATACATGCCTTGGGTGCAGGTTTTAGAACCTACTGCCTGTGTCCTCGCCGAAGCATACTTTACGCGGATGGTCAAGCACAAAGGGGTGGTCAGACCGGAGGTAATTGCACAACTTGTAGCACGGAGTAATACGAGGCCTGGCAGTCGTGTTGTTGTGATGGACACACTCCATGGCGTTGTACTAAGTGCGGTCGCGGAGTTAGTGGGTCCACAGGGAAAAACCATATTTTCCCCTAGCGACTCACAAGTTCCTATGAAAGCTGTTTCAAAAGTAGACTTGCACTGCATGGGACGACAACAAGCGTCACTACCCAAAGTTTCTAATTTGAAAACATGTAATATTAAGGCCGCTGATGTAATTCAGAGCTGCGGAATAGCCCCACGGTTGCAGCATTTCCACAGCAAGGTGGATGCTCTGGTTACCACCGAGCAATTTACTATCTTCACTTTTAAAACAATAGTCCCAAGGGGGGTCTGATATATATTTTACCTTAGGTTCTTGCCTCTGGACATGAGCCTGTCAGTACCCTTAAAACCCTACTTCCTCTGCTTCGTGCTGGCGGCTCATTCGTGGTTTATTCAGAGCACATCGAACCCCTCACACGTGTGTTAATTTGGCTTAGGGTATCTGAAGCTGCTATTGATGTGAGACTCACGGAAGTTTGGCAAAGGGAGTTCCTAGTTTCAACCAACTGTTCTCATCCAGCCATGACCACATCCGGAAATGCAGGATACATTCTTTCAGCCATAAAGATACCCGAGCGATTGTAGCTGGAGCCGACCTCCCACTTGTCTAAGTCTGCGCGCACGTACGCGCCCTTCCTGTCTCCTGCACACCCTGGGTCTACTGAGGCTGACACGGTGCGCGGCGTCTGAGGTTTCAGCCACGTTGGCACAGTGCTACTCCGTCTTGTTTCAAAAAACAAAAACTGAGAGTACATTGGGCTAATAATAATTATAAGAGCCATAGTCTAAGCACATGTCTGGGTGCCCGGAACACTAGCTCGACAACTCGTCAAAAACCGATTTCCAAGCCTTGCTTTGGTGAATTAATACGCTATCGGTGAGTAAGACGACCGGTCGCCGTCCTAGGGGTTGAGGACCGGGCATCTAGGTAAAACTCAAAATGCCCTTGGTGTGCTCGTCGCCGAGTCACAAAATCAAGATGGTGCTACAGAAATAAAAGATTATCTTGAGACCGCCTCCAAAAGGCCCGGGGGCTGCCCTAAAGGGGCCCCGGCGGTACGGCGGGCCCGCGAGACCCCCGACTTCCCCGCGTCGGGTCCGCGGGAAGATCGACCCGGGCCCGCGCCTTGACCGCAAGGCCAGTTCCAACGGGCCCGCGGCCGGTTTTTTCCCGCCCGCGACCCGACCGCAAAATTTAGACCTCCGGCCGGTCGGTCCGCCTTGATCGTAGCATTATCCGCGGTCCGCGGCGTCCGCAGGGTCCGCGTAATATTCCGCCCGGGCCTGCGCCGGGTTGAGCTGCGCGATATACCCGATGAGTCACGGGCGCGGAGCGCACGGCGCAGTTACTCTGTACTCGGCGGCTGCCCTAAACCGCTGAAGAGACCCGAGTCACTCATACACCTGCACACCTGCCTTTGACGCCTGCGCTCGATCTCGCTACGCCAGCATCTACGCGCGTCACACCCCGTGGCCCACTTGCATAATGACACATACGCTCGCGATCTACCTAAATTCCTCTGGGTGTGACGCGCGTAGATGCAGGCGTAACGAGATCGAGCGCAGGCGTCGACGGCACCTGGGTAGCACCGCAGCAGTGGCCTGGCTGCCTCTGAGTACCCTTTTTTTTGAGCCGTGAGCCTCGTACGCACAATATAACTTGAAGACGCCGCGCGCCTCGTGCGCTCGCTTCAGTTCCCTCGTTCGTGCTGCCGCCCGGTGCTGCAAAATCGCCTGGTGCGGATGTCGCGACAAAAGTGACGGTTTAGTAGCACAGGGGGTTCTCCGTGTGCGTTCCGTACATTAGTCAGAACGACTCGGGGCTACTAGGCACTCTAGGGTAACTTAGACGCCTCAGATACAATAATATGTAAGAATCTCAAAATCCTAAGCGTTACGACATGAGTCTCAGCATCTTGGGACAGCTTGGCTTTGCCGGTGGCGAGACTGAGTTTATTGATCAGGATGTTGTCGTCTACCTTCACGGGAACGGGTTGGCCTTCTCCGATTTGACCGATTTAGCCTGCGTTAGACCGACCAAGTTCGTAGCAAACAATCTTGAATGTCCCCTTGGCATCTCAGCTTTTACCACTAGCGTCCCCGAACATCTCATCGCGTTTGCCCCGCGCTCAACTGAGCCCTGCATTCACGTCCTAAAATACCCTCAGCTGGATCCTTTGAGTGTTTTAAGAGGTGGGACTGATCTAGAATATGAGAGTATCGCAATGTCACATAATGCAAAAGTGCTGTGTGCAGTTTCGGGCCCATTTGATCACCACTTGTATCTATGGTCTCTTGAAATAGCACAGATCCTCGCCAAGGTTGCGATCGGAGGAAACTTGGCAACACCATGCACTTGGCATCATTGCTCGTTCAATCCAAAGAATTCATCTATGGTATGCACAGGAGGAAGTTACGGGCTAGTCTTTTGGGAAGTGCAAGTGGTTAATGACCACAAGTTCCAGAGAATCAACGCAGCAGTGGGCGATGGCGAAGATGGGGCAGAAGACGGAAGTTTACTTCTGGATTCGATAAGTGCGCAGTGCTGGACTCAAAACAACTTCGTTCTTGCTGTTGGCAGAAGATGCGTAATGGAGTTCGATGCGCACTCTGGGAACCTCACACGTTTGTTCCCGTTGGCTTTAGCACTGCAAGAGTCCTCATGTTTATTTGTCACTGCCCTGGAAGAAGTAATCCTGCTGCTATTCTCTAACGGGATAGTTCACGGTCTTAGGACAAATATAGCTGACTCAACTGCATTTATGCTGAATGTAGCTAAAGAGCCTTCTAGCAAATACTCTTGGTGTAGCATGCTTCCGAGACGAGACGGTCTCCTGCTGTCAGGCCCCGGAAAAATTCAAGTATTGACTTTGAATGATGCAGATGCATCATCTGGTAAAATCTTTGTAGGCCCAAATGTTGCAGTCATTGACTACCACAATGGGCCAGTCTTAGGGATGGCTTGTCAGTCGATGAAAGACCCTACACTTGTAACGGCAGGAGCGGATGGGGCCTTGAGAGTGTGGACTCGTAATGGGGCCCTCGTTGGAAAGCATAAATTTCAAATCTCTGATGTGGATTTGGTTGATTGTGTGGTCTCAATTACATCGATCACGTCTGCACGCTGTAATTCAAATTTTGCAGTTGGGACCTCAACAGGGTGCTTATTTCTTCTATCTGGAAAACCTAAAAGTCATAATAACGTTCTTATCGATCTTGTGTCACTTGGCAATTTGCAACTAAGCCGTGAGCCAATAACAAGTGTACTATTTCACCCAGAAAAAGACATCCTGGCTGCAATATCTGAGTCTGGTGCGTTTATTGTTGACACATCTCTTCAGAAGGGTAGCATTTCGCTGTGTGTGCTAGCACACACCTGTTTTAGTGGCCATCTCACTAGCCTATGCGCATTGTGGTGTAATGACTACTTGATGGTAGCATTTGCGGATCAGAGCATTATTTCATACCTCCTTGTTGACTCTGACGTGCACTCGCTAGCTGAAACTTGGAAACTTGAAACTGACTTTCCCTTCTCCGGAATGTCAAGACTAAACTTTAATTCAAATGATATCACCTTCTTGGCAACAAGTCCACTCTCCTGTAATATAATGGCACTTGCATCATCTAATAGTATGTATAAAAATGGTAATTTGGTTGTCTCAAAAATCAAGTCAAGGCATGACAAGGGCGTAATGTGTCTGGGGGTATCCAATGGTGGGGAACTTGTCGCCACGGGGGGGGTCGATGGTAGGATTGCTTTGTGGCGAGCCTTGACTGAGTCAGGCGTGGATCTTGTGAAGTTGTGTCTAATGAATCTACATACGGGTCCTGTTGTATATACTCATTTTTCTTCAGATATGTCAATTCTCTATACTTCTGGGAGCGATGGGGCTGTCTTTAGTCTTAACGTTTTGGTACCACGAACATTGGTCATTCCTGCACAGACACACAAAGCCGAACACCCTAAGTTGACTATTCAGTATGGGCCAATACCTGCAACGTCTTCTCACCAAGCTACTTGGTCTGAATCATGTCAGGAGCATATTGGGAAATCCGCGGCGCTTAAGCTTAAATCCCATGAAGCGGCCCAGCGCAGTATCATTGCAGACTTGCGCAGTCGACTGTTGGAATTGGTAGCGAAGAATAAGAATGCATGTTTGAATGAAAAGCTCGAACGCGATGAGTTTATCATTGACCGCATGAGGCATCAACAAGTCTTAGCCGCAAGTCAACGGAAAGCAAATAAACTAGAGAAAGAACTGAGGGTCGAAAAGCAAGCTCGCGATGTTATATCTGCTCGGATAAGACATGACTGTTGGGACTGCATGGAAGCGCAGGCAACTGAATGCCACTCTTTTGCCTCTAAACTACTTACTTCTAACTTCCCACTCAAGCTACGTCCTGACAAGCAAAAGCGTCGTCTAGGATGTGTTCGTTTTCTACGGAAAGTTGCACTGCGCGAAGGTGCATCATCGACATTTTTGAGTTTAGACTCGTCAGTGCTATCACGTAGACTTTCGCACAATATCTCCTGGATGGTCAATCAGGGCAAGTTGCTTCCTTCATTAGATCTAGTAAATATTGAACGACACGACAGCATCGCATCAATAAAACTTCTTGACGGGGCCTTAGAGAATGATGGAAATGATGATGATGAACCAAGGCTCTCGGAAGAAGCGCGGGATGAAAATTTAACTACCACACAACTTTATCAGCCCATTGCGCTCCACACTTCAATACAGAAGAGAATCCAACGCGTCTTGGTAGACGAATTACTTCGCCAAGCGCAAGTTGATTTCAATTTTCAATTCAACTTGCTTCATGATGAAAAGAGTATCGAACTAGGCCGCATCTTGGAGAAGACCGAGCGACTCCAGGGGATCTGTAGAGAGCTGAACATTAAGGAAGAATACTCTAAGCACCAATTGGCTGTGCCAGAAGAGACGCCAGAGGTGATGATCCGGGTTAACAAATCAGAAATCTACAGCAGCACGCCAGAAGCCACTACATGCATAGTACTAAAGAGTACCGGACTGAATAATGATAATACAGGCGGCCACCATGCAAGCAAACGGGCCCTGGAGGATATGATGTATGGTACCCTCGAGACACAAAAAGAGATTGATAGACTTCAAACTGTCTTGCAGGCTCCAAGTTGGATAGACGACCAAAATCACGATGATTTAACTGATGCGCAAAAGAAGGAGCTAAAAGAGTTCGAGACTGAGAAGGGCCTTCTTGTGCAACAACAAGCAAAATATCGAAAGGCGCTCGAGCTTGAGTTCAAGAAGCTTCGTGCTGAAGTCAATGATATCGCATGTGGTTTCGATGAAAAGCTTAAGCGTCTTGCGGATCATCGGTTGATCATAATGAATTTTGTAACAACACAAGAGCTCTACTCCAGCCGCGTGTGCGTTGGTTTACTGAGAAATGAAGACCGACTGCTTACCCTGAGTCGACTGGGCTCTCAAATATCTACACTGAATTTCAAAAAGGAATGTCAAGCAGACACTGTGAGTAGTAGCTTATCGTTGGTTGGTGCAGCATCTGATAGGGTTGATAGGCTTCAAGCAGAGGATAAAAATATTGATCGCAACTTAAGGCGTGACCTGCAAAATGAGAAACAAATGGTCCAAGAGGATATTAAGCTAGTATTTAGCTATTTCAGACGGAAGAATCTATCACTTGAAGACAAGCCTGATGAGTGGAGGTTGGACGACTCCACGTGGCAAATGCTCTTATCCTCACGCAAACATAAAATAGCCAAGGAAGCAATGATGAATGATGCAGCAGAAACCGTGAGCAATCTGAGAGCAAAGCATGCGGACTCTCTGGTGGTCTTTGAACAAGTTGAACAAGAAGTTGGCAAACTTCTTAAGTGGCAGGCAAAAATAAGAGCTGGACTTGCAACATCTGAAGCAAATTGCGAGATTTTAGTTCAAGTTAGACAAGGACAGGATGAAGTCGAGGAGGAAGCCGTGGTCACAGACTACTTCGATGCAATATTTCTGCCAGTGGGAACAATAAACGGGATAAATCAAGTGATTACCCAGCTAGGAACAGAGCAAATAAAAACCTTGACCAAAATCAAAAACTTCAGGAAGTCGATCAACTATATGGAATGGGAAAGTTTATTCTTGAAGGCACAATCTCACGATCTCGAAGAATACTACACAGATTTGCAGCTGCTGCATGGCACAAAAAATCTACAGTCTATTCTGAAGGGCAATCAGGGTTCAACAGCAGCACTAGAACAAGTAGCGAGAGAAGAGGCGAGAATTAGTATAACGAATAAAGTACATGAGAAGAAACTTAGTACATTAAACAATACAAACTCAAAACTCGTGCAGCAGATTAAAGCCCGTAAAGACGAAAACAAGCGCCTTCGCCTTCAACTTAACCAGATTAATGATGCAATCATCGTGCGGGAAGCTATCACAAGGTCACAATTGAATTCCTTGACTGAAGAGGCAAATACCGAGCAGCGCACTAGATATCATATGAAGCGAATTACGCTGCGGCGAAGATTAATTGACTTGGTGTGTGCTCATCGCCTTTTTGTATGTACTATCAGTGACTTTCCGAGTAATAGGCAAAATTGCAAACCGAAGAAGTCGAGTTCTTAAGACAAGAGCTAGATAGGCTCAGGCAGCGAACATTCCCATCGTTCTCTAATGCAACGCGCGGCCGACACATGGCGCTACCGGACTCAGTTTGATGCTGCCTGGAATAATAGTGCAGGGTATGTTCGGGAGATATACGGGGGTTGCATGACCATGACCGCTCTTGGGCATTCACACCCCGTTGCCTGCGTGACCCCAGACCATTACCGCTCTTGGGCATTCACACCCCGTTGCCTGCATCCAACCAATAAACTTGCCGGGTAACAAAACTTGAAAGCCTGGGGTATAAAAAGGGGGGGGACCCCACCTTTTTTTCTAGAAGAGCCAGATTCTGATATTTAGTGATTACGTTCACGACCGATATGAAAACGAGTTCCGTCTCATGGGCATCCCGATGAAAGTGGTCCCAGAATACAAATACCTGGGGTTAATACTGCATGAAAGCCTCGGCCGCCGCTCGGGGCCCGGCTCAGGCCTTGCGTACGGGTCTGACAAGGATTCGTACCTGTATAAATGCCTTCTGGATGAAGGAGAAGAACGCGTGATTGTCGATATTTTTGAGGACGACAGCGTAGCCAATCGCCAGATGGTCGCAAAGACGCGCCTGTTGGTGAACGGTGCCCCGGCCCGGGGTGAGAACCGCGTCCAGTATTACCATGTGAGCCCGACGCTAGACGACGTGATGGCCGCATTCCGAGCGGCGAACCCCAAGGCGACGGTGGAATCGATCTGCCCGTACCGCCATCTACGCCCGTGGGACCTGCAGCGACAGAGCATCCGCGACGCTATTGTGAAGCGCACTGGCTACTGCCGTAGATCCGGGTGCTACCCGCACAACCTGGAAGCGAGCGTGGGGAAATTAGTTGTCCAGACGATGACAGATGCGGCGTCCGTCTTGAATAGCGAGGTATAGCAGATGGGGGTCGAAGTCGATGAAATCGAGGTTGCCTTATTAAAGATCTGGAGGACACAACTCGGTGTTGAGGCTAAGACTGCCACGGACGGGCTAAGACACGAGCTTGGAATTACGTCCCAGCGGGTGCGAGCCCACGCCGCCGCCCTGAAATTTCGGAATAACATCCTGTCGCTGAAATCAGAGGACTACCTGGTCAGACGAGTATATGACGCCCTGAGAGGTGAAGGGGGTTTCGGAACCGCAAGATGCGGCGTGAAGTACCTCGAGGACCTCACCCAGGACGTGGAGTGGACTGATCCAGAGGCCTTAAGCAAAGGCAGAGCGAAGGAGTTTGCCAAAAGTTTCGTCAGGGCGAACCAGGTGATATGCTTCGGTAGCTGCCTGGAGAGGAACATGTCCACGCTCCGGAACTACGAAGGGTGGACTGACGCCGACAGGACAGAACTGGCCGCATACTTGAAGCGACTGTGCCCGATCAATTTACGTGAAGGGCGCAGGCTCAAAACAAGACTACGACTGGGGTGCCACCCGCTTCGGAGTAGTGCGGCTCGCATGGCGTTGACGCGCAACGCGGAGTGTCCGTGCTGTGGACGCGGTTCCGAGACGATCACGCATACTGTATTTGATTGCCCGAAGTTCGATTCCGACCGGAGCGACTTCTTCGGTCGGTTGGAAGAACTTTGGCCTCAAGCCCGAGACTCGTCGAACGCGAAGTATCTGGAAACGCTTATGGGAGACGATCCGCCGCAGGAGATTGAAAATTTGCTTTACCGATCCCTCATTTCTATTTTCAAGCGCCGGCTGGATATCCTAGCCGCGCAGGGAGAAGGCCTCTAGAGGCTAGATGTGTATCCTTTTCTTTAGGGGTATTCCTTCCTTAATTTTGTATTTATTTATTTTATTTCTTATCTAAATGAGTCTGAGCCGTTTTCTGCGGAATTTTGGATCACTACCTCCCGGGGGTGTCCTAAGGACGCCCCGACACTAGATTACTACGGAGGTGTCGCTGTCGAACCACGACGAGGTCGCAAAGTAGCCTATCGTGCGGGTATTACGGCCTAACATGCGGGTATTCGAGGACGTGCGGGTATTCGAGAATATGAGCAGAAAGAAACTCGCTTCTACATGAGCAGTTGTGCCCCCGGGGCCCTCCTGAGTACCTATGGCGTCGTTGGGACGCAAAAACATGGTTCTGGACTGCCATATGTAGATCGCGCGCGGCGGCCCGAAACGGGCGCAACGCCGACCCGGGCCACCACCAAACCATATCCGGGCCTTTAGAGCCCAAATTATGGCTGCGGAAGGATATTCCCATAGGTAAGGCCCCCTTTATTTTTCCTACGTACCACGCCCCAGGCCTATACCCCCTGGAGGATTCGCTAGGTGGCTTCCGGGGCCGTGGTATAAACTCCATTACGCCCAGGCTGAGTTATCACGATGGTTTTATTCTAGATAGTAGTCCCCCGGGGGTCATTCGAGTTTGAGACACTGGCACCTTTGAGACGCTATCGAGGAGTAAGACTCGGACGACCGGGCAGGGCTGGGGACCGGGCCTCTGTAGGCAAACTCTTATTGCCCTTAGTGTGCTCATCAGAAAGTTAGTCAGGAGCTCCGTCCGCCGCCGCATGTCTCGCTTCTTGACAATGGCACGCGGCCGCATTCTGACAGAGACCAAAGCACGGGGGCTGCGGACAAGGCGGCTGCGAGTTGCAGTAAATTTGGATCTACGAGCCGGGCGGGCACGTAAAAGTGCCCGGGCTCGCGAGCTGTTTTTTGCAGAATCCGGAAGCCGAGACGTTATTCATGGGGGCGCACGAAGTTGATGAAGACGTCGCGCGTCACGAACGTCGCCGAGAGGCGAAGCTGTGGCATTTCCCCCCGTCCAAACGCCACCAAAACACAGTGTCGCAGAACTTTCTGGCGTTTGCTCATGATTCAAAAGAGCTCATCCATCAGCGGACGGCTTAACCGCTGCTGCTCCCAAGGTAAATGTCCCTTAGAGCTGCTTAAACGCACCAGGGACTCGGAATCTGAATGCACACAGACGGCCTGGGTCACACTGAACATATTTTATTTAGTGAATGATACTACCATAGTGACACAACGATCATATGAGTATCTGTACTAATCGTGGTGGTCTGTATCAGCTTAGTAAGTTGCCTCGCTTGGTTTGTGTCCAAAGGGCAATTTCATGCAGGCTGTCTTGACGAAGTGCCTCTTGTATGACTTCGGCGACAAAGTTTTGTCGGAAATAAACTGAGACCTGTAGATGGACAGTGAGCCAAGTAAAAGTGTTTCTATATTGGAAAGGCGCAAATCACAACCTCTTCAGTATGCTGGACAAGTAGTGTAGCTAGGTCGCCAATAAGCCCGACTGAATTCTTAATGAGGCTCGGGTCGTCTCCATTTTCATTCACTACGACTTCCAAAAACTGAAAAATATTTCCTAGATGAGGCTTTATGAATTGTGAACCACCACCATCATGTAACCTGTGAATTTGGGCTCAAATACAACAAGAATGGTGAACAGATAGGCTCTGATGACTAGCCCCTGAACAACGCCAATGTACGCTTCCAAGATGCCCTCACGCAACACAGTCATGTACTCTACTAGATCATCATCATCTGGCGATATCTTCATCCCTGCAGCCTGCTCGAGCATTTGGAGTGTAGATGGGAGATACTTGACAAAATTCCCACCAACAGCGAGTGCAATGTCACCAAAGCAAGATAGCACAGCTGGCTTGACTTGTCGATTCAAAGTTGGATTTTGCAGATCTTCTAGCAAACAACGGACGATTTCGTCACAATATGGGAGGATCCGACCCTCCAACGCACGACATACGTCACCTGCCGTTCCAACCGAAGCAGAACAAACTTGCCAGTCTGCATAATTTCGCAATCCTTTGATGAGAAAAGGAAAAAATTCACCCATGTATTTGTCGAATGCTTGTTCAACTGTAGAGGCAATTGCTCCAAGAGCCATAAACGCCTCCTCTGATGCTATTGCGTGCTCATTATTGAGAACCTGTAGGAGCAAAGCAACTATATGATCACAGAATGGCTCGATATCTTTGTCAACAGCGCGCGTAATCACTTGCATCACGCTACAGAGGAGACTCTGCAGTTGATAACGCTCCTCTTTATCATCTTGCGAGACAACAACAGTTGAAAACGTGGAATGTAGCCGTTGTAGAACTACTTGCATGACCTCAAGAACGATTGGTCGCATGTCACGTGCGTGATTTTGAATCAACATGTTGACAGCTTCATAAGCTTGGCCACGAAGATTATGATCTTGCCAGTCACGCCTTTCAGTTGCAGCGAGAAGCTGCGTCAACAGAGGACGAAAGAAAGGTGATAGAGCATTCGTTTCACGACTTCTAGGCGCACGCTCGAATGCTTGAGCAAGATTGTGTAGCGCAAAGCAAGACTGAGATGCAACTCTAGCACTGTCCTGAAGGGCACCGCCTAAACTCTCCACGAGTGGCTGAAGGTAACCTTGTGGTATTCGCTGGGCATGGAGTTCACAGATCCGCCCAAGAGTCCAAGCTGCTGTATCTTTGACCAATATGTGGTTGTCCTTCAAGGTTCGGACAAGGACGGGCATTGCGGTTTGCACTGGGTCAGCAAGCAGCTCGGGTTTTGGCCCATCCAGAAGCTGACCGAAGGCCATGATGCTTGCCTCACGCCGCCGCCATTCAGCGTGCAGAATGTTGTTTTCGACAAAAGCAAGAACATCAGGGACTATCGCATCGCCTGCAGCTTGGGCTACCAGACCTAAACAAATCGCCCCAGCGGCGCTAAGATTCCAGGTATCTTCATCAGCATGTTCATCCTGTTTGACAAGAGTGGATTGTAATAGCACAGGGACGATATGGCTGGCTGCTGCGCACACATACCGCGCACAATGTCGGTGTGTCAATGCGCGCGGCTGATCAACCGGATTCATTTCTTCAATAATCTCCAATTCTTCCTCACACAAGGTCGACCAAAATTCAACAGCCATCATCGAAACCTGTTCGTCTTTATCTTGTTGTATTGCAGTCAGTGTCAACGTAAAAAGAGCTTCAATATACTGTGGGAGCTTTTCATAATAGAGAGCTGCTACGCGAGCTAGCGACTCAAATGCAATGATGCGCAATTGCTCGTCAAGGCTCTTTGTTGCAGTGCAGAGAACCTGCATGATCATCGTTCGCTCCGTCTCATTGTCAAAATTGTGCCGTGTAAAAACTAGACTACTCGAAAGAGCTCGTGCGGCGGCAACTCTTACTGTTGTAACACCATCTTCCTTCATGCCATCTACTATGGCTGTCAGGATTTGATTCGTCTCTGTCTGATCTACAGCTTCTTCTTCAAGATCTTCACACAAGTAGCCAAGAGCCTCAAGAGTAGATGTTTTCGTGAGGTTACTATCTGCAACATCCTTTGTCGTCATGTTTTTGAGCAACTGTCCAAGCAATTCTGGCCATTGTTTCTCCTGCAGCTCCAATGCACCTATCTTGGCAACGACTAGTGCACCAGCATGTGCGGCTTTAGGATTCGAAGACTGCAAAACCTTAAGGGACGCTATTTTCACATGAGATCTGGAATTCACGTCTACGTCTGTGTACCATTTCCTCTTTTTCTCTGCAGATATATGCGCGTCTCGGGCGAACAGTAAATTCTTCAGATGAAGTCCGGCAAGTTGTCGCCTGCGTGGATTAATTAGCAGAAGTCAGATATTCCTCAAAGCGAATCACGTGTTTCCAACACAGCTCTACGAATGCTCATCCCTATCCTCGTCAGAAAGCTCATCCGCAAGTGCGACCATGAATTGTGGCTATAGTCGAGGTGATTATTGGATGTGTGTGAAACAAAACAAGGCTCACCAAAGATTGCGATTCCCATTGGGAGAGTTGGTGTTCGGCTGCATTTCTGGCGTTCAATTCTAAGAGTACAAGAGCATAATGGAGCCTGTTTGCCACATGTTTTTGATCACCTTGACTTTGAGCATTGAGCAAAATTAAACTAAGATCACGGGCCATCGACGCTCCGGCGGCTGTGGTACTGTGACTACAATGTCGTCGCATGTATGCCAGTGTGCCCTTCGACTCGGACTCGGATGCTGTGTAGACAAGGTGTTCGATGCTTTGGCCCTATGGACAAAGTGCAAGGGCAGTGCCTAGATGGTGTCTCTACCATCTTTCGCCGAAGGATGGCCAGTGACAGAGCCAGAGGGATTCGACCTCAGAGGCTCACTGCCTGGCTCATCGACAGGGGCCCGGCCAGCGGGCTCGTTTTTCGGAGGCCCGGGGTGATGTGCAGAGGTACTCAGGCTGACCGGCAAACCATACCCCAGAAGGAAGTGAAAGTAAGCCTGAGAACCCGGGCCGGCGACTTTTTTTAAAAGTTATCTCGGTCCCAAGGGCCCGGGGAGGGCCGGGCGCCCATCGACTTTTGGGTCAATTTTTTACTTTCAAGTTCCCGGGCCGGCCGAGTCAAGTTTATTTCAAGTTATAAACTTTGGAAGCCTGAGTTATATCAAGACCCCGACGGCCAAATAAGGCGACCTCTAGGTTATTGGCGACAGTACTGGTCATCACTATGGACCTTGGCGCAGTCGTCTGTTTTAGCATCGGCCGACTTGCCCTAGGTCCAGGCGGAAAACGCGTGGGCAGGGTGACGCCCCCCACCCCTGCCCATGCTTACTTTCCGTGAAAGTCACCAGTTTTAGTACACAATCCCAAGCCACCCGGACGAGGCGGCGCGTGGCGCAGAAAAACGGTACTCAGAAGCAGCCAAACCACTGATGCGGTGCTATCATACTATGATCTGTCGTCAGCGCCTGCGCTCGATCTCGCCACGCCGGGATCTACGCGTGTCGCACCCAGCGGCACTTCAGTAGATCGCAAGATTATATTCTATGCCATTGTGTAAGCCTCACTGGCAGTGGGCTCGTGGTCACGGTCTGACTCCGAGTCGGCGATCTGGTTGAGTTAGCGGACTGCCAATGCCGTTAACCGAATAGTGCCAGTACCTATTCTCCGTATGGACTCGGCCACTGGCACTGGCAGAAGGTCCAAGCTTCAAGTTCCTCCGAGTCGCCGCCGGCCGGCGCCGGGAGTCACGGTCATATGTCCTTACTAGTAGAGGCTTACTAGTAGAGGAGAACTTACACCCGACGACACGCCACCTGATAACACACCAACACCAAACTACCGCTCAGCCCTGGAGTTGCTATTGCGAAGTAGAAGGAGATAGGTGTGCACAAGTTTTATCACCTTTCTATCCGAGTCTTGAAGCGAGCATACGGAGACTAGTAGCAGCCACTAGAGGCAGCAGCTAGCCTCAAGTATAAGCGAGACAATGCAGGAGAGCGAGGCAAGTTCAAAGCCAGATTTCTTAATAGAAGCGATGCGCGCAGGTCGAGAGGGATGATAAGGAGCTCGACATCTCGAACAACGATGTTTGCACCAAGTAAACCTCAGCGCCATACGTATATATTGTTAATTCCGACGTGCCAGGTACCGCGAGGCTGGAAAGATTGTCAACTTGGCGCTACACGGGCTAATACTGCAAGTGAAACCAGGTGCTAAGGTTCTGGACCTGTGCAAGTTTGGAGATACAGTTATCACACAGAAGTGTGGCACAATTTATCAGAAAAAAGTGAAAGGTAGAGCCATTGAGAAGGGGGTCGCATTTCCGACGTGCAGTCAGCGTGCAGAAAATGCCATATTATCATCAGGAACAGTCACAATCACTTTTTGTCTTTGCCTTATAAATCCCCCTACATAGTTGTGTCTCTGTGAATGAGTGTGTCTGCCACAATTCACCACTCGAGTCAGACATTCCAGGTGACACCCTTTCATCAGGAGACTTGGTTAAGTTGGACCTTGGGTGTTACGTTGATGGATATATCGCAGTGGCAGCGCACACAATAGTCTGCGGCGAGCAGCCGTGCCCTGAGAAACCGCTATCTGGTCCTCGTGCAGATGTGTTACATGCTGCTCATATTGCCGGAGAGGTGGCCGTAAAGTTGCTGCGACCGGGAAACACGAATTCGCAAGTCACTAAGGCAATTGAGAAGGTTGCTCACGACTTTAACGTGAATGCCTGCTCTGGTGTGCTGTCTCACCGCATGAAGCGGTTCGTTGTAGATGGAAACAAAGTCATTTTGTTGCGTGAAGACACCGATCAGAAAGTCGAGGATTCTTCTTTTGAACTAAATGAGGTCTACTCGATCGACATCGCCATGTCAACAGGGGATGGCAAGCCAAAAGAGATGGAGTCTCGTACCACAATTTTCAAACGTTCTGTAGATAAAAATTATATGCTCAAGATGCGCTCTAGTCGAACTCTTTTCAATGAGATAAATGCGAAATTTCCTGCGCTACCCTTCGGGTTACGCTCTCTAGATGATGAGCGCCTGGCTCGCATGGGCATTGTGGAGTGCCTCAAGCATGAATTGGTCCACCCTTACCCCGTACTTTTCGAAAAGAAAGGTGATCATGTGGCCCACTTCAAATTCACTGTCCTGATCCTACCCAGTGGCCCTACCCGCATTTCTGGCCTGAAGTCATTTGAACTTGGTGCTGTCAAAACAGAAAAGCGACTTTCAGATGAGATTAGTGCCATAATGTCCCTTGCATCAAAGAAGAAAAAGAAGAAAAAGAGCAATGCAGCCTTGAAGGCGGCCTCCTGCTAATATATATATAGAGAATCGCCATTTTCACCAAGTTCAAGATACTTTGGCTTGCCTGACGGCTGGTAACCCGGGCCACTAGGGTAAATCTATAATACACCATTTGCAAATAGCTTTGGATAGAAGTTTTGGACGCTGGAGGAAGTGCTGGAGGAGGAACTTCAAGAGGCCCAGGACAATAATAATACTACCAGGTAGTAATCCGCCATGTTGTGTCATAATTGAATTTCGGCGTTTTTTACGCTGGGCGGCAAGCGAACGGCTTTTTCCGTGAGCGTAAAAAAACGAGGCTACGGTGACTCCGAGTCACGGTCACGTGGGACGGTTGTCCAGAATGCCAGTGGAGTGCACCCGGGGTCCGTACTATTGGGGCAAGCCACAACCTTGACTTGGATAAGTAGTCACAGGTGCCGTGGCACATGAATCTAGCGCGGACCTTTTTGTCCAGTAGAAAACGTGCGGGTTTTGTCCATGACTAAAAGTACTTAAAAATACTTAATCAGCATTCCACCTCACGTAGAATCACTCTACGGTCACACAGAGAGTGTTGTTATGAGGATAGGGGGTTGTTATAGTAGGGCTAGAGTCATGTCACTAGGGCTAGTGCTCTGCCCACTAGCCCCCTGTTTGTCGGGTACAGCTAGCTGTACCCGACAAACAGCACAGCCTGAGACCCCGGGACCGGGCCCACTGAGCCTAAGTAACTTCCCACCTCTCTTTATTTTCCCAGGGAAGATAGGACTCAGTACTAATAAATTACGACCACGGTCCACCGGTGACGCTGCGATGACGTGCCCGGCCATGCTCACGTGTGAGTCAGGCTCTCAAACGGGCGGATCGTCGGCCGTGGTCGGCGTCTGGTCTAATATTTGGAGGCCGCTAATTGGAACTTGAACATCGCGCCGCTTGGGAAGGAGCAAAATTTACCGTGACTTTCTCCGGCTCCGACGGCCTCTCTCGCGTTCACTTTGGTTGCTGACTCGAAGGGGGATCCCCCTGCAGCTGCCACTCCTCCAGTTAATGCTAACTCCGCACTAGAAGTGGTCCTACACCACCCGCATCGTTAAACCAGTGCACGCCCCTATCCCGCAGGCTACAGCCAATTCAATACATACTGGCAGGTTGCTCCTGAACAGGATCCCATCCATCCATGATTCAGGAGCAGACCGCTTACTCTTACGATCGACTTGAAGTGTCGCAGCAGACGTTATTAAATTCAACAGTGTAGATTTCAGAGAATCTATATGTCCCTGGTATATCAGGGTTGCAACCGCGCTTATCCTGGACTACGGATCACAAAGTGCACAGCCGAGAAGTCCGGAATCATTTTGGCGAGGTTGCGACCACTTATTCCACCATGCAAGATAAAGTGGATGCAAAACCTTAGGCTTATGAATTATTGGAGATTTGCCGAATTGCGTACTTTTGTGTTACACCGAATAAACAGAAGATGGGCAGTTCGCCAGGGAATCTTGGCACATATGGAGCACCTGGAACCATGCCGGCTTTGATTAACTGTGTTCCGAGCCAGTAGAAGAAGATCGAAGTTCCCCAAAAAACAGAAAATGCCTGCTGCTTATCTCTATGTCTGGCGTCTACAAAGTCGCGGATGGCATCGGTCAAGTGAGCAAGTGACAATGGGGGGGCACCTAGGTCGAGTCGGCCAAATAGGGTCTGGTATGAAGCCAAGCCCACAGAGAAGATGCAGGCACGCTGTATCCCATAATCTAGCCTCATGGGATCATAAGTCCAGTGGGATGAACTCGCAGCATTCTATAGTAAAGTGGCGAACGCATTTGATTTTCGTGTTCGTGAGGTGACTTAACAGACGCCATTTAGCTGCTGACAACGTGTGCGAGGACTAACTGGCTTCTCGGCGATGGATCATGATTTGCCTTGCCTGAGTATGAAGCGATTGAATATGCTTAAAGCTTGCTAGAAGTTCTCTTTTCTGAATATTTGGTCTGATACAAGACCTTTCCAAGTTATTTAGTTTCTTCGTATGTTGCTGTAATGTTACAATTGTGCTAAGTCTATTACTGAGTATTGAAAATGCAGCAGATTGTGGAAGTAACATCAATAGCCCGTACAAGCTTTTTAGCAGCAGCGGGTGATACACAGCATGCACCTCCAAAAGTTGCAGACGGAGCTGAAGAAAAATGGGACTCTCTAGTAACTGGACTAACTTATCTGCCTGCATAAGAAATCCCACTGTAACATCCACCAGAGTAAAATGAGTGACGAGAGAGGCAGCAAGGTCATAGGCCTGCGCCAAGAGGCACAAAGCTAGCGTAGCTACAGGGTTATGGCACCAACACTCATACATCTTGATGAACAGACTGGTGGCCTCATCTGGTGCACTTGGCTCCAAGCTGAAACGCAGTAGCTCTCGCAGCTCGTCAAGCTCACGGGCTGTAAGCAATATAAGGCTTAGAGTCTGAACCATGATTGAGCGGAAATCAAGTGTATCCTCGAGCAATAAAGAGTTGTTTGAGGCCGTTTCACTTGATATCCCTTGAAGAATAGCGGCTAGTGAAAAGTATATAGACTTGGCGCTCAATAAAGAGCATAGATAACGAATTATCAAAGAGCCCCTGAGTTCTAGCAAGCCTCGGTCTTCTGCAAACAAACAGACTATGGCATTCAGGACGCGTTGAAACTCTTGATCGTGCAGGAGCGAAATTTGAGCCAGGACTTCGAGATTTGTTAGAACAACTTCATCAGCTTCATCGGACAATGTCTTTAACAACGCAGGCAAGAGTTGGGAGATAAAAGTTTTCATTTCACCTGGTGCCTTTTCCAGCAACATGTTTATCCACCTCAAGGTCGCCATTCGAGTAGGGATGTGGTGAGAATCCAACTCTCTTGTCAAAGTTTGTAACAAAGGAGATAGCTCAAAGTCCTCTTTAGTGGTTCTAACAAACTTTAATAAATCTATGTTTGTATAGCCAGCTACCTGACGGATTTCAATGTCAATGTCTGAAATGCAATGCATGATAGCGCCAAGAAGGTCAGAGTAGAATAGCAGCAATCCGTGTCCACTAAGCTTGATAAAATCCCGTACCCATATCATCGCTGTTAGTCGATTGGATCGTTCTTTGTGTCGACATTGGTCGACAAGAATGCCAACCATTGGGCATAACTCTACCAGCTTTGACCTTTTTATTTCATTCAAGAACCCCCCAATTGCAGAACCAGCAGCTTGTCGTATCTCTCTGTTGGAATCTGAGAGCATGTTGAACAGACCATCAAGAAAGTCAGGCAACCAATCAAGCATGTTGATATCAGGCACTGAGTCGAGAACTGTGATCCAACCTGGCTAAGGAATTAAGATCATTTTAAATGATAAATCGCACCGACAAGTAACTGTCGTATATATGGATTCGACCTGCGAATATACTTTTGTAGGAGAGGAACAAAACGTTCAACATCAAAGCAATTAGATTCGGTAACTACGTCTTTGATCAGTCTGTCCAATAGATTTGCTCCATTTTTAACATCGATATCAACATCAGCAAACAACTTACACAGTCCATCAAAAATCTGATTGAAATATCGTAGAACATCACCTCTGGCTACCTTCGCAATGTTATATAGTGACTCACATGAGTAATATCTCACGCGGCTCTCTGGGTCGTCAAGACAATGCAGGACCGGAGGCAACAACGCATCGAGGTACAGGAAAATATCTGGCATTAATCCTATGGCTGTGGCCGCTAGCCCGATGAGACCACCCTTTCGGTGATTCGTGTTAGTGGATGTAGCAAAATCTTGGCCCAGCAGAGCAATTACTGAACAAATGCGATCGGTGTCACTTTTCTGCTGAAGCGTTTTAACGAGGGCTTCAATCTCTAGAGCTGCGTTTTTTCTTTTGTCATATGATCGATCACCCAGCGATCGCAATATGGCCGGTGGTAACGGACTCTCCGCAGGTTCCTGGTCGCTCATTTTCATTTTGGCGTTAACGAGACGACCACTTGCCAACAAATATGTCAGGCTTCCCTTGAGAAACGAGTTCACTTGCGAAGGAAGCCCGACGCTCACGATCTATCGAAGCGACACGGGGTGCGACGGGCGTAGATGCAGTCGCGGCTAGCAGGGGTGTAATTGACATTCTCGACAGCCCTCCTCGCGTCGTTGGCATCAGTTAGACCGGCGGCATAGACCATTTCTCGTTTTTTTTTGCCCGGAGGCCTCCCGAGGCCTCTCCGGACACCTCCCGGGCCTCGGAACCGCGCGGCGAGGGGGCGGATTTTAGGAAACAAAGGCTAAAGTGGCTAAAAGCCGCGGCCCTGAAAATCAGCGCTCACCAGGGACGATCACCCGTAGACGTGGCGAAGCTGGCCCGCTAGAAGCTGGTAAATTCTATTAATTACTAAACGACCCAGTGCGGCCGTGCTTTTCGTCACGCGGCGGCGCAGCGATTGTAAATAAGCGCTATAACGAGATCGTGGGAGTGCGACGGCTCACCGGCACCATGTCCTCCCAGAGCGCTCCCGTGGAATCATCACCACTCGAAGAGGCCTGTTGCGAAGGCGTGCTGGCTGCGGAGGCACCAACGAATGCTTTTGCCGCTGCGCGGACGACGCGCTCGGAGACGCCTCGTTGAGTACTTTTAAGCGTCTCCGAGGCCAAGGGACGTTATCGCTGGCTTCGAATGGGTCGTCGGCCGTCGCCAATCGTTGCGCTGCTATGTTTGTTGCGAAATCGTTGTCTGTGTACGGTTTTTAAGTAAAGTTGTGACTGCCACCCCAAAAGGGATCGTAGCTCCACGATTTTCGGGCGCCACTTCGTCTGAGGGGCCCTGGGACCTTATTGGGCCCTTAAGGATAAAAAAAGACGCTTCGAAAATTTAGCTAAGATTAGTAAAAATCACTAAAATTTCGACTCCGGGAGCCATTACTCGGAGCGACACCCGTGGCGAGGGCCTAGCTCGCGTCTGAACTTCGAATACCATCCAATCTACCCCTGCGTCGCCCGCGGGCTATGTCCGATGACCACCTGGGACGTCTGCGGTCCCAAAACAGCGTTTTTACCCACGTTTCCCGGGCAGAACGGCCCAAACCGAGTCACACACGCACATGGCCATGAGTATGGACGCGCCGAGTACCTCCGAGGGGCCTGTAACGCTGGCTCTGCTTGCGTAAGGATGTCGGCGTCGGTGTGGCACCGACAACAGGTACACGGCGCCCGTCTCCAGGAGCAGCGCATCACATCAAAGTTATGCGATAAGTCCCGAATCCAAGCCGGGTCGGTCCAGCATGGGTCAGGGAACGATTTTAGGCCAACATTGTGAGATATCAACAGAGATTAAATGAATGCGCAGCGTCTAAAACAGTGAGCGCTAAGCCCGTCGTACTGGCCAACGGCGCGGCCAGGTATCGGAGTTGCGGGCTCGAGGGCAGGTCATCTACCCATACTCGAATCCTGTAGCGCCGCGGACGCCGTGGACTGCTGGAGCTCGCGCACTCGCAGCTATTAAATAGCCGCCCGGGTGCCCAAACAAAGCGTTTTTAGGCGTCATTTTAGCCTTTGTTTGCCAAAATCCGCCCGCCCCCCGCGCGGCCCCGGTGCGCGGGAGGTCTCCGGGGAGGCCTCGGGAGGCCTCTGAGCAAAAATTGGCGAAACTGGAGAAAACCCGTCCATGCCGCCGCTCTACATCAGTTGCTACGGGGCCTCGCAGAACGCCTGCGCTGCCTGTGTAACAATTGCCGCGTACGCTTCAGACGCTTCAAACTTCGTAGAGATAATCCCATCGCCGCGAAACGCCGAGACCATCGAATCGGCCCCCCGCGACGCTAAGACGGTCACTACGGTACACCAAGTTGACCGGAGCTTCACCCGGTCGGGCAATCGTCGACGGGCAGCAGCCGCGCGGGGGACAGCTTCTGTACGAAGGCGGTTATCCGCCTGTCGCTGGGTCTCTGCGCGGCATGCGCCTTTTTGATGCTGCTGCAAAGCACAGCAGGCGGCCGCATTGGCATGCTGTCGAGCTGCCCGAGGGCCGCCGGGGCTTCTTAGAACTGAACGGGCGCTAAATGTTCTGAACGAAACTCTGAATCATTCAGAGTTTTGGGCGAGTATCCCCTACAGTAGGTAGTGACAGAAAGTAGCTACCGTAAATAATAATAATAAACAGAAATAAACTCTCTAATATAGGACGCTATCGGGGAGTAAGCGAATAGACGCCGCCCGAAGGCTGGAGACTAGACCCTGGGGTGTACAGGATGCGTCTGACCGTCTCCGACACGGCAATTTAATTATTATTTTCCAAAGGTGACGGCGCTGCCGCTGCTCCAAATTTGACGATGTCTACACTGGTATGCGACCTGTTGAACAACGACCTCCGTCCGTGTGGGGCGCGCGCGAGCGGGGAAGGGAAGTGGAGCAGCGGCAGAGCGTGTCGGCAGCTGCGCCACTTGCAAAACCCGCACGCAACCTATGATAAATAAATAAATAAATACAAAATTAAGGAAGGAATACCCCTGAAAGAACATGGCAACCGACATGGCCACGGGCCGGAACGGCTCACGCGGGACCTTCTAATATAGGGATCCCTAATAGTAGTCAGCTCTAGCTAGCCCCTGGAGCACCGGCATAAGCGTCCCCCACTGGCAATAGTAGTCGCTCTAGCTTGAGAACCCCCAGGCTGGGCCGAAATTTGAAATAGAAATATGAAGATGACGACACGCCACGGTATATTCCGTTTATTCAACATGGAATTCTAGAAGCCCCCGGGTCTTCCTCGGCCTCTGGACGACGTTTTCCTTAGCGGCGTCACTGCGACTGTCATTGGTGGCGTCTGCTCTCCTAGCCTGAGGTGCAGCGCGGTCCTGTGCCTCCGCAACGACGAGAGAAAGGCCATCAGCGAACATCCGGCAGCGCTGTTCCGTCTCGAATCCTATAACGAGGCGGCGTGGCGGCGCGTATATCGTAATCGTGCGCTGGGCCTCGTCAGTGGCACGGACTGTGCGAGTCTCACAACCTCGAACGATGCCATCGATATCGAGGAGGCTGAGAGCATCGAAGTCACCACGACCGATTTTTTTTGTCTTCCACTGTATGAGGGTCTCTGTGTTGTCGAGCACGAAGAGGCGGGGCGCTGACCTGCGGGCGTGTTGTCGAAACAATACCAGGCGTGGCAGAGACGCTGTGCGCACCGCCCGTTACGATTGTACTTGAAGGCTGCGAAGCCTCGCTGACGCATGGTCGTCTTGAATTCCTGCGCGAAGAGTTCTGCGCCTATGTGGGGAGAACGCCGTCTTAATCTCGTGTCGGGCGCACCGATTGACTCTGGAGGGAATTGTGTGTGAGTGGTGCTCGTATGCGAATTACGGGTCGAATGCATTGCACAACGCAGATCTGCGCTCTCGGTCACGCGCGTTGCGTCGTCTGCTCTCGATCGGGGCATATTCCGATTTGTGTCTTTATCAGCAGAGGCGATGCGCTGACGCATGCGCTCGGTCGCATCTTCATCGATGGCGTCTGCACCGCCGCATAGCCAAATGTTGCTGAAGAAGCCACCGCTGCTTCCGTTGATGGTGTCTTCCTTGGGCCGCGTATTTGATGGCGTCGTGCCCATATTATCAGCCTTAAGGTACGCCCGGGGCCCGCGTGAAACAATGTGAACCCAAAAATCGTAAGTGCAGTCTGCCCGCCGGGGCCCGAGGCGAGCTCCAACTATCTCATTTCTACTTTCCTAGAACAGGACTCTTGTCAAAACCCGCTCGACAGACGGATTTAGCCCTAAACGCCGCCATACGCGCCGCGGCGGTACCGCTGCAGCGCTTTTACCGCCTGATGGGACGGATATCTATATGTTGCGGCCCACGGCCGCGAAAGCCGCGCTCCAAACGGCTCCACAGCGGCGCAGGGCGGCCTGGCACGGCGCGGCCCGCACACATAAATTCGTAACATCGCGGCGTCGGGCGCCCGGGCCAAATCTTTAGCAGGACCTCGCAGGAACTCATGACGAAGGACTTCGCTGGCGGGCTTGACGTTCGAAGGAGCTGGCGATGAAGGTAGGCGGCCCGACGCGCGGCGGACCGAGGCGGCCTTTTTGTCTTCCGAGAGCGCGGCGAGCGAGGCCGCCGCGGCGCCACGGGCCTCGAGGGTGTACGCGGTGGGTATAGACGCACC
>Ga0114994_10000541_pt1 | contig 25609 bp, 20 predicted proteins | sample ArcticOcean_MG_C_9_FD_87043 | JGI IMG/M metagenome (GOLD analysis project Ga0114994, IMG submission 87043) | Marine microbial communities from western Arctic Ocean - ArcticOcean_MG_CB2_152 | ecosystem: Environmental > Aquatic > Marine > Oceanic | place: Arctic Ocean: Canada Basin | collected...
CAAAATTCTTACGCAGAAGCACAGGTAGGCTGCGGAGGCTCCGTGTGTCGCCCACTGTACAGCTTGTGTTGCGCAGCTCGATCTCCGGTCAAAACCCGTAACACTGTCGACACAGACTAGTCGACTACACAAGGGACCTTAGTCAGTGCGTGAAGATCTTCCCCTTGCGCTCGCCGCAGACCGGCCGCGCGGACATGGGCTCCTGGTACGTCTCGAGGTAGTAGCGGGGCAGCGCCCGGTCCGCGTCGTCTCTCGGTCCCAGCGCGGCGAGGCGCGCCTCCAGGGCGCGCCGTTCAAGTAAAGTGGCGTCGATTCGATTCGTAATCACATCTACATCAGCGGCCGACGCGGCGGCAACAACCTCGTGCGGCCGCAGCGTCTTCGGCTTTCGCGGGTCGCCCTCCGCCGTCAGGAAGCGCGGACTCCGGGCTCCCCCGTCATCAAACACGCGCGGGCGGGCCGGCACGTGCACGACACCCGGCGCCATCGTGCCCCGGCGGCTCACGCCCCCGTACGCCACGTCGCCCCGCCGAAAGCCGCGCGCCACCTCCTCCATCATGCGCCCGTTGGTCGTGTGCTGCGTCCGCGTGTGCGCGACTTTATCGCGGCCGAAGATGGTCGTGGGCAGCGGCACGCGTGTCCGCACCTGGGCCCCGGCGCGCTGCTCCTTGGTGATCTTTTCGCGCTCGTAGACCAATTCCTGCGTCGAGAGGCAGCGCGCGAGGCGGTCGCCGTCGCGCACGCCCACGTGCGCGTGGGCGACGACCTTGTCGCGCATATTCTTCGATGCACCGTGGATCGCAAGCGGAGCGCTCTGGGGGCTGGCGTTTGCCATAGAGGCAGCCCAATTGCGAGGCGCAGCGCCGAGTGAAAAATGAAAAGCACTCAGGCTGCGGACTGCGTCAGCGCCCGAGAAGACTCGTAGACGTGCCCGATCACGTAGTAACCCGATACAAAAAGATGGAAAACCCGTGCGGTTTGTCGGGGCCAAAATTTTTACCGACCTGTGCTTTTGGCAGCCGTGTTCGGCAGCATTCCTCGTTTTTTTGAGCCTCGCCGGGCTCGCGACGACGGCGCGCAGCCTCACCATGCCCGCCAGCAAGCGCACGCTCGCTTTATTTGACGTGGACGGCACATTGACACCAGCTAGGCTCGAGATCACGCCCGAGATGAAGGCTTTCTTGAAGGAGCTGCGAGAGACGATCACGATCGGCGTCGTCGGCGGCAGCGACTTCGTCAAGCAACAGGAGCAGTTGGGAAGCGATTCGTTGGACATGTTCGATTTCTCGTTCGCGGAGAACGGGCTCGTGGCCTACAAGGACCGGGAACTGATCGCCAAGGCGAGCTTCGCGAAGAAGATTGGGGAGGACGAGCTCCAGAAACTGATTAACTGGGTCTTAGCGTACCTGTCAAAAATCACTTTACCTATCAAGCGCGGCACCTTCATCGAATTTAGAACAGGCATGCTCAACATCTCGCCCATCGGCCGCAATTGTGCTAGAGATGAGAGAAACGACTTTGAAGAGTATGATCTAAAGAACGGCATTCGGAAGGACATGGTCTCTGCGATGCAGAAGGAGTTCGCGCATTTGGACCTCACGTTCAGCATCGGCGGCCAGATCTCCTTCGACGTCTTCCCCAAGGGCTGGGACAAGACGTATTGTTTGCAGTTTATTGATAGATCCCAGTTCGACGCGGTCCACTTCTTCGGGGACAAGACCTTCGAGGGGGGCAACGACTACGAGATCTTCACGGACGAGAGCGTCGAGGGCCACGCCGTGACGGCGCCCGAGGACACGAAGGCGCAGTGCACGGAACTGTTCCTCTCGTAGACGACTGTAGTATAATTAACAACACGAAGGTAGTTTACAACTCGCTCACGACCGCGAGCCGCTCGGCGTTCTCGGTCGGGCGCACCCTGAGGGCGGGGAACCGGGCGACGCGCGCGCCGTGCTGATCTACCCTCCTGACGCCCTCGAAGAGGGCCCGCTCGGCGGGCCGGCCCCGGGACTCGTCCTGGCCGCCCAGTAACAAGTCCAGCAACGTCGCGTTGTTCCGGAAGCCGACGACTTCGCTGCGCAGGACGCCGTCCCCGAGCGTCCAGGCCGAGGGCGTCGACTGCACCGCGACGTCGGCCGCGTCCAGCCCGTCCAGCACGCCGTCCAGGTCCTCGACGAAGTAGCGGCCCGTGACCTTCAAAATGCGAGTACACCGCACCAGCGCCCCCAACGCCTTTTTTACGGCGCGGTGCTCGGCGTGGCCCTTGCCCTTCCCGGCGTCGACCTCGTCGTCGGCGAAGGAGACGAAGTGTGCGGCCGGCGCGGCGGCCCGGAGCACGCCGAGGGCGCAGCCCGAGTTCTCCACGACCACGACCGGCCGCCGGAACGCAGCGTAGCTTCGTAACGTCGCCGCGTAGTCCTGGCGCCGTTGATGTGCGTCGCGGAGCGCCGTGTGCGTCATCGCCGCGGGCGGACAAATGGTCGCCGTGAGCAGGAGGCACCAGTCGGCCGCGGGCGCTTCCTCTAGGACGGTGGGCGGCTCGCAGGCGCCCCCGTCGAAAGCAAAGGCGGCACAATTCCGGCTGGCCTCGCAGCAGCCGTCGCCGCGCGCCGCGGCCGCGTCGGCCACGCAGCGGCCCGCGCAGTCCCGGACGCCGCCGTCGGCGCACGGTATCGAGGCGTCGCAGAGGCCGCACGTGCGGTCGCAGGCGTGCGCGAAGGGGCAGCCCTCACAAAACCAGTCGGCGCACAGTGTCGCGTCGCAGGCCGCGCGCTCGCCGTCCAACCAGAGCGGTTCGTCGACGCAGTCTATTGCCGCCGCGGCGGCCGCGGCGACGGCGAGCTCGCGCCAGCCCATGTTTGCTGCTCACGGCGTCATCCAGTCTATGCAAAGTTCAGAGAGCCATCACCATCTCGGTGGATTAAGCCTGACCCTGAACCGGGGGAGCCCGGGCGGGTGCAATGGGGGTTGACTGTGACAGACACAACACGTGGCGTGCGAAACGGCATTCTCAAGGTCTAATGTTCTCCAGACTAAGACCGTAATTATTTTATTCAACCGTGGCCACACTTACCCCACGGTGTCGCCCCGCGCCGGCAGCCAGGGCGCCTTGACCGACAGGCGCGAGCAGGGCCGCCGCGAGCAAAACGCCTCCATGAGCGTCGTCATCGTGTCGGCCGTCAGGAACGTGCCCTCCGCGGCCTTGCGGGTCCCGAACGCCTCGACGACGTCCGCGGGGTCAGACCACGGGGCCACCGCGATCTCGCCGTAGGGCTCGACGCGGGCCGTGAGGGGCGGCGGCAGCTTCCGCCGGCAGGACCGCCGACTGCAGAAGAACTCGAGCATCTTATTGGCCGCCTGCTCCGTGATTTCGAACCCGGCGCTCGTGGCTTCCCGGGCGAAGTTGGCCACCGCGGCCGCGGGCTCGCCCCACGGCGGCACTTCTAAGGCACCGACGCCCTCGACGTCGAGGCGCATGGGCGCGACGGGCCGGTGGCAACTTCGACGACTGCAGAAGTAGGCCATGGCCGCCTCGAGCTGTTCTGGTAGTACTGAAATATAAGCCTCCGCCGCCGTCGAGGCCAGGCGTTCTACCGCGGTAGCAGGCTCCTCGGTCGGCAGGCAAGTAACGCTCCCCAGACCGCTCACGTTCAGCGTCAGTGATTGTGTAATTCCCCGCCCGCAGCTCCGCCGGTCGCAGCACCACGCGTATAAATCCTGCATACTCGCGACCGTTACACTATGACCGGACATGGTCGCGGCAGCCGTCCAGCCCTCGATGGTCTCGGCGACGTCGTGCCACGGCTCCACGACCAACCGCCCGACGCCCGTTACGTTCAGCTCCAGTCTCCTATCTAACGCGTCGACGCAGGCGCGCTTCTCGCACACCGCGCCCAGCACCCGCCGCAGCTGGTCCTCGCCTAAGGGGGCGCCTGCACTTTCCGCCGCCCGGCCGAGCTCCGCGACGGCGCGCGCCGGTTCCACCCACGGCTCTACCACTAAGGTCCCCACGCCCTTGACGTTCGCCGTGAGGCGCTCGTGGTGGAAGCGGCGGCGGCACGGCGCCAACATGCACAGCTTGCTCAGTATGGACGTGAGGTTCGTTAACGTCAGGGTCACGTTTTGCTTTTTTGCGGTGGTGTAGAACGCCTCGACGACGTCGGCCGGGTCGACGCCCGGGTCCACCCTTAGCGTGCCCAAGTTCTCGACTGTGAGCGACACCGGTTCCTTGAGCAGCACCGGTTCCTTGGCCCGCCGTGCGGCCTCCAATAGCGCTCGCGCTCTCCCCTCGACCTCCTCGTCGCTCCGGCACAGCGCGGCCAGGAGCAGGACGCTGATGGTGCAGCCCCTCATGCTTGGGGCGGAACGGGGCGCGCGACTAGGCTGCGCCGAGCGATCACCGCACGCCTTCGGAAAGGTCCAGTACGTACTTTGTCCGGTTGGTGGGGGGCATACGGGCAGCGCTTTCGGTTGACAGCGAACCTTTTTTGTTTTTGGAACCCGCACGCAAAATACCTTTTTTCGGAGCTGCAATCAATGCAGTGACAGCTTGGCTAGAGCTGCTACGATGCCTATGTGCGATGGGTATGTATCCATCGATGCGTGAACAAACGTAACAAGCCCCGATGAGCAGCGCTCTTGCAGCCCAGGCCTGGCGGGGCACGGTCCCGCTGCGCCTCCATCTAGCAGGTCGCCCCGAGGCGGCGCCGCTCTACCTCCTGCACCCGCGCCTCGCGCCGCTCGCAGCGTTAAATACGCGCCTGCGGCGGCATTTTCGCGGCAGCACTTCCGACGACGCCTCGAGCGACGGCGGCGCCTACGCCGGCGCCCTCGCAAACAGCCAGTATTTCTCGCCTTTGGGGAGCGAGGCCTGGGCGGAAGACAACGACGAGGAAGAGGAGGTGCGGCCGCTCTGGTTCCAGCTCGGCGGTGCCGTGTTGCGGTGGGACGTCCCGCTGGGAGCCGCCCTGGACGCGCTCGGACCGTTACCACCGTTGCCGGTGGACATTACGCTCCACGTGGGCCGAGCGCCCGCGCATGTCGCGGCCCTCGACGCCTGCGACGACGGGTTCCGCAGCTACGTGCATTCGCTGAAGCAAGCTACTCATCTGGAGCGCGGCACCGCGCGCGCCGTGCTGACGCTCGCGTTAGCGCAGCAGCGGGCGCTCTACGCCGCGTGCTGTAGTGGTGACCGTGCACGCTACGAAGATCTGGAGGAGGTGCGACCGAAGCGGGTCCCTTGTCGCGTATTTGTTGTGGGCGCGGCGACCTGGACGCAGCTGCCCTTCGCCGCCGCCACGTCAAGCGGGGTGCCGGCGACTGTCGCCGACGCGCTCGGGCCCTGCGTGTGCCGGGCGCTCGGCGTTGCCGATGTGCGATCCGTGACGGCCCGGTGCCACGGCGTCGACCTGCCGTGGGACTGCGCGCTCGCGGACGCGTGGCGCGCGTTGCGGTGCGGCGACCACTTCCTGTACGTGGCCGTGCGGCCGGTGTCGTCGTGAGCGGTGCGCGTGTTTGTAATTTGGTGTGTAAGAATGTGGATTGTTGTTTTCGACGATAAAACCCGCACGCAAAAAACTACAGTCTGAACATCAACGCGCTGAAATAGCTACAATGCGGCGGCTCGCAGCTGTTATCGCTGCGGCGGCATGCCTATCGTCAGCATATGTCCCACTGCCGTTGCGATCCGCGCACCGCTTGCCGTCGTTGCGGCGGCGGGCGGCGCCGGTCAAGCAAGCGGCCGTTTCCGGCGCGCCCAACGCCACGGAGTACGGCGTCGGCCTCGTCAGGAACGGCAAGGCGTACAGCGATATTGCACCAAACTTCGCGTCGTCGCTAACGTTTTCAACGCCGGACCCGGTCGCAACACCGCGGCAGCGCCAGTGGCTGCTGCGGCAGCGCGTCAAGCCGCGGAGCGCGGCCTCCAGTCGGGCGGTGCGCCGGCGACGAGCGTTAGAAAGGGAGCAGACGATCGAACGGGACTTTGATTTCATCGAAGCGAGTCAGTTTCTGTCGCTTGTCGTCCCACCAATCGTCGCGTTCGTCACGTGGCCCATGGTCGCCGACGCGATTGCTACTTTGCTGAATGGGCAGAACGCGGCCCAGCCGGTTGATGGTAATCTCTTTGCGGTGCAGTTGTTGAGACCCACAGTTAACGGCGTCGTGCTGCCGACACTTTCCGTGTCGTTGGGTACCCTCCTCGCGACGACCATTAACGTATTACGCAATAGACAAGTGGACATCCGAGCGGCGTTAAACAAGGAGGCCTGTGAACTAAGGTTGTTGCGGGCGGCTTTGTTAGGCGCGTACGGCACGGCGCAGCACGGCGGGCGACGAGCCGAAGCCTTGGATCTGGTACGAGCTTATTCCGCAAGAATTGTCGCGGAGTCGTCACCGGGCGCCTTCGAGGCGATTAGAAAAGAAGAACGTTCCGGGGGTGTGGGCGTCAACGAGTTAGAGCCCCTGGCCAAGATGATGCATGGTGTCGATGGCGCCTATGCCGCTCGACAAGGAAGTGTCCAAGCGTGCCTCCAATTAGTGAACGACCTAAACACGCATAGAAGTGAACGTCTAGCGGCTTTGTTGGGCGGTTTCCCCCCGATCCACTGGTTCGTGTTGTCGCAGCTGGCCATTTCCATTTTATTGGCGTTTCTCATCGAGTCGAACCAGGAGGTCCTGCAGTTCTTGAATTCGCTGCAGCTGCGGTTCCTGTTCGCTCTCATTGTCGCGGTGTGCTCCGGGACCGCTACGTTGTGCTTGGACTTGACGGATCCGTTTCGAGGTCGGTTCTCCGTGGTCACGGCGACGTCCCAAATTGTTAGGTTGGAGGACCTGCTCGTGGACGACGTGGACGCCGCGGAGCGCTTGGTCGACGACGCGCAGACCCAGGGCATTCTGGACGCGGTCTTCTTCCACATCTTCACCTCGGGCTTCGCGGCGCCGGTCCGAGCCGTGGGCGACGTGGTCTCCTACGCCGCGCGGCCCATCTCGCGCATGCGGCGGCGGCGGAGCGCCGCGGAGGACTCGTAATTTGTTTAGGCCTGTTCCGGGGCACCGTCGAATAAAGCCAACCAGTCGCTAGCCTGCTGTTCACGACTCTACGCCTCGCCGCGGACCTCAGGTTCGGACGCCGCGCCCGGGACGACGCGGCCTCGACACAATTCAACGCCTCCAGAAGTCTACAGGTCCCCCACCTAGCCGGACCCAGGCAGAGTCTCCCTCCAGGAAGGCCTGCAGGAGAGCTCAGGCCTGCGTGAGAACCCCCCCTCGTACGGTCTCACGTTATTTTTTTACCTGGGCACTGCAACAAAGCAAGGCCACCGCAGCGTGCGCCGCAAGCAGCCCATTGTCGCCCTGTCCGAGCGACGCGTGGCTCCATCGCACCGTGCGCTGCGAGCAACCGATTGCGTGGTGACGCCGCGCCAGCAGCAAGGCGCTATCTACGCCACTGCATCAAAGGGCTGCTTGCCGAGCAGGGAATGCCGATGATTAGGAACGTGTCGCTTCGGATCGTGTCGTGGTGCCGCGGCGGGCCCCTGCCGCCGCCGCCGCGGGACCCCGCCGCCGCCGACGCGGCCTACGCCGCGTCGTTCTGCGAGGACGACGCGCCGTGTACCTTGGAGCGGTTCCAGGCGCCGCCGACGCCACACGTCAAGCACATGAAGACGCCCCTGGTCAAGCGGGCCACGAACTACGCGTCGAAATTCTTCCGGCCCGAGATGTCGAGGCAGCCCTTCGCGCCCGACGATTTGGAGGTGCTGCGGGAGATCGGCCGCGGGGCCTTCGGCCGAGTCTACGTGGCTCGAGTCAAGAGAGGAGGCGGCGCCCTCTTCGCCGTGAAGGTCTTGAGTAAGAGCGCCGTGCTGCAGAGCGGCGGCGCCGAGTGCGCGTTCACCGAACGCGCGTTGGGCGCGGACTTGAGGCATAGTGGAGTGGTGCGACTGCGGTGCGCCTTCCAGACCCAGAAGGCCCTGTACCTCGTGTCGGACTATTATTGTGGCGGGGCTTTGAGTGATGTACAAAGGCCCTTGTCCCTGGACGCGGTGCGCTTCTACGGCGCGGAGATCGCCGCGGCATTAGCGCACGTGCACGCTAGAGGCGTGGTACATAGGGACCTCAAGCCCGCGAACATTCTTTTAGATAGAGACGGGCACTGCGCCTTGGCCGACTTCGGGGTGGCGTCCACGGGCAAGCTCCACGGCTTCCGCGGCACCGTGGCCTACATGGCGCCCGAGCTCCTCGCCAAGACGGCAAACTCGGCCGCCGAGAGCGACTGGTGGGCCTTCGGGTGCTGTTTATACGAACTCGCGACCGGCGCGACGCCGTTTTATGCCGAGGCGCCGCGCGAGCTGTTCCGGAACATCCTGCACGCGCCGTTCGTGCAAACGGAGAAAGATGCGGCCCTCGACGAAGTATTAGAATCCTTACTGGACAAGGCGCTGGCGACGCGCGCCGCCGACGCGGACGTCGCGACCAGCCCCTTCTTCGCGTCCATCGACTGGGACGCCGCGGCCTCCAAGCGCTTGGCGGCGCCGCGGCAGCCCCACCTCCCGCCCTACGTGGCGGCGGACGCGACCGGGGCGCTGCGCTTCGTCGGCGACGAGCTCCGGCGGAAGACGGCGCTGCCCACGCCCAAGCGGGTCACCTTCGACGCGGAGAACGAGTCGCCCTTCGCCAAGCGCCGGTCCGTGCGGGAAACGTACCAGCGCGACAAGAGACATAGGAGGACCTTCCGCGGCTTCGCGCTCAACGCCCAAGTAGACCTCGCGGCGTCGCCGCGGACCTTCGCGCGGACGACCACGGTCTAGCTTTCTGGTGCGCGGCCCGACGCCGCGCGCGCTTTCCCGCGTCCGCTCGACGCCGCGCGCATGTATACTATCTGTTTAGAACGTGCGCTTAGACTAGTCCCAGCCCTCGTCGCCCGCGCTCTCGCCCGGCACGTTGCCCGTCACGAAGTCGTCGCCGTAGTTCGTGTACTTGGCCCGCGCCCCGAGCAGCTCCGGGTGGATCTCCTTCAGCTCGCGCCGGCAACTTTCGGCCTCCACGGCCCGGAGCTCGCGCAGCCGCAGGACCATGCGCCCGGGGATCACGAGCTCGCCGCCCCGGATGTGGTTCGGCGAGTCCTGCCGGAAGTTCCAGAGCGCCTCCAGGACGTCGTCGGCGTCCGTGCCGGCGTCCGTGCCCCGGGACTCGTACTGGCCCGGCGGGGGCCGCTTCGAGCGCTTCTGGAGGGACGAGCGATTGTCGCCCTTGACCAGCTTCGGGACCCAGCGTGCGCCGAACTCCTCCAGGAAGGCGAGCGCGGCCTCCTTCGCATAAACAGCCTTCTCGGCCTCCTCGCCCTTGACGTACTTGGCCTCCCTTTCTTCCCGACGCTTGGCCCGCTTTTCTAGCAAACGCGCCACCAACACCGCGTCCGCGCTCTCGCCGATCTCGCCCTCGTCATCTTCTTTCGCTTCGCGCCTTAAATAATCGCAATCGAACGCGTCCTGCGGCGTCAGGGCCTCTATTTCTTTAATAAGAGCGGAGAGCGCCCGCAGCGTACACAGGCGGTCGCACGCCCGTTGATCAAAGGCGAAGAGGGGCATGGGCTCGTCGTTCGTGTACCACGAGGTCCGCGTTTCTCCTCCTTTAGCTAATTCACCATCTAACAACATTTGGGCGTCCGGCAACCCCGGAATCATGTTCTCCATCGCCACTCTCTCCAAATCAGACTCAGCTAAACCCTCAAACTGGAAGTCCCACGTGCCCACCATCGCGTCGGCCGTGGTGACTAAACGAATAAGAACATTCTGCGGGTCGATCAACTGCTCGGACACCTCCATCTTCGGCGGCGCGAGGAAGGGGTTCGCCTTTTCTCTCGCGGACAACCGCCTTCTAGCCGGCGTCAGGACCTCCACCACCGACTTCTCCCCTGTGCCAAGAGCTTTCAAATACTCTTTATAGGGCATGTTGAACTGGTTGAAGGCCGCACTGTACGTGCCCGGGAAGCCGCCGGCGCCCGCCCGCCGGTTGTTGGAGTCGAGGTGCTCGTGGCTCTGGAAGCTCTTGAGCCAATTACCCAGCGGCTCGTTTTTGAGGTCCGCCATATAATTGAGCTGCTGCTGCATGGCCCGCTGCACTAAGTAGTCGCCCAGGACGACTTTCGGAGGGGCCAGGGCCCTGGCGGCGACGGCGAGGCAGAGGTGGCGCCACATGCTGGGCGCGGGGTGCGTCGGGAGGCCTGGTGTGCGCGTGCGCCCTTCGTTCGGCGCTTAGAGAGTAAGGATCGATGGATTTCACTTGAATGAACCTGGTCGTCGCTAGCGTGCGGAGCTGCGAGGACGGTTGCTGCGCAATATATAGACGAGTTACTGTCCACTTGTGCTAACGCGACCACTGATATAAAGGCAGCGGCGTGGGCAGAGTGAGTTCATATCACCGTCGATGACGCGTTCAATAACCCGTCCGCTGCTAGCTAGCCCAGCGCTCGGGCGCTCGAAGCACGAAGCAAGAGTGTGCAAGTACAACACCTCATTATTATCCTAAGTATCCACGCAGCGCTCCGACGCCTACGTCGCCGCCTTTCTCTTCTTCGCGACCTTCTCGGCCGCCTTCGCGTCGGCCTTTTTGCGCTTCTGCGCCTCCTTGAACTCGCCTATCCCGACCTCGTCGGCGAGCAAGGCCACCAGGCGCCTATACCTGGTCTCATATCTACCCGACGACAGGCGCGTCCACTCCTCATCCGAAATATCCTCCAGGTCCTCGAAGAGCAGGCGGGGGACGCCGTAGTGGTACTCCTTGGTCAGCATGTCCGCCACATCCCTCCACGACACGACGGAGAACTCCCCTGCATGGGCGCGCCTATAAAAGGAAGCAAGCGCCCGCGGACCGCCTAACAGCCCCTCTTCTTGTTCCTGGGTCAAACCATCGTCGCTTAATTTTAGCTTTGCTCGAGCGTACCGAACTCGCAGCGTGCCGTCGTGGTTCGTAGCGATACGGTTCCGCCAGTGCACCTTGTTGGGCACGTGCTCGGGGCAGTACCCGGGGCCGCCGCTCGAGTTGACCTCTACGTAACACTTAGTACGACCACAACCCGCAATCAAACAACGGTCCGCTAAGTACTTCGGTTGGAAGCCAGGGCACCCGTTGCCGCACGGGCCGCACAACTGCTTCCCGCTGGCGCCCGTGACTTTGGCATAGCCGTGGGGGCACTCGGCGCACTTATCCCTTGGGCACCGCACATAATGCCGCAACGCATCCTTCCCGAGCACGCACGAAGGACACATCACCGGGCCCTTCGGCGCGTCAGGGCCCGGAACGAACAGACCGCTGCATTCCTTGTAGCACACGGCGCAGACCCGCCCGTAATTAAAGCCGAGCGACCCGCCCACCGGGACGGGCGCCGCGGTGCCGTATCCAGACGCCAACGACGCTGCGGAGCGCGGCCGCACCGGCCGCGCCAGCGCCGCGAGGGACCGCCACATCGTTTCGTCGTCTAAGCCCTCCTCCCGAGAGAAATACGTCGTGATGAGGGCGTGCCGCTCCATCTCCACGGGCGGGACGGCGTGCACCCGCTTGAACGGCACGTACACGTCCACGCCATCTACTTCCACCTTCAAAAAGAAGAGCACGACGTCGCCGGCGCTCTCCCGGTTCAGTAAATACGTCTCGCCCGCTTTAATCAACTCCTTGGCGTAGCAGAGGAGGCCACCCACGTTCACGCCTCCGATAAACGTTTCCTTCAACAAAGGGTCATGAGACCAATTAAAAGCGGAGATGCCGAACACGACGTGCGAATCCGGACTGCCGCTGGACACGTGCACCGACCTCAGTAGACCACCCTGGAAGTCATCGGCGTGGAAGTTCAGGGGGTACGTCTCGGAGGGCGTCGAGAAGGCAGCGAAGACCGCCTGGCACCGGATGGAGGCCGTGGGGTCGATCATGAGCGCGACTACCAGGCCCGCGGCGAGCAGAACGCTGACGGCGCCACGAGCTAGTTTGGCCGAGTCCTTAAACATGTTCAGGAAGAATTTTTTGGGCGCCCGCCGGTCCTCGGTCGAGTTGGAGACGAGCTCCGAGGCCGCGTCCTCGGCGGCGTGGCCGAAGAGCGCCCCACCGTCTTCGCCGAGGTGGAGACGCGACGGCCTCGCCGTGAACTTGTGCTCCGTGCCCTTGTCGGCGAACGTGACCTCGCTGGGAGCATGAGCGAGATCGTCGAGGGAGAACAGCTTCAGATGCCGCGCCGTGACGATGAGCGCGCCGTCGGCCAGCGCCGTCTCCTTGGACACGCTCCAGACGTCCTGAGAGAGATCGTGGGGGCGTTGCCCGGGCTTCAGGTTGCTTTGAGTCCTGCGCGGGGCGCGTTGTAATCGCGTGGGCCTGGGCTATTGCGTAGACAAACGTGTTCGAGGTGTGCGGACGCGGGTCACTGACGGTCGGTGCGTGGCAACGCTTCGCAGACCGCGTGCGGCGCGCATTGAGGCGCGCATTGTGCGAGGCGCGCGAGTCGTGCGCTAACCCGCTTTCTCGAGGCGTTTTGCGCCTCGCTCTTGGTCGTCGCGGCAGCCGCGCGCGGCACGGCCGACGGCGGGACGCCGCGGCGCAGGCTATGCTCCTGTGTGCAGCAGCCATTTTGAAACGCAGCGCTCGCAGCGTGGGCGCGCCCGCTCTTCTCTTAGATCGTCACATCGGTGTACCAAAGAAGCTCTCCGAGCCCCCGAGGCACGAGCGGGGCCAGGCCTCCGCGTGCATGCGTGTCGCCGCGGCCGTTGGACCCGAATTTGGCAGTTTTAGTGGCCGCGAGGCTAGGAATTGAAGAGTTTTGAGCAACATGCTGGTTTTACTGCTGCAAATAGTTGTTTGGGCACGTTGCGCCGGTGAGCGGTGCGCAGAATGCAGCGGTATGCGCCGCGGTAATTTCAGGAACTGCCGAGGCAGCACGCCATCGCAGCATCATGCAGCCCACGGCCCCAGGAGCTAAGACGGTCCGGGGCAGCCGCGGCGATGGCGTCCCGGACGCCGGGAGGTGCCTCGCCACCATCCCCGACGGCCCGCGGCCGCGTGGTGACGCTCGGCGCTCTAACCGTCCGAACCGCCGTGGACGCCGTCGGCGCCGCGCACGCAACTCGGCGCGCGCCGCCGCGCACGCAACTCGGCGCGCGCCGCCGTCCCCGCACTCGCGCGGCGCGCGACTGCCCGCGCCCGCCACGTCCCGAGCGCGCGCGCGCCGAGGCGGCGGGCACGCATGGCGTCTGCGCAGCAGCGGCGCGCGAGCCCAGGCGCGGCCGATGAGCCCCCACAAAGGCGGCCCCGCACGGCCCAGCGCGCAGTGCGAGTCGCGCGCCCCGGGCGGCGAACGCCGCCGCCCCCAAGGCCAGCCCCCCCTTATCGTGCCGCCGCGCGGCCACCTAACTCGCCGCAGTAGTCCGGCGCGGAAAATATGGTCACGAGTCCCCGGGCCGCCTGGAACTCGTATCCGCCATCTACCACCTGATGCGCCCGAATAGCGTAATAACAATAATAATATATAAGCTCCTCTCAAGTGAAACCCGTGCGAGGCAATTGACGGGTTTCCCGAATAGTCCATGTTGAAAACAGGCTGGATATAGCGTCACTCACACGCCTGCAAGGGCTCGCATAAATCCAGTGGAGTGCTGTTTCTCAATAGCCAAGCCAAAGAAACGCAGCTTTTCGAGCTGTGAGACGCTGCAACTGCTCCTAGGAGAGCTGCTCTCCTTGCCTACTTGATGATAGCGCTGCTAGCAATGGCCCTACTCACGTCTACGCAAAGCCTCGACCTCGCCGGCCACCTGCGCGCCCTCGGCGCGCCACGTGCTGCACAGCGCTTGGACGGCGGCGCACCGCCGGTAGCCCCGACGCCGTTCGCCGTCGACGCGAGCAGAGTACGCCTCGTCGTCGATGCGGCTGCCGCGAACGCCTTCGCCGCAGACGTCGGCGCCGCGTCCGAAATGGCCCTCGACTGCGAGTGGCGACCCGACGGCCCCGGCGAGGACCACACCGTGGCACTGGCCCAGGTCGCCATACAAAGCAATGTCTGGCTCGTCGATTTTATCGAACTCAGCGGCCCCGCGCGGACTACTGCCCTGGCGGCGCTGACGAACGCCCTCCAGTCCCAAGGCACGTCCATCGTCGCATTTTCGATCAGTGCGGACGTGTCGAAACTGTCGCGCGCGCTACCGGGCTTCGCGAAAGCGACGCGCGTCGTCGACCTGGCCACGTCGCCGGATGGGCTGTCATCGGTCGTCCGGCGCTGGCTGCCCTGCTATCTCGACAAGGCCCAGCAAAAGAGCGACTGGGCCCGGCGCCCGCTGGCACCGGCCCAAGTCGCTTACGCAGCAGCTGACGCGGCCGTGCTGCTTCCTTTGTTCGACGCGATGCGGGCGGGCGGTGCCGCGCCGACGGAGCGGGACGTCGTCCCGACTCCGCGGACCGCGCCTCGCGTGGAGGAGGTCACGGCGGACGACGACGACGACGATGCGCTGGCGACGGCACGGGCGGTTGTCGCGCGCCTGCCTGGTTGTCGCGTCGTCGCCGCGGACGCCATTCCCGTAGACGCCGTCGAGGTGAACGCGCTGGCCGTCGAGGCCGGCGAGAGGAAGCTCCTCGTCGTGGCCGAGGCGGACCGGCGCATCGACTTCCGCTGGCTTTCGCTGGCGCTAGACACGCCGCGGCGCCGGTTACGCCTGTCGTCGCGCTGCGTCGAGGCCTTTGGCGTGGCGCCGCACCGCGTGCCACCCGTACCTCTGCGGGACGCGTCGGTCGTTGCGACGCCGTCCCTCCTGGCTTCAAAGCGCCCGCTCTGGGGCTCCGCGGGCGGCGACAGCTACCGAGTCGTATTCGAGGACGGGGCGGCGCTGGCGCGTGTCGCAGCACCTCTTCCCGACCCGGCGCTTTATTTCTCGACGCTGGACGACGCGCTGGACGCCTATCGCGGTGAAGAGGGCGCGCCGACGACGTCGAGCGGGGCGGTTCGGCTGGCCACGGGCAATACAGGGCGCCGCGTCACGCTCGACGCTTCCCTTGTAGCTTGTGCACGGCGCTTACGGATGATCGGCGTCGACGCCGCGGTCGCCGGCGAGGTCCTGCGACGCGAGGCGACGCCGCGGCGGCCGATCGAAGGCTGCGACCGCGTCCACGTCGTCGCGGCGCGCGTCGAGGCGGACCTACGACGCGCGGCGCTCGAGGGGCGGCTCGTCGTCGTGGCGTCGTCGCGGAAGCGCCTCCCGTCGCGGGGCGGCGCGGCGTGCTACGCGGTCCGCGCCAAGACACCCGACGCGCAATTCGATGAATTGCTCGACGTGCTCGGCGAGCGCGGCGCGGTGATGACGTGGGGTTCGCGGTGCGGCATCTGCAACGGGTGTGACTGGCGCACGCTGTCCCCGGACGACGTCCGGGGCGAGGCGCCGCCAGGGGTCCTCGCCGAGGCGCCGGAGTACTACCGGTGCGGCGTGTGCGAGCAGCTGTTCTGGCCGGGCGCGAAGTACGAGGACACGATGGCGACGCTTCGCGGGCTCGCGCTGACGGAGTCGATATCTGTCTAGGTGTATGTTGCGTTTATAACTCAAGCTTAATTTATATTGTGCGCGGAGGTGTCAGACGATGCGAGCTTCTCTCGCGCTTCGTGAGGGAAACCCGCAGCATCGCCGCGGGTCTTGCCACACGATTTACGAGTCGGTACAAGGTACCACGGGCCGGCAGCGCTGCCCACAAATCGCTGCGCATCGTGGTCAGACCACGCGCCCGAGGCAGCCGGGCGCCGCGATGGCCGAGCGCCGAAGGATCATTCCACGACCAAGGCCCCCAATAACTGGCACGGTGCTGGCCTGGGCCCTCGCCCTCGCATCCGTCGGCGCGGATGAGTGCGCCTGCACAATAACACCAGTACGCAGCGGTGCGCCGTCCGCGGCGCTCATCGTCGGGGACGCCATAATGGACTCGTTCTACCCCGAGTTGGACGCTATCTTGGACGACGCGCCGCCCGCACCGGAGCAGTGCACGGCCGCGGAGGGCCGCGGCGAGCTCGTGACGCGGCGCGGGGCGCTCACGGCCACGGCGAAGCTGCAGCCGTGCGCCAACGATGTACTCACCTGTGTGGACGCGGCGCTGGCGAGCTTCCGGAACGCGTCATCCGTAAAAGTGGTCCACTTCAACTGGGGCTTGGCGGCGCTCGAGAGCGGCGCCGTCGACCTGGACGCCTACGAGGCGACCATGGGGGAGCTCTACGCGAAGCTCCACGGCGCCTTTCCCGACGCCGTTCACGTCTTCGCGACGACCACCCCTATCCAGGGCGACGCGTCCATACGCGCGCTGAACGACCGCGCACTGGCCGCGTTGCCGGACGACGTGTTCACCAACGACCTTCACGCCTCCATCGTCGCGTACTGTGACAAAGAAGGCGCTGAAACGTGTTCGTTGCACGAACCGGCCGGCCCGTTGACAGCGTCGGGCCGGCGCTACGCCGCGGTCGTGTCCGCCGCGAGCATAGCGCATTTCATCCCCGGCGTCAGCACCGAGGGCATGCGCCACTCGACCCAAGAAGGCGACGTCACGCGCTTTCGGCCCTGGGAGAAGGCGTTGCTCATCCAGGGGTTGTCGGTCCTGGCCCTCGGCTTCGCCCTGTCGGGCGCGTTCGCGTACGGCTGGTACGCGGAGCGGTCCGACGCCCAGACGAACAGCTGGCAGTCGTCGCCCGACATGCCCCCGCCCGTCGAGATCGGGTCCGTCCAGCTGTCGGCTTTAGGTACGATGGCCGGCACGCCGCCGTCGACGCCGCCGCTGCGGGGGCCCCTGCACGCGCCCACCACGCCGGTGAGCGCCACCGTGCTCTGACGGCCCTTTTACCCCGAGCGCGTGTGCGCTCTCGACTTCGCTCTCGAGACCTAGTAAGGTATATTGTATTTCACCAAACAAGACGTAGACTCCTAGGCCTTGATGTCCAGCTTGTCCATCTTCGTGAAGCGCTTCTGCGCCGCGTACTCCAGCGCGAGCGTGCGCTTCATCCGCGAGCCCTTCTCGAGGGCCGGGCCGAGCTTGGAGATCAACCCGCCGGCGAGGAGCGCGACGGCGCCCGCGATGGGCGCGATGCCCAGAGCGACGCCCTCGACCTCCTCCAAAAAGCTCACGTCGGCGAGTGCGGCGGCCGGCGCGAGTGCCACGACGGCGGCGGCGATCACGGGCGCGGCCTTGACGGGCGCGACGGGGCTCTTGGGCGCGGAGAACGCCGCGGCGGACGCGACGAGCGCGAGGAGGACTCTTCGGAGCATCGTGCTAGACCTGCGACGGGAAGGGCGTCTCTTTAAGGTCCAACGATAGCGTGCGGCGAGCGAGACGTCACTTGTTTGTGTCCATGTGGCGTCGGCGACGCGCTGAGTCGACGCCAGCGTCCCTCGGTAGTCCCGGGAACAACTTCCCAGAGAGCGAGGGTCGGTGTGCGGTGCCTCAGGCCGCTGCGTAGCGCAAAATCACTTAAGTGCAATGAACCCGCTTTTTGGACCGCTTCGGGTACTATAGCTTAGCAAAAGTCTCCGCAAGTACAGCTCGAATGTCTACGATCGATTTCCGGTCCGCAGCTTGCATTTTGACGCCGCTACACGCCTTTTTATGCCCGATTGACGTCACCAAATTCCTAAAGTGCGGGTCTTCAAAAACCCGCACTGATGAATGCACTCGACGGGGCCTCGGACGAGCGAGGATCCCTAGTTTCGATATCAGTAGTTAACACAGGCCCCCGCTAGTCGCAAATCTTCGCGCTCTTGCGCTTCTTCGAGGGGTTCACGGCGTCGATGCCCAGCATCTTCTTGCAGACCTCCTTGTTGGAGCGGTAGCGCTTGCCGTCCTGGGAGTGGAAGTAGTAGTCGATGCCGCCCTCGCTCGCGCCGTCCCCGCGCTGCTTGCAGGAGACCTCGATCTCGTTCCGGATGCGGTCGCCGTCGCCGCCGTTCGCGACGACGTACTCGATCAACATGACCTTCCGGGTGGCGCACTTGTCCGCGTGGTCGCTGCCGGTCAGCGGCGCGGAGAGGCGCTTCTTCTTGGTCTCTTTGATGACGCGCTGCTCGAAGAGCCACCGCAGGTACTTCTTGGCCTCGTCTCTATCGGCGTCCACGACGCCCATCATGTCCGCGTCGTCGGGCACGTACGGCTCCACGGGCGAGGAGTATTGACTTTCGTAGGGCGGCCGCAGCTCGACGGCATTTCGGGTGGCCATCAAGGCGTCTTTAATGTCCTCGTCCTCGATGGTGATGTAGCCCTTGATGATGTCGTTCGCGAGGTCGCCCCGCGAGCCCCCCAGGTCGAGGACCATCTGCAGGGTCGTGGCGCACTTGTAGCCGTCGTAGCGGTCCGCGGAGCCGCCGCGCTTGGGGTTGTCCTGCGTTAAGACGCATTTCGCCGCTAATTGCTCGGGCTCGAACTTCATGGTTGTTTCTTGTTTCGGTGTCGCGCCGGCGGCGTGGCGGTCCGCTGTGGTTTCGCGCGGGTCTCAGTGTGTTGCAACAAACAGCGTTGCTGCAGCGCAATAGATGCAGCGGGTGGCAAGTGGCTCGGCGACAGTAGTGAGGAAGTCCTTGCTGACCGTTAATTGCGTGTGCGCGCACGTATTTGCAGCTCTACAAGCGCGTTTTGCTCGACTTTCAAAGGCTCGAAACCCGCCCGAGTTTGGGGTTTTCTTCTCGGGCGCCCGGAACGTGTCGAAGATCACTCTCAACACCGCGCTGACGAGTTGAACCATTGATGTACGCCTGCAGCTTGCGGCATTTAGAGATGCAATACTGCTGCCAAGCGCTGCCAACGCCGCATGACGTCCCTGGTTTCTCGAACGTAGCTAGACACGGAACGCCCATCTAGGACTCGCATTGATTGGCTGAGCAAGTGGGAGCACCGCTGGCGCCTCTGTCGCCGAGCAACCCAGAGATTTGAACAATCACACACGCTGCCAAGTCGGACACAGCGATATGACGTGCCTGCTCGCCCTGCTCGCCTGGAGCCAAACGGCCGGCGCCTGCCGCTTCATCGCCTACTGCGGCACCAAGGCCATCGACGCGCGGCGCCTCCTCCTCTACGGCGAGAACAACCTGCTCGCCCTGGCGACGAGCCGCCCCCTGCTCCCGGCGCTCTCGCTCAGCCGCCACTACGACGAGAGCCAGGTGCCCCTGCGCAACGCCGCGATGAACCTGGACGGGTACGGCGTCTCCTGGTACGAAGCGGGGGAGGCCTTCCCTCGACGCGTGCGCTCCTCGCACCCCATTGTGAAGGACAACGTCTCCGACGCGACGTTCCGGGCGTTGCTCGACGGCCGGGCCGTGCCCATGCTGTTTAGAGAGAGCCTGGATTCGTGCGTGGAGGAGGCCCAGCAGCGGACGAACGTCGCTTTACGGAGCCGGGCGGTCTTCGCCCACGTGCGCGCGGCCTCGCCGAACTCCGAACAGAAGGAGACGAACTCGCACCCCTTCGCTTTTCAAACGCTGACGTGGCTGCACAACGGCCACGTGGCGGCCCAGACGGCCCTGTGGAAGGAGAAGCTCATGGCCTCCCTCCCGGAGCGAGTATTACGCCTAGTGAGCGGCGACACGGACTCCGAACTGGCCGGCGCGGTGTTCGCGTCGCACCTGGCCGGCTTCCCCTACCGCAAGACCTACAACTTGGTGGCGTTGCGGGCGGCCATGCTCACGACCGTCGCGGACTTAAGGGAGCGGAGTTTGCGGGTGCACGAGACCGAGGGCGTGACGAACTGCTCCGCCACGTTGCCGCCCTCGTCCCTCAACTTCGCGGTGTCCGACGGAACAAGTTTGGTCGTCATCCGCTTCCGGTCCAGCCTGTCCGAGGACCCCCCCACGCTATACTACAAGCAGCTGGAGTATGGCGTGATCGTGGCCTCGGAGCCCTCCTCGTCGGACATCTCAACGCTCCGGGAGTGGACGCTGCTGGGGAAGAACCGGATGCTGAGCTATTCGCCCGGGAGCGGCGTGCACGTGGAGTGCGTCTGCCCCCAGAGCTGCGATCCGGACGTGCGTGCGGACGCGCACTTCAACGGGCCGGACACAATACAACCGCAAAGTTGGTTCGGAAGACGGGCCGCGGCTCTCCGCGTTTATAACTACCAAAACGCGCCGGGGATTTACCGCGGCTTGCAGGCCGTGGGCCTCGTCGGACCGGTCGCCGCGGGGAACGGCGGTTCGGGACAGCCCGCGCCGAAGCGCGAATGCCCCGGCAATGGCGTGAAGGGGCCCGACGGCGAGTGCCCAAGCGTGTCGGCCGACGCCGTGGAGCGCCTCGAGCGGCGGATCGAGGAGCTCGAGGCGCTCCTGCGACGGGACCCGGCGTCGGTCGACCGTCTGAGTCTGGCCGACAATTTGCGGGTGGCGTTCACGTGCGCCCTCGCCGCTGTGCTTGCGTTCGCGAAGATGCGCCGGCGGCCCGCCCAGTGACTTGCAGTGCGAGTAATTTTATGTGTGAAAACCCTGCTGTGAGGTTTGTTGTGTTGTTACTGTGCTAGGACTAGTGGGCGGGGCCCGGGGGGAGGTTTGTTGTGTTCGGGTTTTCGTGTTTGCCCGTCAGCTCTGACCTGGCCAATTGGATCCTCTGCGTGCGGCGCTGCCGTAAACTGTGCGCGATAGTCGACGTTCCACGAGAACGTGTGGTGCACGCTGTCGCCTTGCTCGCGTTCTTCTCAACCGAGGAGAGCGAGTGCATGACCAGGGAGGCAGGGGCACCGCCAAAGCTCGAGTCCGGAGCCGCCTACGACGTCATACTAGAAGAGATCAAGTTATACGCCACGTCCGAGGGCACCTACGCGCTCCCGTACGTGTCGGTGCTCTTCTGCGCGCTGCCCGCCTTCATTATTTGGTTCACATGGCCCGCGTCGTCCTAGCGTTACTGGTAACCCAGGCCTCGGCGCTCGTCGCGCCGACCGTGCGTCGCGCCACAAGACTCGCCGCGCAAGCCGAGGACTGCGGCTGCGACGTCATGACCGGCGACGTGCCACTTAATGCGCAAACGATGCGGCACCGGTCCGTCATTGGCGACCTGCCGCTGTACACCTGCGCCGGGACGCGCACGTCGCTGAAGGAAGCCGTCCCCGAGCTCGTCGCCGTCGTCGCGTTCCTGCGCAGCTTCGGCTGACCCTTCTGCCAGGAGTTCCTCGTCCAGCTGGAGCGAAGGCGCTCGGAACTAGAAGCCAAAGGCGTGGCGCTCGTGGCGGTGGGAATCGGCACGCCGGGCAAGGGTCGATTAGTAGCGGACCACGTCGGCTACGATTCGACGAAGCTGTTCGCGGACCCGGACAATGTTTTATATGACGCGCTAAGCCTGAACAGCGGCCTGCAGCGGACCTTCTTCAGTCCTAGCACACCGTACGCGATTCTGGATCGCCTCACGTCCAGCGGCATGGGCGACCTGAACGGTGTTTTGGGCAAGTGGGGCGACGCCTTCATCCTCCCGCCTAAACAGGCGCAGGCGCTCAACCAGGGCGGGCTGTTCGTCTTCGACGGCGAGGCCTCCGCCTTCGTGCACTACGACGCGTCCACGGGCGCGCACGGGGACCTGGCCCAGGCCGTGCGACTCGCGCTGGACCGCGCCTGAACCCCTCTCGCCGCGCGCTCGTGACGCGCCGGTCTCCCTGATACGGGGGCTGGCGCCGACTTCTTGCGCGGCGATGAGGTGATGGGGCGTCTGTTAATTGTTCATTCTCTAACAAACCCATGTCGGGCCGCGCCGATGGCGCCATGCGCCATCGATGCGACGTGTCAGAGAGACCCGGCGCGCGACGCGGGGCGGCGCGCAAGTGCGGGACCCCTGCTCGACTAAAACTAGACCACCGGCTTCGGACGACGACTGCCAGGAGGTCTATTGCGACCGTCACGCGCACGGGTTGGCGATAATTCGACTGCTGCTGCCGCTCGTCGTCTTCGACAGCCGCTAACTTGCGCATTCCTTCAAGTCCAAGAGCAAGAGCAGCAGCAACTACAGCTGATTACCAAAGCACTCGTGTGTGCCAGGCAAACGCTGTAAGAAACGCCTTGTACAGCGTTTTTGCAGCAACTAAACCAAAACACAGAAAGTCAGTATGATGCGCTCCACCCGCCGCGCCTTCAGCGACCTCAAGCCTCGAACGCGGTTCGTCATCAAGACCCTGAACAAGATCAGCCCCCAGGGTTTGGAGCGCTTCCGCCCGGAGATGTACCGCGTGAAGCCCGGCGAGGACCAGCCGCCCGTGGCGCACGCCATCATGCTCCGGAGCCACAAGATCCAGGACTCCGACGTGCCGCTCACGTGCCGCGCCATCGTGCGCTGCGGCGCCGGCACGAACAACTGCAACGTGCCGCGCATGAGCGAGCTCGGCGTGCCCGTGTTCAACACGCCCGGGGCCAACGCCAACGCCGTCAAGGAGTTGGTCATCTGCGGGCTGTTGCTGGCGTCCAGGGGCATCTACGAGGGCGCCACGAAGATGCAGGCATTGCACGAGAGCGGCGAGGCCCACGTGCAGATCGAGAAGATCAAGAGCGCCTACGGCGGGCGGGAGCTCACGGGCAAGACGCTGGGTGTGGTCGGACTAGGGGCCATCGGCGCGGCCGTGGCGGAGGCCGCGATCGCCCTGGGCATGGACGTCGTGGGCTACGACCCCGCGTTGAGCGTGGAGGCGGCGCTGCGCTTACCGTCCCACGACATGGAGATGGCCAACCTGGAGGATGTGGTCACGCAAAGCGACTACATCACGCTGCACGCGCCCTACATCAAGGACGTCACGCACCACCTCATTAACGAGGAGCTCTTATCAAAAATGAAGCCTGACGCGTCCATCCTCAACTTCGCGCGGGGTGAACTCGTGGACGAGGCCGCCCTCAATAAGCGGTACGAGGAGGGCGGCGGCGGCCGCTACATCACGGACTTCGCCGTGAGCGAGGACCTCTATCCCCGCTCAAACGTGATTTCCATCCCCCACCTCGGAGCTTCGACGGAAGAAGCGGAGGCCAACGCCGCGGCCATGGCCGCCGACACGGTCCAGCTCTACCTGGAAACCGGAACCATTAAAGATAGTGTGAACTTCCCCGCCTGCCAGATGCCCGCGCGGGACGAGGAGCACGTGCACCGGTGCACGGTGATCACGGAAAATCGACCGGGCATGCTTGGGGACCTCATGTCCGTGTTTGGTGATGCGGATCTGAACGTGATCCAGCAGATCAACACGTCCAAGGGCGACATCGGCTACAACGTCATTGACGTCGAATTGCCGCGCACGGAAGACGGGAAGGTCGACGTCGGCGTCTTTGGGAAGGGCTCCTTCGACCAACTCCAAGCCAAGATCATGGAAGTGAGTGGCGTCAAGTCCACGCGCTTCATCTCGGACTGGTGCCCGGGCACGGGCTACGCGGTCAAGACGGCCGACGGCACCATCATCGGCATCGGCGTGGACTCGCCCATGGGCATCGGGTCCTACGCGGACATCTAGAGGCCTCTCGTAATATACTGTCTCATAACTTATGCTCGCTTAAGCTCGGCGGGGGCGACCTCAACCAGTATCTCCACCTCGTCGTCGCTATCTGTGCGCCGCCGCTTCTCGGGCTTGCGGAAGATGTCGAAGACCCGCTTCGGCCCCGTGCCGGCGGCGGCGTCCTTCGTGAACTTTGCGCCCTTGGGCGCAAGCATGCACTGGCGCGGGTTGTTGAAGGGCTTCAGCCGCTTCTTCTCCCGCGTCTGTTCAAAGTCGACGATCTTCTCCAGAATCTCGCCGGGCGCAAAATGGTCCTGCGCGGCCTTGGCCGCCGCTATGGCGTCCCGCGCCATTCTGATGTCCTCGAGCAGGGCTAATGCGGATTCACAAGCCCGCTGGGCCGCCAGCGTCTCCGCGAGTCGCGCTTCTCGTACCACTTCCTTCCATTCCCGAAGTGCGGATTGGAAGCGGTTCCGCGCCCGTAAGACATGGAGCCGCGCCCCCACGTCCGACCGTTTTTGTAAACGTTCGCAGGGCGACGCCGTGTAAAACGTTTCACAAGGGCCCAGCTGCTTCGCCGCGACGGCCTTTGCGGGCCCCAAACCGTGTTTCCGGGGGACCCAGAAGTAGCGGCACGACGCCTCTAGACAAGCGAGGGCATTGCCATCTAAGCACGGCCCGATATGACTCAGGAACACGTCGTCCGGCAAGATGGGGCACGGCCGATTGGTCGAAGCGTGGCGCCACTTCGCCAACGTCACGCGGGCCTCGCGCATCGATCGTTCGGGCAGACCCATGCTCCCGACAATCGAACTCTGGGCCGCCGAGGCCCAGGCGTCCTCCGCGTCGTCGTCTAAGGCGTGTCCTAACCGCCGGCGCGCCTGCTTGCGCCCGGCGCGCGCGGCGATGCGCCGCGTATCTTCGCCCGAGTCGAAGGGGTGCACCTTTTGGTTGTCGGCCTCCCACTCTTTCACTTGGGCCTTGGGGCCGGCCAAACGCCACGCTCTTAGTTCCAACGCGCCGCTCAGCGCGGCCACCGGCAGCACGGTCCCGCACCAGACGTCATCTAACAAGGCGCGCGTGTAGTCCGCGGCCAATTCGTCGTTCCAGACCGACGTGAGGTACAACCCGTCAATAAGACCCTTCATGTTCGCGGGCGCGCGCGGCTTCTTGCGCGGCGGGAGGATCTGCCGTGCCGGCGCCCGCCGCGGGGCGGCCGGCGCCGACGCCGTGCGTAATGGTACTGGTGGCATGATGCCGAAGGCGCCGGCTCTGAGCGCGCGCGGCGCCGCGAGGCCGAAGCCTGCTGCTGGGGCGGTGGGCAGGCCGAAGCCCGCTGCTGGCGCGGCTGGCGGCGCTCGCGGCGGCGGCGCCGCCCGCGACCGCGCGCGCGGCGGCGGCGGCGCGATGAGCGACGGCGCGCTGGGCGCGGCCGTGGACACGCGCCGCCGCAGCGCCGCGGTCTCGAGCACGGCCGCGTCGCGCGCGCTGCTCGTCGCTGCCAGGTCTTGGCGCAGCGCTTCGACGTCGCGGCGCAGGTGGGCCTTGTCTCTCTGCAAGGTTTTTACTTCGGCTAAGAGAGCATCCCGGTGTTGCGTGACGCTCCTTAACCGCTCGGCCGGGTCCATCCCGTTAATGGCTATACAGCTGCGATTCCCGCCCAGAAAATTGCCTACGCGCAGCAGCAACGGTATGAGGACTGCTACGAGCCGAGACTGCGACCTGTGCGATACTAGGCACTGCTATAATGTCGTTAGCGGCCAAACACGAAAAAAACCAATTTCACTAAACGGGTTTCGTACGGCATTCCATAAACCGTCCGACACTGCCCCAGCACCAGCCTTAGGGAGCGCCAGCGACGTAACACGAGCACGACCTCACCCAAGCTTCAGCTGAAGAAAAATAACTTCGAGGCGGCGCAGACGCTACTTTTTGCTGCAGGTCCTCAAATTTGAACTTTAGCAGCGGTGAGCCGACGGCTGCGCGCCACCGATCGGTTTTAAACGAAGTTTCGCAGCGGTGGAGGCACGCCTCGCCTCGCTGAACCTCTCACACTATGCCAGTGCGCTGCGGGAGCACGAGATCGACGACGACTGTCTGAAACTGATGACCGTCGCCGACCTGATCGAGGCGGGCCTCGACCGCGACGCCGCCGAGCGCCTGCACGCGAACGTCTCCACG